>BNJU01000923.1_pt1 | contig 163612 bp, 279 predicted proteins | sample 8539281 | NCBI WGS metagenome assembly BNJU01 (sample SAMD00202456, study PRJDB9452) | human saliva metagenome | isolation source: human saliva | place: Japan | reverse complement strand
TGGATGGAGGTACTCTTGAACAGTGCACAGTTCGATTTCTTCTTGAAACAACAGGAACGTCTCTTAGAAGAATATCAGAAATACTTGGATGAACCAATCCCAGAAGATATCGATATTAAGGATGAGGACTAAGGGAGGAGTAGCATGAAAGTAAAGAAAGGTATCAAACTATGAGTTGTTTTTGATTTGGTTTTTCATGCTTGCGACAAGTCAATTAGTGGGTATTCTCCATTCCACTCCAGAACACATTGTTAACTTGCAGGAGATTTTTAGCGTTTTTGTTGCAACTATTTCGATATTGGAGTGTGTGGTTAATGGAGAACTCATACTTAAATCGTTACAGTAGAAGAGATACGAATGATATTTATACTATTATCGTAGCGGCGCTTGTCATCGGAAATATGGTGACTTTATTTACAGCAAATTGGAGATTGGGAGTTGTTAATTTTAATGGAATTGCTATCCCAGTATATATTTATTACAATCTATTGATGATTGTCGTTTTGGGAATTATTATTTTGCAGTATTTATTGCATATTCGTAAGTACCAACAGTGTACGAATGATATGGTGATTCAAATTAAAGGAATATTCATCGCCATTTTGATTGTCATTGTTTCGATGGTGATCATTTCATTTACTCCAGTTGAGTATATCAACTATATTTATTTTGTTCTCTTATTTAGCGCTTTTTAATCTATCCAACTTTTATGACAAAGAAGATGAAATACAGCTATATGAACTTTCCGCATTTAGTGGAACGAATGCAACTGATTACGATTTTAACAGTAGGAGAATTGGTCGTCGCGGTCATCAAAACGTATCCACTAGCTGAACATTTTCTTTTATCTGTATCCACGTTTGTGATAGTTGGATTCCTATTTGTTTCTTATGTTTCTCAAACTGTTATCGGAATTGAACATCATCAAGAAAAGAGCAGGGTGTGCCCTTGGTGTATTTACATATTGGAATTTTAATTGCGATAAATATTATGACCGCTGGAGTAGAGATGTATTATGATGGTCAATTGTTAGAAATGGGAAGTTCAATGGTTCTTGTGGGTATCACACTGTTTTATGTGTGCCTTTTTGGAACTTCACGATACAACAAAGAAGGCCTACAGATGACGAAACAACTTGCAATGAGTTGCTTTGTAGTCTACCTAATAGGGAGCTATCCTAGCAGTTCGGTTTAAAAATAATGCACTTCTTTTCTTCGGAATCCTTGCGATTCAATCTGTATCGATGACACAAGTGACATTCATTTTAGAAAAGAATGGATACAAGAAAATATTCAATTTTAACCAAAAACTCTGAAGCGTCGACTTCAGAGTTTTTTAGTCAATGGAAATTAATTAGTTTTCTTTTGCATATGCAGCAGATTGCGCACCCTGCTTGACGTCCGAAGATGATGATGTCGGCAACAGCGTTACCACCGATACGGTTTGCACCGTGAATTCCACCTGTAACCTCACCGGCTGCGTATAAGCCTTTGATTACAGAACCATCTTCTTTAAGAACTTGTGTTTTCGTGTTGATCTTCAATCCACCCATTGTATGGTGGATACCAGGTGCGATTTGGATTGCGTAGTATGGTCCTTTTAGATAAGTCGTGGTCCATTGCAGTTTTACGTCCAAATTCAGCATCGTTCTTATCAGCAACAGCTTTGTTCCAAGTTTCTAATGTTGCTTTTTAATGTTTCAGCAGGAACATTAATTTCTTTAGCTAAAGCTTCGATTGTGTCAGCTTTCTTCACTAATCCACGTTTTTCGTAGAATTTAACAGCTTTTGCACGTTCAGTTAAAGCTGAGTCGAAGATTAAGTAAGCATATTTTTTTCTTTTAATCCAATGATTTGTTGTGATACTTTATCACGAGTTTCCATTTCGTTGTAGAAACGTTTACCTTCTTGGTTTCACAAGAATAGCACCCTTCACCACGAACTGATTCAGAAATCAATGTTGAAGTTGATTGTTCTACAGTTGGGTGAATTTGGATTTCTTTCATGTCAACAGTTGCAGCGCCTAATTCTTTTGCTAAATTGAATACCGTCACCAGTTGAACCTTTTTTTGGTTTTGTTGTTACGAATCCGTTTAAAAGCAGGGTTGTATTCAGTTACCATTTGCATGTTGGCACCGAAACCACCAGTTGTTAATACAACTGCTTTAGCAAGATTGTTTTTTCTTTGCCATCGATAGTAACGTTAACACCAGTTACTTTACCGTCTTTTTCGTTTACTTTAGTTACGTCTGCATTTACAAATAATGGAATTTCACGTTCAGAAACGTTACGTAATAATCCATTCACTAAGTATTCCCCTACAGCTGAACCATCTGCTGGACGGTGAGTACGTTTTTCGCTCATACCACCAGTAGTTGTTAAGTTGCTAAGTGTAATTCCCATTGAATCTAACCAGTCAATCGCACTTGCTGAGTTGTCTACTAAGTAACGTAATAATTCAGGATTATTTGTACCTTTACCACCTTTTTAGTGATTCTTCGTAGAATTTATCGTTAGAGTCTTTAATTCCTTCTTTTTCTTGGAATTTCGTTTGAGATGCGTTCATACCAGCAGAAGATTTTGTTGTGTTTCCTCCGGCAGTTGGCATTTTTTCTAAGATAACTGGGTTTAAACCAGCTTCTTTCAGCTTGGATGGCAGCTGATAAACCAGCACCACCAGAACCTACGATGATAACATCATAGCTATCTTTTTAATGTTGAAGGGATCTGCATATTTTTGAGCAGATGCACTTGCTACAGCTTCAGCAGTTGTTGTTTCTTGAGCTGTAGTTGAAGTTTTAGAACTATTATTTCCGCAAGCTGCTAATAATAGAACTGATGAAATAGCTAAACTAGCTAAAAGACCTTTTTTCATTTTCGCTCTCCTTTGTGAAAAAATGTTTTATTAATTTCCATTGATATCATAGCATATTTTTCAAAGATGAGCACAATAAAATATCAAGACATTGTTTCATGAAAAACACAGCATGTTTTATAGAAATGAAAATACAACTGAAAAAACAATTTTTTTGAAAAAAATAGTTGACATTGAAGACAAATGAGTTCATAATGAACACATCATTAGAAAAAGGAGTTAAGAACATGGCACACATTTTAGTATCGTATTAGAATTAAATACGCGTTGGCAAAGCCACTAGATACAGGTTGTTCTTAACGTACTTTTGTACATATAGATACAACCTTCATTGACGTGAACTTGTATCTATGTGGATTTCAATTATAAAGCAAACTCGACCACGTAGATCTATAGACTAGAGCTGACGTGGTCTTTCTATTTGTATGAGAGACTCGTAGTGAAATACGTAGTCTCTTTTTTAATAGAGTTTGCGAAAATCTATTTAATTTTTGGAGGAATTCATCATGAAAAAGAACAAAAGCATTTATTTATTCGGAGCATTATTAGTATTAGTAGTGATTGGAGCATTATTCTTCAATCAATCAGGAGATAAAAATAAAGAAACAAACGCAACTAACACAGCATCTACTCAAACAGAAACCGTTAAAATTGGGGTATTACAATTACTTAGCCACCCAGCCTTAGATGCGATTTATAAAGGGTTACAAGACGAATTGAAGAACGAAGGATATGAAGTTGGCAAAAACTTAGAAATCGACCTTCAAAACGCGCAAGGTGACCAAAGTAACTTAGCAAGCATGTCTGAAAAATTAGTTTCAGGTGGAAACAACATTTTAGTAGGGATTACAACTCCTGCAACATTAGCGTTAGCGAACAATACAAAAGAAACACCAATTATCATGGGTGGGATTACTTATCCAGTTGAAGCTGGTTTAATCGCAAGCGAATCAAAACCAGGAAACAACATCACTGGTGTTAGTGACCGTACACCAATCAAACAACAATTAGAAATCATGAAACAAGTTCTTCCTAACATGAAGAAAGTCGGCATTCCTTTACACTTCAAGCGAAGACAACTCTGTAAAACAAGCCGAAGAAGCTGAAAAATACGCAAAAGAATTAGGCTTTAGAAGTTAAAGTATCAACGATTGCAAACACAAACGATATTCAACAAGTAACTGAAAGCTTAGCAAGCCAAGTAGATGCTATCTTCGTTCCAATCGATAACACAATTGCAAGTGCAATGGCAACAGTGGTTCAAGTAACAGATGCAGTTAAAGTGCCAGTATTCCCTTCAGCTGATACAATGGTTGCTGACGGTGGAGTATTAGGTGTAGGTGTTGACCAATACCAAATCGGTGTAGAAACAGCTAAAGTAGTTGTAAAAAGTTCTAAAAGGTGCTAAACCAGCCGATACACCAATCACATTAGCAAACAAAGGTGTTGTATATGTCAACGAAGAAAAAAAGCGAAAAAAATTAGGCATTACAATTCCAGACAGTATCTTAAAAGATGCACAAAAAGTAACACCAACAAATAAATAAGATAGTTTAGAAACGTTGATATGATAACGACTATAGAGGTGGTGATTCATACACAATATGACTTAAAACGTCATATTGATCGTTTCAGAGGAGGATTTTTCGAAATGGATTTAGTAATTTCTTCGATTTCTCAAGGGATATTATGGGGCGTATTATCTCTCAGGTTATTCATTAGTTTTTCGAATTTTTAAATATTGCAGATATGACGACTGAGGGAGCTTTTCCTCTTGGAGCTGCCACTTGTGTCATTTTGATTCAACAAGGGGTGAAACCCATTTTTAGCAACGCTTGTAGCGATGATTGCTGGAGCGCTTGCTGGTGGGAGTGACAGCGTTCCTCATGACCGTTTGTAAAATTCCAAGTTTATTAGCAGGGATTTTTAACAATGACGTCTCTATTATCCATCAACCTACGTGTGATGGGGAAAGCGAATATTACACTTCTTGGACAAGATACGATTTTTAGTGTCTTTTCAAAACTAGGCTTACCAAAGTATTTTGACATTATCATTATGGGGCTTGTCATCATTGGATTTTTAATCTTCTTGATGTACTGCTTCTTCAAAACAGAATTTGGACAAGCGCTCATTGCGACAGGGGACAATGAAAAGATGGCACGCGCGCTTGGAATTAACACGCGTAAGATGACCGTATTTGGCTTTGATGCTCTCAAACGCTCTGATTGCCTTAGCCGGGTGCAATTTTAGCGCAAAATAATGGATACGCAGACGTAAACTCAGGTCTTGGAACCATCGTTATTGCGCTAGCTGCGATTATTATCGGTGAAGTGATTTTTGCAGACGAATCATTCGTTGGACGTCTTGTCTGCATCCTTTACGGATCAATTATTTATCGTTTACTATTAATGCTTGTGTTGTTACTCAATGTCTTCCAAGCAAATGACTTCAAACTCATCTCAGCAGCACTCATTGCATTCTGTTTAACAGTGCCGCAAATGAAAAGCTGGATTCAGCAAAAAAGCACACGTCATAGAAAGGGGGAAAACTAAATGAGTATTGAAATTCAACATTTATCAAAAACATTTTTCCCTGGAACTTCACGTGAGCATAAGGCATTAAAAAACGTTAGCTTATCGATTCAAGAAGGAGACTTCATTACGATTGTTGGAGGAAATGGGTGCTGGGAAATCGACTTTCTAAACGCGATTGCTGGTAATTTTTCATTAGACGAAGGAACAATCTCGTTTGGAGGTCATCAAATCGAGCAGACTGCGGACTTTGAACGAGCGGCCTACATTAGCCGTGTCTTTCCAAGATCCCAATGCAAGAACAGCTCCTCGTATGACAGTGGCTGAAAACTTAGCGTTAGCGAAACAGACGTGGTCAAAAAAACGTAGCCTGTTTAAAAACGTCTTCTAAAGAAGAATTGCAACAATTCGAGGCCTTACTAGCCCCCTAGGACTTGGATTTAGAAGATCGTCTTCATACAGAAATCGGACTATTTATCAGGAGGACAACGTCAAGCCATTTCACTCCTCATGGCAACGATGAACGCTCCGACAACTATTACTGTTAGACGAACATACAGCGGCGCTTGATCCCGAAAACACAGCGCAAGATTATGCAGAAAACACAAGAAACCATCGAAGAAAAAGAACTTAACCGCGCTTATGATTACGCACAATCTATCTGACGCGATTCATTTTTGGAAACAGACTCATTGTCATGCATCGTGGCGAGATCGTCCGCGATTTTTGCAAAGAGGAAAAAGCAGCATTAACAGAGGAAGAATTATTCCGATTTAATGAATACTCTCGATGAAGCAGACCTACAAGGTGAATAAAAATAATGGAAGAAGTGAAAGAATTTTCATTTCTTCCTTTTTTTATGGGACGGACTTTGATATAATGAAAGAGAATAAATCGTAAAAGGATGAGTGCAAATGGAGTTTTGGAGTCAGTTTGAACCCTAGAAGATATCGCAAAATCAGGGTATATTGCTATTGGCGCTTTGATTGGTGTCTTGGCGGGAAGTGCGGTTAGTTTATTTAGATATATGATTGGTTTTATTTTAGAGCAAGTAGTGACCGTCTATTCGTTTTTAAGAGAACAACCGCAATGGATTCCGGTATGGATTCTCTTTAGCCTTGTAATGGGGGATTATTTTAGGGACAGATTGTAAAAGAGCGATCCTGATATTAAAGGGAGTGGGATTCCACAAGTAGAATTACAACTTCAAGGGAAAGATGGATATGAATTGGTGGTCTGTCTGCTGGAAGAAATTCGTCGGTGGAGCGATTTCTATTGGCTCAGGGCTCTTGCTTGGACGAGAAGGTCCTTCGATTCAATTAGGAGCATCGGTTGGTCAAGGGGTGGCAGAGACCTTTAAGGCAAATCGTGTTCAGAAAAATGTATTTATTTCTAGTGGAGCAGGTGCCGGACTAGCGGCGGCGTTTAATGCACCGATTGCAGGACTTATGTTCGTCTTAGAAGAAGTTCATCATACATTTAGTCCACTTGTAGCCGTGACGACTCTAACAGCAGCGATTATTTGCCAAACTTCATTTCATTAAATGTATTTTGGGGTCCATCCATCGTTAAATCTTGGGAACGATCAACGCTTCCCGATGGAATATTATGGCTATGTGGTTCTTCTTGGAATCATCCTTGCGATTTTCGGGTTAGCGTATCATCGTCTCACATTAGCCTTGCCAAAGATTTACAAGACGCTTTTCCCAAAAGTGGCACCGTATAATTACTGCCTTATCGCCTTCATGTTGATTATTCCTCTTGGAATGTGGAATCCTCATGTTTTAGGCGGCGGAGGTGAGTTAGTATTAGCACTCGTTAAAGAAAACCACACCGTCCAATTTTTAATCGGCCTATTTGTGATTCGTTTTGTTTATTCAATGATTTCATACGGAACAGGACTTCCTGGAGGAATCTTCTACCAATCCTCTCCTTGGAGCGCTTCTTGGGTTTAGCCTATGCAGAATTCTTGATTGATTTCTTAGGAGTTGACCCAAGCGTTCGTGTTAGCTTCGTGTTCTTTGCGATGGCAGGATACTTTGCAGCGATTGGGAAAGCACCATTAACAGCCTTGCTACTTGTAACAGAGATGGTCGGTGGATTAAACCAATTGATGCCTCTTGGAATTTGTACATTAGTGGCCTATATCGTGGCTGACTTCTTGAAGATGGATCCCAATCTATGAAAGTGTTAGCAGAACGTTTAGATAAAAGAACATTCAACGGATACAAAAGGAGAGCGTACAACCTTCGAAGTGCCTGTGATGGTGGATAGTCCGCTTGTTGAAAAAGCCATCCGTGATATTCAGTGGCCAGAGCAAATCATCATTGCGACAGTTCGACGTGGTGCAAAAAGAAATTATCGCTCGCGGGGATACGGTTTATCAGAGTGGCGACATTTCTGATTGTTGTCTGCGATGAAGGAATTGTCGGAAAGATGACGGAAGAGATGATGCATCTTGTGACGGCTTCCTAGAGTTATTTTGTAATAAATGGTATAATGTAAAAATAAGAGGTGATACAGATGAGCGAACAAGAAATGAATTACAAAGAAGTTTTTAATCGATACTTAAAAAGAAATCAAGCATGGGTGTTTATCATCCTACAGGTGTGATTCTATTTGTGTCCGTATTCGTTTATCGTAGTTTCGCGAAATCAACGAAGGTACCACTAGATAATTACAAAGATCAGATTACACATATGCAAGGACAAACTCGATGCACAGAAACACGCATCCAACAATTGGAAAGAGCAAATCAAACAATTGCAAGAAGAATCAAATAACTAATGACAAAACACCTTGGACGGATGAAATCGTTCAAGGTGTTTTTTTCTAAGATATGAAATGTATCATTTTATGTTACGTAACAAAAATGATACATCCATACTTTTTGAAAAATACGTTTTAATTGTTGTTGTAAAGTAGTAGATCGTTCCTCGATGAAGCGAGTGTCCTTCAAGATAAAGCGAATACGGCACTTCGATTTGAACGGCTTCAATTCTTGCTTGCTTTTCCCAAAGGTTGTAATAATATTGCCACCAGAAAATGGGAGTGTCTACTTGAGTGGATAATCCTTCTTCATGAAAGAGCGTTGGAGTTGCTCTCAAAGTATCTTTCGTTAATAGTTTGTTTCTTGCGCGTTCCTAAAAATAATGTCGCTTGTGTTAAAAAGCTCGTCATCATAACTATGTAAATCGACCAACAACACTCTTTCATGCTGTTCTAACTTTTTCGTTTCAGTAGATTTTCTAAATGAAGGTAGTAAGGACTATAATAACGTTGCAACCAATCCGCTTGTTTTTTCTTAGAAGGATAGTTGTTAAATAGCTGATTGCCTACTTCATCAATTCTAGGAATGATGGGCTGTGTCGCTTTCCCTGTGCGTGGTTTAAAGCGATTCACGTCTACAATATAGCGAGAAACGTTGGCTACTAGAGTCGTCTCAGAAAGTGGGGCCACAAGTTCCTGTAGTTCCCAGTCAGTATGTTCACGCTTGGCTGCTAGATTACAAAGTCGGAGCAATGTCTTGTGGGATGTCTGTTCCACTGTGCGGAATTGAAACCACAAGAGGAGAATTCGACTGTTTATGAATGACTTGCATCGGAGCACCTTCTTTCGTTTTTCAATATTCCTAGTATAGCAAACGATAGGGAGATTGTGTATAATTGATACTAACTGAAAAGGAGTGACTATAATGGCTGAAATTAAATTAGTACCAAGAAGTGAAGTAGATTCTTCTATTACATGGGATATGACTTTACTTTTATCCAAACGACGAAGCATTTTACGCAGAGTTGGAGAAACTAAAGAAAGAAATGAAAGCTTTCAAAGAAAAAAATACGAAAACCAAATTAGGGCGATTTAGAAGTATTAGATGAAGCGATTTCGCAGGTATGAAGCGATTGAATTAGCAGTATACCGTGCTTCTCATTATGCAGAACTCCCAATGACGGTGGACCGCTTGAATCCGAAAAGTGATTGAAAATGCGACAGCGTTTGAAGCAGTTAGCGTATCCTATGCGGAAAACATGAGCTTTGTGATGACAGAACTCATTTCATTAGACGAAGCCTTCTTAAACCAATTCGTGGCAGAGAAGAGACCAGACTTAGCCTACTTTTGTTGAAAAAAAGTGATTCGTCAAAAGAAACATACGCTCTCAAAAGATGCAGAACAAGTCTTATCAAACTTAAGCAGCTTACCAGGTTTCTATCAATTATATGAAGTAACTAAACACGAAGATATGCAATTCGAGTCATTTGAAGCAAATGGTAAGACGCTTGAAAATAGTTTTGTATTATACGAAAACTTACATGAAATGGACGCTGACAAAGAAGTCCGTCGTGCTGCGGCTAAAAGCTTCTACAAAACATTAAACGCATATAAAAAAATACAGTTGCTAATGAATACATTTCTCAATTGAAGAAAAGAAAAAAATGATGGCAACGATGCGTGGTTACGATAGCGTGATTGACTACTTATTAGATGAGCAAGATGGGAGACCGTGAATTATACGATCGTCAAATTCGTATGCTCATGACAGACTAGCACCTCATATGCAACGCTACATTAAATTATTAGCGAAAGAGCACGACATTTCTGATATGCAATTTATGGATGCAAAAATCAACTTGGATCCAGAATTCGAAGTGGATATGACGATTGAAGAATCTCGTGAGTACTTGAAGAAAGCTTTAGGCATTCTTGGCGAAGACTACAAAGCGATGATTGATGAAAGTTATGACAAACGCTGGACTGACTTCCCACAAAATATCGGTAAGAGTACGGGTGGATTCTGTGCGACTGTTCCTAACGTTGCTGGATTTATCCTATTATCATGGACAGGTAAAATGAACGAAGTATTCGTGTTAGCGCACGAATTAGGACATGCATACCACTTCATGTCAACAGGGAAACATCAATCGATTTTAAACAATGAATGTTCATTATACTTCGTTGAAGCTCCTTCAACATGTAATGAAGTCATTGTTTCAAACTACTTACTCAAAACAAGTACAGATGCTCAGTTTCAAACGTTGGGTGATCAGTAATATGATTAGCCGTACGTACTTCCACAACATGGTTACTCACTACATGGAAGCTGTGTACCAAGATCGTATTTACAAGATGATTGATAACAACGAAATGTTAAATGCGGATGTATTATCAAATGTGAAAAAAGAAGTGATGCAAGAATTCTTTGGAGACAGCCTTGTGGTCAATGAAGGTGCTGAGTTAACATGGATGCGTCAACCTCACTACTACATGGGATTATATCCATATACGTATTCAGCTGGTCTTACAATCGGTACTGCGATTGCCAACCAAATCGAAGAGAAACCTGAACACGCTAAAAGTGTGGTTAGATACCTTTATCTAAAAAGGTGGAAGCATGTCTGCCAAAGACCTAGCGATTCATGCAGGTTGCGATGTTTCAACAGATGAACCATTGAAACAAGCGATTGCTTACGTTGGACATTTAGTGGACCAATTAGAAAGCTTTAACAGCAGAATTAAAAAGCATAATCATAGTAAACAAAAACGCGCTACAACTGCAGCGCGTTTTTCTATTAAACTAGGGACAAAGATAAAAAGATTGGTATGGACTAACTCGAAAGAGTTAGCTTTTTTTCAAAATGTTCAATTTAACTTCGTGTATTTTTCTTTGTTCTATATTTTTACCAAAAAGAATTTCGCATTGAGCACCTACCGTATCTTGGAATGATTCGACAGGGAGCTTGATTGGTTACGATATAATCAATTGCGTTGTAATTCGATAGTTTAAAGTAATGACTTGTATTGAATTTCGAGTGGTCGGCAAGCAGGATGGACACATCTGAATTAGCTATCATCTGTTGCTTAAAAGAGTGCCTGAGCTATGATTGGCCTCGTAAGCAGCAAAACGGTCGAGTCCTCGGCAGCTCATAAAACAAATATCTGCATGGAAAGTTATTGATAAAACTCGTCTGCAAAATCTCCCAAAAGCCGAGTTTGTTCCATAGCCGATATGTCCTCCGCAAAAAGAACAAGGTGATATTTTCATAATTGTTCAACCTACGTGCGATTTCAATCCCATTTGTAATGACACGTAAATTTTGAAGAGTTCCTAAGTGAGGTGCAAGCGCAGCACAAGTGGATGAACTATCGATAAAAAAATCGATTGGTTATCCGTTAAGAAAAGTGGAGGCCGTTTCTGCAATTTGTTGTTTTTCCCTGAGTTTCTTCATGGCTTCTGCTATCGTAAGCGTATTCAATATTGTTTGTAGTAACAAGTCGAACTTCGCCATGAGATCGTATGATCTTTCCTTCTTTTTCCAGTTTAATCAGGTCACGCCTCAATGTAGAGGGTGGAGCAGTACATCAACGCTTCCAATTGGAAGGTTGAGATGATTTTCCTTTTTCGTGAGAATGTCCATAATACGAGACATTCGCTCGAAGCATACCATAATAAAAACCCCCTAGTTGAACGATTTTGAACATTTATGAACAAATTATAGCACAAATTTACTGAAGGATGTTCAATAGCTCTATCACATATTGTATCCGCTTTCTTTAGATTGCTAAGATAGAAACCAGAAAGGGATGATACTATGACTTTTTGATGAACAAGTAGTACGCGAACAAATTTGTGACGTGTGTCATAAAAATGTGGCAACTAGGATGGGTTGCTGCCAATGACGGAAATGTCTCAGTTCGTATTGATGAGGATACCATCATCGCAACACCAACAGGTATCAGTAAGAGTTTTATCACTCCAGAAAAAAACTCGTTAAATTGAAATATGAAAGGAGAAGTGATCGAAGCCAACGAAGGTTTCCGTCCTTCAAGCGAAATTAAAATGCATATTCGATGCTATGAAGAACGTGACGATGTGAAATCTGTTGTTCACGCACATCCACCAATTGCAACTGGATTTACATTAGCACATATTCCATTAGATACTTATTCACTAATTGAAAGTGCGATTGTTATCGGTTCAATTCCAATTACACCATTCGGGGTTCCTTCAACAATGGAAGTTCCAGATGCGATTACACCATACTTACAAGAACATGACGTGATGTTACTTGAAAACCATGGTGCATTTAACAGTGGGTAGTGATGTGATTACAGCATACTACAGAATGGAAACATTAGAACTCGTGGCTAAATCAACATTCCACGGAAGAATGTTATTACTAACAAAAGGCATTGAAGAAAAAGAAATCTCAAGAGAAAAATTAGAGCAAATGTTCAAGATGCGAGAAAACTACAAAGTGACAGGACGTCACCCAGGATACAAGAAATACAATCCAGACGGAACTGTTCGTGAAGTTTAGTAAGAATAGGAGGAACAAAAATGATTCAACATCCACGTATTGGGATTCGCCCAACTATTGACGGTCGTCGCCAAGGAGTTCGCGAATCGTTTAGAAGTTCAAACAATGAATATGGCGAAGAGTGTCGCTGCTTTAATCGAGTCTACATTGAAATATCCTGATGGACAACCGGTTGAATGTGTGATTTCACCTTCAACAATTGGTCGTGTACCAGAAGCAGCAGCATCTCACGAACTATTCAAAAAATCAAACGTGTGTGCAACAATTACAGTAACACCTTGCTGGTGCTACGGTAGTGAAACAATGGATATGTCACCTGATATTCCACATGCTATTTGGGGATTCAACGGAACTGAAAGACCAGGGGCTGTATATTTAGCAGCAGTTCTTGCTTCTCATGCTCAAAAAGGAATTCCAGCATTCGGAATTTACGGTAAAGACGTTAAAGAAGCATCTGATACAGAAATTCCTGAAGACGTTAAAGAAAAAATCTTACGTTATGCAAGAGCAGCTCTTGCTACAGGATTAATGAGAGATACAGCTTACTTATCAATGGGTAGTGTATCAATGGGTATCGGTGGTTCTATCGTAGATCCTAACTTCTTCCAAGAATACTTAGGAATGCGTAATGAATCAGTAGATATGACTGAATTCACTCGCCGTATCGACCGTGGTATTTACGATCACGAAGAATTCGAACGTGCACTTAAATGGGTGAAAAGAAAAACGTTAAAGAAGGATTCGACCGCAATCGTGAAGACCTTTAGTGTTTAAGCCGTGAAGAAAAAAAGATAAACAATGGGAATTCGTGATTAAGATGTTCATGATTGGACGTGACTTAATGATTGGTAACCCAAGACTTGCTGAACTAGGCTTTGAAGAAGAAGCAGTTGGTCACTACGCTCTTGTTGGTGGATTCCAAGGTCAACGTCAATGGACAGACCACTTCCCTAACGGAGACTTCATGGAAACATTCCTAAACACTCAATTTGACTGGAACGGAATTCGCAGACCATACATCTTCGCAACTGAAAACGATGCGTTAAACGGTGTATCAATGCTATTCAACTACTTATTAACAAACACTCCACAAATCTTTGCGGATGTTCGTACTTACTGGAGTCCAGAAGCTGTTGAACGTGTAACAGGACATAAACTTGAAGGTCATGCTGAAAATGGATTCTTACACTTAATCAACTCTGGTTCTTGTACATTAGACGGTACTGGTCAAGCTACAAGAAACGGTGAACCAGTGATTAAACCATTCTGGGAATTAGAACAAAGTGAAGTAGATGCAATGCTTGCAAATACTGACTTCCCAGCAGCAAACCGCGAATACTTCCGTGGCGGCGGTTACTCAACTCGCTTCTTATCTAAAGGAAATATGCCTGTGACAATGGTTCGCTTGAACTTATTGAAAGGCGTTGGACCAGTATTACAAATTGCTGAAGGATACACACTTGAATTACCTGAAGATGTACACCATACATTGGATAACCGTACAGATCCAGGTTGGCCAACAACTTGGTTTGCTCCTCGCTTAACAGGTAAAGGCGCATTCAAGTCAGTATACGATGTAATGAATAACTGGGGTGCAAACCACGGTGCTATCACTTATGGACATATCGGTGCTGACCTTATCACTCTTGCTTCAATGTTACGCATTCCTGTAAATATGCATAACGTTGCAGAAGAAGATATCTTCAGACCTAAGAACTGGTCATTATTCGGAACAGAAGATTTAGAATCAGCTGACTACCGTGCATGCCAATTATTAGGACCTATCCATAAGTAAGAGAAAGGAGAGACTAAAATGACAAAAACAATTATTTTAGCCTGTGTCGGTGGATTAACAACAAGTATGCTCGTTGAACGCATTCAAGAAGTAATTTACCGCGATAAATTAGATTACTCATTCTACTCAGTAGGGATTACTGGGGATTGATACTCTAAAAAATATTGATGTCTTATTATTAGGACCTCAATTAGCTTATTTAGAAGAAAAAGCAAAAGCTTCACTTCATGTTCCAGTTGCTGTAATTTCAGACGATGACTTTGAAAACATGCGCGGAGAAGAAGTTCTAAAACAAGCGATTGAATTATTAGGTTAAAGCCAAATGAGCGAAACAAAACAAAAAGCGGATACGCAACGATTGATGCAACTCATTGTCAAAAAGTAGCAAAGTAACAACTTTAGCAATGCAATCCGTTAAGAGTGCTCTTGCAGGTGATATTTCATCTGCAAGAGGCACTCCTTGATGAAGCGAGAGTTAAAGGGAGTTGAAGCGCATAATGTTCAAACAGAAATGATTCAGCAAGAAATTAGAGGCGAGGGCTAGTCCAACACTTCTTTCCGTTCATGCTCAAGATCATTTTATGAACAGCCACTTGCTGCTAGAAGTTGTAAACATCATTGTAAATCAACAAGAACAAATAGAAACGCTGAAAGAGCGTATTACAAAAACTGGAACAGGTAGGGTGAAATGCATGAGTAATCCAGTTATTCTTGAAATGAAGGGAATTGTAAAATCGTTTGGACCATGTAAAAGCCTTAAAAAGGTGTAGACTTTGACCTAAGAACAGGTGAAGTACACGCACTAATGGGTGAAAAACAGGGCTGGTAAATCCACTTTAATGAAAGTATTTGACCGGGTATTTACGGCGCAAACGAAGGAACAATTCACTATAACGGAAAAACAAGTAGAATATTCTAAGCCAAAAAGAGGCTATGGACGATGGGATTGTAATCGTGCACCAAGAGTTGAATATGATGAACCACTTAACAGTGGCTCAAAAACATCTTTCATCGGTCGTGAAGAAATCAATCAAGGTCTCTTCATCGATGATAATGCCGGAAACAAAAAGGCAAAAGAATTATTCAAATTGTTGAAACTGGATATTAATCCACAAGAAAAAAGTGGGAAACTTAACAGTTGGTAAACAACAAATGGTTGAAATTGCGAAAAGCGTTGTCAATGGATGCGAAGATTATTGTTTTTCGACGAACCAACAGCAGCGTTAACAGAATCAGAAATTAATGAGTTATTCGCAATTATTGATGACTTACGTGCTAAAAGGTGTAGGAATTATCTATATTTCTCACCGTATGGACGAAATTGCTCGTATTACGGACCGTGTAACGGTTATGAGGGACAGGGAATATGTTGGAACTGTAAATACAAAAGAAACTACGAAAGGACGAGATCATCGCAATGATGGTTGGTCGTACTATTTACGAAGATCCGAAAAGCGGTTTCTGCAGTACCAGAAGGAGCACCTGTTGTATTAGAAGTGGAACACTTAAACTCAGGAAGCCACGTAAAAGATGTTAGCTTTGTGCTTCATAAAGGTGAAATCTTAGGTTTCTCTGGATTAATGGGAGCAGGGCCGAACAGAAGTAGCTCGTTTACTATTCTGGAGCGGATAAGAAAGATAGTGGAACAATTAAAATTAATGGTAAAGAGGTTGATATTAAAATATCCTCAAGATGCTATTAAAGAAGGTATTGGTTATCTTTCAGAAGACCGTAAACGTTATGGATGTATCGTTGATATGACCATTGCCAATAACACAGTAATGACAAACCTTGATAAGTACATCAAAGGGTGGTTTTAATCGATGACGGTGAAATTATCAAAGTCAGTGATGAAATTCGTTCAACAATTAAGAACGAAAAACGCCATCATCGAAACAACTAGTTCGTAACTTATCAGGTGGTAACCAACAAAAAAAGTTGTTATTGCGAAAATGGCTAGAACAAAATAGCGATATTCTAATTTTTTTGACGAACCAACTCGAGGAATTGACGTTGGTGCGAAAAGTGAAATCTACTCATTAATGAATGAACTAGTAGCTCAAGGAAAATCAATCATTATGATTTCTTCAGAGCTTACAGAAATTTTACGTATGAGCGATCGTATTGTTGTCATGTGTGAAGGACGTAAAACAGGGGAACTTGATATCAGTCAAGCAACTCAAGAACGTATCCTCGCTTTAGCAACGGATCGATAAATCGAGGAGAGGTATTGATATGGAAGAGAAAAAGTCCCTATGGACGAAACTGGTACAATCAGTTGGATTACAAAAATTAATTGCATTAATCGCGTTGATCGTGATTTTCACATTCTTTGCAGTCTCAAGTGAATCGTTCCGTTCGTTTGATACAGCGGTCAGCATTTTAGACGCATCTTATTACATTGGTTTCTTAGCAATTGGGGTAACATTCGTTATTATCACCGGTGGTATTGACTTATCAATCGGTACAGTAATGATGTGTTCTGCCATCGTTGGTGGAGTACTCCATACAAAAATGGGTTGGCCATTATGGCTAGCATTGTTGGCAATATTAGTGATTGGGGGTGTATTTGGATTATTCAACGGAATTTTAATTGCGAAATTTGGATTACCACCATTCATCGCAACACTTGGTACAATGATGATTTCACGTGGTTTAAGCTCAATCGTATCAAACGTACAAAGTGTAACGTTCCCATTACGTGGAACTGGTGAAGGCTGGTACAAAGACTTATTCAGAACGCAAGATAATTTTCCAACCGGGTTGATCGTCTTGATTGTCGTAGCGATTATTGCAGCCATTGTTTTAAATAAAACAAAAATTGGTCGTTACATCTTTGCCATCGGTTCAAATAAAGAAGCTACTAGACTTTCAGGTGTAAACGTTATCAAATGGGAAGGTATGGCTTATGTCATCAGTGGACTTCTAGCAGGTTTAGCTGGTATCGCATATGCTGCAACTTATTCAACTATCCTTCCTGGTACAGGGAACGGTATGGAACTTGATGCCATCGCCGGAGTAGTTGTCGGTGGTACTTCACTTGCCGGTGGGGTTGGTTCAGTTGTTGGTACAATCATCGGGGTATTCATCATGTCTGTCTTGAAGATTGGTTTACCATACATCGACTTACAACCACACTATCAATTATTCATCACAGGTTTCGTTGTAATCGTTGCCGTTTACTCTGATATCTTAATCCGCATGAATAAGAAAAAAATAGTTTGATATTGACACAATGAGTTGGGAAGACACCTTCAAAGAAAGGGTCAAAAAGGACATATAAAGGAGAATAAATCATGAAAAAAATCGTTCAAATATGCTATTGCAACTCTAGCTTGTGCTTCTGCTTTATTAGCAGGATGTACTTCAAATAAATCAAATGCTGACGGTGGAAATAATAAAAGCTCAAGCAAGCGGAGACTTCAAAGTAGAAGTAATCGCTAAAGGGTTTCCAACATGACTTCTGGAAAGCTGTAAACAAAGGGGCTGAAAAAAAGCAGCTCAAGAATTTAGGTGCTAAAATTACTTTCGTAGGACCTCAAAATGAAACAGCAATCGCAGAACAATTGGAACAATTAAACAATGCGATCAACAAAAAAATCCAAAAAGCAATCGCTTTAGCTGCATTAGATACTGAAGCAGAATTAGATGCGATTAAACAAGCACAATCTAAAAAAACATTCCTATTATCGGATTTGACTCAGGGGTTCCAGGAGCACCAGAAGGAGCTATCAAAGCTACTGCATCAACAGACAACCATGCTGCTGGTGGTAACGCTGCTGAACACTTATTCAAATTACTTGAAAAGCAAAAGTCGGCGACAAGAAAGTTCGTATCGGGGTTGTTTCTCAAGAAGTTAACTCACTTTCAATCACTCAAAGAACAAAAAGGTTTCATTGATAAAATGGTTGAATTGTTAAACAAAAAAGGCATTAAAACTGCTGTAACTGGACATGACAAATTCAAAAAAACGATGTAGCTGAAGCTGATGCTAAAGTTGTTATTGAAGTTCGTGTTCCAGCTCAAGTGAGACGATGCTGCAGGTAAAACTGAAGCTTCTACAGTTCTTGAAAAAAAGAAGACACTATCGCAATCTATGGTTCTAACGAATTTCGCTGCAAAAGCAATCATCAACGCTAACGGCGGTTTCAAAGAATCTAAACTTGGCGCAGACAAAATCTTAGCTGTTGGTTTCGACTCAGGTGCATTACAACAAGATGCTATCCGTAAAGGAATCTTCGTTGGTTCTGTAACTCAAGACCCAGTTCAAATTGGTTACCAAGCTGTTAAATTAGCAATCGCTGCAGCTAAAGGTGAAACAGTTAAAGACGTGGATACTGGTTCTAAATGGTATGACGCTAAGAACATCGATAGCGAAGAAATCAAAGCTTTACTATACGAATAAAAAATAGGGATTAGTAATGGAGGAGAAAAACATGAGCTTGATTAAATTATTAGCCATTGATTTAGGGCGCAAGTTCAGGACGTGTTATGCAGGCGATTTATGACGGGCACTCCTCCAATTATCAGAGGTTCATCGGTTCAAAAAAACGAACCGGTGAATCTTAATGATGGTTTGTATTGGAATTTGTTGCACTTGTTTGGAGAAATTAAGCAAGGAATCAAGAAGGCTTCCAAAGATTCGATTCCGATTCGTTCCATCTCTGTTGATACATGGGGAGTAGACTATGCCTATCTAGATCAAAATGGAGATTTGCTCTATCAACCACATTGTTACAGAGATAATCGAATGGGTCGATACGAGGAGTCATTTTATAACGCTATCTCGAAGAAAGAATTATTCCAAAAAACAGGTGTGCAGCCTGCAACCATTAATACGGTCTTACAAATCTATTCAGATTTGCAAGAAAAACCACAATTAAGAAATATCGTTCAACGCGTGTTGTTTATCCCAGATTTAATCAACTACTTACTCTCAGGTGTACTCTCAAATGAATACACGATTGCAAGTACAAGTGGATTATTGGATATCTTCACACAAGACTTCTCAGAAGAAGTATTTGAACGCTTAGACATTCCGCGTAAATGGTTCACAACGCCAACGAAGAATGGTGAAGTTTTAAGACAATTATCACCACGCATCACTCAACAGTTGAAAGTGGATCCGTTTGACGTGATTGCAGGGGCTGGACATGATACAGCTGCTGCAGTACTTGCGATTCCATATGAACATGAAAAAGGCACTGTCTTTATTTCATGTGGTACTTGGTCGCTTGTTGGAACAGAATCTGATGAGCCTGTTGTAACGGATGAAGCATTTGCCTCGGGACTTACAAATGAAGGATGTTTTGATGGTAAATATCGTCTCTTACAAAACACAACAGGAATGTGGATTATTCAAGAATTACAACGCGACTGGCGCTTGCAAGGGGAAGAAGTTGGCTTTGGCGAAATGGTCACATTAGCCGAAGAAGTAACGGATAACCAAACTTGGATTCATCCAAATGACCCAGTTTTCGCTTCTCCTGGAGAAATGGAAACAAAAATTAAAGAATGGTGTAAAGTGAGTGGACAAAAAGTGCCGCAAACGAAAGGTCAAATCGTTCGTGTCGTTCTAGAAAGTTTAGCTTTAACTTATCTAGAAACAATTACTCAATTAGAACAATTGACAAAACACGAAATGACAACTGTTCAAATGGTCGGCGGAGGCATTCAAAACAAATTGCTTTGCCAGTTAACAGCAGACTTTACAGGACGTACAGTTATTACAGGACCGGTAGAAGCGAGTGCACTTGGAAATATCTTGTCACAAATGCTAACTCTTGGAGTGATTTCAAGTCGCAAAGAAGCACAAGACATTATCAAGGCTTCAGAACCTGTAACGCGTTATGAAAGTCGTGCGATTGAGAATTTAGAAGAAATTCGCTTGAAATTCAATAAAGTGAAGAGAGGAATTCAGTAATGTTAAAACAAATTCCTAAAATTTTAAGCCCAGAACTTGTGAAATATTTAATGGAGATGGGACATGGAGATGAATTGGTACTTGCGGACGCAAACTTCCCAGCTCATCGTATCGGCCAACGAGTGATTCGTATGGACGGACATGGTGTTCCAGTGGCTTTAGAAGCAATTCTACAAGTATTGCCATTAGATACTTACAGTTCATATCAAGCAGGATTAATGCAAGTCGTTCCGGGAGATCCAACAGTTCCGGTGATTTGGGATGAATATAAACGTCTCTTAGAAGAAAGTCACCCAGGAGCAGCGATTAAAGAGTTCGAACGATTTGAGTTTTACGAACAAGCTAAAGACGCTTATCTAGTGATTCAAACAGGAGAAAGTGCCTTGTACGGAAACATCATCTTGAAAAAAGGTGTTTTATAAACTTACTTACTAGTTAGGAGAGAAAAATTATGTCAACATTTTATGTACCAGCAATTAACTTAATTGGAAGAGGAGTCGTTAAAGAAATTGGACCTTACGTAAAAGAATTAGGATATCATAAAGCTCTTTTAGTAACGGATAAATTTATCGAATCAAGTGATATTCTTCCCTAAAGTAACAGGACCTTTAAAAGAAGCAGGTGTGGACTTCGTTGTTTACTCTGATGTAGAACCAAACCCAACTTGTAAAAACGTTAACGATGGGGTTGCTGCAGTAAAAGAAAACAACTGTGACTTCATTATCAGCTTAGGTGGTGGATCACCTCAAGACTGTGCAAGCTGTATTTCAGTAATTGCAACAAACGGTGGTAAACCTCAAGACTACGAAGGATTACACAAATCTGCTAAAAAAGGCTTACCAGTAGTTGCTATCAACACAACTGCAGGTACTTCAGCTGAAATTACAATCAACTACGTAATTACAGACGAAGAAAGAAAAAGTTAAAATGGTAATGGTTGATAAAAACAGCCTAGCTTTAATCTCTGTAAACGACCCTGAATTAATGGTATCTAAACCAGCAGCATTAACTGCAGCAACAGGTATGGATGCTTTAACTCACGCGGTTGAAGCTTTAGTAACTCCAGGTGCTTACGGCGTTACTAAGAAATTATCAATTGGTGCAATTGAATTAATTAAAGAATACTTACCACGTGCGGTTAAAGATGGTCATGACATCGAAGCTCGTGAAGGTATGGTGAACGCAATCTTCTTAGGCGGTATGTCATTCAACAACGCTGGACTAGGATATGTTCACTCAATGGCTCACCAATTAGGTGCTGTTTACAAACTTCCACACGGTGTATGCTGTGCTATGTTATTACCAGTAATTGAACGCGAAAATGCAAAACGTGTTCCAGCTGCATTCCGTGATGTTGCAAAAGCTTTAGGTTTACAAACTGAAGGTAAATCTGATGAAGAATGTGCAGCATACGCAATCAAAGAAATCGAAACTCTTTCTGAAACAGTAGGTATTCCTAAGAAATTAACTGAATTAGGAATTGAAGAAAAAAAGACTTCGACTTCGAATATCTATCTAAGAATGCGTTAATCGATGCTTGTGCACCAGGTAACCCATTCATGCCAACATTAGAAGAAACAATTGCTTTCTACAAAGAATTGTTCTAATCGGTAAAAACAAAAATATTCGTATAGCTTTTTAAACGTGGAGTATTGTCACCCCCAGTGAAACGTCAATGCTCCACGTTTTTATTTCTGAAGAAAATTTATGAAAACGCATTAATTTGTGCTTGCTATTTAATGAAACCTGGTCTAGTATTAAGATATAGAATAAAAATAGGAGGAAATAGAATGATAGGGTTAATTCTTACAGGACATGGGGGAGTTTGCAGTTGGGGTAGGACACGCTTTAGAAATGATTGCAGGAAAACAAACTGCATATAAAGTAGTGCCTTTCTTAGAAAGCGATCCAATAGAAACTCTTGAAAATAATCTAAGAGACGCTATGAAAGAGTTGCAAGAGAAAACGGAAGGAATTGTTGTATTTGCTGACCTTTTTGGGAGGAAGTCCTTTCAAATCAGCAATGGTAGCTTCAATGGATTTTCGAAAATGTTGAGGTTGTGGTAGGTACAAACTTACCAATGTTAATCGAAATAGCGATGTTACTGAGTTCGCTTCAAGCGCTCAAGATGTAGTAACTCAAAGTTTAACAGCAGGTCGAGAAGCCATTCAACAGGTGACTCTTCCAACACCTCAAGATAAAAGTGGTCGAAGAAGACGGAGATGGAATTTAATGACAGCGGAATAGGAATTACTTTAGGGACTATACTACTTATTAGCGCGTAAAAAAATGGACGCCATTACGTTGTATCGTTCTTCTATTAGTTGTCGGAATCGGATTTGCATTCTTGGGAACGTACTAGAGTTAAATTCTGGGGTTATTAGAATTCTAAAAATAAGCTGAGCATTAAGCCTAGCCTATTTTTATGATTAATGTGTTTTTTTGTAAGAACTTTAATACGATCTGCAAGAAAGACTGCAATGACTAATTTTCCTAAATCAGGAAGAATAAACGGATATAAACCGAAGCCAAGGATTTGTTGAAGACTTAGTTCTTGCATCTTAATGCTTAAGAGTACAAAGGTCATATAAAGGAATTCCGATGACGTGAAAAATGACTTCACCAACAAGTGCGGCTAGAACCCATCCAAAAATATTGTTAATACGGTTTCCGATAAATGAGATGACAGGTGCAGCAACCATAAATCCAATAACAAAACCAAATGATGGAGAAACAAATAATGCAGTTCCTCCTCCTAATAAGAAAAAGTAGTAGGAAGTGAATAAATTGAGCAGCAAATGCAGCAGCTGGTGGCAAGAGTAGGGATGCCAAAATTACTGTGGCAGTTTGTGCTGAGAATGGTACTGGACCAATCGAGATTTTTTTAAGTAGCTAGATACGTAGCAGAGTGCACCAAAAAGTGCAGCAAGTACAATTGTTTGAATCGATAATTTTTTCATGTGTTTAACTCCTAATGATTTAATTTTTCTGGGCGAATACTTACTTCGCCATATGATAATGAATGAATGGATCCATCGTCTGTTTGAACGATGAGATGACCGTTATTGTCCACGCTTTTTGCGGTGGCGGGATATGTTTTCATACCGCTAATGACATTGATTTTCTTTCCGACAATAATCGAGTGAGATTTATACTCTTCCATGAAGTCACGCTTACCAGAATTGATGGCCTCGTAGCATTGATTCCATTCTTTAAGGAAACGAGCTACAAATTCGTTGCGGCTAAAATTTTTTGGGATCTCTTGCGGAGAAAAGAGGGAGCCGATAATTGGTTTTAAGTCCTCTGGAATAATGGCGTCGTCGATATGCAAATTAATTCCCATGCCAACAATCAACGCATCCACCCTTTGAGCTTCAATATTTGTTACCGCCTCTGTTAAGATGCCAGCAATCTTTTTATCGTGGTAGTAAAGGTCATTCACCCATTTAATTCCGACGGTTTCGTGAATGAAAGACTCTACTGCACGTGTTGCAGCAACTGCTGTAGCGCAAGTGATTAAAGAAATGCTATCCAAATCACCTTCTGGAAAAATACAGATGCTCATGTATAAACCAGATTTGGGAGGCGAGAGGAAGGTTCTTCCTAGACGGCCACGTCCAGCTGTTTGCTCTTCTGCAATAAAGAAGGTTGGAACTCTTGCTCCCGAAGCGCCATAGTTTTTAGCTAAATCATTGGTTGAAGTAGTTGTCTCAAAGACTTGAATATCCCAATCTTGTAAATGTTCACCTAGATGAGTCCGAATTCCTTCAAGGGTTAACAAATCCGTCTGTCTGGATAATTGATAACCTACTTTTGTGCTTGAGGTAATTTCGTAACCGTCTTTTTTTAATTGCTGAATGGCTTTCCACACTGCGGTTCGAGAAAGATTCAAATGGTCAGCGATATCTTGTCCAGAAAGGGGTTTGTCTACGGTGCTATATAATAGTCGTAAAACTTCCTGTTTAGTACTCATAATGACCTCCTTTCGTCAATATTCATGTTTTTAAGTGTAACAGATTTAATTCGATTGTCAACTGACAAATTTTCAAAGGTTAACAATGAGCTAGAAATATTTAAAAATATAGCAGATTCTTATAGGAACATGGTATAATAACTGAGAAGATTTAGTGAAAGGAATTTTTAGTATGAGAAAAATTAGTCATTAACGGTGGTAAACCGCTAAAAGGTGAAGTGACCATTAGTGGAGCAAAAAATAGTACAGTAGCTTTAATTCCGGCTGCTATTATCGCCGAAGAACCAGTAGTATTAGAAGGGGTACCTGACATCCAAGATGTTGCTGCATTAATTGAAATTTTAAATGATTTTAACGTAAAAACAGAATATGTAGATGGCACATTGACCATTGATCCAACAGAAATGAAATCCATCCCAATGCCAAAAGGAAAAATCCAAAGTATGAGAGCTTCTTATTATTTTATGGGAGCAACTCTTGCGAAGTTTGGAGAAGGTGTGGTAGGACTTCCTGGAGGGTGTTTCTTAGGACCACGACCAATCGATCAACATTTAAAAGGATTCAAAGCTTTAGGTGCCAATGTAGTAGATCATGATGGGGCTATCTATTTATCAACCAATGAAGAAGGTCTAGTAGGAACAAAAATTTATATGGACGTTGTTTCTGTAGGGGCAACCATTAACGTTTTATTAGCTGCTGTTCGTGCTAAAGGAAAAACGATTATTGAGAACGCTGCTCGTGAACCGGAGATTATCGATGTAGTGACACTGTTAAATAAAATGGGTGCTAATATTAAAGGGGCAGGAACAAGCATGATTCGTGTGGAAGGAGTAGAAAGACTCCACGGATGTAGTCATACAATTATCCCTGACCGCATTGAAGCAGGAACTTATTTATCAGTTGCCGCAGCAGTTGGAGAAGGAGTTCGCGTTAAAAACGTAATTTTTGAACACTTAGAAAGTCTCATTGCAAAGATGGATGAAATGGGTGTCAAGATGGAAGTTGGAAGGATGATATCTATGTTTATCCTTCTACAAATCTTAAGGCAGTGAATATTAAAAACCATGCCGTATCCAGGATTTGCAACAGACCTGCAACAAACGATTACGCCATTATTTATGAAAGCAAATGGGACTGCAATGATTGTAGATACCATTTATCCAAAAACGTGTTGGGCATGTTCCAGGAATTAAATCGTATGGGGAGCCCATGGAAAAGTGATTGAAGATATTATTACATTTGAAGGTCCAACGCCTCTAGTAGGTGCAGAAGTTGCTGCAAGTGATCTTCGTGCTGGAGCTGGACTTGTAGTCACTGGGATTAATGGCTGAAGGAACGACTAAGATTTTCTAATATTGAACATATTCTTAGAGGTTATTCAAATATTGTTGAGAAACTTCAAGCTCTAGGTGCTGATATTACGATGATTGAAAGAATAAGAAGGGACAATATGCCAGAACAAGTAGAAACTGTAACCTTGCAAAGTTTGCAGAAAAAGACTTTAAAAAGAGATGTACAGCTTTGCTAAACATTATAAAATTCCTTATTACGGTCAGATGAATAAAAAGGAATTGGCACTTGCGATTATTCGCGCCCAAGAAGAAGCTACAGGATTTTTTCAAGTAGAAGGGGTCTTGGATATTAATCGTGCAGAGGGTTTTGGATTCCTTAGACCCATCAACTACTCAAGTAGCCAAGAAGATATTTACATTTCTTCTTCTCAAATCAGACGCTTTGATCTTCGAAATGGAGATTTAGTGAGTGGAACTGCACGTCCTCCTCGCCAAGGAGAGAAGTTCAATGGGTTGATGCAAGTGGGATTTGTTAATGGAAAAGATCCCGAAGAGGCAAAAGAAAGAGATCATTTCCCAGGACTTACACCACTTTATCCAGAAAAGCAAATGATTTTGGAAACAACAAGAGGGCGAATCGCCTCTAGAATGCTTGATTTAATTTGTCCGATAGGCTTTGGACAAAGGGGCTTGATTGTTGCTCCACCAAAAGCAGGGAAGACAAGTTTATTAAAAGAAATTGCTAATGGAATTACGACAAATCATCCAGATGCTGAGTTGATTATTTTATTAATCGATGAACGACCAGAAGAAGTAACGGATATTGAACGCACAGTAAATGCTGAGGGTGGTTTATTCAACGTTCGATCAGCTGCCGGAAAAACCATATTAAGATTAGTGAATTAGTATTAGAACGTGCTTTGCGACTAGTGGAGGACAGGGAGAGATGTCATTATTTTTAATGGATAGCTTGACGCGATTAGCTAGAGCATATAATTTAACGATTCCCCCTTCAGGAAGAACTTTAAGCGGTGGGATTGATCCTGCTGCATTCTATCGCCCTAAAAAAATTCTTTGGTTCTGCTAGAAATATTGAAGAAGGGCGGAAGTTTGACGATTTTAGCGACTGCTTTAGTTGAAACAGGAAGTCGAATGGATGATGTCATTTATGAAGAGTTTAAAGGAACTGGAAATTCAGAAATCCATCTTTCAAGAGAACTTGCAGAAAGAAGAGTGTTTCCTGCGATTGACGTTAAGCGCTCAGGAACGCGTAAAGAAGAAATGTTACTTTCAAAAGAAATCATTGATGTAATATGGAAAGTGCGTCATTCGATTAAAGGTGATGGGCTTGAGACAGTGAGCAACTAGTGAAACAGTTGAAAGAAACAAAATCAATGACGATTTTATTCGTCGATTAAACTTACTAGGTTAATCTAACATCCCCTAAGTTTTTTCTTAGGGGATGTTGTTTTATGTCAAACGGAATTTTATTTAGAAAGCTCCTTATGGTAGAATAAAAGAAGGAGTGATATCACGTGAAAAAGAAAAAGTAATCAAAACAAATGCTGTAAGAATGGTAGAACAATCCAAGATTCCCTATGTTTATTCATGAGTATGATGTGATACCGCTCATTTAGATGCGCTTCATGCTGCAGACGGAATGGGGATTCCTGTTGAAGAAGTGTATAAAACGATTGTCTTAACAGGGGATAGAACAGGGTATCTAGTTGCTTGTATTGCAGCTCATAAGGAATTAGATTTAAAAACAGGTGGCAAAAATTTCAGGGAATAAGAGAGTGGAATTACTATCTCTAGATCAGCTCGAACCTCTTACAGGGTATGTGCGCGGAGGTTGCTCTCCAATTGGTATGAAAAAGAAATTTCCAACTTTTATTGAGGGAGAGTGCGATGCAAAATGAGACCATTCGTATCTCTGCTGGAAAGCGTGGTTTGCAAATGGAGTTGGCACCGAAAGACTTACAAAAATATGACTGAAACAACCTTGTTTAATAATGCTAGTCATGAGGGAAATTGATGAGTGATTTAACAATTCTTCACGTGAATGATATGCACTCAAATTTTCATTCGTTAAAAACACAAACGAATTTTATGAGGGACTAGGAGGAAAGAACTTGAAGAATTAGGTCATACTGTTTGGGCAGTTGATTTAGGGAGACTTGATTGATCGAGTTCATCCTCTAGTGGAAGCAAAAAAATGGGCAAATTGCGTCGACCATTTTGAACCAGCAAAGAATAGATTTTTGTAACACTAGGAAATAATGAAGGGACTGCTTATACTCCAAAAGAACTAGAGGAGCTTATAAGGAAAAAGGATTTTAAAGTCATTATCTCTAATGTGAGTGGCAATCTACAGGAAACACCGCCTTATGCAACTGAAATCCAATTTCGAGAAAAGAATTGAACAGTGTAGCATTGCGATACTAGGTTGACAGCCGCATATCCAGAAAGTTACAGAACCAAATGGATATTGGATTGAAGACCCTTTAAAAACGCTCGATAGATTAGTTCAAAGACTCGCTAGTGAGGAAATCAAATTGTCCTTTTATCCCATTTGGGTATTGAGTTGGATACCTTGATAGCCGAATCGTATCCAGAAATTCAAGTCATTCTTGGAGCACACACACATCATTTGTTTAAAGAAGGAAAAAGGGTGAACCAAACACTCTTAACAGGTGGATTTAAATATGGTGCTTACATTGGAAGCTACATTTAAAAACTGAGAAAAGAAAAGCTCATTCCTTTAGAAAGAAAGTATGATTGAAGTTGAAACGCTAAAAGAGGATTCTGCCACTGATGAAGGAAAAATCTATCTAAAAGAAGGAATCAAATTACTTAAAGAAAATATTGTTCTTCCTCAGATTTCAGATTATTCAGTAAGAGACTTGCACAACTTTCCTTGAAGCCATGATTAGGCAAACAGGAATTCGATTGCATTTACATATACTGGACTATTTGTGCATGAGTTTAAGAAGGGGACATTAACAAAATTTGATTTACATGACTGTATGCCTCATCCGATTCACTTAAATAAAAAGTCAATTTTCTGTAAAAAATTTTCAAACAATTACTCCAAGTTTTTGAAGAGCAACAACCAGAATTACTAGAAAAAGCTATTCACGGATATGGTTTTCGTGGTAAACTATTTGGAGAGATCTTATATACTGGTTTTTCTAAAAGGGGAAGAAGTATCGTCAATGGAAAAAGTTTTAGGAGACGATGAAATCATTACATTTGTGTGCCCAGACCATATGCGTTTTGTCCTTTTTTCCCGATGATTGAAGAAAAAGGATCAATCAAATTTTATATCCAGATTTATTAAGAACGATTATTGAAAAAGAATTAATTTTTAAAGAAAAGGAACTATCATGACTGAGAAAAACCGTAGAGACGCTTTCAGATGAATTGAGTCAAGTTTTTGCAAGAAATTGTGACGAATCCTGAAGAAGAACCAAAAAGAGCGGTGGTAGTGGATGAAAAAAACGATTTTAGTCGATGAGGTACATTACCAAATCATTGAAGATTATAGAAACGGATTTAGTATTGAAGCGTTCAATGAACGCTATAACGATATTTTTGAGCGTTATGACTATATTGTAGGGGATTGAGGGCCATGAAAAATTACGATTAAAGGGCTTCTTTAAACATTCTCATAAATTAGCAACTCAGATAGAGATATTGATTATTTACAAGAGTATATTTTTGGAATATTGTAATTTTTGGCTGTCAGTATTTTTGTATTAGAACGAGATCCTGAGGCAAAAACACAAACCTGTTCTTGAGGAAGAAAAAACCTCAACGTCCAAGACGAGAAAGAAATTCTCAAAAGAAAAACATCAAAAATAATCCAAGACGAGAGCATGTATTTAGTCCAGTAGATTTAGATGCTCCTGCGAGAAAATCAACAAAATCGTAAATTCAAAGAGAAATCTCAAAATCGTCAAAAGCGTCGCAATAATGAAGCAAATCCACGCAATAAAAAGAACAAGATTTTTAATTTGAAAGAATTTATTCAAAAGAGACAATGAAGGAATATGGAGAAAAAACGTTTTAAACCTAAAACGAAGAAATCAAATTCGCAACATTTCTCAATGAAAGAAGTTGAAAAATCTTCAAGTAGCAAGGTGAAGAAAAGTGTCGTTAAAAATCCTCAGAAAAAAGGATTCCATATTAGAGAAAACCAACAAAGAGGGAAATAAATGTATAAAGCATATTTTATTGATTTAGACGGAACCATGTATAAGGGAAAGGAACGTATTCCTACAGCTGAAGCTTTTATTAAAAGACTACAGGAAGCCAATATCCCGTTTTTATTTGTAACAAATAATGCGACGAAAACTCCTGAACAAGTGGCTCAAAACTTGCGTGAAAATTATGGGACAAATATTGAAGCCTCAGAAGTCTATACAAGTGGTGTTGCTGCAGTAGATTATATAAAAGCACACTATCCTGTAGAACGCGTGATGGTGATTGGAGAAGATGCGATTAAGAATCAAGTCAAATCAGCTGGCTTTACACTGGATTCTGAAAATCCTGAATTAGTCCTACAATCCCTAGATCGCAGTGTTACCTATAAAGATTTAGAACAAAGCGACTGTAGCCATTAGAGGTGGAGCCACTTATATTGTTACAAATATCGATTCCAATTTACCAAGTGAAAAAGGCCCTGTTCCTGGTTCAGGAGCAATAACAGGATTCTTAAAAGTGGCGACTCAAGCGGAACCGATTGTTATTGGTAAACCTAGTAGTGTCATTATGGAATCTGCATTAGAGTATCTCAATGCGAAGTTCCCCAACTCACATTTCACCAAAGAAGATATTGCCATGGTCGGAGATAATTACCAAACAGATATTCAAGCAGGGCATTCAATATGGAATGGATACAATTATGGTATTAACAGGATTTTTCTACAAGAGAAACGTTGTTGAACGTAGAGGAACAACCAACCCATTTAGTAGAGGATTTGAGTAAATGGAACATTTAATGAGACCTTATCGAGTTCAAAAAAATGGGGATAGCTACTGCTCTATTTTTATTCTGCTTAAGTTTAGGAATTACCTTTGTGATCTTTTTCGAACCACTATACCATTGGTCCATTCAGTGGTTTGGAGTAGAAAAATGACTGGATACAGTGCGGATGTTCTTAAAACAAATTATCATGAACTGATACGATATTTGACGAATCCGTTGAATGATTCACTGGTGATGAGTAATTTTACGAGTTCTCAGCAAGGAGTATTTCATTTTTGAAGTAAAAGGCTATTCTTTATTAATTTTGCGATATTCCTTTCTTCAGGTTTAGTCAGCTTTTTGGAATTCGGTTCTTAAAAACAAAAGGCGTCTAACTTGGCTTTTGAGAAGGCCAATTCGATGGCTAGTTCTTGTTCAATTTTCGTTTGTGTTGGTATTGCAAGTTTTTTTAATACATTGTTTATTAAATTTCATGAGCTCTTTTTAACAATGATGCTTGGATTTTTGATCCCAAGAAAGATCCTATTATTTTAGCTTTGCCAGAAGAATTTTTATGGTTTTGCTTTATTGTGGTCTTTAGCATATTGCTACTCGGTTATTGGGAACCAATTTATTGATTAAAAATTTAAAAGAAATCTAGTCTTTTTATACGAGAGTGACCTTTTATCGAAGGTTTGCTTCTCTTTTTCTCAAAAATATTCATTTTGAGGCACTACTCATGAAAAAAATGATATGATAAAGGATAGCGAATTTTTAAGGATTGGGGGAATGAATCAATGAAATTATCGATTGTAATTCCATTTTATAACGAAGAAAATATGATTCAAAAATGTATGATGCTTTTAGTAAAAGAAATTAATCAAATCACACAAAGCTGAATTTGAGTTAATTTTTTTATTAACGATAGGGAGTAAAGATCGTACTTTTGAGAAGATGTTGGCCATTGCAGATGCAGATTCTCGCGTAAAATATATTAGTTTTAGTAGAAATTTTGGTAAAAGAAGCTGGGACGATAGCAGGTCTTGAATATGCAACCAGAGAAGCCGTGATTTTTAATGGATGGAGACTTGCAACATCCACCTGCATTATTACCTAAGATGATTGCGGCTTATCAAGAAGGCTATGACGTTGTTAGGCAGAGACGTACACGTACTGGAGAAGCCACATCGTACGTTTTTAGCAAAAACATTTTTACAAATTAGCAAATAAAATGATGGATATTGAATTGATGGATGGAGTATCAGAATTCCGTTTATTCAGCCGTAAAAAGCCGTTCGTGCCATTTTATCCTTACAAGAATATAATCGTTTTTCTAAAGGGAATTTTTCTTGGATTGGCTTTAAAGAAAAAAGTAATTGAATATGAAAATCAAGTGCGTACAGTGGGAGAAACTCAAGTACTCATTGAAGTTTTTCGTTAAATTATGCCATTCAAGGGATTTTATCTTTCAATGACAAACCATTGCAGATATGTGTATTAACTTAGGTCTTTTCTGTTTAATGATTTCAGTCGCTTATGTATTGTGGTCATTTGTACAATATTTTGTAGCTCCCTGACACGATGGTTAGTGGATATTTCACAACTATTTTTCAGTAGTTCTTTTTGGAGGAATTCAACTGATTTCTATCAGTGTGTTAGGCGAATACATTGGAAAAATTTATTACGAAGTTAAAAAACGCCCTCATTATCTTGTGGATCAAACCAACATGACACAGAAAGGAGCAAAAATGACAACTAAGAAAAAAGTCTATTTAGCTGGTTTCCTAGCTCCGATGCTGATTATGCTCGTAGCTTGGATCATAGATGGATTTTTTTCCTTTTGAGTGCTAAATCATTAATGGCGGTTGATTTTTAATGCACAATATATTGGTCTCTATGCCTATTTCAAACATTTATTTTTAAATGGAGATTGGAGCAGTTTTTCTATTCGTTCTCTAAGTCGATTGGAGGAGGAATGCTTGGAATTTAGGGGATTTAATTTATTGAGTCCTTTTAACTTTCTGTTTCTACTGTTTTCTGAAGAGAATTTTCAGTGGGTTGTTCCTGTGACCATTGCTTTACGTTATGGAACGATGGGTCTAACAATGACACACTTTTTAGTAAAACGATATGATGGCTTAAAGAAAAAAAGCCTGTTTAGTACCAATTGTAGCGACAATCTATGCATTAAATGGGTTTAATGTTGGTTATCAAATGAACCCTATTTTTTTTACGATGGCATGATTGTCTTGCCACTTATATTAATAGGAGTAGAACAAGTTTTTAGATAATGAATCTCTAAAGGGCTATATCAGAATGCTTGCTCTTGCATTGTTTGTTCATTTCTATATGGGATATATGACCTGTATTTTTGTAGTGATTTATGCATTCTTTTTATATTATCCGCTCTAAAGAATTTACGAACTTCAAAGTACGTTTGAACGATTGTTAAAAATTAGCGAGTGCTTCTATTATTGCAGTAGGGATGGTTGCGGTCATTCTATTGCCAATTATTATTAGTTTAGTCTCTACAAAAGGTGGATTACAAAGCTCTTTGAAATTTGAATGGACTTTTGCAAATCAATCCTTTAGAAATTTTTAGCTAAATTATTTTTAGAGCTTTCGACAATGAATCTTGGCCAGCAGGACCAAACTTACCAAATATTTATGTTGCAAGTTTAGGAATTTTAGGGAACTCTTTACTATTTTGTTTCGAATAAAAATTACAAAAATGAAGCAAGATTGCTGCAGGATTTGTATTAACGATTTTCCTCATTTCATGTGCCCATGAGTTTACAAAGTAAATTATGGCATATGGGTCAAAAACCCTGCCGGATTCTTCTATCGTTTTTCATGGATTATTGCTTTCTTCTTGATTTATCTTTCTTATTTAAGTTTAAGAGAAATGGAACGCTTTACTCCAAAAAGAAGCGAGTATTTTATTTGTTGGTATGGCCATTATTTTTGTGATTGTTCAGTATCAAACTCATTCATTCTTGACGGTTTGGCAACGCATAGCCACAATCGGAATTTATATGATTTTCTATTGCTTTATTCTGGACAAAGGTAAAAGAAACCATGGGCCGTTATTGCAGCTCTCACGGTAGTTGAACTGACGGCAAATGCGGCTATTGTTCAGTCTAGAGTCGGATATACCGATGCTTATAAGTATCATGATGCTGTACTTCAATTAAAAGAAGCGATTAATCCGATTAGACCAGATCATTCTGATTTTTATCGTATTAATAAATCATTTAATTTAAGTAAAAATGATCCATTTATGGTGGACTATCCAGGGTTTATCTGTATTTAGTTCTAACTTAGAAAATAGTACAAAGAGATTTATTTGATCGACTAGGAAATAACGGGATTAATGCTACTACTTATTATCAAGGAACGCCTTTCCAAGATGCTTTATTCTCTGTGAAATATTTAGTGGCTCCAAAAACCTGTATATACGAAGGAATATCCGGATACCTCTAAAATGTATGTATTTGGAAATATGGTAACCAGAAAGGATATTACGACTAAAGAACCTGTGTTTGAAGCAACTAGAACAATCACTTATCAAGGTGGTCCAATTTTACCAATTGCTTTTGGAGTGAACGATGATACGACGAAGGTTAAACTTGAAAATCATCAACCTATTCAAAAACCATAATAAAATTGTTCAAAGCAATGGGACAAACGAGTGAGTCTTACTTAACGATTCTAGCTGCCAATGATGTTCAATTAGAAAATATGGAAGTGTTTGATTCTTCAAAACCTGAAACGTATCGACGAATTGATTCCTCAAAATCAGGAAAAAAATTACGTATCATTTAGTTCCTCAGTCTTCTGAAGATTATTGGGTATCAATTCCTCAGATTCTTTCTCATTCAAATAAAAAAATAACGTTAGAATTTTACTGAATGGAAATAGTTATGATTTCCAAAAATAAATTCCAACAAGCACAATTAATTCAAATTGCTCATAACTCTCTTGGAAAAAGCGGTAGATTTGACGATTGAAATTGATTCGAATGAAGAGTTTAATCTTTCAGGCTTACGTCTAGCAAGAACCAATGGCGCCTTAGCAAATCGTATTATTGAGGAACGACAACGCCAAAGGCTTACAAGTAGAACACTGGAATCAAAGTAGTTTTAAAGGAACTGTAAATATTACGGATGATAGTACTTGGATGATGACAAGTATTCCGTATGATAGAGGATGGACAGTGAAGGTAGATGGAAAAAGTAGTGGGAACTAAGAAAATTTGGGATAGTTTATTAGCCTTCCCAATTACTTCTGGTGAACATACTATTGAGATGACCTATTTACCAGATGGCTTTATGGCAGGCTTAATTATTTCTGTTTTTCTGTTGTGATATACGGAGTTGCAATTTTTAAAAAGTGGATTTAATCCAGTAGGAGTAGACTGTAATGACAATTTCAAAATTGAAATTAAAAGTATAGTTCGTTATTTTTATTCCATTTATATTGATGTTGGGGTCTTCCTATGTTTAGGGCTGACCCCTTTTTCAAAAATTCTATACATAGTGGAGATTTTCTTTCACAGTACTTTCCCATTATATATAGGATTACATAAAATGTTTTGGAATGGCGATTTTAGCGGACTGTTTTGGTCATTTGAAAAATCATTAGGAGGGGCAATGCCGAGTGTATGGGGATTTAATAGTTTAAGTCCGTTCACTTTTTTATATGTCCTTTTTCCTATCTCGAGTTTTCATGTCATCAGTTATATCATTCCTTTAATTCGTTTTGGAGTTATGGGAGTGGTATTTGGTTATTTTTATAGAGAAAAAATATCAAGCTGTATCAAAACGATACTGGCTCGCTGTTGGATTATGTACTTCTTATGCTTTAAGTGGTTTTATCATTTCTCAGCATTATAATCCTAATTTTTTAGATAATTTGGTGTATGTACCTTTTATCTTTTTGGGGATTGAGGATGTTGTTTATGGAAAGAGATTCATTAAAACTTCCGGTATTTTTAGCATTGAGTTTAATTACCAATTTCTATACAGGATATATGATGTGTCTTTTTGATTATTTTATATACAATGTATATCGCTTTTTCCGAAGAAAAAATCATGGAAAGAAACTTTTTGCAAAAATCATGCGAGTAGCTCTTTTTCTCTCATTGGAGTAGGGATGGCTGCTTTTTGGCTGTTACCTGTTTTCAGTGCATTATTAGAAAGTAAAAGCCAGCGCTAGTAGTACATTTGAATGGTCCTTTAAAGCTGTTAATGACTTAGTTTCAATGAGTCAAAAATTTATCGTAGGATCTTTCGGGGAAAAAAAGAATGGGGAGATCCACGAGCACTTCCTCAGCTATTTGTAGGGAAGTCTAGGATTGTTTGGATTGTTCTCCTTTTATGCCTGCAGGGAAATTACCATAAGGAAAAAATCATGGCGTCCATTGTACTAGTTACAATGATATTTTCTTTTCATATTCAAGGATTAGATCAAATTTGGCATATGGGCCAAAGACCAGTAGGCTTTTTATTTTAGAAATTCTTGGATTGCCAATTCGTTTCTATTTGTACTTGCTTCAGAGAGCTTAATAAAATGGAAAGCTGAATTTAATTGGACTCATGCGATAGTAACATCTATCGGATTTGGGAGTATCCTAGTCGCTTCGTTGATGACTTCACTAAAAATTGTGGATGTCTCACAAAAAAATACTAGCCTTTAATCATCTGGACAATCGTTTTAATGATTGTTTTTATACCGAAAAATCAATATTCAAAGAAGATATCAGCTATTGAGTGGAGTGGTATTGATTGAACTCGCTTTAAATGCTTTTATTGGTTTAAGAAGAGTTCCTTATTTTGTAAGTCGGGATAGTATACAAGAGCAAATGATATTAGCCTCCAAGTTTAACGAAAAATATGGACAAACTCGATATGATTTTCAGCGAATGGAAATTCATAAAGGACTTTCCTATGCCAATTATCCGATTGCATTTGGTTATAATGGGGGTCTCATTTTACTTCAAGCCTAGAGTATTCGTTGATTCAAAAGTTGGGACAATTGAAAGCAGCTACTTCTCAATCAGTCGCTAATTATAGCAATCGAAATGTCATTCTCGATTCAATGCTCGGTGTTTCTAGAGTAATGATGACAGGGAGATGAGAAAACGGCTTTCCTGATATGAAGGCCTGTATTTAAAAGAAGATACCTTTTGAAAAAAATATACGGTCTATAAAAATCCATATGTTTTCTCATTAGGCTTTTTGACCAATGAATCCAAAGCTAGAAATGTTCATTTTAATCAAAATGCTCCAGTTTTTGAATCTCAATCAATTATTGGAAGTCATTGGATTAAACTCCACTTCAGCTCTCAAGAAATCACTACCCTAAACCGATTGTTAAAAAAATCTAGAACAGTCTGGAGAAAAGTATAATGCGATTAATGAGGAGGAAGAGACACAAATCCAATGGACGATACCGATGAATCCAAATAAACTTTATTTTTGTTCAAATCCCTGTATCGCAATCAGGAAATATTAATAAATCTAAAGTGATGCTGACGGGACGAATTATTCTTATGAAGTTCGATTCCATTCGAATCAGCTTTGGCCAATTGGAAATGAAAATCTTGCTTCATCCTTAAATTTCTCTTTTGATAAAGGAAAAGGTCAAAGAATGGAATGTTCAAGATATTAAATTTTATGAACTGGATATTCCAACACTCGCAAATGCTTTTAGAACAAACCAAAAAGAAAATTCTATTACGATTGATTCTTACTCTAATTCGACTGTTAAAGCACATGTAACAGTTACAGATTCGAATCAAGGATTTGCGACCTTTACGATTCCTTATCATTCTGGATGGAGTGTATTGGTTGATGGAAAAACAAGAGGTGAAAAATCACTAGACTTGTTTATGGGCGTTACACTGACGAGAGGTGAACATGAAATTGTTTGAGCTTATAATCCGCCAGGGTTGAAGGTCGGAAGTCTCATTTCCGTATTATCAGTCTGCGTACTAATTTTTCTTTTAAAAATATAGTAAAAATGGATACTTTGAAAGTTGAATAATTTGCTGGACTCGTTTTAGGGAGAATAAAAATAGAGTGATACCGTATGCGGTATCACTCTATTTTATAGAAAAGGATGAAGCATAACGCTTCATCCTTTTTGCTGATTAGTCTAATTCTTCTTTTGCTGGAATGCTGTGTGCTAGACGGCTTGCTGCAGCGGCTGCGATAGCTCCTACTAAGTCGTCTAAGAAGATATTTACTTTACCAGTTGATTTATCATCTAAGTTTTTAAGAATTCCGGGTTTTTACTTTTGTCGATATAACCATAGTTTGTAAATCCGATAGAACCATATACGTTGACGATTGATAATGCTAAGATTTCATCAACACCATATAAAGGTTCGTCTTCAGATAGGACATCGTTTAATAATGGATGTAATTTCTTTTTCCTCAGCAAGTTTATCCATTTCAATTCCAGTAATAACAGCATTTTGTACTTCACGTTTTTTAAAAACGCTGAGAACATTACTTAGGCATTCTTCTTTTGTCAAACCTGGAACATATTTTTCTTGTAAGAAATAAACTAAATCAGCAATTTGATCTACGTCTACACCACGTTCAGATAACAATTCTAAAGAACGTTCGTGTAATTCTTTTGGGCTTTTCATAAAAATCCTCCTTTTTATTCATTATGAAACCCTTTTTAAAAAAGAGTAGCTTTTTATTTTACCACTAAAAGAAAAACGCTCAAAATGAATTGAGCGTTTTTGAAATTTTGTAAACGGTTAGAACATGGATGAACTGTGAATCGTGCTTGGTCGACTATTTGGGTTCACATACGTCATCGCAGCATTAATGGCAACAGGTGCTTCACCAAATCCAGTAGCAATGATTTTTACTTTTTGCCGTCATATGTTGCGATATCTCCAACAGCAAAGACACCAGGAAGTGTGGTTTCCATTTGGCTATTTGTCACAATACAGTTTCTTTGAACTTCAAATCCCCAGTTTTTCATGCCCCCGATAGAAGAAGAGAAGCCGTAGTTCACAATGAAATCGTCAACAGGAATTTCGATTTGATCTTCGCCTTTAGCGTGTTTTAGTATAACAGATTGAATTTTCTCCCCATTTCCGATTATTTGGTCAGGGAAGATAAGGGGTTAACATTTCAACGTTCGATTCTTCAAGTTGTTTTTACGCTATGTTCTTGAGCTCGAAAACTGAGGGTCTACGATGAATGATAGAAACTTTTTTTGCAATGGGTTCCAAGGCAAGTGCCCAGTCTACAGCAGAGTCACCGCCTCCACAGATAGCGACAGTATGGTCTCTAAAACGTTCTAGTTTATTGACAAAATAATGTAAATTTTTACCTTCATATTGTGAAGCTTCATCAATTTCTAGTTTTCTTGGTCGAAAGGCCCCATTTCCGCAGGCAATAATCACCGTTTTTGCTAAATGGGTTTGTTTTGGAAAGTAATCACTTCATAGCCAAAATCAGTTTTGTTTAATTCTAAAGCCTCTTCTTCTAAAACAGTACTGAGTGCTTGGGAATCTTTCTAATTAGGGCTAATAAGTTTTCAATTAATGTTCCTGCTTGGATTTCAGGGAAAGCAGGGATATCATAGATTTTTCTTTTCAGGATATAACATCCATGGTTGACCGCCTAATTCTGTAAAACTTTCTATAATTTTTAACAGAAGCTTGGCGTAGACCAGCGTAAAAAGCGGTGAAAAAGCCCGACAGGCCCACCGCCGATAATAATAATATCAACAATCTCTTGAGTCACTTTGTACCTCCGATTAATAGAACATTCTAAAAATAAAGGCCATTATAATTCCTGTTAATACCCCAGCAAAGACCTCTACTGGTTTGTGACCTAAATACTTTTTAATAATTAATTTTTTTATTTTCTTCCGCATCGAAAATATTGATGGGATCATCTTCTGATTCGATTTCGACATGCTTTAGAGAACTAGACTCTTCTCGCAAATGTTCTTCAGTATAATTTTTGTAATAAAATCCCTTGTTCACCGCTTTTGTCGTCTTACTGCCATCGCATCGAACATAACGATTAAGCCGAAAGTAGTGGCAATAGCTACTAAAGGAGAAGTGAATCCATATTCGATAATTAGAGCAGTAATCAAAGAACTAACTGCTGCAGAATGAGAGCTAGGCATTCCACCAGTACTCGTTACTAAAGAAACATGAGCATCTGGTTTCTTTGAAAAAAATAGGCAATAGGAAATTTAACAAATTGTGCAAACAGAATCGAACAAATAGAAGCGACTAATGGATAATTCTGAAATATTGTCATTCAACTACACTCTTTCTTTTTATACTAATCTACTATACCATGAATTCATCAAAATCACTAAGGAAAATTTGTAGAATGAAATGATTTTTTTCTTAAGTTTTGTAGAAAGGCTAAATTGCACCTGTTTGGCTTTTTGTGGTTTAATAGAAGAGGTTAGATGAGCAATTCATCATAAAGAAGTAAAAGGAGATGGAAGAATGAGTCAATTTCACAATTAAATGAACTAAATACAAGTAATCCACTTGTTACAGTGCATACAAATCATGGAGATTTCAAATTGGAATTATTCCCTGAAATTGCACCTAAAACAGTAGAAAACTTTGTGACACACGCTAAAAATGGTTATTATAACGGAGTGATTTTCCACCGTGTTATTGAAGATTTCATGATTCAAGGGGCGACCCAACTGGAACAGGTATGGGTGGCGAGTCGATTTATGGCCGTACTTTTGAGGATGAGTTTTCAAAAGAAGCGTTTAACTTATATGGAGCTCTTTCAATGGCAAATGCTGGTCCAAATACAAATGGATCACAATTTTTCATCGTTACAGCAAAACAAGTACCAGCTCAAATGTTAAAACAATTAAAAGATGGCGGTTGGCCTGAAGAAATCGTTGAAGAATATGCTAGAATTGGTGGTACACCATGGTTAGATCATCGTCATACTGTCTTTGGTCGCGTTGTTGAAGGAATGGATACCGTTCTTAAAATTGAAGGCGTTAAAAGAAATGGACAGGATCGTCCACTTGAAGATGTAGTGATTGAATCCATGGAAGTTAACGCGTAGGGAGGTCCTATGAGCAAAACTTTTAGAATTGGAGACATCGTTACTGCGAAAGTAACAGGGTGTACAAAATTACGGAGTTTTCTTTAGAGCTAGACGAAGATACGCAAGGATTGATTCATATTTCTGAGTGTAAACATGGGTATATGGATAATGTGCATGATTTTGTGAAAGTGGGACAAGAAGTGACGGCGAAAGTCATTGATGTCGATGAATTTTCGAATAAGATTAGTTTATCGATTCGAGCACTTGAAAAATTAGATGTACCAGACTTTCCACAACGCATTAAGAAAAAAATCGTAAACGTTACACTCCATCGATTGGTTTTTCTAAGCTAGCCAAGAAACTACCAATATGGATTGAAGAAGCTCAAGAAAAAAATTTGTAAAAGATAAAAAAATAAGAGTTAATAGATTCGCTTTTTAAACAATCTGTTTGACGAATATAAAAAAATTTTAAGGAGGCATTCAAATGGGACATATTTCATTTGATTATTCAAAAGCATTAGGTTTCTTCAACCAAGAAGAAATTGATAATTTACAATCAACAGTAACAGCGTTAGATAAAGACTTACGCGAAGGATTAGGCGCAGGAAACGACTTCACAGGTTGGATTAACTTACCGCGACTATGACAAGAAGAATTTGCTCGTATTAAAGCAGCTGCTAAAAAGATTCAAGAAGAATCTGAAGTATTAGTGGTGATTGGTATCGGTGGTTCATACTTAGGAGCTCGCGCAGCAATTGATTTTTAAACCACGCTTTCTAACTACTACCAAGTGACAAACGTAAAACTCCTCAAGTATTATTTGCAGGAAACAGCATTAGCTCAACTTACTTACAAGGGTTAATCGACTTAATTGGAGATCGCGATTTCTCTGTAAACGTGATTTCTAAATCTGGTACAACTACAGAACCAGCGATTGCTTTCCGTGTATTTAAAGATTTATTAATTAAAAAAATATGGTAAAGAAGAAGCTGTAAACCGTATTTACGCTACAACTGACTGCGCTCGTGGAGCATTAAAATCTGAAGCAGATGTGGAAGGATACCAAACATTTGTAATTCCTGATGATGTCGGTGGACGTTTCACAGTGTTAACAGCTGTAGGCTTACTTCCAATTGCAGTTACTGGTGCAGATGTAGATGCATTAATGCAAGGGGCTGAAGATGCACGTGTGGCATATAGCTCACCAAACTTAAAAGAAAACGAAGCTTACCAATACGCTGTAGCACGTAATGTGTTATACCGTAAAGGAAAAGTGACTGAGTTACTCATTAACTACGAACCAACATTACAATACTTCTCTGAATGGTGGAAACAATTATTTGGTGAATCTGAAGGAAAGACTTCAAAGAATTTATCCTTCAAGTGCAAACTTCTCAACGGATTTACACTCACTAGGACAATACATCCAAGAAGGTCGTCGTAACATCTTCGAAACTGTTATCAAAGTGGGCAAACCAAATGAAGAAGTAACAATTCCTGAAACAGAAGAAGATTTAGATGGATTAGGATACTTACAAGGAAAAACAATGGACTTCGTCAATACAAAAGCTTTCCAAGGAACATTACTAGCGCATACAGATGGTCAAGTTCCAAACTTTGTAGTGAACATTCCTGATATGTCAGCTTACACATTAGGACACTTAATCTACTTCTTCGAAATCGCAGTTGGAATTTCTGGTTACTTAAATGGTGTAAATCCATTTGATCAACCAGGGGTAGAAGCATACAAGAAAAACATGTTTGCTTTACTTGGAAAACCAGGATTCGAAGACTTAGCAAAAGAATTAAACGAACGTCTATAATAGGCATACCGCATTCTCCAAGCGAGGGTGCGGTTTTTTGTATCTTTTCAAGTTCTATCGTGAAAAGAACTTGCGACAATGGCCGTTTTGAACTAACATAGGTTTTACAAGAACGATTGGAGGAAAAAGATGAGAGTAATCGGATTAACAGGTGGGATTGCTAGTGGGAAATCAACCGTTTCGAATCTATTTAAAAAAGTTGGTGTTCCGATTATCGATGCAGATGTCGTAGCAAGAAAAAGTTGTTGAAAAAAAGATTCAGTAGGACTGAAGTCTCTGACAAAAACGATTCAGGGAACTCTATTTTACTAGACGATGGTTCATTAGACAGAACGCAATTAGGCAGAAAAAATGTTCAGTGATGCTTCTGTTTTGAAGGAGGTCAACGACTTGCTTCAACCTCTGATTAGAACGGAAATTGAACTTCAAATACAAGATGCAAAAACAAAAACCACCCGCTCATTATTCTAGATATCCCGCTGTTATTTGAGATGCATTATGAGAATCTCTGTGATGACATAATCGTAGTGGCTGTTTCGGTGGAAACTCAGATTCAGCGCCTAAAAAATCGCAATGGATTATCTAAAGAGGAAGCTCTAAAGAGAATAGAATCTCAAATGTCTTTAGAAGAAAAAGTTAAAAAGGCGGATATCGTTTGGACTAATGAAGGGTCCATTGAAGAATTAGAAGCTAGAGTTCATCAGTGGCTACTCGAAAATTTCCGACAAAAATGATATAATTAATCGAATAAGCACAAAAAGGAGAGGTGTTTTTTATGCAATGTCCAAAATGTAAAAATAATGGTTCTCGTGTAGTAGATAGTCGTCCGGCAGATGATGGACGTTCGATTCGTAGAAGAAGAGAGTGTGAAGAATGTGGCTACCGCTTTACGACTTTTGAACGTTTAGAAAAAGCACCATTACTCGTCATCAAAAGAAATGGCAATCGTGAAGAATTTAGTCGTGAAAAATTATTAAATGGATTAGTTCGTTCAGCTGAAAAACGTCCTGTATCATTGGGACAGTTAGAAACCATTGTCAATGAAATTGAGCGTTCGATTAACCAAGAAGGGGAAAATGAAGTATCAAGTACTTTAATTGGGGAAATGGTCATGGATCATTTATCTAAAATTGACGATATTGCTTATATTCGTTTTGCCAGTGTGTATCGTCAGTTTACAGACCGAAAAATGTTCTTAAAAGAATTAGAACGCATGTCTTTTGAAATGGATAATAAAGATTAAAGAAAGGAATTGAAGGAATGCAGTCAAAAGAATTTTCCGTGGTCCAAATATAAACCAATGGACGGAATTTTAGTCATTCAACCAGTTTGGATTACTGAAAGAGAAATACAATTTTTAATGCAATTATATGCTCCGTTTATTGGAAAAGAAGCCACACTTTTGTATGCTACTTTATACGGTGAATTATCTCCATCTGCCTATCAGAGCGAAGTATTTTCAATTTCTGAATTACTGTCCATGACAAATTTAGGAATGCCAGATTTTCATTTAGCAAAATCTAGACTAGAAGGCATAGGACTGTTGAAGACATATCATAAAGAACCTACTGCTTCTCGTCCTCAAACGTATACGATGGAATTGCTAGCGCCAACTTCTCCAAGACTCTTTTTTAAAGATGCACTTCTGTCCACTTTATTATTGAATCAGGTGGGAAATCATCGGTTTGAAAAATGAAGCAGAGATTTTTAGCTACTAATGTAGGAGATTTAGGAGATTCTAATAGTGCTCAATTTGAAGAAGTATACCGACTTCCGTACAATATGGAGTCATATACCAGAAATCTCTCTCAAGAAAAAAGAATGGTGATGGATGTAAAACAACAATCGCCAATGGAATTTCCATCTGAAGTCGATTGGGACTTGATTGAAGGATTGTTGAAGACGGAATTTGTTGATTTGGATTCTTTAACGAAGGAAGTCAAAAGAATCGTTGATGTATTGTATAAAGCGTACGGTTTTTCAGAATCAGAAATCGCTCAATTCCTAGTGATTGCTTCAGATTTATCGACTAAAGTGATTGATGAAGAATTCTTACTGAAATTAGGTCAAGAAGCCGCCCAAAATAAGGTGAATCTAATGAGAGAGAAGAAAGATTATTCTGTCACAGAAGAAATGAAAGAAAAATCTGAAACGTCTGAAGAAGTCTCTTCTGTAGAAGATGACGCAATCGGGATGTTAATTCAAGCAGCAAAAGAATTGTCACCCATTGATTTTGTCTCCAGTATAAAGACGCAGAAAAAAGGGTACGTTTCTAAAGCGGAAAGACAATTAATTTTTGATCTTGTCTCTGTGAGTGGTCTGCCAAATGAAGTGTTGAATATTTTATTCCACTATACGCTAGTTCAGTTGGATCATGCGACGCTTGCAAGGAACTTTGTAGATGCGATTGCTAACGACTGGGCGACCAAAGGGAATTCAAAGCGCTAAAGAGGCCATAGATGCTGTAAGGAACCGTGATTTACAAAGAGAGGTTAAACGGAAACAGCAATTGCATAATGCGGGTAAGAATAACTACAGAAAAAATAGTGGTTATAAGGAGCAATTACCAGAGTGGGCGAAAGAGTCCAAGACGAAGGAAAAACAAACGCCTACACCAAGTAAGAGTCAACCAGCACAAGTTTCAAATCATTTGGCTGATCAAATTGCAAAGATTAAAAACAAGTCAACAAAAAGAACAACAATAATGGAGGTGACCACAATGGAAGGTTTTTAAAGATTATTAAATCAAAGAGAGGCGGATCAAAGATTCCTAATTTAAAAGCCATCGAAGAAAAATATTCTCTGATGAAGAAGTTCAATCGTTTTTAAATCGTCATAAAAATGAATTAGATCCGCAAGCCGTTCGTAAAGGAACCTCTGCGTTGTTAGAATTCATTATGGAAAGAGATGCTAGAAAAAATCATCAAGTTGTAAAAAGGCTCCAGGATTAGAACCATCACTTGAAGTGCATAATGGTTTTATTTTAGTAAATTATAGTCGGACAGAAGAAGCGATTCGCCAGGAAAGAGAACGCAAACGTAGAAAATTGATTCACTCGATTAATATGCCGAAGAATATCGCAGAAGCACGTTTCTCAGATACGGCGCTTACGCCAGAACGACAAGAGGTCATTGGGGAATTGTTGAAATTCATCGAAGGATACAAACCAGAGGATGCCGAATATCAAAAAGGTTTATACTTAGCAGGGCCTTTTGGAGTTGGAAAGACTTATATGATGGGGGCATTAGCGAATGAATTGTCTGAACATGGGATAGAGACGACCTTGAGTCAATGTTCCAACTTATAGTTCGGAAATTAAACAGGCGATTGCGACTAATTCGGTAGAATCAAAACTCATGACGATTAAAAACACACCTATTTTTAGTTCTAGATGATATCGGTGCCGAAATAGAATAGTGCATGGTTTTAGAGATGAAGTATTGATGGTAATTTTACAGCACCGGATGTTGCAAGAATTGCCAACGTTCTTCACATCGAACTTCACGATTGATGAGTTAGAAGCGCATTTTGCTCATTCAAACAAAGGAGACCACGAGAGTCTTAAAAGCAAAACGTCTGATCGAACGGATTCGTTTCTTAGCAAAAGAGTATTTTGTAGATGGTGATTAATCACGAAATCCATCTTAATTAAAATGCTTGAAAAATAAAAATAGATTAGTGGTTAAATACTAATGAACTAAATATTTTTGAAAATGATGAAAAAGACAAGAAACTATCTCTTGGTTACATTTTTAGAGAAAAGTGGGTTGGTGCAACACTTTATCCGGAATAGTTTTACCACTTTTGAATCCTTGCTTGAAATCAGTAGAGTAAAGGCGTATCGGAGCGTTAGTCCGTTTAAGATTTGTCAATAAGAGACAAATGAATTTGGGTGGAACCACGTAGAGAATGACGTCCCATAGTTTGTAGTAGCAGACTATGGGATTTTTGTTTAGTTTAAAATTTTCAAAAGGAAAGAAGGAAGAAAATGTCAATGATTAAAATTACTTTTCCGGATGGTGCAGTTAAAGAGTTTCCAAAAGGAATTACAGTAAAAAAAGTTGCAGAAAGCATTAGTAAAAAGCTTAGCTAAAAAGCATTAGCAGGTAAAGTGAACGGAGAATTAGTAGACTTCGATCGCGCTATCGAAGAAGATACTTCTATCGAAATCGTTACACCAGATCACGAAGATGCATTAGGAATCTTACGTCACTCAACAGCACACTTATTAGCACATGCATTAACTCGTTTATACCCAGGAATTCACTTTGGGGTAGGGACCAGCAATTGAAACAGGATTCTACTACGATACGGATATGCCAAATCAATTAACAGAAGATGCTCTTCCAGAAGTAGAAGCAGAAATGATGAAAATCGTTAAAGAAAACTACCCAATCGTTCGTCGCGAAGTAAGCCGTAAGGAAGCACTAGAAATTTTCGCAAACGACCCTTATAAAGTAGAGTTAATTAATGGTTTACCTGAAGATGAAACAATCACTGTTTACCAACAAGAAGACTTCGTAGACTTATGTCGTGGTATCCACGTTCCTTCAACAGGACGTATCCAAGTCTTCAAATTATTATCACTTGCTGGAGCTTACTGGAGAGGGACTCTGACAATAAGATGATGCAACGTGTATACGGAACTGCATTCTTCGATAAAGCAGACTTAAAAAGAATTCTTGAAGATGCGTGAAGAAGCAAAAGAACGTGACCACCGTAAATTAGGGAAAGAATTAGATTTATTCATGATTAGCCAAAGTAGGCTCAGGATTACCATTCTGGTTACCAAAAGGAGCTACAATCCGTCGTACAATTGAACGTTACATTGTGGATAAAGAAATCAGCCTTGGATACCAACACGTGTACACTCCAGTTATGGCTGATGTCGGTCTTTACTAAAACTTCAGGTCACTGGGCTCACTATCAAGAAAGATATGTTTCCCCACCAATGGACATGGGTGATGGCGAATTATTAGTATTACGTCCAATGAACTGTCCTCACCACATGATGGTTTATAAAAACCACATCCACAGCTACCGTGAATTACCAATTCGTATTGCTGAATTAGGAATGATGCACCGTTATGAAAAATCAGGTGCACTATCCGGTTTACAACGTGTACGTGAAATGACTCTTAACGATGGACATACATTCGTTCGTCCAGATCAAATTAAAGACGAATTCAAACGTATCTTAGACTTAATCCGCGAAGTATATAGTGACTTCAACGTTAAAGACTACCGCTTCCGTTTAAGTTATCGTGATCCTGAAGATAAACATAAATACTTCGATGATGATGAAATGTGGAACAAAAGCAGAAACAATGTTAAAAGAAGCAATGGATGAAATGGGATTAGAATACTTCGAAGCTATCGGCGAAGCAGCATTCTACGGTCCAAAATTAGATATTCAATTCCGTACAGCAATGGGATTAGAAGAAACAATGTCTACAATCCAATTAGACTTCCTATTACCAGAACGTTTCGACTTAACCTATGTTGGGGAAGATGGAGATAACACTCACCGTCCAGTGGTAATCCATCGTGGGGTTGTTTCAACTGCAGAACGTTTCGTAGCGTACTTAATTGAAGAATATAAAGGAGCGTTCCCAACTTGGTTAGCTCCAGTTCAAGCAACAATCATTCCTGTAAGTGTGGAACATCATTATGATGCTGCACGTGAGTTAAAAAAGAAAAATGGCTCGTTTAGGATTACGTGTTGAATTAGACGATCGTAATGAGAAGATGGGTTACAAGATTCGTGCATCTCAAACTCAAAAGATTCCTTATCAATTAGTAATTGGGGACAAAGAGGTTGAAGAAGGTACAGTAACAGTTCGTCGTTATGGTTCTAAAGAAACTAAATCAATGACTGTAGAAGCATATCTAGAGTTAGTACAACGTGAGATTGCAAACTTCTCTCGTCCGCTTGAAGACTAATTTTTCAAAGGCTCGTAGCAATACGAGTCTTTTTGTGCTTAAATATAAATATAAAACCGAAGGTTTTTGATTTATAGCTGGATGGTTTTAAGAAGGATCTGATCGCTACTTAATAAAAATATAAAGGGATTTGTCTTTTTATAGTGGTCTCGTTCTTTCGAATCAATGCGGATGTTTTTCATAAAAAGTTGTAATGGGATACCGGTTCAAGCCTTAGGTCTCTCACCTACAAAGCCTCAAAAAGCGGGAGTAAAGGAATAAATTCCTAACTCCCACTAATTCATTGATATCATTCCCCATTACTACTTTTATAGAATCCACATGATTCTTCAGAACGCGATTTAAAAATTTTATTCGTATATTTTATAAAGTGAACGCTGCTTTAAACCGCCATAAATCAAAATGTGGTAAAAATGACGAGTCTTATGAAAATTAGTTATCGCTAAAATTGGAGCGCCCGTGAGTGCTTATTTTATGTAGCGTCCGTTGCTGCTTTTATGGAGTGTCCGCTGGAGTTTCTGAAACCGAAATAGCGGGATTGGATGTTTGACAAATTTGGGTTGCAAAGTTAAGATAAATGTATTGGTAGATCTCTCCGTGTGTGGAGGGACTTTTTATGCGTATATATAACTGATTGAAAAGGAGAGTTTGAATGGTAGTTGAAGAAAAACAAAATCCGTTGGGATATGAAAAAATTAGTACATTGGTTCGGAAAAATGGCGATTCCTGCGATTGTCGCGAATGTGGTAAACGCCCTCTATAATATCGTTGACCAAATTTTTATCGGGCAAGGAGTAGGGTATTTAGGGAATGCGGCTACAAATATTGCTTTTCCAATTACGACAATCTGTATGGCGATTGGATTAATGGTAGGAATTGGTGCAGCTTCGAACTTTAACTTGGCGCTAGGACGAAAGGAAGATAAACATGCGCGTGAAGTGGCAGGAACGGCAGTTGTGTTACTTTTTAACAGTTGGATTAATGATTATGAGCATTGTACTCTTGTTCTTGCAACCTTTACTGAATTTATTTGGTGCAACTGATCAAATTTTAGGGTATGCCAGTGAATATGCTGGTATTACAGCGCTCGGGATTCCATTCTTTATGTTTTCAATTGGATTTAATCCACTCGTTCGTGCAGATGGTAGAGCCACTTATTCGATGATAGCGATTATTATAGAGCCTTTGCTAAATACAGTGTTAGATCCGTTATTTATTTTTGGATTTAATATGGGGATTGCTGGAGCAGCTTGGGCAACGGTAATCAGTCAAATTGTTTCGGCGCTCGTGTTGGTGGCGTACATTCCACGGTTTAGATCGGTTCATTTTGAGAAAAGCGATTTTAAATTATCCTTTGAAGATGTAAAAGTCATTGCGTCCCTTGGGTTAACATCGTTCATCTTCCAAATATCTGCGACCATCGTCCAAATCACATCGAACAACTTACTTCGTACGTATGGTGCACAATCGGTTTACGGTAGTGATATTCCGATTGCAGTCGGGGGTGTTGTAAGTAAAATTTTCGTTATTTTCATTGCAGTTGTGATCGGGTTAAATCAAGGAGCGCAGCCGATTTTAGGATTTAACTACGGTGCGAAGAAATATTCGCGTGTGCATGAAACAATGAACTTGCTATTAAAAGTGACTTTGATTTTATCGACAATACTATGGATACTATTCGAAGTTTTCCCACTCCAACTCATTCAAATGTTTGGTAGCGGGGACGCTCTCTACTATGAATTTGGCGTTCGATGTGCGCGTGCTTACTATTCTTCACTTTCATTAATGGGATAACCATTATTGTGACAACATTTTTCCCAGCGATTGGAAAAAGCGAAATTAGGAGCGATTTTATCTCTTACACGTCAATTATTTGTTCTCCTTCCAGTGATGCTACTTCTTTTCAACATTGTTCAGGTCGATGGACTTATTTTTCTCAGGACCTGTTTTCAGATTTTATTTTCATTCATAATTTGTATCACAGTTTATCTCAACCAAATGCGCAAAATTCCAAAGGCGGACGAACTTTTGGTATAATGGTGAAAGGTAACGGAAGGTATGATGTATGGAATGGTCTAAAATTATTATCAACAAAACGTATTTCTGGGAAAAAGCAACTCATCGCAATGAATTTGATGATGATTACAAGCGCATTGTAACGAGTCCGGCTTTTAGACGCTTGCAAAGATAAAAACGCAGGTTTTCCCACTGGAAAGGGCTTGATTTTATCCATACGAGGTTGACGCACTCATTAGAAGTTGCTATGGTAGCCAGATCTCTACTAAAGAAATTGTGATTCTTTTACAGGAAGAAGTTAAAAAGCAGCCGGATAGTAGTCGCCAAGAAATGATTGATAGACAAGAAGATGTCTTGAAGATTGTTGAATGTGCGAGTTTTAGTTCATGATCTCAGGCAACCCTCCGTATGGACATTTTGGAGAAGACATTATCCGTCAATGGTTTAAGAAAAATCTTCCAAATATCTTGAGAGAACGAAGCGATGTCGCTGATGAGTTTTTATCAAGTCCGTATGTAAATGATTTTTACCGGTTTGAAGGGAATGCTCAATCCCTACGCATTGTTTCGAAACTTCATGATTTCAAAGGGAAATTTGAGCATTAGATTTAACAGTGGCTACTTTAAATACTATTTTAAAATATACTTACCCTCTTCTCATACAAAGGAAAAATAACTTCTAAGAAAGTGGATATTTCTGTTCAGAAGAAGAAAGCGTTTAAAACAGTGACAAAAATTACGGGGACTGGAACTAATCGACATCCGCTGACCTATATTTTGAAGCAGCGGACGATATTGCTGTTAAGTAGCTAGATATGGAAGATGCCATTGGAAAAGGCGTGATATCTTTTTAGAGATGTGCGAGAGTTCTTGCTAGAGAATTTAAGTAATGATGCATATCAATCGCTCCTCACTGCACATACTCAGTGAATTATTGACAACTATTGACGAAGAAGTCTTTAGTGTGAATCGCTTCTTTGTGGATTTGCGCGATAAATTAATCGATGGAGCTCGTCATAATTTTGTGAATCATTATGATGAAATTATGGCAGGGACTTTTAACCAAGACTTGTTTAAGAATTCTTGGGTTGAAGATTTATATGTCATTCTTCGAAAACTATCTGAAGAAAAGAATTTATGACAATAAAGGAATCCTCCGTTTAGAAATCGCAGGCTATACGACGTTAACCTATTTATTAGATAGTTTTGTGCCTTCTTTAGTAGCATATGACACGAATCGTCAGTTAGATTATGTAGAATTGAAGAAGATTGGTATCATTTCTGAAAGTCAGAAACGCTCGTATCATTATTTTTGCCAAAGGGAAGAGAAGTGAAAAATTATACTTACGCCTTCTTTTAGCAACAGACTTTATCTCAGGATGACAGATAGATTATACATCGCCTCTATTTAGACATGGTTGGAATCTGATACAACAGACCATATATGGTCTGTTGTATATATATAGAGTACTGCTCATGAAGTTGTTTCATTAGTGGTTTTAATGGCTTTCTTTAATTAAAAGAGGGCCTCTCCACTGGAATACTAATTTCAACAAAGTTATCTGCATGGATAATATCAAGGCCATCAGGTTCCATATGGAATAAACGATGAACGACAAATTCAATTTCAACATCTTTGATGCGTCTTTATTTGAGATAACAATATCACGGTGAGTGGCAGCGTCAGCATAGAAAACAGTTGTTTGGCCAAGAGAGTATACTTTGATATAGAAAGCATCCGTGTTAGCTAACTGTTCATTGACAAGTTGAGAGTGGGAATTAGTAATATCGATAAGTTTCATTTCAGACACAGCCTCCTTTATTTATGTCGAATATTAATATTATTATACAGCGTTTTTAATATTATTTCATCTCTCTTTTTGAAAAATTTAATATTTTTGAAAAAGGATGAATAACTTAGTTTAGTAAGATGAAAGTGCTTTTAAAAATATATTGAAATAGTTGTTAAAATCGAAAAATGGTAACCTTATTAAATGAAAGGGTTGTATTTTTGAGGACTACATGCTCTCGAATGTACATTTCTTAAAACAAAATTTACTTTCAAAGGAGACTTTCAATATGGAAAAAGAAAGAATATCATGTAATCACAGAAACAGGAATCACGCTCGCCTGTCAACTTTATTGGTTCAAACAGCAAGCAAATATAGTTCAGATATCCAATTAGAATACAAAGGTAAATCTGTTAACAAAATCAATCATGGGCGTTATGTCATTAGGGTGTTGGCATGGTGCTGACGTAGTGATTACTGCTGAAGGTGCTGACGAAGCAGAAGCATTAGCAGGAATCGACGAAACAATGAAAAGAAGGATTAGCTGAATAATATGAAACCAACATTACATGGGATTGCTGCTAGTGATGGTATCGCAATTGCCAAAGCATATACTTTGACTGAACCAGATTTAACAGTGACAAAAAGTGACTGTAGAAGATTCAGAAAAAGAAGTTTCACGCTTGGATGATGCATTAGCAGCGTCAATAAAAAGATGTCGAATTAATCAAGGAAACAGCTGAAAAACTTAGGGTGAAGAAGAAGCATAAGTATTCGATGCTCACTTAATGGTTTTAAGCGATCCAGAATTAATTGGGCAAGTAAAAAGATAGCATTACATCTAACAAAGTGAATGCGGAATCTGCATTAAAAGAAGCAGATATGTTTATTTCTATTTTGCAGGAATGAAGATAACCTTATATGCAAGAACGTGCTGCGGACATTCGTGACGTATCTAAACGTGTCTTAGCTCACCTTTTTAGGCGTTAAAATCCCTAGCCCAGCAACTATCAAAGATGAAGTGATTATCGTGGCTGCCGATTTAACACCGAGTGATACAGCTCAATTAAATCGCCAATACGTAAAGCTTTCGTTACTGATATTGGTGACGTACTTCTCACTCAGCGATTATGGCGCGTTCTTTAGAAATTCGAGCGATCGTTGGTACTAAAGAAGTGACTTCAATTGCTAAAGACGGAGATATCATATCGTTGATGGATTAGTAGGAGTGTATTCCTTAACCCATCTGAAGAAGTGGTTGCTGAATACGCGCTAAAGCTGAAGCATTTGTCGCTCAACAAGTTGAATGGGAAAAAAATTAAAAAGACTCAAAAACTTACACTAAAGATGGCCATCAAGTTGAATTGGCTGCAAACATTGTACACCAAAAAGACTTTAGAAGGTGTTGTAAAACAATGGTGCAGAAGGTGTTGGTTTATACCGTACAGAATTCCTATACATGGATTCTCACGAAATGCCAACAGAAGAAGATCAATTTGAAGCTACAAAGCTGTTTTTAGAAGGCATGAATGGAAACCTGTTGTCGTTCGTACAATGGATATTGGTGGGGATAAAGAGTTACCATACTTACCATTACCACACGAAATGAACCCATTCTTAGGATATCGTGCAATTGTATTTTCATTAAACGAACCTGAAATGTTCCGTACACAATCATGTGCGTTATTACGTGCTTCTGTATACGGTAAGTACGTATCATGTTCCCAATGATTGCCACATTAAATGATTTCCGTGGTGCTAAAGCATTATTAGAAGAAGAAAAAGCTAAATTAATCGCAGAAGGTGTTGCAGGTCAGCGACGATATCCAAGTGGGTATCATGATTGAAATTCCAGCAGCAGCAGTTTTAGCTCACCAATTCGCTAAAGAAGTGGACTTTTTCAGTATCGGAACGAACGACTTAATCCAATACACAATGGCTGCTGACCGTATGAACGAACGCGTTTTCATACTTATACCAACCATATAACCCATCAATCTTAACGTTAATCAAACACGTTATTGATTCAGCACACAAAGAAGGCAAATGGGCTGGAATGTGTGAGAAATGGCTGGGGATCAAACAGCTGTGCCTCTATTAGTAGGTCTTGGATTAGACGAGTTCTCAATGTCTGCATCAAGTGTTCTAAAAACACGTAGCTTAATTTCTAAATTAACATTAAGTGAAATGCAAGCATTAGCAGCTAAAGCGATTAACGAATGTGCAACTGTTCAAGAAGTTGAAGCATTAGTTGAAGAAGCTGTTTCAAAAATCTAATAAATAGATAGCCTGAACATCTGAGGGAAACCTCCAGGTGTTTTTATATTGAACTTATTCTATAAAAAGGTAATAAATCTATTAAGTCTTTTAAGAGTATATTCATCGGCACGGGAATGTGATATACTTTGCAAGTAGAAAATAAAGATAGGGGTTATAAGGGGTCCTTTCAATGAGAATTGAAAAATGGGTTCAAAGAAATTGGATAATCTGTTTAGTTGAACAATTATGTTATCATTAGGTCTATTTTGTTATACAGTATTTTTACGGATTTTTACTTCTGTCAATGATTTTATATATATGTCATTTTAAAAACTGAAAATAGCTCAAATAATATGAATTTTGAAGCTATTTTCAGTTTTTACGTTGATTGGGAGTAGAAAGCTTAGTATAATACAATCATTAAGACTAGAGGTGACAATATGAAAGAGAAAAACTTTTCAAATGGTATTAAGTGCGATGTTTATTGCCATTATTATTTTGCAAAGTTTTTGTACCATTTTAGGAACTTACCCTTATTTATTTTGGATATTACCATTATCCATATTACCGTTATTGTTGGAGGAATTGTTTTAGGGGCCTAAAGCAGGTTTTCTTCTTGGATCTCGTGAGATTCAGTTCTTTTTACGGGCATTTACTTCAGGAAGTGCAATAACTTTTATGATATTTACAAATCCTTTCATTTCAATACTTCCAAGGTTGTTAATGGGAGGACTCATTGCCTTGTTTTATCATAAAACAAATAAAACAATTACTTCGACAAATTAGAATGGCTTTATCAGGTTTTTGAGGGAGCTTGATGAATACAATTTTGGTTTTTAGGTTTGATTTATCTCACTGATGGCAGGACAATATGCAGAATTAACAGGAAAAACAGTAGCTGAATTACCACTGATTCTAATGGGATTGTAATGTCAAATGGAATTGCAGAAGCAATAGCGGCTTCTATTATGACACCGATTATTGCATCTGTTTTACTATCAGTTTCTAAGAAAAGAGGATAGTGTATGTGGAAAAATAGAGAGTAACTGTCTTGATCACTGGTGGAATTGCAGCGTATAAAGGGCTAAACTTGTCGTTTGTTTGTAAAAAGAAGGGCAGAAGTTTCGTTGCGATGACAAAAAGCGCATGTGAGTTTATTACACCTCTAACTTTTTCAAGTACTAACCAAAAATAAAAGTTTATTTTAGATACCTTTGAAGAAGATGAAGCGAACAAGGTGCAACATATTCATTTGGCGGATCACACAGATGTGGCGGTGGTAGTTCCTGCAACAGCTAATACTATTGCCAAAATGGCAGATGGAATTGCTGATAATTTCGTTACAAGTACTTTACTAGCAACAACGGCTCCGATTTATATCGCTCCTGCAATGAATGAGCATATGTGGAAAAATCCTGCAACTGTCCGTACAGTGTGACACAGCTTAAAGCAGATGGGAAAGTAGTCATTGAACCAGCTTCTGGATTTTTAGCAGAAGGATATAACGGAAAAGGACGCTTACCAGAACCTGAAGAAATTTTGAACAAATTACTTTTTCTGGAAAGCAGAAGAACAAATAAGTCTCCTTTGAAAGGAAAGTCAGTATTAATCACTGCAGGCGGAACAAAAGAAAGAATTGATCCAGTTCGCTATATTTCAAATGACTCTTCTGGAAAGATGGGGTATGCACTCGCAAAAGCTGCACTCGATTCTAGGGGCTAAGGTACAATTAGTATCAACGACAAAACAATTGAAAGTTCCGTTTGGAGTAGAGGTAACGTATGGTGAATCAGCTCGCGAAATGGAAGAGGTAGTCACTTCTCATTTTTCCAACAACGGATGTAGCCGTGATGGTAGCAACTGTTTCTGATTACTATGTTGCCAATTGTTCAGAACAAAAATTAAAAAGCAACACAATGAATTAGGATTAAAAACTAGATTTGGTAGAAAATCCAGATATTTTAAAAGAGCTAGCTCATTCGAAAAACAAGACCAAGTCGTGATTGGTTTTGCGGCAGAAACTGAAAAAGTACTCGAATATGCTAAAATTAAATTAGAAAGAAAGAAACCGATGCAATCATTGCAAACGATGTTTCCTAGTTCACAAATAGGACTTTAACGCAGATAAACATGAAGTAACCATTCTTACAAAAAGTGGAAAACAAATCAGACTTCCAGTGTGCTCAAAAAGACGAGTTGGCTATTGGAATTTGGAAGTCTTTATTGGATATAAAGGTTATTCAATAGTGAATAAAGAAAGAATGATAGACCAATTTAACAAGCTTGTTAGATTGGTTTTGTTTTTATCCAAAAATAATTTTTAGATTTACAGAGAAATTTACCGCAATTTAAGAAAATATGGTATAATGGAAAAGGTCAACTAGGCATGAAAAGGAGATTTTATGGACGAGAAATATTTCATTGCCAGAATTTATGCAATGAACTCGTAATTAAAACACAGAAGGAGATTCAACAGAGAAAAAGGCTATCTGATTTCAAAAACGAATTTTTGATATTGTAGTTTCATTGTTCCTACTTATCCCTTTATCAATTGTATTTATAGTCATTGCAATTGCAATCAAATTAGAAGATGAGTGGACCTGTGTTTTATAGACAGGAACGCGTTACGACAAATGGGCGGATATTTAAAATTTTTAAATTCAGGACGATGGTGCTTAATGCAGATAAAGTAGGGCCGCTTGTCACACAAGACCACGATCCACGTAGTACAAAGGTTGGACATCGTGTTCGTAATTATCGTCTTGATGAAGTAGCTCAGCTACTGAATGTATTAATGGAGATATGTCTTTTGTAGGAGCTAGACCTGAAGTTCAAAAATATGTAGATGCTTATACTCCAGAAATGCAACAACGCTCTTGCTTCTAGCAGAAGTTACCTCAATGGCTGCCATTGAATTTAGACATGAAGCTGAAAAATTGCAAAGTGGACTGAGCAAGGTTTGAGTGTGGATGAAGCATACATCCAACATATCTTACCTGAAAAATGCAATACAATATTGATTATTTAGTGAATGTAGTTTATGATATCGCAATTATGGTAAAAACTGTGATTGCTGTTTTAAAATAACTTGAGGAACAACATGAAAGTTAGAAAATATTCCATTTTCACCGCCTGATATTTTCAGAAAAGGAAATTAATAATGTTATCGAGGTATTAAAGTCTGGTTGGATTACAACAGGCCCAAAAACTAAAAAGAATTTGAACGTCAATTAGCAGAGTATGTGGAAACAGAAAAAGTGAGTGTGCTTAAACTCAGCAACAGCTGCTTTCAGAATTAGCGTTACGTGTACTAGGCGTTGGACCTGGAGATGAAGTGATTGTTCCAGCATTTACGCATACAGCTTCTTGTAGCGTTATTGAACACGTTAGGGGCAACGCCAGTAATGGTGGATATTCAAGAAGATCATTTGAAATGAATTATGATGTTTTGCAGAAGCAATTGCGAAAATACAAAAGTGGTTATTCCTGTAGAATTAGCAGGGTGTCCCATGTGATTATCGTCGTATTTTGAAGTGGTTGAATCTAAACGAAACTTGTTTAAGCCAAAGACAAACTTACAACGTCACTTCAATCGTATTGTTGTCGTTTCAGACTGTGACATGCGATTGGAACAACTCGTGATGGTGTTTCCGTGGCTCAGTAGCAGACTTTGCATCATTCTCTTTCCATGCAGTTAAAAATTTAACAACAGCTGAGGGTGGATGTATTACTTGGAATCCAGCGAATGAGTTGGATTCAGAAGCAATGTACAAGGAATTCCAAGTATATTCATTACATGGCCAAACGAAAGATGCTTTAGCAAAAATTAAACCAGGTTCTTGGGAATATGACATTGTCATTCCAGGATACAAATGCAATATGGCTGACGTGATGGCGGCTATTGGTTAAGCCAATTAGAACGTTACCCTCAATTACTAGAGCGTAGAAAAGAAATTGTTCGACGATTAGATGCCGGATTAGCAGTTGATTCACGTATTCCAGTATTACAGCACGAAGGTGAAAACTATCAGTCTTCACGGCATTTATATATCACTCGTATTAAAAGGGTGCCTCCTATAATCAACGTGGCGAAATTATTATTAAAATGGCTGAACGTGGAATTTCATGTCATGTTCACTACAAGCCACTTCCACTAATAACGGCTTACCAAAATGTAGATTCGCATGGAAGATTATCCAAATGCTTATAGCTTCTTCTGAAATGAAGTGACATTACCACTACGACGACTTATTAAGTGATGAAGATGTTGATTATATTATTCAAAAACTACTTAGAAGTGATTCAAGAAGAGCTTGGATAGACTAGAGAGGAGAATAAAATGAATAATCGATTAAGGATTTTATTATTATTCATCGTTGACTCGCCACTTGTTGTCGGTTCAGTATTTCTTGGGTTTCGATTAGTAACAGAAGGATTTAATCCAGCAATATTCATGGGTTAACCATTACAGCGATTTTATCTTTAGTAGACCTATTATGTTTTTCTCTATTTCTTTAATCTTTATTGAGAGATTGGGAATATGCAGCGTCTGTGAAGTAATTACAGTTGTAAAATGTGTGTCGGCAACAGTGATTGTTTCGACTATTTCAGGATTAGCCTTCTGATACGAAAGTAACATGGCAATTTCTAATTGTTTGCTGGTTATTACTGGTAATTTCCATTGGCGGAGTTCGATTATCGATGCGTGTATTCCGTAATTTTGCGGATAGCACAGTGATGGAAAATGCAAAACCAACGTTAATCGTTGAGCTGGTGCAGCCGGAACGTTGTTAGTTCGTCAAATGTTGATGCACCCTGCAATGCGTATGGATCCAACTCGCCTTTGTGGATGATGACCCAGATAAATTACGCAAAGATATTTACGGAGTTCGTATTTTGGGGCTATCAAAGATATCGAACGTATTGTTGATACGATGGGGATTACTAAAGTTGTTATTGCGATGCCATCTCTTCCAATTAAGAAATTAAATGAAGTGTATGATGTCGCTCGTAAAACAGGTGCGGAATGTGTGATGTTACCTAACATTGATGATGTGATGAGTGGGAACTTACACGTACAACAACTAAGAAATGTTGAAATTGAAGACTATTAGGTCGTGATCCTGTTCAATTGGATCAAACGATGATTGAAAAAGCAACTTCGTGGTAAGAAGATTCGTATAACGGGTGCTGGTGGATCGATTGCATCAGAGAATTTGCCGTCAAGTAGCAAAATTCAAACCAAAAAGAAATCGTATTTTAGGACATGGTGAAATAGTATTTATCAATTAAATATGGAATTAGTTGGAAAAATACTCCCAACACTTCACGATTACACCAGTGATTGCTGATGTGCAAGATCGTAAACGAATCTTTGAAGTGATGGATAAATACAAACCTGATGTGGTTTACCATGCAGCAGCTCATAAACACGTCCCGTTAATGGAAATTAACCCTCGTGAAAGCAGTTAAAAATAACATTCTTGGAACTAGAAATGTAGCTGAAGCAGCAAGTCATTCACGAGTGAAAAGCTTATTCGTAATGGTTTCAACAGACAACGTTATCCACCCAAATATCATGGGAGCTACGAAACGTTTATGTGAAATGATTGTTCAAGACATGGCAACACGTAGTGAATATACTAAATTTGTAGCGGTTCGTTTCCCGGGGAATGTGTTAGGGTCTCGTGGTTCAGTAATTCCGCTCTTCAAGAAGCAAATTTCTGAAGGTGGACCAATTACAGTAACGCATCCGGGAAATTGTTCGTTACTTTATGACTATTCCAGAAGCAGCGCAATTGAGTGATTCAAGCAGGTTCGCTCGCTCGTGGTGGAGAAATCTTCGTATTAGATATGGGACAACCAGTGAAGATTGTGGACTTAGCAAAAACTTAATTCGTCTTTCAGGGTTCAATGAAGGAGATATTGAAATTAAGTTTACAGGATTACGCCCAGGAGAGAAGATGTATGAAGAGTTACTAAACGAAGGTGAAGTAAATCCAAAACAAGTCTTTCCAAAAGATTCACATCAGAATGCGTGATAATTCTAAGATTAATCGTGTGATAATTTCATTGAAAATTTTGAAAGTTATTCTGAACAAGAATTACATCGATGAATTGATTGATATTAGCGAATAAAAGAAATAAAATATAAAGGATTGGGATAGTTCTATCTCAATCCTTTTATCATATCCAAAGAGGTGGAAAAATGTTAGTTCGTCAACATTAGTGCTTATAATGAGCAAGATTACTTATCTGAAATTTTGACAGTTTAACAAAACAAACGTATCCATTAAAAATATTGAAGTAGTGTTAGTAAATGCGATGTCTACAGACAATACTCGTACCTTAATGGATCAATTTAAAATGAAAAACGAGCACTTATTTTGTAGAGGTGAAGATTCTTGATAATCCAAGAAAAACACTGAATACCGGATTGAACTTAGGTTTAAAAATTCAGGAGAGTGTTTTCTTAAAAGAATGCACACTCACTAAATTCCTATAAACTTTATTGAAGCCAATGTCAAAAGTGATTGAATCAGGGCAAAAAGTTTGTGGAGGCAAAAAGACCAACGATTGTCCAAGCGGAAGATAATTTTCAAAACAGTACATATTGTTGAAGAGTCCGCACTTGGAAAGCAGTATTGCTAACTTCATGAAAAGGGATACAAGTTGCTGTGTTGATTCGTGTTTTTCCATGAAATGTATCATCGTGATGTAGTCGATACCGTCGGTTATTTTGACGAGAAATTAACGCTGGGTCAGAAGATAACGAATATCACTACCGTATCGTCAGAAAATGGATTTAAAATTTGGTACGACACTCAATCGAGTCTTTTCAATATATTCGTCCAGCACAAAGATGATTCAATCAAAAATGTACAAACGGCTATTGATTGGATTGACTTCGCATGCTTTGTCGGAGAATGTTTGTCAATATTTCATTTTGCACCAGGAATATTTGTTTCTTTTTACTACTAGTTTTTAATGATGCTAACAGGTGTTAGTTTTTATTCCTTTAATAACGATCTTTTCGTTATATTTAATTGCTGTTTTTGGGTTGTCTGCTTTTTGAAATTTCTAGCAGAGATTTAATTCAACTTTGTTATGTAATTTTTCATTATGATTTCAATTCATTTTGCATATGGCATTGGAACAATTAAAGGTTGGATATTTGGATTTGATTTTATTATTTCCTGAATGACGATAAGTTAAAATCTATAAAAATCATTCGTTTATTGGATTTATGATATAATAAACTAATTGTAATAATTATTGGGTGTATGTTTATGAGAGTCAGTGAAGAAAAATTATCAAACAGAAAACAAAGAAAAATAAAAAGAAGAAAAATGATTTTTGCCACATTTTGCTCTATTTTCTATACTTGTTGCAGGAACTGTATTTATCTTAAGTAGAATTTCTAAAACAGAAGATGCGATTCATAAAAAGTAGAAACTGTACAACTTCGTGAAAAGGAAGTTACGGATATGGATAGTATTTCTGTCCTTCTTCTGGGGATCGATAATGGAGCATATGATGGACACTGAGGTAGGTCGTGCTGATACTATGCTTTTAGTGACAATTAATCCAAAACAGAAGAAAACAACAATGGTTAGTATTCCACGTGACTCTTATACAGAAATTATTGGCTATGGAACTATTTGACAAATTAAACCATGCATATGCTTTTGGGAAAGAACAGTTTTCTATTAATAGTGTTCAAAACATGTTGAGATGTACCTATTGATTATGGTAACTTTGTTGATATGAATGGATTAATAGGACTTGTCGATGCTGTTGGAGGATTACAAATCACGCCAAATCTTACGTTTACATATGAAGAAGAGTATTTTGAGGAAGGTGCTCATTCGCCATGTAGATGGTGAAGCAACACTTCGTTATTCTCATATGCGATATGATGATCCAGAAGGCGATATTGGTCGTCAAAACGTCAACAATATATTATACAGAAATTGGTTGAAAAATTATTGTCTTTAAAATTCAATTACGAAATATGAAGAGATTCTTCAAACTCTGAAACTCTGTTAAACATAATTTTACAGTTGAAAAATTGTTTCAAGTAACTCAAACACATAAAGAAGCATTGCAACATTTTGACTCTCACACGATTAGTGAAAATGGAGCAATGATAAATGGTGTTTATTATTTTGTTATCCCAGAACAAGAAAAATTGCGAATCTCATGTTTTACGTAAATCTCTGGACTTAGAAACGATAGATGTATTAAAACATATTGAAACAAAAGAAGTTCAATCTTCAGTCAATATTGAACAAAATATCTACAAAGAAACGGATGTGAAGAACAAAGGTGAAACATATGTAGAGCCAAATGTCACTCCAATTGAGACCAAATGAGAAGGAGACAACAGTTTCTCCTACGAAACAAAATCCTACTACTATAAACACAACAGAAGCACCTGTAACTGAGTTACCGAATGTGACTGCAGTTCCAGAGTTGCCGAAAACTCAAAGTGCCAACTACGCAAGAAATACCAACTACAAGAGGAAGTAGTTGCAAATCTGCACAACCCTCGACTGACCCAAAACCTTAAAAGAAGTAATGGAGGATGATATGAACGAAAACTAACGAATGGAGTGAGATTAGTCGTAGACGTCAACAAAAGAAAAACGTAAAAAGTCAATTACCTTTATTTTAATTTTTCTTTCTATGTATGACATAGTAGGGACTTATTATGCAGTAAAATTAATAATACAATTAATTTAATTACTCAAGGTGTTGAAATCGTACTGAACGAAGCAAATGAGATTATAAAAATGCAAAACCGATCATGTCCTATTATTAGGAATTGATACTGGAGCGTATGGACGTATTGAAGAGGATGGGCGTTCAGCACAATGCTGTTATTAATTATTAATCCTACTCAAAAAGAAATCTCACCTACTTAGTATTCCTCGAGATACCTATACTGAAATTGTAGGAGCTAAGATTTATGATAAATTAAACCATGCTATGCATATGGTAAAGCGACAATGCTTATTAATTTGCAGTAAAGTTGTTCGATACGGCTATTGATTTTTATGTTCAAATTAATATGGAAGGCTTGAGTTGAATTCGTTGATGCTATTTGGTGGCATTGAGGTAACTAGTCCATTAACATTCACTTATGAAAATCATACTTTTATTGAAGGTAAAACGGAATTAATAGATGGAGAAAGTGCTACGTTTTGCTCGTATGAGGTACGATGATCCAGATGGAGATTACGGTCCATAAAAACGTCAAAGAATAGTTATAGAAAAATTAGTAGAGAAATTGATGAGCTTTGTAGTTCAATTACAAATTTTGAACAATTGATGAAGTACTGTTAGTAAAAATGTAAAAACGGATGTACCTATTGGTCAAGTTATGGCTCTTAAAAATACTATGGACCAGCTTTAACAGTGAAAATCTTTGAGTCAAGCCTTTTATGGATGAAAGACAACTTTTATTAAAGAATAATGAAGGTCAACAAGTATACTATTCTTATGCAACTGATGAAGTGTTGTTGGAAGACAAGCAACTCTATTAGACAATTGCTTGAAAACCAGCAGTGAAAAACATATCCTCTTTTACAACAAAGAGAGGGACTTATATTATCTAACAATACCATAAATGATTTATTGTGGGGAGCATATGGAAGATAAAATTAGTATAGTTGTTCCAGTTTATAATATGGAGCAATATCTGGAAAGATGCGTAAATTTGCTAATAAAACAAACATATTCTAATCTAGAAATTTTTGCTTATTGATGATGGCTCAAAAGATAAGAGTCTTCAGTTGTGCCATGAGTTCGCTAGAATGGACTATAGAATAAAGGTGTTTCATAAAGAAAATGGTGGTTTGTCTGATACTAGAAATTTCGGAGTTGCCAAAGCTACTGGAAATTATATAACGTTTGTTGACAGTGATGATGATATTGAAAAACATGATTGAAGTTTTGTATAAAATAATTAAAAATAATGATGCAGAAGTTTCAGAATGTAATATGAAAAATATGCTATCCCTCTCATGTGACAACTTTTTCTCAGGAAAAATATGTTGATGTCTTAGATAGAAAAAGGGTATTTGAAAGAATATTTAACAATGCATAAATTATTTGGATCAGTTTGCACTAAGATGATTCAAAAAGATATAGCAAAAATATTTTTCCTGTGGGCAAACTATATGAAGATACATTTTTATTCATTAGATTTAATCCAAGCTGCTAATAAGTATATTATTTGTGATGAACCCTTGTATAATTACTATATGAGAGATGGCAGTATTACTAATTCTTCTTTTTCTGAAAAGAATGCTCGATTTAACTGAAATCATTGATGAAATTTATCTTTATGTTCAGAAATCCTATCCGGAATTGCTTTGAAGAAGCGGAATGTAGGAAAATGTGCGCATATCTTTCAGTATTTAATGCTATCATCCAGGAAAAAGAATATAAAAGAAATAGTCATTTTTCGTAAGTATCATCGATATTTTAAGGCTAATATTTAAACTAATTAGAAACCCGTATATTACAAAAGCTAGAAAATTATGTCATTTTAATTGATATAAATATTGGGTTATATAAGATAGTGTTAAAAATATATTGAAAAACTAAATAGAGAATAGAGATGAACGAACTTTAATCGAGTGTCATTGTTCCAGTATACATGTCGAAAAATATTTAGAAAATTGTGTGAACACATTGAGTGAAAACAAACATACCGAAATATTGAAATATTATTAATCAATGATGGTTCTACAGATAAGAGTGGATTGCTATGTGAAGAATTAGCACAAAAAGATGAAAGAATAAAAGTGTTTCATAAACCAAACGGTGGACTTTCTGATGCTAGAAATTATGGTGTTGAAAAAGCAATGGTGACTATATTGGTTTTTGTAGATAGTGATGATTATGTACATGAATTGATGTATGAAAAAGTTAAATGCTATTATAACATCAAACGCAGATATGTCTGAGTGTACAGTTACAAGAGTATATAAGAATGCAACCATCGATTTTTATAATGGAAATCCATTTAAAATGAAGTGGATGCTAAAAATATTTAGAAGAGTATTTACTAAATCAAAGAGTATATGGTTCAGCATAGGGTGTAAGTTGATTAAAGCAGATATTGCTAAAAAGTTAAATTTTTCTGTAGGAAAAATATGAGGACGCTATTATAGTTTAGACTTGATAAAAATCCTCAAAAATAGTAATAATTAGCGATTCATTATATTTTTATTTTATAAGAGAAGGAAGCATTACAACTAAACCATTTTTCTCATAAAGATATGGATTATATCGAAGTATCAATAAGCTTGAAAAATATGTTCATAATAACTTTCCTGAATATATACAGTTAATGGAACGAGAAAATGTTTAGGTATTTATCTATTTTAAACCAAATTTTAGAGGTAAAAAGAATATAAGAAATTACCAGATTATAAATATATTAAATCGTATTTTCGTTCGAATAGTAGAAAAATTATTTTTCTAAAGTTCATAAAAAGCTTAAAGTGGCATTAGTATTATTGAATTTAAATGAATCGCTTTTATAGATTTGTTTTAAAACAAACGAATAACAGAATTGCAAATGAGTAGATAGTTTAGTTTGATAAGTATATTAACAGACAATAGAGTGATTAAATGTTTGAAAGGATTACAGAAATACTACTTAAAAATCCAGTCATATTTTTAGTATATATTTTTCTCTTTTCATTGAAGCCCAAAATAGAATTTTTTGTACCCCTAACATAGTTGTTTTTATAAATATTTTCACTATGTTTTAATGATATGGGGTATTTTGATAGTTTTGTATCATTATAAATTTATGTACAACTTTTTAAAAATAAAGTATATTTGATACTAATAGGATTTTTGCAGCCATAATAACTACCGTTTTATACATATTCAGTATATCTCAGGAGAGTCTATTAAAACTAGTGTCTCTTACGATATTTGTAATGGTAATATTTTTGCTAGCATATCAATTGTTATCGAAAAAGTATAGAGAAACGCAAATATTCAAATGGATTTTATCCGTCATTTATTTTCAAATTCTTTATTAGTTTAGCATCTGTCGTTATGTATTTGTTTAATATTAGTATATTTATTATTGGTGATAATAATGTACTTTATTATGCAGGTGTTAGATATGGAGAGCTTGAATCAAAGAAATTTACGCTTCATATGGACTTTATAGTGATCCGAATTATGCTGCTGTTTTATAGTTTAACTTTCTTATTCTTAGGATTTTTCCTTTGGTATAAAGTAGGGCTTAACACTAAGATGGAAAAGTTTTTCTTTCAATTTTTCGTAGCAGAATTAATAATGTTCAGCTTAAGCAATTCTAGAGGAGCAGAATTAGTAGTCTATACTAGTATTGTTTTCTATGTTATTTTAATGATTCTTAAATGATTTTTCACAAGGAACAAAGTAAACTAGCAAGAAAAAAATTATTTTTTTCAATTAGGGAGCTTTTTCATTAGTTTTTATGATATTAATTCAAGCACTTAAAGTTTCTTCTTTTGTTGTACTAGAGCAAAATAATCCGACAAAAATTTTGATTATTAATAAGACAAATACATTTCTAAAATTAAGTGATACCTCAGAAAGAGATTCTAAAGCAGTATGTTGATAATTTAAATGAAATTTCACTTAATCTAAATCAAATTACAAAAAGAATGACATCGCTAGCGAAAGAAGATTCTTCTACGGAATTTGGGAATGGACGATTCACAATTTGGAAGGGATGCGTTGCATCTTTCCATGAACTCTCCACTGTTTGGTTTCGGACCAGCTATGCAAGAAAAGCAGCGTCAAGGTATCCAAATCTCAATGTCCTGAAATGAAGGCGGGAAGAGCTTTTCACAATAGTTTTGTTCACTTATTCTTTTAGTTTTGAGCAGTTGGTTTCAGCTTTTAGCAATATGGTTTATTAATGTATTCTTCTATCTTTCCAGAAAAATAGTTCGTGATAATATCCAAATTAATTTTTATTTTTATGGGATTAGTTGTTTAATCATTGCCAGCGCCTTTTTAGATTCTATTTTTGTGAATAATGACTATCATCAAATGTTCTTATACTTTATGTTAGGTTATTTATTAACTCACAAATGTAAGTTTTGATAGAAACTAAAATAAATTCATCAAAAATGGATATGCATTTGAAAAACCGATAATAGGGTTAGTTCAGATGCATGTTCTTTTATGAATTCTAATAGTAAGATTACTGTATTCACGCTAGTCTTCTGTATAATGAGTTAGATTAACATCTTTGAAAGGTAAATATTATGCGAACACGAAAATCAATTGTCAATATTCTCGTAGGGGTAATGTTGCAACTTACTCGTAATGCTGTGTGGCTTTTTAGTAAAAATATTTTTATTGAAGTATATGGTTCTACTGTGAATGGATTAGTAGGCGCTGTTGACCAAATTATTTCAGTTTGTGCAATTGTCGAAGGTGGTATTAGCGCAGCATCTGTAGCTATGCGTTTATGCCACCACTTCAAGACATGAGTTATAAGAAAATTGAGGATATATTAGATTCCAGCAGGAAATTTTTATTAAATCTGGATTTATATATTTACTTTTAGTAACATTAATTATTATTTTCTATCCTTATGTAGTTGCACAACAAGTTCCTATAACAGAAGTTAGATTGTTAATTATTGTATTATCTGCAGGCGGAGTGATTGAATTTTTTATTCTCCAAATATAGGTACTTTTAATTGCTGATCAAAAAATATATTTTTAGATATGCTACAAGCAGTGTCTCAAATTGTAAGTACCGTAGTTATTTTGTTCTTAATTCAAAATAATGTCCATTATTTGATAGTTCGTTCAATGGGCGCAGTTGTTATTGCAGCAAGATTACTGATGGTATTTATACTTTAGAAAAGACCTATCCACAACTTAAATTTGGTAGAAGTAAACAAAAAGTAGATTTACCACAACGTTGGGAGTTTTGTACCATCAAATTTCTTCAGTAGTTCTCACAATACAGATTTATTTTTAATTACAGTATTTATGGGGGCAGGGTTCGCTAGTAGAAGTAAGCATTTACGGAGTTTATAATTTAATAGCGTTATCTGTCATTAATATCATAAGTTCTATCACTTCTGGAGTCAAGCCAGTTTTGGAGATTTATTAGTAAGTAAAGATGATACAAAAATAAAAAGTGTTTTTAGAAAATTTGAGCTTATAACTTTTTACATTATCTCTATTATTTATATTTGTTTTACAGTATTGTTAGGGCCCTTTTATTCAAGTCTATACAGCTAGCTTTTACAGATGCCAATTATATCAATTTTGGATTTGTTGTTCTTTTTCGATAATTGTAGTTTGTCAGGGAATTAGAACTCGACAGTACAGTAGTTGCTGCCGCAGGACATTATAAGCAAACTCAATTTAGAGCTTTAGCAGAGGCCACAATTAATATTGTTGTTTTCAATTGCCCTAATTCCGATTTTTAAGGTATACGGAATTTTGCTAGGAACGATTACAGCTTATTTATACCGAAATACAGATCTTTTACTTTTACGTAAATAAATATTTAATTAAAGGAATATTAACTCCAACGTTAAAACGAATGATAATGTTTATCACCACGATTGTTGCAACATCTGCTTCCTTATTGTATTTAATGAAAGATATTGTGATTCATAGTTATTTTTCAATGGATTGGTTTAGGTATAGGGTGTATTTATTGGCAGTGTATTGTTATCACTACTGTTACATATATTATTCATAAAGAGGATGTAAAAGAGATTATCTCATTTGTAAAAGATTTAGTGAGTTAGAGTACGTTCATTACAACGAACGTACTTTTTAATCAGAATTATCTAATCTTGATTAATCAAGATTAGACAATTAAAAATATTACGGTAGAATTAAGTGATATAATTCTGGAGGTGAGTTATGAACTTAACAATTAGTATAGCTATTTACAATGGCAGCCCATATATTAAACGTTGCCTAGAATCCATTATTAAAGCTTATAGTAATGTTGACAATTCAAATTTCAAATTAACAGTTTTAGCAATCAATGATGGTTCAAAAAGACAACAGCTAGAGATATTAAATGATTATTCCGTTTATGATTATATTGAAATTATTGATAAAAGAAAATGGTGGACTTTCGTCTGTACGAAATAAATCAATTGAACTATGTGATACGGATTATCTTTGGATGATTGATGTTGATGATGAATTAGAAGAAGACTCGCTCAAAAACTTATCTGCGCTAGAGTTAGGGAAATCAATGTCTTTAATTACAGAACATTTGATAGTAAAGGACATTTTTATTACTAATAATGATTGTGTGCAAGAAGAATTAAAAACTAGTTTAAAAGAATAAAGAATTATTATTACAAGACACAGCTAGCTGGCATTTTGTGTTTCAAACAAGTTTCTTAAAACAGCAAGGAATTTATTTTTTTAACAAATAAATTATATGAAGATTTTAACTGAATTTAAAAATTTTAAAAAGCTGCTTCACAAATTTATACTTATAAGATTTCTATTTATAAGTATTATCTGACTGATGGGTCGATTATGCGTACACAAATTTAGATAGACGTAAAGAAATCTTTGATGTCTTTAATGATGTTTTTGAATGATTATCGTGCTTCTTTTTGCATTTGAGGATTTTAAAGCAGAGCTAGAATATTGGGGCATTCATAACTTACTTTATGTTAATTATATGGATGTTTTTCGTATTAAATCCTAATGCCCAGTTATTAGAGGACTATCTTAGCTATTTAAATGATCTTTTTCCCGATATTGGGAAAAACAAATATTTTATTAGTTTTTCAAGAAGAATGTTGATTTATTGTATCAAATATCGATTGAAGTTTTGTATTGAGTTTATTAACTAAAGTTTTGAGGTAAGAAATTATGAAAAATTTTGTTTATTACTTGGACATTTTAGTATGGGGGAGGAGCAGAAAAATGCTTTTCTACTCTTACTCGAGCGCTACCTCAAGAAGAATATGAAATTGATATCTTAGAAATTGGAAAATTTGGAAACCATACTGAAGAAATTCATTCGAATACAAAGATATTAACACCGATTATGAATTCTTTTAAAGACAACAAAATAGTTAATTTTTATAAAATGGCACTTTTTAAAGTATATGCCATTTTAAGAGCTATTCGAACAAAAATAAGAGGTATGATTATGAGATTGCTTTCAACTATCTATATCCGGTTTTTGCTTAAGTAAAGATGCAAGGACAATTGCTTGGAATCATGGGAGTGTCTATAATCTTCTTGAAGAAGAACGAAATAAAAAGATGATATCCTCGTTAAAAATGTGAATAAAATTGTTTGCAATATCTGATCTTACTTATGATTCACTGAAGAAGGTGTTTCCGATGTATACAAATAAAAATGATTTTTGTTGAACAACGGATATGATTTTAGTGAGATTTCTTTAAAAATCAAATGAATCTCCTGAGTTTTCTATTGAAGAAGATAGCCTTTTGTTTCTCGGTAGAGTGGAAAAAGTAAAGGAATCCTTGAATTGTTGGATTTGTTTTTTAGATATTGTTGATCGTTTTCCAAATAAAAACTCTATTTACTTGGAACAGGAGAATTAGATGAGTATGTTCAAAGTTTTTATTAAAGAGCACTCGCTAGAAAACAATTTAATTCCACTGGGTTATGTTTCTAATCCCTATCCTTATATCAAATCTGCATCTTTTATTGTTATGTTATCTCATGCTGAAGGGTTTCCAACAGTATTTGTTGAAGGGCTATCGTTAGGAGTAGGATTTGTGAGCACGCCAGTTGGAGGAACAATGGAATTATCCAATAATGGGGAGTGTGGTTTTGTCTCTACTTGCAAAAATGACTGTAGAGATTATTTAATAAAAAGAACTTTCAAAAGAGTAAAGAGGACAGAATAATCCAACCAGAAAAATTGTAGAAAACTAGTGAGTAAGTTTGATGTTTCCGAGCAAGTAAAAGAAATTTGAAGAAATACTAGAAGGATTCAATGACAATGAGTGAGCATAAAATCATTATTCCAACAGGATATATGGGAGCGGTTCTTCAGCAGTTACGGATTTATTGCGTGAGTATCCATGTTTAAACACCAAAAACGCAGATTTTGAATATATTTTTGCACGCTCCTGGAGGACTTTTCGATTTAGAACAAAAATTATTACATAATAATAATGCCATTCGAAGCGATGAGGCTATAAAGACATTTAGAAGTTTAATGCGAAACTTATTTGTATATCGAGGTTGGTGGCCAGCAGGATATAATCATGCGGTATCTAGAGATTTTCTGAAAATAGTTGATGAATATCTTAATTCTATTAATACAGTTAGTTTTTGAAGGAAATTGGTATATATATGACAAACCGTCTTATCTAGTTTATTTAATGAGGTCTTTTGAGGAATCGAGGATCTAAATTATTAAATTTGAAGATTCAACCCAAAAAGAAGAATGTACAAAAACTTGAAATAAGTATTCCGTCTGAAAAAGAATTTTTACGAAAGTAAACAATTTATAAAGAAATGTTATTAATGAAATTAATACCAATAATCAAGACATCGTTTTAGACCAACTGTTACTTCCTCATAATCTAAGTTCTTTTGAAAAAATATGAAATAGAAAATGTGTTCCTATACTTGTTCAAAGAGATCCTAGAGATGTATATATTTCTAATAAATACTATTGGGCACCCATGGGCAGTGAGGGTTCCCTATCCCTAGACGTACATGAATTTTGTAAATATTACAGAGCTGTTCGTGAATCAGAGATAGAAACGAAGGAACATTGCTTAAGAATTAATTTTGAAGATTTGATTATCCATTATGATGATGTAGTTTCAAAAATAGAATCTTATCTAAACTTAGACTCGAGTGATCATAAATTACCAAAAAGCCTATTTAAATCCAAATCAATCCATAAACAACTTAAGAATATTTAGCGCACTACTGATTATGAGAGAAAATTGAAGTTATTAATAAAGAATTAGCTGAATATTTATATCCATTTCCTGAAAAATTGGAATCTGTAACGGGAGAAGTTTTTAATCTTTTTGTATCTAAAGAACAAAAGGTGGTAGAACGATTTTCATACCAATAAAGAATTACCATTGTTTCCTTTCTAGAGTTTGATATTTTAGTAAGAGAAATTACGAATAGGAGATTAATATGCCATTTACAAGTACACCGTTTATTTTTGCGTTATTGCCACTATCGATTATTATCTATTATTTGTCAATACCCTTTTAAAAAATATCCCTTCAAAATAGTATTTTGATATTAATAAGTCTTGTTTTCTATTCTTTTGGGGACTTAGACCACTTGTGTTAGTTTTAGGATTAACTACTACGATATATTTAGTTGCAAAGCTCCTTGAATTTAAGAAAACGAAGGGCCTTCTGGCTTTAGAAATCGCTTCATTAGTCTTACTCTTAAGTTATTTTAAATATACTGGTTTTTCTCACGTGTATTTAACAATCACTTTTTAGATTCTGTAGCCATGCCATTGGGACTATCTTTTATTACTTTTTGAAGCTATTTCATATTTTAGTTGATGTTTATACGAATCGAGAAAAATCAAAATCACTATTAGAGTATTTTTATTTATTTTTCTTTCCAAAAAGTGTTATCAGGGACCAATCGTTTTGTGGAGAGATTTTGCGCCTCAACTAGAAAAAAACGACTATATAGTTCAGAGCTCTTTTTAAAGGGGATTAATCGAATAATGGTAGGTTTTGCAAAAAGCGATTATAGCTGATACTTTAGGAGCTACGGTTCTAAAAATCACTTATAATTTAAATTTTTGGAATAGATTCACCCTACAGCTCTGTTTGGAGCACTTTGTTATTTTTCCAAATTTATTATGATTTTTCAGGGCTATTCAGAAATCGCTATAGGTATTAGTAATATATTTGGATTTAATTTATTTGAAAACTTTAATCATCCATACATTTCAACATCGATTGGTGAATTTTGGAGAAGATGGCATGTGTCCTTAGGGGGCATGGTTTAAAAATTACATTTATATTCCATTAGGGGAAACAAAAATGTGTATTTAAATCTTTTATAGTATTTGTAATTACGGGTATTTGGCACGGTTCTACATGGAATTTTGTATTTTGGGGCCTCTTACACGGAATACTTAGTATGATTGAAAGATATATTAGAAATAAAAATGGTACATTCACACTCTAAGCTGATAAAAATGGATTTTCACGATGCTTTTTGTGTACTTTTCATGGATTATTTTTATGTTACCTTCATCGCAAGAATTACTAATTTATATTCAATCTATATTTGGATATCCCGTTGGAGATATATTTTTCAATTTTGAATATTTTTAGTTTTAAATTAATAGTTATATTAATTGTTGCAATGATAGGTAGCGTAATTCCTGAAAACAACGTTCTTTAAAAATATTAAAGAATGGACTGAGAAAAACAAACTAGGATTGATAATTAAAGAAATCGTGTTATTAACAATTTTCGGATTAGCAATCTTGTTTATGGTTAATTCTTCTTATACGCCGTTTCTTTATTTCCAATTTTTAGGAGGTGCAAATACTTATTATGAAAAATCAAAAATATCGTAATTACTATTTTTATGTTTTTGATATTGTTACCACTAACATTCTTTAACTTGGAAAAAGATTTTATTTCTAAAATTGATAATCGTAAGTTAACTAATTTTTCCTTCTCTAGAAACTATTAATACGGATACTGTCGAAACTTTCAATAAGTATCTTTCTGACCGTCTAGGTTTTAGAGAAGAAATGATTACTTGGTATAGTGACATGCACTAAAGATGTTCCATACACTAGTTCACCCTGATTATATTTATGGAGAAGATGATTATATTTTCTTTGATTTATACCAAAAAGTTATAATGAACATACCGATAAATTTGTTCAAACAATTCAAAAAGTTGCTAAGTATGTTGAGTCTAGAGGAGCAAAATTTTATGTTCTCATCAATCCTGAGAAGACTTCAGTATATACAGATAAATTACCTAAAGGAACCAATTATAATCGTTTATGGTTAGATCAAGTGGAAAAACAGATTGTCGAAGCTAATATTCAATGGATAGACAATATTGATATTTTAAAAAGAAAAAGAAGACAGAATTAGTTTATAATAAGAAATATGACGTTGGCCACTGGAATGATAATGGAGCTTTTACGGGACAAATAATCTTTTAGAATGGATTTCAAAAAGATTTTCCAAAGGTGAGGCCACATTATAAAGATGATTTCACAATTGGTGAAGAATTTGAACAATATTTACCTACTTCAAAAATAGAAGTGAATGAAATGGTTCCTGTTTATGAGTTGAAAAATAAAGATTATATAGATTTAACTGAAGAATTTGATAGTTTAGTCAAACGGGACTATCAACAAAATCATTTTAGTTATATAAAGAATGAATCTGAGTCTTCTAACTTACCCAATGTACTTGTTTTTCAAGGAAGTTATTTTGAATGGGAGAAAAAATTTTTAGCTGATCGATTTAAGGAGTACGTGGCTGTTCATAATTATGAAAAATATATTTGATGTTGATTATTATTTTAATATTTTTCAACCAGATATTGTAGTTTTTGAAGTAGCTGAGTACACTATTCATGAACAATATTTTGCAACTGAAAAATGGATTCTGTTCATCTGAACCTCCAATTAATACCAATTTAGAGATGATTGAAACAGATAAAAAGAGGTTTCTGATTAGTGAAGACCTAATTAATACGATTGAGTTTCAAGATGAAAAATAAAGAAATTGAGTTTGCATATTTAAAGATGAAAGATCGGTATTATGATTTCAATGAGAAAGAAAAATATTTTTTTGAGTTATCTTTAAAGAAAGAGAATTTTGAACTTAATGATGCCTACATTATTTATAAAAAAGTAAACAATTCTAATTATTATATATTTAAAAGTTAGTAAATAGATACAATAAAAAAGCTTAACAGTTAATAGACTGTTAAGCTTTTTAAGACTATTTATAATTAAGTACAGTTAAAAACTAATTGTAAGAGGATAACTCTAAAGTACCGATTAACATTAGAACTGCTACGACACGTGTCAACTTTTCAACTGTAGAAAGATTACGTTTTTCTGACCAACGAACTCGCTCCTTTTATCTATTTTCATTACTAGTTTACCGTAAAAAGATGGAATTACTAGTCTAAAAATATTACCCATATTAGATGAAGTATGAAAATTATTGAAATGAAAAATATCCGTATAAAAAAGAAAAAGACCAAAAGCCTTTCAAAAGAACTGATAACATATACATGTTAAATAAATCAAATTGGAGGAAGTTTCATGTCAAAACAACAAATTGGTGTCGTTGGTATGGCCGTAATGGGACGTAACTTGGCGTTAAATATTGAAAAGCCGTGGATATAGTGTTTCAATTTTCAACCGTTCATCATCAAAAAACAGATGAGGTTGTTGCGCTGCATCCTGATAAAAAAATTAGTACCAACATACACCGTAGAAGAATTTGTACAATCTTTAGAAAAACCAAGAAGAATCTTATTAATGGTAAAAAGCTGGGGAAGCTACTGATAAGACCATTCAAAGTTTACTTCCACATCTAGATAAAGGTGATATTTTAATCGATGGAGGAAATACATTCTTCAAAGATACAATTCGTCGTAATGAAGAGCTTGCAAACTCAGGAATTAACTTTATCGGTACTGGTGTATCTGGTGGAGAAGAGGGAGCCTTAAAAGGACCTTCCATCATGCCTGGTGGACAAAAAGATGCTTATGACTTAGTAGCACCAATTTTAGAAGAAATCTCTGCTAAAGCAGACGATGGCGCTCCTTGTGTCACTTACATTGGACCAAACGGAGCAGGTCACTACGTAAAAATGGTTCACAACGGGATCGAATATGGGGACATGCAATTAATCGCTGAAAGTTACGATATCCTACGTCGTGTCGGCGGAATGTCTGTAGAAGAATGCGCTGAAGTCTTTAAAGAATGGAACCAAGGCGAATTAGATAGCTACTTAATAGAAATCACAGCGGATATTTTAACGAAAAAGATCCTGAGACAGGTCGCTCAATGGTTGATGTAATCATGGATATTGCTGGAAACAAAGGTACTGGTAAATGGGCTACAAAGCGCATTAGACTTAGAGGTACCCTTCCATTGATTACGGAATCTGTATTTGCACGTTTCGTTTCTACATTGAAAGAAGAACGTGTTGCAGCAAGTAAAGAATTAGCAGTAACGAAGATTCCTGAATTAACAAATTCAGAACGTCAAGCCTTAATCGAACAAGTTCGTAAAGGATTATACTTCTCTAAAATTATGAGTTATGCGCAAGGATTTGCTCAAATGCGTGTAGCAAGTGAAGAGTTTGATTGGGACTTAAACTACGGCGAAATCGCGAAAATCTTCCGTGCTGGATGTATCATCCGTGCGCAATTCCTACAAAAGATTACAGATGCGTTCGAACGTGACCCTCAATTGAAGAACCTATTATTAGATAAAATATTTTTTTATATGTAACAGAATCTTATCAAGATGCAGTTCGTGATGTTGTTGTAACGGCTGTTCGTGCTGGTATTCCAGTTCCAACATTCTCAAGTGCATTAGCATACATGATTCATACCGTTCAGAAACATTGCCTGCAAACTTAATTCAAGCACAACGTGACTACTTTGGAGCACATACTATAACCGTGTAGACAAACCAGGAACATTCCACTTTGAATGGGCACAAGAAAAAAGAAATTGAACAATAATTAAAACGACTAGGGTCCCAGCCAATGTGGTTAGGGACTTTTTGATTGAAGTAATCAGAGTAAATTAAAAATATATAAAAGTGATAGAAAATTTCATTAAATTCTGTTAAGAAACTCATGAATATGTTATGATAATTCTGTCAGGGAAAAATAATGGAAGGGAGTTTAAAAGATGCAGGGGAATCAACGAATTTTAATTATTGAAGATGAAAAATTTAAGCCGCTTTGTAGAATTAGAACTACAGCACGAAGGATATGAAACAAAAGTTTGCTCAGATGGAAGAACTGGATTACAAACAGCTATTGATGAGTCTTGGGATGCTATTTTATTAGATTTAATGTTACCAGAAATGAATGGATTAGAAGTTGTTCGTAGACTACGACAAGTAAAAACAAACACCGGTCATCATTATGACAGCTCGTGATTCGGTGATGGATCGAGTGGTCGGGCTGGATCAAGGTGCTGATGACTATGTTGTGAAAACCATTTGAAATCGAAGAAATATTAGCTAGATTACGTGCATTATTTGAGACGTCTACAAATGGAAGAACAATCTCGTAATATAAAACAAACAAAAGTAGAATACCGTGATTTAGTCATTGAAGTTGAAAATCGTAGTGCGAAGAGATGGTGAAGTTATTGACTTAACTAAAAAGAGTATGAACTTTTCTTCTATTAATGGAGAATATTGATATTGTTTTATCAAGGGAAATTTTGTTGAAAAAGTCTGGGGATATAAAAATGAAGTTGAGACGAATGTTATCGATGTTTATGTACGATATATCCGTAATAAAATAGATATTCCTGGAAAGGAAAGTTACATTCAAACAGTCCGTGGTACGGGTTATGTAATGAGAAGTTGAGGAAAAGATTATGAACTCAAATAATCAACATAAATCTGTAGCAAAAAAATGGTGGTTGGTTATTTCAGCCACCATTTTTGCCTTGTTAGGAATATTAACTACTATTCTTATGCAAGGTCAAATTATGACTTTACGTGAAAACGAAAAAAATCAAACCATTGTTTATGCTCAGTAGTTGTTGACTTACTTTCGAGAAAGTTTGAAAATTTAACGACTTCGGATATTGTTTCTATCTTAAATGAAGCAGAGCAGTATGAACAAGAACAAAAACGGTATCTATAAAAAGAACAGTAGCTTTTTATCCAATGAATGAGGAATTAAACATTCGCGTATTTGATACAAGTAGGGAACTAATCTTCCAAACGCAACAATGGCAAGATCCTTTGCAAGTATCTAGTACGCTAGAAACCAAATTCGTTCCTTTATCGACAGGAGAAGAAAGCATTCAAGTAACAATGCCGATTTTATCGAGAACGAATCGTTTGCTAATTGGTCATTTGCAAATTATTAATCGGATGGCAAAAGTTAACGAAATGACAATTGCAGAAATTATATATCCAATTGTTGATTGTGGAAGCTTTGGTAGCTATTGGGTTGGCTTATTTCATCTCTAGACTTATTTCCAAACCTATCGAACAAATTCATGATATTATAGCGTCCATTAATGAAGATAATAATGATAGTAGCGGCTAATTATTCCTAAGAAAAATGATGAATTCGCAGTAGTTTCTAACAGTTTAATGAATTACTAGATAAAATTAGTTTTTATATATCTCAGCAAAAAGCATTTCGTGGAGGATGTTTCCATGAGTTACGAACGCCAGTAGCGATTGTCGAAGGACATCTCAAACTGTTGAATCGATGGGGAAAGGATGATCCAGAGGTACTTGAAGAGTCCTAGAAGCTTCATTAGCAGAAATTAAACGTATGAAAACACTTGTCCAAGAAATGCTCGACTTGTCTAGAGCCCCTCAAGTAAGAGAGCAGTATAAAAGATGCGACTACGAAGTAGTGGATACTTTAACCCAAATAGTAGCTAATTTTAAAGTATTGTATCCAGACTTTACGTTTGTCTTGGATATTGATTCAAAAGCTGACTTATTGTCGCCTATCTATAGAAATCATTTGAACAAGTCATTATTATTTTGTTGGATAATGCGGTCAAATATTCAACGAATCGTAAAGAAATTATCGTTAGCTTATCAACAGTAGCGGATCAAGTGGAAATTGGAATTCAAGATTTTTGGAATGGGGTTAAGTGAGGAGATAAAAAGAAAGTGTTCTCAAGATTCTATCGAGTTGATAAAAGCACGTTCAAAGAGAACGTGGAGGGAATGGATTAGGGTCTCCTCAATTGCAAAAGAATTGATAGAAGGATACAACGAGTATCAGTCTGACATCCCGTTTAGACCAGGGAACAGTTTTTAAAGTGAAGTTGCCGATTCTAAAATAACTAATGAATCGCTCTCTTTGCCATAAGGAAGGGCGTTTTATAGTTTACTTTTCTATTCTTATAACTTAAACTAGAAAAGTAGTATTTAACGTTAAGCAGGCCATAAGCTTGCATATTGATTCAAGGAGGGCAACTCATGCGCGAACAAGATGTACTCATTACACTGTTTGGAGCAACAGGCGATTTAGCACACCGTAAGCTTTATCCAGCGCTATTCCGTTTATTTCAAAAAGGATTTATCAAAAATCATTTTGCAGTGATTGGGACAGCACGTAGAGAGTGGACTAACGAGTATTTCAGAGATGTTGTAAAAATCCGTTCAGTCATTAGTGAAGACAGAAGAAGAATTAAAAGCAATTCCTTTCTCATTTTTACTATCAATCGCATAATGTGAATGATACTCATCATTATGTTGTTTTAAAAGAGCTTTCTGAAAGATTAGACGAGACTTATCAAATCAATGGAAATCGGGTCTTTTATCTAGCAATGCTATCGAATTTCTTTTGGGACGATTACAGAGCATTTGAAAAGCAGAACAATTACTAACACCAAAATGGTTATAATCGCTTAATTATTGAAAAACCATTCGGTAGAGATTTTGAATCAGCACAGGAGTTGAATAATCAACTTCGTCAATCATTTGATGAAAATCAAATTTATCGAATCGATCATTATTTAGGAAAAGAAATGATCCAAAAATATTTCAGCGGTTCGATTTGCAAATCGCTGTTTTGAGGCATTATGGAATAAAGAAAATATTGACCATGTCCAAATTTCATTGTTGAGAGCAAGTAAGTGTAGAAGAGCGTGGAGGGTATTACGATACTAGTGGTGCACTTCGAGATATGGTTCAGAACCATATTTTACAAATCTTGCTTTAGTGGCGATGGAGCCACCTGTTTCATTTGGAGACATCCGTAAAAATAAAATCAAAGTTTTAGAACAACTTCGACCATATACTGCCGAAGAAGTGAAGGAAAACTTTGTCCGTGGTCAATATGGACCTTCCGAAGATGGATTGAAACAGGGAGTATCGAGGATGCAAATGTAGCAGATGATTCGAATATGGAAACATTCGTTGCAGGAAAAGTATTAATTGATAATGAACGTTGGCAAGGGAGTTCCTTTCTATATGTTCGTACAGGAAAGAGCTAAATTCCAAAGAAACGATAATCGATGTTGTATTTAAGGAAGCAAGTTCTCCATTATTCTGTGGAGTAGAAGGATGTCCTTCAAACCGTATTTCAATTCACATCACTCCTCGTGAGGGCTTCTGTTTTGTGATTAATTCGAAAGCAGTCGGAAATACCATTGCACTACAAACGAGTCATTTAGATCTTTGATGAAACATTCTCTCTAAGAAGTCCAGAAGCTTATGAACGTTTAATTTTAGACTGTATCGAAGGTGATATGACAAACTTCACTCACTGGGAAGAAGTTGCCGCTTCTTGAAATATGTAGATATGATTCGACAAACTTGGGACGGCAGAAATTGCTGAAGAGTTCCCAAATTATGCTGCGGAAGCAAGGACCAAAGTCAGTTTTGAACTTTTGAGAGTGAAGGTCGTAAGTGGATTGAAAGAAATTAATATCCTAGAGAAAAAGACTACGGAGTTCCCTAGTCTTTTTCTTTTTAAAAAGCGAAAAATTTTATAAATAAATTCTTAAAGATCTGAGGATTTCATAGTAGCAGTAACGTGGAACATATCGAAAGTGAACTATGTGGAGTAGGGATATCTCCCGTACTCCGCATTTGAATCTTCGAAGGAGGAAGGTGAGACGATTCCTGATACAACGTTACAACTACTATAAAAAGAAATAATCAGGATATTTAGGAATATTTTAGAATACATTTTCATCGTGCAACCCTGTTTTCTTGAAAAGGCCACTCATTTTCTGTAAACTGTTTTTCTATATAGGAGGCGCGCATGACGATTAAAGAATTTATTCGACTTAGTTTATTAAAACCTAATAAAATTTGGACTATTTTACAAAAATCCCATGAAAAAGATAAAAAGAATTTTTTTTCTTGTTGGTCCTTATTATTTCCATTCCGAATTTTTCTTCGAGCAAATGAATTTATTGGAAAAAAATTTCGGAGAATATAAAAGTAGTAGAACAAAAATTACCTGAATTTTCAGTAAAGGATGGGAAATTAGTTGCTGATCAACAATCTGGTTTCTTGTATCGTTCGGACGCCTTTAATGTGCTGTTTGATCCAACTGGAAAATCTACAGATAATGATGTTAATGTGGAATCTAACCAAGGTATCCCAACTATTGCATTTCTACAAGATTATATGGTCTTAGATAGGGTCTTAAATTCAGCAAAGAAAATTTCTTATAGTGATATTGGTGAATTAAATAAAGAGATGATTCATCAGTATATCCAAGAGTTTAATGCTGAATCTATGGATGGTATTACTGGGTGTCATGTTATTCATGTTTGTATACAATAGTTTATTATTATACGTAATATTAATTATTGTAGGCTTTATTGTTCGATTGTTTGCAGCTCTATTTATGGGAGCTTGATTCAAATGCCAACTTCAGTTTCGAAACAATCAATGGCAGCAGCCTTTTCTTCCAGCTGTTTTGTATAGTTTGATTGCTATTTTAGGAGTTGGAGGAGGAATAAGTATTTTCTTCTACTTATTAGTCACAACAACTTTTAACTGGCTTCTGGAATGAAAAGAATTTATTGATAAAGAAAGTAAAAAGAAACAGTAACTTTTGAAAACCACCTAGAAACTAATTTTAGTTTCTAGGTGGTTTTCTTTTGAGAAAAATCTACAAAAATAAATAGCAGAGAGTTTTCTTTCTTGATAGTAGATTACTTCAAACCATTACGGATGTTTCCATAATCGTTGTAGTGGGGTACCGGTGAGAGCCTAAAGTCTTTCACCTTTAAAGCCTCAAAAAGGGAGTAAGGAATAAATTCCTAACCCCTTTAATTCGCATTTAATACGACTTTCCATCACTGTGATTATAGGATCCGTAAGATTTTTCGTAATCTATGTTCTCACCTCTTTTATTTATTCTTTGTACGATTTTTGTCTGCGCTGTTTTTGACGGATTTCCTGCCCGAGTTTTTTTCTTATAGCCTGGTTTTACTTTTTCTTCGCCTTCTTAATCATTCCCTTTAAGGCGTGGATCCAAGTCTTTTGATTGTGTGTTTTTACGCTTCTCGCGACGAGAGCGGTCATAACTTTCTACCAGCTCTCCATTTTTAATTCAACCGTTTCAAAAAAATGCCTTTTCCTTCTAAGGTTTGAATGGCGTGCTCTTGATTTGGTGTGTAGAAGGTGATGGCTGTTCCTTCAAGACCATTACGTCCTGTACGACCCACACGGTGAATGAAGAATTCTAATTCGCTAGAATTTCTAAGTTAATTACGTGAGAAACACCTTCGATATCAATCCCACGTGCAGCAAGGTCGGTTGTCACAACGAATTGATAATCCATTTGTTGGATTTGTTTCATCACACGGCGACGTTCTCTTGAAGGAATATCTCCGTGAATCGTTGCTACTTTGAAGTTATGATTGCGAAGGTCTTGAGTGACTTCATCGGCTTTTTGTTTTGTGTTTACGAAAATAAGCACGAGGTAAGGTGTCCCATCACCAGTAATTGACGAAGAACATCCAATGGATTTTTGTGCCTTTGTCACAAGCAATTGATTTTTAATTGTTGGTGAAAACGAGTTGTGTATTCTCGATTTGAATCACCTTTGGATTACCCAAATATTTCTTCAAGAATGGTTTAATCTTATCTGGAATTGTCGCAGAGAAAACAGACATTTGTAAGTTTTTCTGGCATACGAGACGCGATCTCGTCCACAATTTCTAAGAACCCTAAGTCAAAAAGTCATATCCGCTTCGTCGACAACCATCATTTGTACCGTTTGAACAAAGAGGGCATTCTCTTGCATTAAATCAAAAATACGACCCGGTGTCCCAATCACGATATGTGGTTGTGTTTGCGTCAGTTTAGCTACTTGACGTTTTTTATCGGTACCACCGATACATTTTTCTAATAGAATTTCTGTATCACTAAATGTAATCAATTGGGCTGCTACAGCTGTTAATTGCTCGGCGAGTTCACGGCTTGGGACTGTAATCACTAATTGCAACTCTTGGCGACTAGGGTCAATTTTGTTGATGAGTGGTAATAGGAAACTATGGCTCTTTCCGCTTCCTGTTTGCGATTGACCAATCACGGATTCTCCTTTTAATAAAAGAGGAATGATGCGTTCTTGAATAGGGGTTGGTTGTGTAAATTTTAAGTCAGCCAATGCTTTTTGCAAATAAGGCTGTAATGCGTATTCTGTAAATTTCATGTTTTTCATCTCTTTTCTTTCTCTATGTAGCAGGGATTATTATACCATAAATTAAAGATTAAAGGTGGAATTGGGAAAGTGGGCATAATTTTTTGCCTATCGTGTTTAGTGGATGGTATGATAATTAAAGAAAGAAACAGTTTTCAAAACTGTATTTAAAAATTAGGAGAATCTAGTAATGACTTATGAATTACCAAAATTAGAATACGCATTTGACGTATTAGAACCACATTTTGATGCACGTACAATGGAAATCCACCATGATAAACATCACAATGCATATGTTACAAAACTTAAAACGCAGCGGTAGAAAAAAACACCCTGAATTATTCGAAAAACAGTTGAAGAATTAATTAGCGATTTAAACGCTGTTCCAGAAGATATCCGTGTAGCTGTTCGCAACAATGGTGGTGGACATGCAAACCATAGCTTATTCTGGACACAATTATCTCTAGAAGGTGCAAAAGCTCCAGAAGGTGCTTTATTAGCAGCCATCAACGAAGCATTCGGAAGCTTCGACGAATTTAAAAGCAGCATTCGACTAAGCAGCAGCAACACGCTTTGAGTTCTGGTTGGGCTTGGTTAGTTCTTTCTAACGGAAAATTAGAAGTCGTTTCTACTCCAAAACCAAGATAACCCTCTATCAGAAGGCAAAACTCCATTATTAGGATTAGATGTATGGGAACATGCATACTACTTAAACTACCAAAACCGTCGTCCAGATTACATTTCAGCATTCTGGAATGTTGTAAACTGGGATGAAGTAGCTCGTCGTTTTGAAGCCGCTAAATAATCTATAAAAACGAAGACCGATGTCTCTATGAGGCATCGGTCTTTTTGCGTCTAGTTAACAAAAATCAGAATAATAAACACGATAGAAGCAAAGCTAATCATCGAACTTTCAATCAGATAAGGAGTCTTATAATGATATTCAACAGAATGTTTTCCTGGGGAAATACTAAATCCAAGAAGAGAATCGAGAATTTTTAAAAAGTTTCTACAGGTTGACCATCTACACGAACCGTCCATCCAATTGAGTAAGGAATCGTCGTTAAAAACCGTACTTTTCTTCTTCTACAGTCATCGTTCCAGAAAAATGGGTGTAGAGAAGGTATCTAATTTTTAATTCTTGAGCTTTTGTCTGTTGAATTCTATCTTGTAATACTTTTTCGTTTAGGAATACAGACCTAACCTAGAAAATGAAAATTGATCTTTTTGAATCGTAAACTCTATCGTTTGAGGGATTCCTTTTTGTTTGGCAGCAATACTTAAAAGAACAGGTTTTAGATTCAATAGGATAAAAGAAATACTCTTTTCCATTCAGTGTCATCGAAAAACTATCCTCATCCATATCTCCCGCAATTTCTAAATAGATAGGATCATCGGTTTCTGGAGTGAAGGTTAATGTAATGCTTCCTTTTTCTTCTTTATTTTCTAACTGAATATTTTTGGTGTGCCGAAGGACGACCTTTAATATTATGGTAGTCTATTTGAGAAGAAACTCTTGTAAAAATATCCTTTGGTGAATGAGTCCCCGCGAGTGCATCGCTAATTGGTTTTGCATGACAACCGGATGATCTCACGGGAACTTTTCATGGCTTTTAATATGGGTTTCATTGCAAGCAATGGAAAGAGTGTCAGTTTGAACGGCAACGCCTTCTTCAAACTTCTGTACAACGTCCAGCGTTTCTAAATCTTTTTCTTTCCAGCGATGATTATAAGAAACCTGATTATTTGCGATAAAACTTGTTTTTAATTCCAAGAAGGGCATCTGTTAGTAACGTTCCATTACTATAACTTACGTAGGCCACTCCTTGTCGAACACCGATAGCTTCAAAGAAACGTTCACTTTCTTTTTCAAAGGTAGATGAAAAATGAGAGATACCGTAAGAAGGAACTTGTAGACTATCGTTTTTGGAACGCGCAATTGTTTTTCACTCTAAAGAAAGTGTTGTCAGGCGCTGATAGAGATTTGCTCCAAAGCTCTAAAGAGGCTTGATAGTTAGTGAATTCTGAATTCATCACATATCCCAGTCTAGCTAAGTTAATTCCACTATTCAACACAAGTTCAATGAGGACTAAACTAATCCATAACCTACGAGAACGCTTCTGGAATCTGGTTTGAGTAATTAATCCATAGAGAATACCCATTGAAATTCCAAACCCTAGAACGATTTTGCCAAGATTGAAGGTAGGATTGGGGATAAAGGATAAAAACCAATACTGATGATAAGCATAAAAAGAAAAATGTAAAAGCTTCAAACATCGAAATCTTTGAGGACTTCAATGTTTGTTGATACCCAATGTAAACAATCCAGAAACTAAATAAGAATGAGAAACGGTAAGGATACCAATTCGGAAGTTGACCAGCATGCCAAATCCGATCTAAAAATCGATATTAAAACTCAATAAGATGAAGAGAGTAATAGTGAGGCGATGATTTTTCAGCTAGTCTAATTTTCTTATGAGTAAAATAGGTAAAAAGGAAAAGAGCGCCAAGCTTCCAACAAAAATATTTGGATATCCTTTTAGGGCATTTGCTGAAAGTCAAAACTACCAATGAATAATTTTGATAGGATCAACAAAGGATTGTATTCTGATTTTAGAGACCATATGCTTTTGCTTTTGTTGTTCCTTTTACTTCCAAGTAAACTATAAGCACTTGAAGTAGAACAATCATAATGAGCCCAATTGCTAATATACTGTATAAAAGCAAAAACGAGTCTCGGTTTTTAAGAAAATCCTTCCATTGAAAGCTTCTTTTTGAAGCAAATAAGCATAAGGAAAATAAAATACTAAAAAGAGACAAATCATATATCCTGTATAATAATTAGCTAAAACGGTGATTGCCAATGGAAGAATATACCGAATCGGATTTTCATTATTAATGAGCGAGTCAACCCCTAATAAAATGACTGGAAGACCAATCAAGGAATCTAGCCACATGATATTGAGTTGATTAACCGATAGATAACTCATAAAACCCATAAGAAAGTGCAAATAGAAGTACGTTCAAATCTCTTTTTCCAAATTTCTTATCCAAAAATAGGCAAAACTGACCGTACAAAAAATGAGTTTTAATAGAATCAGAAGTGAGATTCCTATTGTACAATGTGTGATTTTGGAATTATAAGAAAAATCAAGTTAAAGGGACTTAATAAATAATAAGACCATAAGCTTACCATCTCTCCACCGATGGATTTGGAAAAAGCTATAAAAACTGTTCAGGATGATGCAAAAGAGTATCCTGATAATAAGCAAAGAAATCGACATATTGTTGTCCCAAATCGACGGTTAGCCAAGTGCGATTTCAAAAGGGGTTATTGAAAAAAAGAATAAAAATAAAAAAAGAAGGAAGAATAATGGGATAAAAATACTAAAGGCCGTAGTATTTTCTTTTATTCCAATTGCTCTCATTCTTCATAGGGACCTCCTTAGTTGTATTCAATGATAGCATAGCATGTAATTGAATTTGCTGCACGAAAAATTTGGTAGAAAAGTCCAAAAATCTTAGAATTTTATTAACCCTTTTTATATAGTTCAAGTAGGAATTTATGGTATACTGTTATGAGTTACTAGAATATGTATGGAGTTTATTATGTTGAATAAAAGAAAATTGGAAAAACAAAAGAAAAATCACATATTCCATTTCGTTTTAAATTTATTATTTTTAATTGTATTTTTCATTTATTGCGTTGATTAGCCGTTTGGCGTATGTTCAATTGGTTAAAGGGGATGAGTTTGTTGCTCTCGTTCAAAGAACTGAAACAACAACTTCCAAAAAGCTGTCCCTCGAGGATCCATCTATGATAGCCAAGGTCGAGTATTAGTAGGAACAAGCCTAAATTGTCGATTAATTATACAAGACCTGCAGATGCGAAAAACTTCAAAAATGTTAGAAATTGCCCAAAAATTAACCTCATTAATCTCAGTTGATACTTCTGAATTAAAAGAGCGTGACTTGAAAGATTACTGGGTGGCTTTAAATCCCAGATAAGTTAGATGGATTACTTACTGCTGAAGAAAAAACAAATATCAAAAGAAAATTTATCAGCAAGTCAGACTTATGAGATGCAATTAGCCCATATTTCTTCTGATGTGTTAAACTATAGCGAAGCTGAAAAACAAGTAATTGTTATTTTTACAAAAGATGAATAGTGCTTATTCTCTCTCAACAGTTACTTTGAAAAATGAAGGGTAACTGAACAAGAAGTTGCTAAAATCAGTGAACGACTAGGTGAGCTTCGTGGGTGGATATTGATTCCGACTGGGATCGTGAATATCCAATGGGGATATGTTAAAAACAATCCTTGGCACTGTTTCTTCTGAAAAAACAGGATTACCGTCTTCAAAAGTAAAATCATTACTAGCTCAAGGGTATTCACTCAACGATCGTGTCGGAACGAGTTATCTAGAAGAACAGTATGAGACTGTGTTAAGTGGATCTAAGACTGTCGTTCAATCTCAAACGAATACAAAAGGACAGGTCATTAAAAATAATGAAACATACCCAGGAAAAGCAGGATCAAATTTAGTATTAACCATTGATACTGACTTCCAGAAAAAGATAGAAGAAATTGCAAAATCTTCTGTTGAAGAAATGACGGATCCAGCGGCTGACCGAGTGTATATCGTGGTGATGAATCCTAAAAATGGAGACGTTCTAGGAATTACGGGTAAGAAAAAGAAATTTGATGGGAATTTCCAATCCAATGGAGTGGAAGACGATGCTTTAGGAGCGATTAACAACTCATTTGGAATGGGGTCAGTAGTTAAACCAGCGACGGTTCTATTGGGTTATATGGATGGAGCTTTGACGCTTGAAGATAATAAAATAGTCGATGAACCGATTGAATTTGAAGCTTCTAAACCGAAGAGTTCATGGTTTAATCGCAATGGACAAATTGAATTAACAGATTTAGATGCATTGGAACGCTCTTCAAACGTATATATGATTAAATTAGCGATGAAAATGGGCGGACAAGCAGAATACGTGAAGGGTGGAAAATTGAATATCAATTTAAGCCTATTTGATAAATTACGTGAGTATTATGCTCAGTTTGGTTTGGGTGTAAGAACCGGAATTGATCTTCCGAATGAAGGGAAAGGATATAATGGTGGAACAGCCAATGCCTTTTCTGCACTTGACTTTGCGTTCGGTCAGTTTGACTTATACACCGCTTCAATTAGCTCAATATATGTCGACCATTGCAAATGGAGGAACACGTATTGCTCCTCGTTTAGTGAAAGAAATTCATGAAACGAGCCCTAAAGGTGGAATTGGAAATCTAGAGGATGTTATTCCAACCAAAATTATGAATACCCTTCAAGTCGAAAAGAAAATTCTAGATCATATTAAAGAAGGGTTATACCGTGTTACTCATGGGGAGAACGGAACATCTGCTTCTACTTTCAAAAATTATTCTCCTGAAGTGGCTGGTAAAAACAGGGACTGTAGAAGCATTCTATTCTGGGCCAATCCTGCTTATAAGAATGAGGGCTGTAGAAAACTCAACATTCATTTCATGTACGCTCCGTATGATAATCCTGAAATTGTTGTGTCTGTAGTAGCACCATACTTTAAAGATGGATTGCCATCAGATTATGCTGCTAAAATTGCTAAAAAAAGTGTATGAAGCGTATTTTTGGTAAAAAGTAATTCTGAAAACCAATGCTGCAACAGTAAATACACAAGTACAACAAAATAACAGACAATAATTCGAAAATGAGTGATAGTTTTATCACTCATTTTTATCTTTAAAGTTTAGTAAAATCGATTGTTGAAATGCTTAAAACCAATTATAATAAAAGCAAAATGGAGGCGAAATTATGGATTTTACAGAAAAACAATTCAAAGAGATATTAAATATTCAGGGCGTATTTTTTACAGTAACACAAGATATCGTAGAGCTACCGAATGGGAAAAACTTCTACGAGAGACCTCGTATTTCATACAGGGAGCAGTAGCAGTACTCGTGATTCGTGACGGAAAGATGCTACTCGTTCGTCAATATAGAAAACCATTAGAAATGCACTTCTTGGAAATTCCAGCAGGAAAATTAGACTCGAAGGAAGAAGTGCCTCTAGAAGCCTGCAAAAACGTGAATTAGAAGAAGAAACAAACCTAGTTGCCGAAGAATGGGTAAAAATGATGGAAATGGTCTCTACCCCTGGATTTTGCGATGAGAAAATTACATTATTCCAAGCAAAAATGTTACAGTTAAAGAAAATGCGAAACCAGCAGATGAAGATGAATTTGTTGAAATCTTGTGGATGTCACTGGAAGAAGTGATGAAAAATCCAAGCAGGCGAAATCTCTGATGCGAAGACAATTATTGCAGCACAATATGCTTGGATGCATAAAGGAGGAAATAGTAGATGCCAAATGAACCTTTATTAACGAGAAAATCCTATAAAGAGCAATTAGAAAAACAACAGAGAGAATTAGAAGTAGAAGAATTCATGGAGAAACATAAAGAAAGGTTCATTAAAAAGATGAATTAGGACTTAATGTTGAAGAGGAAACAAGCGCCGCTCAAGCTCAACGAACTCCAAAATCAGGACTACGAAAATATAACCATTTCTTAAATATGTGGCTAGGAGCGGCTACTATTTGTTTAATAATTATCCTTATAATTCAATATTTCTTTTTAAATTTGAAAGGACAGTGTCATGTTATATAAAATTGATTTTATATCAAAAATGGACAACTTACTTTTTGAAGTTTCTTTTTAGTATTTATTTTACAGTGCTATTATTGTGTCTATTTTCGTTTAGAATAGATTATGCTTATAAGCTAGGAATTTTCAGATTATAATTTAATATGGTTAACTTTTTGGAATGTTGTCTTTAATATTAGTTATATTAGTTTTAAAAATATTAAAATTAATAAGAAACTTTTTAAATTACTACCTTTAATACTATTTTTTTATTGCAGTTAGTTTTATTGTCTAGTTATTTTTATTACTAATTGGGATGCTTTTAGAAATCTTTAATAATGCTGTTGAGTTAGCAAATAAGAACTTTTCAAATCTTAATAATGATTATTATTCGATGTATCCTAATAATATCTTTATTACAGTAATTTATTCAAAAATTAATCAGTGGGCAACTTTTTGGTTATTCAGAGGACTCTTTATTTTTTTATATTATCGATTCAGTCTGTTATTAATGTTATAACAGGAATACTGATTTATACAGTTACTAAAAATAACACAAAACCAAATGCTTTCCTGTATAGCTTATCTTTTTACATTATTTTGTTATGGTTTTTCTCCATGGACATCTATTCTTATTCAGATTCTTTTGAGTTATTTTTTCCTATTTTAATGTTGTATTTATATGTCATGGAATCATCAAATGTATTCCTCAATTACTTTAGAGTAGCCTTTATAGTATTCGTTTCAATTATTGGTTATGCAATAAAAACCACACTCGATTATTTTAGCCATTGGTTTAGTAATAATAACTTTATTTGTCAAAAATATTAAATTTTTCCAAACTGCTTCTTACTATTGGCATTGTCATTGTAACAGCTTTTTGTGTACTAGATTGTTTGTATCAAGTGTAAATAATAATGCAGGATTTTCACTTAACCCCGAAGCGGAAATGACCTATCACCATTTTTCAAAATGAGGGTTAAATATTAGTAACAGATGGGGGATATTCGGCGAAGGATTTCTATGAATCTACAGGAATCAACAATAAAAATGAACGTCAAAAATGATATTGCAATTGCCAAAGAAAGAATTAGAGTATTCGGAGGCTGGGGATTAGTAAAACACCAAATCAAAAACTTTGAATAATTTTTAATGATGGTACATTTGCTTGGGGAAGAGAAGGAAGTTTCTTTTTCGAAATATTTGAAAACGACTCTTTTATTGCAATGTTAACAAGAAATTTATACTACGACACGGGACAATATCGCTATATTTTTGAAGGAATTACTCAAACTTTGTGGATAGTAATTTTGATGCTGATTTTTAGGAACAGTTTTTACAATACTAGTGAAAACAAAAGAGTAGTAATCTTACTCTGGATTACTCTAATAGGTGTTTTCTTATTTGAATCATTGTTTGAGTCGCGCGCAAGATATATATATACGTATTCACCCATTTTTATAGTATTATCTGTAATAGGTTTACAGACAATTTTTCAAAAGTTAGATAAACTTCCCTTACTGATGAAGTTTAGAGGATTAGGAGAAAAATGAACAGAAATAATCCAATTTTATATATCGTTATTCCATGTTATAACGAAGAAAAAGTATTGCCATATACGAATCCAATGTTTGTAGAGAAAATAGAATCTCTGATTAATACTGGAGCCGTTCATCCATCTAGTAAAAGTGATGTATGTTAATGATGGTAGTAAAGATGCGACATGGTCACTGATTCAACAATATGCAAACGAAAATGCACATATTGTAGGTATTTCTCAAAGTAGAAATAGAGGACACCAAAAGTACAGTTCTAGCAGGAATGCACGAAGCTAGCGAATATGCGGATATCGTCATAACCATCGATGCAGACGGACAAGATGATATCAACTGCATGGATAAAATGATTGCTGAATATAAAGAGGGTTCAGAGATTGTATATGGTGTTCGTGATAATCGTGATACTGACTCTGCCTTCAAACGAATTACGGCAGAAGGATTCTATAAGGTAATGCATTTATTTGGAGCGGATGTAGTCTTCAATCATGCGGATTATCGCCTTGTTTCTAAACGTTTTATACACGAGTTAAAGAAATTTAAAGAAGTTAACTTATTCCTTCGAGGCATTATGCCGCTAGTAGGATTTAAGTATTCCTACGTGACATATAAACGCCATGAACGAATTGCAGGGGAGAGTCATTATCCACTCAGTAAGATGCTTGGGTTGGCTGTTGATGGAATCACAAGTTTATCTATTAAACCAATTCGTATTATTACTGCGATTGGCGTATTGACGTCTTTCTTTAGTTTTGCTCTTATCATTTTGGGTGCTTTTGGGCTAAATTTTCTAATAACTCTGTTGCTGGTTGGGCAAGTACGTATGTCATTATAAGTTTATTAGGTGGTGTCCAATTAATCAGTCTTGGTGTTATTGGTGAATACATCGGTAAGATTTATTTAGAAGCAAAAAGAGCGTCCTCGATATATTATTGATGAGCGTACATATGATGAAAAAGATTAGTTTTTCTTTTTCATTTTGAATTCATTATGATAGGATAAAACATATAGAAAACACATTGATGGAAAAAGGGTTTTTAACAAAACTTTTCAGGGAGGAAGATCCTGACTGCAAGTCTTCCAAGTCACGTTTCAAACTTTTCACTTCCGGAGTGACCATTGGGATTCACTGATGAATAATGGTTCGGGTCCTCCCGTTAACAGCGTCCAAGTGTCTTGAGCAAGTCTTGAGGAACAAGGGTGGTACCATGAATTTCGTCCCTTATAGTCTATTGGCTATAAAGTGATTTTTATTTTTATAAGGAGGAATACAATGAATTTAGAAGAAATGAAAGTACAGTTTGAAGCGATTCGTAAAGAAGTGCTTGCTTCATTAGAAGAAGTAACAAATTTAAAAGAGCTCGATCAAATTCGTGTACAACAATTAGGGAAAAAAGGACCCATCACTGAAGTTCTGAAAAATATTAAAAACTTAGCCAACGAAGAGAAACCAAAAGTGGGGGCTCTTGCCAATGAATTACGTTCTGTTTTAGAAGAAAAATCGCTTCTGTTAAAGAAGTGCTTGAAGCAAAAGCGTTAGAAGAAGCGTTGCAATCTGAAACGATTGACGTCACAATGCCAGGACGCCCAATGGAACGTGGAACTGCGCACGTATTAGCGCATGTTCAAGATCAAGTGGAAGATTTCTTCATCGGTCTTGGATATCAAGTAGTAGAAGGGCCAGAAGTAGAATCAGACCACTATAACTTCGAGATGATGAACTTGCCAAAAGATCACCCAGCGCGTGATATGCAAGATACATTCTACATCACTCCAGAGTACTTACTTCGTACACAAACTTCTCCAGTACAAGCTCGTACAATGGAAAAAACATGACTTTACAAAAGGGCCATGAAGATGTTAAGTCCAGGTCGTGTATTCCGTCGTGATAACGATGATGCGACGCACTCACATCAGTTCTATCAAATCGAAGGTCTTGTGATCGATAAACACATTACGATGTCAGACTTAAAAGGAACTCTTGCGGCATTTGCCAAAGAAATGTTCGGGGAAGAACGTGAAGTCCGTCTTCGCCCAAGTTACTTCCCATTCACTGAGCCATCTCTAGAAGTGGATATTAGCTGCTTCAAATGTGGTGGCGAAGGTTGTTCTGTATGTAAAGGAACAGGTTGGATTGAAGTATTAGGTAGTGGGATGGTGCATCCAAACGTCCTTGAAGCTGCTGGTGTAGATTCAAGTGTTTACGGTGGATTTGCTTTCGGGTTAGGTCAAGACCGTATCGCCATGTTGAAATATGGAATTGAAGATATTCGTTCATTATATACAAACGATGTGCGTTTCTTAAGTCAATTTACGAAAAAGAATCATAAGAGGAGGAAGAACATGAAATTATCATACGAATGGTTAAATGAATATATTGATTTATCACAAATCACTCCTCAAGAATTAGGAGAAAAATGTCTCGTACGGGAATCGAAGTCGATAGCGTAACGGTTCCAGGCGAAGGCTTAAAAGGACTAGTGGTTGGTTTAGCAACCAAAGTCGTTGACCATCCAGATTCAGACCACTTACACGTTGTCACAGTTGAAGTAGGTCAAGACGAGCCGCTTCAAATCGTGTGTGGCGCTCCAAATATCGCAGCAGGCCAAAAGATTATCGTGGCGACTCACGGAGCACGCATTGCTGACGGTCATAAAATTAAACGGGGAAATTACGTGGTGTAGAATCACAAGGGATGATTTGTTCCTTACAAGAAATCGGTGTGCCAAGTAACTTAGTACCAAAAAGAATATGAAGATGGGATTTACGTCTTCACAGATAACAGCATTGAAGTGGGAAGCGACGCCGTCCACGCCTTAGCGCTTGATTCAGCGATTGTGGAACCTCGATATCACTGCAAACCGTTCTGATGCTTTTAAGCATGCGCGGTTCTGTTCACGAAATCGGTGCAATTTACAACTTGAAGAACAATTTAGAACCAGATGCTTTTCAAAAAGGAACATCTTCTGAAATTCCTGGCGTTGTCAAAGTTTCTGTAGAAAACGAAGCAGACACTCCTGCGTACCACGCATTCTTAATCGAAGACGTTAAAGTGGCTCCAAGTCCACAATGGATGCAAAATCGTTTAATCGCAGCAGGCGTTCGTCCAATCAATAATTTAGTGGACGTAACAAACTACATTTTAATGGAATACGGTCAACCGCTTCATGCATTTGACTACAATAAATTACCTGAAAAAGAAATCCATGTTCGTCGCGCAACTGAAGGCGAAACATTAGTGACTTTAGACGGTGAAGAGCGTTCATTAGAAAACGAAATCGTGATTACTTCAGGCGGCAAACCAGTCGCATTAGCTGGGGTAATGGGTGGATTAGACACTGAAATCTCAGACGAGACAACAACAGTCTTATTAGAAGCAGCCTTATTCGATCCTAAAGCGGTTCGTCTAGCATCACAAAAACATAACTTACGTAGCGAGTCTAGTGCTCGTTTTGAAAAGGGCATTAACAAAGCGACAATCGTTCAAGCTGGAAAACGAGCTGCAGCATTGATTGCTGAACTTGGCGAAGGAACAGTGAAAGAGGAATATGCTTCTGCACAAAGCTATGACTTAGAATTACCAGTTGTGAGCATCACTTTAGAACGCTTAAACCATGTTTTAGGAACAAGCTTAACACTAGATGAAGTGAAACAAGTATTTGCACAATTAGAATATCCAACTACTGTAGAAGGAACACGTTTCGACGTGACAATCCCTGCATGGAGATTTGATATTTCAATCGAAAAGCGAGACTTAGTAGAAGAAGTGGACGTATTTACGGATATGATAAGATTCCTGCAACATTACCAACAACAGAAAGTACAGTAGGTGGCTTAACAGATAAACAACGCTTCATCCGTTATACTCGTCAATTCATGCAAGGAGCTGGACTTTCACAAGCATACACTTACGCATTAACAAGTCCAGAAAAATCAAAATGGTTTACGAAGAAAGATGCAACAAGCGTGCGTTTAAGCTGGCCAATGAGTGAAGATCGTAGCGAATTACGTCAATCACTATTACCAAGTTTATTAGAAGCCGTTCAATACAATGTGGCTCGTTCACAAAACAACGTGAAATTATTCGAGGCAGGCCGTGTGTTCAAATTAGGGACTACTGGCAATGAAGATTTCATCGAGAACGAAGTCATTGCGGGTATTTTAACAGGAGACGTGACAAGTGCAAACTGGAACCATAAAGCAGAGAAAAGTGAGATTTCTATGTTGTAAAAGGGATTCTAGAAGCGTATTTCACACAACTAGACTGCTTGGACCGTGTAGGCTTTGAGCCTTTAACAGACATCGAAGAATTACACCCAGGACAATCAGCACGCATTCTTTTAGACGGCGAAGCGATTGGTTTAATCGGGAAAGTTCATCCATCGGTTCAAAAAGCATTAGACTTACAAGACACATTCGTCTTCGAGTTAGATGTGGAACCATTACTTGCAGCTAACTTACAAGAAGTGGTAATTCAATCTGTTGCGAAATATCCAAGCATGGCGCGCGATATCGCCATCTTAGCACCAACTTCATTAACTCATGCGGAGTTAGTGGATGTGATCCATGCAAATGCTGGTGAATTTTTATCGAAAGTAACGTTGTTCGATGTTTATAAAGGGGAACACGTACCAGAAGGATTCCAGTCATTAGCGTATTCATTATTGTTTGTGAACCGCAATGCGACGTTGGAGGAAGACGTTATTAAGTCCGCCATGACTCGCGTAGAAGAAGCATTAGTTGCTTTAGAAAACGTATCTATTCGTTAAAATAATGTAAGTACGAAGATTATTTTATGTAGTGCTATAAAAACGTAGATTACCTTCGGTTATCTTTCATAATAACGACAATAGCTGTACCAGATTGAGCCAAGGTCTCAATCTTATCGAGCTCAAACGGATGCTAGGAAATAAATTTCTAGCATCCGTAATTCGCATCGATTACACTCGCTATTGTTGTTATTATAGAAACCGAGGTAATCTTTGTTTTATACATAAGATAGCTAATCTTCGTACTTTTTATTGTTCTAGTTTATAAAGTGCTAATACTGCTTCTACGCTCGTAAAAACTAAGAAGAGCGAAGGGCACTGGCTCGAGCTGGTGTCTCTCGCCTTTGAAGCCTCAAAGCCGGAGTAGGGAATAAATTCCTTACTTCGGCTTATTCGTTTCAATAAACTGCTTCTTTTTGTAATCCTTGAACTTTGATAAGGAAACTGATTAAAAGCACTAATGTTGTTCTATACTCAGCTAAATGGGAAGCGTTGAGCCTTACATTTCAGTTCCTATCGGGAGCAAGGCTGATTAGGATTATGCGGATTAGAAGTGATGAAGCTTAATTCAATCAACTACTTCGTCTAATTCTATACATTCTTCTAGTTATGGAATGAATTCTAATTCCTACTGCTTCGCATCAATTACACTTGCTATTATTGGCATTATAGAAACCAAGGTAATCTTTGTTTTTATACATCATAAAGATAATATTCGTACTTTTATTTTGCAAGTTTTTCAGAGTAGAAATACTTTCTACGCTCGTTGAGAAGGAAGAGAAGAAGGCGAAGTACCATATTTGGTAATTTTTAATAAAAAGCAGGTAAACACGAATTGAATAGAGATATATATAAATTTTTGTTTGGATTCTTTGGAAACTATATTGAAAAATATTGAAAAATTAGAAGTATAATAGAAATCTAAAAACGAACGAGGAGATGTTTATGAAAAAGAACGTTCGATATACGTTACTCTTTCCTGGGATTGTTCTATTGTGCTTTTTCTTAGTCCTTCCGTTGCTAAGTAGCTTGATCCCAACGGTTTTTTTCCAGAAAGTAGTTTTCATTGCAACTGTATATTGATTTTTTTCAAAGATTCCTATTTTTATGGCGGTGTTAGGACGTACACTCAGTATTTCCTTTATCGTTACTATCTTTTTGTGCAGTGTTTGGACTTCCAGCAGCATACGTTATTTCTGGAGTATCGAAGAAATGGAGAGGAATTCTGATTGCCCTAACGCTATTTCCATTATTAACGAACTCTGTTATTCGAAGCTTTGCATGGATTACGATTCTTGGTAAAAAACGGAGTTATTAATAATTTATTGATGATGTTTGGTGTAATTAACGAGCCAATGTCACTCTTATATACAGACTTCTCGATTATTATCGGTTCAGTTTATTTATTCTTACCAACGATGATTATGACGCTTGTGGGTGTTTTTGGAAAAATATTGATGATGATTTACTAGAGGCAGCTGCGACACTTGGTTTGAGTCCTTTAAAAAGGCTTCTTCAAGATTATCTTGCCATTATCGCTTCCTGGAATGATTGTCGGCAGTATTCTCGTGTTTACAGGGACAGTCACAGCATATACGACGCCACAGTTATTAGGTGGAAATAAAAAGATGATGTTAGCTACATTGCTATACCAACGTGCGACGACGCTTGGCGATTGGACAAGTGCGAGTGTAATTGCGCTTTATTATGATTGTTATTACATTTGCTGTGATGAAGGGATTGAATGTGCTAGCGAAGTCCATGGATAAGCAGGTGGGGACATTGCGTAAAAATAAATTACTAACAATGATTGCAACAGTTGTCTTCTTATTCTTGTTCTTACCACTTGTGATTATTGTGATTACATCCTTTGGAACTGAAGCTATCATTACATTCCCGATTAAAGGATTCACAATCGACTGGTATATTATGGCGCTCGCGTCAAAAGCCTTCATGTCGAGTCTGCAACTTAGTTTATTAGTTGGCATTGTAGCAACGCTCCTTGCTTTGGTCATTGAGTTGCCAGCAGCTACGTGTTATCCAGAGACCAATTTAAAGGAAAGAAATTAATGAAGGATTTCTTTTTATCCCCAACAATGATTCCAGGGATTGTCGTAGGATATTCCCTCTATCAAATGATTGTCGTGAGTTTTAAATTCCCAGTTCTACCGGGACTGCCCATTGGGCACTTCTTAATTAGTATTCCATATGTGATTCGTGTAGTTGGTTCAAGTATGGAACAAGTTGATGTTTCGATGGAAGAAGCTGCGTGGACGCTTGGATGTACGAAGAAGAGAGCCTTTGCGACGGTGCTTTTACCGAATATCACATCAGGGATTTTCGCAGCGTTTATGTTAGCGTTTGTGAATTCTATTCAACAATGTTCCTGTATCGATGTTCTTATCGGGGCCGGGAGTAACCATGTTCCCAACGACTTTATTAAGTTACATGGAATTCAACTACGATCCATCTGTTTCAGCATTATCGGTAATTTTAATGTTTTGTGACGATGGGGATTATGATTGCAATTGAAAAACGTTGGAAGCTTAGCTTCCATTTCATAAGGAGAAAAAGTATGTCATTTGTAAAAATTAACAGATGTAAATATGATTTATGATAATAAACATCATATTTTTAAAAAGATTTAAATTTATCGATTGAAAAAGGAGAATTAGTGTCCTTACTTGGTCCGAGTGGTTGTGGAAAAACTACAACGCTCCGTATTGTAGCAGGACTTTAGTCAAAATAGCGGAACCTTTTGAATTAGATGGAGAGGACATGACAAAAGTGCCCGTCCATCACAGACAATTCGGGATGGTATTTCAAAGCTATGCATTATTCCCACATTTAACAGTTGCTGAAAATGTGGCATTTGGCTTAAAAGTTAGAAAAGAAACTAAAGCAGTGATTGATGAGAAAGTCAAAAAGATACTTGAAGTGTGTGGATTATCAGAGCTGGGAAATCGTTATCCAAAACAACTCTCGGGGGACAAAGACAACGTGTGGCACTTGCTAGAGCACTTGTCATTGAACCGAAGCTCTTATTACTCGATGAGCCGTTAAGCAATTTAGACGCTAAACTTAGACTTCAAATGCGTCTAGAAATCAAACGTATCCAGCAACAATTCAAGATTACTACTTTATTCGTAACGCATGACCAAGAGGAATGTTTCTCTATTTCAGATAAGGTAGCCGTAATGAATAATGGAATTATCGAACAATACGGAACACCTGAAAAATTTATCAACATCCTACAACTGAGTTTGTCGCTCGTTTCATCGGATTTGAAAAACTTCATTAAAGGAACGATACAAGAAAACTACACTGTTCAATTATCGAATGGATTGGTTCTAGAAACGAGGGAGCATTCCAAGGAAGGAGAAGTGACGGTAACGATTCGTCCAGACCATATTGAACTCTTGAACGAGGGGGAGGGTGCTCTTCCAGGTGAAATTTTAGTAAGAACCTTTATCGGAAAAAGTGTATCAGTATGAAGTGAAAACGGCAAGTGGGCGTTCTTCTTGTGAACAACCCAACTGTTTTAGAAGTAGGAACGAAAGTCTCTCTAGAGTTCCTAAAAATCATGTCATTGTGTTATAAAAATAAAAATTTAAGGAGTGTACACAAATGAAAAATCAATTGCAGGTATTGCAGTAGCATCGTTATTAGTATTAGCAGGGTGTGGAAATAGCCAAGCGATTTACCAAAGAATGATGCAACAACAACAGGAGGAGAGGCTTCAAAAGGCGCTTCTACAGAATTAGTTGTTTCAACATTCGGATTAAGCCAAGATATTGTAGAGCGTGACATTATCAATCCATTTGCTGAAGCGAATGGAGTTAAAAGTGACTTTAGAAGTTGGGAATGCTTCAGAACGTTTAACAAAAGTTCAAAGTGGTGGAAGTAACATTGACGTTATCGAGTTATCTCAATCAGGTTCTACAAAAAGGAACAACAGAAGGATTATTTGAAACGGTGACTGAAAAAGAAATTCCAAATCTTGCTTTTATTAACAGATGGGGCTAAAGAAGTGTTCCAAAACGGTGGAGGAATTCCGTTCTCTATTAACAGTATTGCAATTGTTTACGATAAAGAAAAACTTGGTCGTGAAATTAAAGATTGGAGCGACTTATGGTCTCCAGATTTAAAAGGAAAAATCGCAATACCTGATATTACAACAACTGGAGGCCATTATTCTTATCTGTAGCGGCAGAAAAAGGAGGAAAAAACTCTTAAAAAGATGATAAAGGGGAAGCAGCTTTCAAAGCACTTGAAGAATTAAAACCAAATATCGTTAAGACATATTCTAAATCGAGTGATTTAGCAAATATGTTCCAAGCAGGTGAAAGTGACAGTTGCGGTAGTTGTTGATTTTGCTATTTCTACAGTGAAAAAGCGAACTCAAATGTTGTATCAGTTGTTCCTGAGTCTGGAACTTATGCAAACTACAACACAGTGAACATCGTTAAAGACGCGAAAAACAAAGCAAATGCGTACAAATATGTAAACCACCGTATTAGTGCTGAAAACCAAGCAATGAAAGCTAAATCATTGAGTGAAGCTCCTGTTAACAAAGTAAGTAAAATTAGCTGATGACGAAGTGAAAAACAATGACTTATGGTGAAGTTGCTAAACGTGCGAAAACAGTTGATTTCAAACTTGTAAACGAAAAACCTCAAAGCTTGGATTGATCAATGGAATAAAAATCTTGAACCAATAGAATGTTGAATTCTATTTAAGAATACATCAGAAAAGAAAATAGATAAAAGCCGCTAGACGAATGTTAGACTGGCGGCTTTGTTCTTCTAAATTCGAGTTTTGATTGTTCTTATAATGGAATTCAACCAGAATAAGAAAGACAGGAATGGGAGTGGCAGTATGAGGATTGGTTATAAAAATGCATGGATTTTTAACAATGGATGATGCCTTCACGGAATATCGTAGTGGGTATTTAGTAATGGGGAGAGCTTAATTGTTGAAGTGGGCTCAATGCATCAGTTTGAAGAGACCAAGGCAGATGAGTGGATTGATGCACAGGGGGGGATTTTACTTCCTGGATTCGTCAACGCTCATACGCATTGTGGGATGATTCCATTCCGTTCATTAGGAGATGATTGTCCAGACCGCCTAAGACGATTCCTGTTTCCATTGGAACAAAAGGTTGTTGATAAGCCTTTAATCGCCAAGAGTACAGCCTATGCCATTGCGGAGATGCAGCTTGCAGGGGTGACTGCGATGTGTGATATGTATTATTATGAAGCCAGTGTTGCTGAAGTAGCGAAGAAAATGAAGATGCGTTCTATAGTAGGTGAAACAATTATCGATATGAAGACTCCTGATAGTCAAAATACAGATGAAGCCCTAGCATATACCCAAGCATTTGTTGATATATGGAAAGGGGACGGACTTGTACACCCATTAATTGCCCCTCATGCACCAAATACAAATACTGAAGATGTGATGAGAGCTATTCTGGAGTTTGCTAAAAGCGAACCAGGTTCCGATTACGCTTCATGTCTGTGAGATGAATTATGAAATCGATTATTTTCGTAAAACATATAACCAAACACCAATCGAATTTTTAGAGTCGCTTGGATTTTTCGAAGTACCAGTCATTTTAGCGCATGGCATCTTGATGACCGAATCTGATGTAGAAATTCTAGCTAAGTATCCAAAAGTTAGTGTCGTTCATTGCATCGGTGCCAATACCAAATCTGCAAAGGAGTCGCGCCTATTCGTAATTTGTTAGACCATGGAGTGACTGTTGGGTTAGGAACTGACGGACCAAGTAGCGGTAATACCCTGGATTTATTTACACAAATGCGGATGGTTGCTAATTTTTCATAAAACTCATCTAAATGATCGTAGTATCTTCCCAGCTAAAGAAATCGTCTCATTAGGCACAAAAAGGTGGAGCAAAAGCACTTGGTTTCGAGAAAGAAGTAGGAACGCTCGAAGAAGGAAAAAAGCAGATATCGTGCTATGTTGAGCAGCATCTGTGAATATGTTTCCTGTTCATGATGCCTATGCAGCCTTGGTATATTCAGCCAATGCTTTTAATGTGCAAGATGTATGGATTAATGGGGAAATGATTGTTGATAACAAGAAGCTAGTGAATGTAACATTAGAAGTACTTCAAAGAGAGCTAAAGGAAGGAATGACAATGTTTGAAGAGTATGCTTTCGAATTATCGAAACAATTATCATTTGAATAAACATACCAAAAGCGAATCAAAAATTACTTTCAAGGATTAATTTTATATTGAAAGAGTAATTAGTGAGGCAAAGGAATTACCGTATATGGTAATTTTGTATCTTGTATGATACATATCGTGCGTGATACAAACAATGAAAGATATCAAAAATGATACATCTAGAATTATATAAGAGAAAATAGCACCAAAGACATTTAAGGAGTGGAGTGTCTTTGGTGCTGCATCTCATCTGGTTGAGATTATTTTACGTATCCATTGTTCTAATTTTTAACAGTTTCGCTATAATTATAATAATGTATCGTTTTTGCTGGATATTTCTTTGGATTAGGTTTGTTTAATTCTATAAAGTCGAGTGTATTGTAGTAAAAAGTGTTTTTACGAATATATACATCACTATTAAAAATCAAAGAGGTCCTTCTGATTCCTTTTTTTAATTATGAGGAAAAACCGGACGAAGAGTATTATCTTCCTCCGGTTTTATGATTATCCTTTTATTTCTTTTCTTTGTATCCAGCTTGTAATAAAGCTTCTTTAGAAGCTTTAAAGCTAATTTTATCTCCGTCACCGGTGAATTCCTGAGGAAAACGCTTTTCTTAATTCAGAAATTTTAGCTTTAGCGTAATCTACTGTTAAACTTTGAATAAGAGTACCGTCTTTTAGATTCAATGCTAGCAGTAACGCCATCAATAGCAGTATATTTGTTATTCACTGCTTCGATTTGTTGTTTAGCTTCTTCTTCAGTTACGCCTAATTTCTTTAGGGTCATAAGTATTCGTTGCAGTTTGTTTTGTTACTAAATCATTATTATAGTAATAAGTTAAAACTGAATTTACTCCATTTTGATTTAATTCAAATGAAGAGGTTTCTTCTTTACCGCATCCTAGTAATACGAATAGTGTTGTGAAAAATACAGCGATTAATTTCAATTTGTTTTTCATGAAATTCATCCTTTTCAATTTGTAATATATATATATTATAAAACTAAAGATTATATTATGCAAGATATTTTTGAAAATGATGGGGTTATCCAAAGAAAAGCATGTTCATTAGTTAGATTTTTATAGGAGTATGCTATACTACAATTATCGTGAAATGGAGGAAAGAAAATGAATCAAACAATCGATTTCTTAAAAGAATTAGTAGCCATTCCATCCCCAACAGGGTACACAAAAAGATGTTCAAGATTATTTAATAGAAGTGATAACGAATATGGGATACCAACCAAAACGTACAGCAAAGGGACTTGTCATTGTAACTGTGGAAGGAGCAAATGATAAAGAACAGCGTGCTATTACGGCTCATATTGATACGCTTGGAGCGATTGTAAGAGCGGTGAAACCAGACGGACGTTTGAAGTTGGATCGTATTGGTGGTTTTTGCTTGGAATATGATTGAAGGAGAAAAATTGTACTGTTCATATTGCCTCAAATGGAAGTACGGTTTTCAGGAACGATTTTATTACATCAAACGAGTGTTCATGTATACAAAGAAGCAGGAACAGTTGAACGCAGTCAAGACAATATGGAAGTTCGATTAGATGAGAAAAGTCACTAATGAAAAAGAGACCTGAGCTTTAGGAATTGAAGTGGGAGATTTTGTTTCTTTTGATCCGCGATTTGTTGTCACACCAACCAGATTTGTTAAGAGTCGTTTTTAGATGATAAAGTTAGTGCGGCAATTTTACTTACCTTATTGAAGAAATATAAAAGAAGAATCACCTTACCAGTAACCACTCACTTTATGTTTTAGCTGTATTGAAGAAACGGGGACTGGAGCTAACAGTAGTATTCCTTCTGAAGTGGTTGAATTTCTTGCAGTGGATATGGGAGCGATGGGGGACGACCAACAAACCGATGAATATACGGTTTCGATTTGTGTCAAAGATGGGTCAGGGCCTTATAACTATGATTTTCGTCAACAGTTAGTCAGCCTTTGCAAGGAAAAAGAGATTCCGTTTAAACTAGATATTTATCCTTATTATGGAAGTGATGCTTCTGCAGCGATGCGAGCTGGGGCAGAAGTAAAACACGCACTCCTAGGAGCAGGAATTGAATCAAGTCACTCTTATGAAAGAACGCATATCGATTCTATTGAAGCGACTCAATCTTTTAGTAGATGCTTATTTATTAAGTGATTTAATCGAAAGAATAACCGTAACCCTTCCCATAAATTTGTGGGAAGGGCTTTTTGTCTTCAAAAGTTTAGAATATCTTTGTTGACAGCATCCCATCAAATAGTATACTCTAAAACGTAAAACTTACGATTTAAGAAAAGTGGGAGATGAATGAATAAAAAAAGAGAAGGTACTTCTAGGAGGACAGTTGCCTTAGGGCTTGTCTTTGCTTCGAGGAATGATTTTAGCTAATCAACAAAAAATCAAGTGAATCAAGTAGCAGAAAGTACGGTTGAACAAACGACGATTTCTCCTGAGCAGATGGCGAAGTATGAACAAGCTGCAAAGGAAATTAAAGAGAATAAACCTAAAACAATTGTGGGAGAAGTTTTTGAAAATGGGTATCTAAAGAAACATGGAGACCATTACCATTTTGTATTTGGGACTCCACCTTCTGATGCAATTTATGAGCAGAAGAAACAAATTAGCCAAAGCAACCATTCAGATGATGATTATATTTTTAATCCAAAAAGATATTGTGAGTGAAAATGAATTAGGATTTGTGGTGAGACACGATGATCACTATCACTTTGTTATCGTTCACAACTGGCAAATGCTCAAACTGTTACTAGAGAAGATGAAACGGGAAAAACGGACTTGTAAATTACTCCGAATTCCTCATGGGGATCATTTCCATGATGTACTAGACTGTAGGGGATGGAAGTGCTAATTATACTTTTTGATGATGAACCTACCTCTCATACTGGAGGCGGAACGAGTGGGACAGTTGCTGCTGCCTCTACTCCTTCAAGACAACGTCAAAATAGTACGTCTACAACACCTACTGTTCAAAAGCGTCTACTTCAGATATGACGACACCAGGGGACAAAGAAAATTAACTTACAATCTCCTGAAATTCAAAAATATTTGGATTATATTACGTATGCGTATGGCGTGAAAGAGATAGTATCAAATTCGAATCAGTCACAAATGATCAAGGTGAATATATTGGAAAAGTAGTTTGCCTTTCAAAATATGGAACAAAGGGCAAGATAAAAATCATATCCATCCTTGGGTGATTCCATTGAAACGATTTGAGGTACCAAATTCTGATCCGTCGATTCCTGCAGAGTAAGACTTTCACAGGGAAATTGATTTGATTGCAAGACGTATGGGGATTTCTCGTACAGCGATTCGCATTGTCAATGGACGTTTTGATATTCCACACGGTGACCATAGTCATTCAATGAATATCGTGAATAAAGATGGGATTGAAGCATACGAAAAAATAAATTGCCAGGAATCGTTCCACCATTTGTAGCAGGGGATTTGAATCAAGAAGAAGTGTTTCAAAAAAATTGACGTGGTGAAAAACTCGCGCCCAGAGAAATACAAAGATGATCCAGTTACTTTAAATCGAATCTTAGTGGCTTTAAATGAATATAAAGAGCAAGTACAACAAAAGGAAATTCAACGGAAGGCTTCATGAAAGGACTAGAAAACTTTGAAAAGAAAGTCGTGAATAAAGAACAAGATGTTGAAATTTCGATAACACCTGCAAGAGCAAAAATGAATGCCACTCATGAAGATACGATTCGTAAGATTAGTGAGTTATCATTGAAAGACTATGGCGTTACTGCTGATGAGCTAAAGGATTTAGCTACAAAAGCAAGAGAAAGTGGAAAAGAAGCGCAAGTGAATGCAATTGCTTCGTTAATTCAAGCATTACGGGATGCCAATGACCGTATTAGTATTGAAGGGATGCGCTATTTATACTTCTTTACACAACATGTACTAGACCTAGAATTACCAGCTGCTTTAAGAGAAGAAGTGGCTAGTCTTATCAAGCGGTATATGGGTTCACGCTTGAACTTTGGAACAACAGCTGTTGAAGCGCTCATTATTGAATCTTATCGCACTAAATTAGCCATTAAAGAAGCGCATAAGAACTTTAATGGCAAAGTTGAAGGTGCTATTGGTAAGAATCTAAAAGAGATTATGACACCAGCTTCTGCAGATGAGCTAAGTATCTTAGAGGAAGCAAAAGATTTCTCTGAAGGAACGTTAGATGAAGCGGATAAAGATAATAGTATTCCAAAAGAGCTCTATTTTAGAACAAAAAGAAGAGGAAAAATCTACTGAAGCAACAACAGTGTCATCAAGCACTTCAGAGACACCATCTACTTCTACGCAGGAGAGTACTGAGGAAAAGAGCACTAGTGCTCCTGAAACTGAAGCTTCAACCTCTCAAGAAGTTACAACAGAAGCCATTAGTGAGACGACGAGGTGGGCCAACAGCAAAAATAGTGGGAAAAAGAATAAGGAAATTGGGAAGCAATCTCCCTAAATTAAAAGGAAAAGAAATATGAATGAAAAGCATGTCAAATGATCTATTTTTGGAACGTTGACATGCTTTCATCTAGTCAAGAATAGAAATTATGTTATACTAATACAGCATTCTACACGAAGGAGGGGTTTAAATGAGCGTAATGCACTTTGGAGATAATACTTGGATTAACATCAATTCAGATTTGATTAGTGAATACTCATCCATTTATGATACGTATGAAATTGATGATGAAATGATTGAATATGCACTGGATAAAATGAGCGAGCACATATGGAATACAACCGTCGAACGAAAAACGCTGGTTGTTATTTATAATGTATTAAACTTGTCTCAAAGAGAGAACCACTATGAAACGATTCCGTTAACATTCGTTGTTCGTCAAAAATCAAATTGTCACGATTTCAAATAGTCAAAAATGAATACATTATCGATGCGATTGTAGAAGAGTTGGAAGAGAATCTTCATTGGAATGTGTTTAATCTTTTACTGCATAGCCTTTTTGTCATTTCGGAGCATTACTTCCCAGTAATTGAAAAATTAAATAAAGAACAGCAAAATATTAGCAAACTCCTTCGAAAGAAAACGACTAAGAATAATTTATTTGCACTTTCTGATTTGGAAATTGGTGGAATGTATTTAGTATCTGCCACTAAGCAAAATGCTGTTGTATTAGAGCAATTGAAAACGCAACAAGCCTTTAAAGAATTCGATGATTTTGAAAGAGAGCAATTGGAAGACAATATTATCGAGGCAAAACAATTAGTTGAGATGACAGATTTACATCTTCAAATTTTAAGACAAATTTCCGGAACGTATAATAATGTTTTGAATAATAATTTGAATGATACGATGAAATTTTTAACAGTCATCTCGATTTTGATGACCATTCCAGATATTGTGACAGGATTTTTGGAATGAACGTTCAAATTCCTTTGACGGAACTACGATATGGATGGGCCATTATTCTCTTCATCATTGCACTTGCTGGATGGGTGCACTAAAAGTGATTCAAAAGCTAATGAAAGATTAAAAAGAGCAACTTCCCTGGTTTGAGGAAGTTGCTCTTTTGCTATTTCATCCGTTTTGCTTTTTCAGTATTGGCAAAGTGAATTTTTGCGACTTTACGTAAAGTATCCATTCCGTTGAGTTTAAGAATTTTTGCTGCTATTTGATCCACATTGCTGCCTGCACCACTTGGTAGTTTATATCCGAATTCTGCACTTAAAGAGTCTAAACCATCCAAGAAAGCGCATCTAGCAATCATTGATGCCGCTGCTACAGCTGATATGATGACTTTCGCCTTTTGTAATAGAGTACGTTTTATTTTTATCGACTAAAAGCCTGTCCTTTTAAATAACGATAATATAATTCTGGGCTTACAAAATTGATCGATTAAATACCCTTCAGGAGATTCCGGCATTATTTTTTCACTTAAAAGACGTAAGGCTTGATTATGAAGAAGAGCCTTCATTTCATTTAAGTTTTTCACTTGTTGAACCTCATTATACTTTTGGGGCCAAAGTGTCAATAATTTATAAGGAATGACCTCTTTAATTTTAGGAACGAGAGCTCGTATTTGTTCGTCGGTTAGATCTTTAGAATCTCGGACCCCCATTTTCTTTAAAAGAGGGATATGTTCTTTTGAAACGTAAGCACTGGCAACGGTTAAAGGACCAAAGTAAGCTCCGTTTCCAACTTCATCGCTACCCATCACGCTCCAAGAAGAAAAATCCTTTGGAAGAGAAGAATCGTCTTTTGATTTTCCTTCAGATGCTTCCATCAAGTGTTCAAGCTGATTGTTTTGAATAAACTCTTCAATGCCTTTTCCTTGGAAGAGCACTTTACCAGATTGATAGGCAGTAATGGTTAACCCGTCAATCTTCAATCTTAAAACGGCGTGTGGAGGAGGGGACTGCACATAGGAAGGATATTTTGCTTCTAATGTGGAAACTTGTTCGGGTGATAGTGTTAATGTTAATGAATTCATAGTAATCCTCCTTGTTCTTTTTAAGAATACCATGAGAACATTTATTCGTCTACTCCTTCAAAAAAGTGGATTATTCGTGTTTTTGCTCAGAAAATGGTAAAATAAGATGATATTATGAGGAATGGAGATGATCTATTGTGAAACAACCGAAATCAAGAGTTAAAGCAGTCATTGCCGGCAAATCCTATACAATTATTGGGAAAAAGTCTCAGCAAGAAATGCAAAAGTATTGTGAGAGTCTTACAAGACAATTAGATCAAATCACCCGAGTATCAGACAAATTATCGAATGAAGAAGTGGCACTCTAGCAGCGATCAATGCTATTTCAAATCAATTCGAAAAAAACAAGAAGAAGTCGTCGCATTGAAGAAGCGAGTAGAGCAGTTAGAAAAAAAGAAGTGCAAAATGCGCATCATAAGCGACCTTCTATTGACTCAAAAAGAAAACAAGAATTAGAAAAACAATTTGAATTACAACAAGATTTGTTGAGAAGGTAGGGTTTATGATTACATTAATCATTTTATTTTATTTAATCGTTGGAATCTATACGGGTGCCCGTAGAGGATTAACATTACAATTAGTTTATATTGCGGGTTATTTTATTACCTTTTTAGTGGCATTATTTACGCATGAAAAGCTAGCTAAATTTTTATCGGTATTTATTCCGTATCCGTCCTATGTTCCCGGAAATCAATTAGCGATTTTCTCTCAAGAACAAGCAATGAATTTAGACCACTCATTTTATAGATTGATTTCATTTTTAGTGATTATGATTTTAGGTTGGTTAGTGGTTCGTTTCTTAGGATATATTGCTAGTGAATTAACATTTTTACCGTTATTAAAACAATTTAATACGATTAGCGGTGCGGCATTAGGATTCGTTATGAACTATTTATTTATTTATTTCGTTCTTTACGCGATTGCGATGATTCCACTGGCTCCAGCACAAAAAATGATTGAAGGCGGATTGCCAAACTTTATTATTACCAAAACTCCAATTGTGACACAAATTGTTTCAAGTTGGTTATTACCTAAATAAAAACGAGAGCGTGGAACAGATTTGTTCCACGTTTTTTAAGAAGAAGGACTGTTATGAATTCGAAAATCGAAAAGGTTTTAGAATTTGATAAAATTAGAGCCCAATTAGCTGAATATGCGACCTCCGAAAAAGGAAGACAAATGATTAAAGAACTTCCAATAGAAGTGGAAGAAAAGGCGATTCAAAATAAAATTGAAGAAACAGCAGATGGAGTTGAGCTTCTTCGTTTAAAACAAGGAATTCCGATTCCACGGTTGAAAGATATTACTTTTGCCTTTGAAACGATTGGAATTAGAAGCGGGATTGAATGGGCGTGAATTAAGTGACATTTTACGAGTACTCGCGACAACGCATGAGGTAGAACGTTTCTTTGAAAAAGTCGAAGAAGAGGAAATTGCTTTAAAGCGCGTCCCAAGGCTAGTTGAAAAATTAGAAAGTATCCCTGAAGTGACGAAGGAACTAGAAGCATCGATTCGAGAGGATGGATATGTATTAGATAGTGCGTCTCCTACCTTGCATGGTATTCGAGTAGGCATTCAGAAAACGGAACAAGAGATTCGTCGCCAAATGGATCAATACCTCACAGGAAAGAATGCCCAGTATTTAAGTGATACGATTATTACGATTCGTAATGACCGCTATGTACTTCCGGTAAAAGCAGAGTATAAATCTGTTTTTGGAGGTACTGTACATGACCAAAGTGCAACAGGTCAGACTCTCTTCATGGAGCCTCAAGCAGTTGTTAATTTGAATAATAAATTACGAGAATATCAAGTCCAAGAAAAGCGAGAAGTCGAACGTATTTTATGGGAACTTTCTCAAAAACTCATGCCATACACGAATTCATTACATCAAAATCATTATGTATTAGCACGATTAGACGTAGTGAATGCAAAGGCTCAATATGCTAATGAAATAAAGGCAACAGAACCTATTATTGACCGTCAGAATCATGTCGCGCTTTGGAAAGCGTGGCACCCACTTTTAGACCGGGAGAAGGCTGTGGCAAACGATATTATTCTTGGAGAAGAGTATCAAGCCATTGTTATTACAGGGGCCGAATACGGGTGGGAAAACCATTCTCTTGAAGACGGTCGGTGTCATTCAACTGATGGCACAGATGGGACTGTATATTCCTGCTGGTGAAAATAGCCGCGTGGGAATCTTTACAGAGATTTTTGCAGATATTGGGGATGAACAATCGATTGAGCAAAACCTATCGACATTCTCGTCTCATATGTCCAATATTGTGTCTATTTTGAAACAAATCAACGACAAGAGCTTGATTTTAATCGACGAAATTGGTTCGGGGACAGATCCACAAGAAGGCTCGTCTCTTGCGATTGCGATTCTCGATTATATTGCAAGTAAACAAAGTTATGTGATTGCCCTCAACGCACTATCCTGAGTTGAAAAGCATACGGTTATGACCGTCCTAAAACCATTAATGCGAGTATGGAATTTGATGGGGATACCCTTCAACCAACTTATCAACTCTTACTAGGAGTACCAGGGCGTAGTATGCCTTTGATATTTCAAAACGTCTTGGGCTACCACCTGTCATTATCGACCAAGCGCGGGACTTCTATCTGAAGAGACCAAGACTTGAATGCGATGATTAGTGACTTGGAACAAAAACGTCGCCGTGCACAGCGTGATGCCGATAAGATGCGTCATCAATTAGAGTTAAGCACACAGTTATTAGAAGATTTGCAAAAGGAAACGGAACAGTTTAAAGCCAATAAAGCAAGACTTCTAGAAGAAGCCAAAGAGCGTGCTAATACTTTAATTGAACAAAGTAAGGATGATGCGGATAAAATCTTGTCTGAAATCCGCGAATTACAACTGAGAAGCAAGCAAAGTACGGTTAAAGAACACGAAATGATTGAGAAAAAGACTGCTTTGACAGACTTGAAACATGAGCAAGCCTTGAAGAAGAAGCAAGGTGCTTCGCAAAGAAAAAGCGAAGAAGGCGCTGCAAGTCGGACAAAGTGTCGAAGTTCTTTCATTTGGACAACGCGGAACGCTTGTTGAAAAAGTCAGTGACGAGGAATGGGTTGTTCAAATGGGGATTATCAAGATGAAGATTGCTATAGAAGACTTAGCCCCAATTGCCGAAACGCAAGAAGCTAAACAACAAGTGATTGTGAAAAGTGCTAGAAGTAGTCATGTCTCTTCAGAATTAGACTTACGTGGAAAACGATACGAGGAAGCGATGAAGGATTTAGAGTTATATCTGGATGCAGCCATTCTTGCGAATTATCCACGTGTCACGATTATTCATGGACGTGGAACAGGAGCCATCCAGCAAAGCGTTCATAAGGTGCTACGTAGCCACCGCTCTGTTGCTAGTTATGAATTTGCACCAATGAATACAGGTGGAAATGGGGCGACCATCGTGACCTTTAAGTAAACCGTGAGCAGAATAGTTGGTCACCTTTCGGGGTGTTGCTATACTAGGTTTATAGAAAAAGGAAAGGATGATTCGAATGGTAAAATCATTAACAGATAAAAACTTTGTAGAAGAAACTAAAGATGGAGTTGTTTTAGTAGACTTTTGGGCTACATGGTGTGGACCATGTCGTATGCAAGGACCAGTTATTGACCAATTAGACGAGGAAATGGGAGATAAAGTAACTTTCACTAAAGTGGATGTGGACGAAAACCCTGAAACCGCTCGTGCTTTTGGAATTATGAGCATTCCAACTTTATTAATCAAAAAAGATGGAGAAGTGGTTAATAAAGTAGTTGGCTATCATGCTAAAGAACAATTAGAAGAATTGTTAGCACAATATTTATAAAATCATATTTTTGAAGGAGTGATGAAGCAAGGAGAACCTTGTTTTATCACTCCTTTATTTTCAAAAATAATTTTTAAAAAAGTGTTGACAAAATAGTTCTTTAGTTTTATAGTTAATTACACAAGTAACTAACCAATAAACACAAAACCATAAGGAGGTGCGTTATGAAATTTGATTTTCAAAGTGATATCCCGTTATTTCAACAAGTAGCCAATCAACTTGAAGAAGAAATCTTCCATGAAGTCTACAAAGAAGGAGATCAAGTACCGTCGACAACTGAGATTTCCACAGGGTATCAAATCAATCCAGCAACCGTATTGAAAGGAATGAACTTACTCGTGAGCGAACAAGTATTAGAAAAAAGAAGAGGTCTTGGAACGTTTGTAGCAGAAGGGGCAAGAAAAATTATTCTAAGCAAAAAGCAAAATGAATTTGCGAATCAGATGGTCCCAAATTTTTTAAAAGAAGCGCAAGCACTAGGAATTACAAAAGAAGAATTAGTTAAAATTATCGAAGGAGGGTTCCTAAAATGACAATCCAAGTGAAAGGGTTAAGAAAGAAATATTTCAATAAAGAAGCTGTAAAAGGGGTCGATTTTACGATTGAACAAAGAAAGTATCATCGGTTTACTTGGACGAAATGGGGCTGGAAAGAGTACTGTTTTTAAATATGATTGCTCGTCGTATTGAGAAGACAAGTGGAGACATCACTCTTGACGGCGTGGATCTTCATAAAACTCAAGGACAATGCATCAAGTGTACTTATCGAGTACAGAAAATTGGTTCCCAAAAGAATATAAATTTAAAGATTTATTATCTATTTATAAGAAAACTTATCCAGAATTCGACAGTGAATTTGCAGAAGAGTTAATTAAAGTTTTTGGAGTCAATGTGAAAGAAAGATTTTTCAAAAGGCCTCTACTGGATACCAAAGTATTATGAAAATTATCCTAGCGCTTTGTAATCCAAGTGAGTACATCTTTATGGATGAACCAGTACTAGGATTAGACGCGAATCATCGTCATATTTTTAACAAAAATTACTGGAAGCTTATGCAAAAGAAATCCACGGACATTTGTCATTGCAACTCACTTAATCGAAGAAGTTGCTTCCATTCTTGAAAAAGTCATCGTTATTAAAGATGGTGTGGTTACAGAGGAAGTGATGGTGGAAGAGGTTCTTGGAAAAGGATATGTTGTTAGCGGTGCTACAAGCCTAGTTCAAGAATTTGTCGCAGATAAAAAGGTATTAGAAACCGAACAAATTGGAAATATCACTCGTGCAGTAGTGATTGGCAAAAAGGTGAGACCCTCAAGGATTAGATTTTTCACCATTAACATTGCAAGATTACTTTATTTCAATTACTCGAAAGGAGAATGAATAAGATGGACCGTTTAGTATCAGTTGTTAGCATGGGACTAGTGAAAAGATGGAAATCGATTTTAATCTTTTTAGGAATTTGGTGGGTTTTCGCAGGAGCCTATTCATGAAAATTTTTGCAAATGGAGATTTTTACTTTATTTGGAGTCTATTTCCCAATTTATTTTGATAATGAAGTCGGACTCATTATTTTAATCATCGGAATTGCTTATATCATTGAACAATTCCGCCTAGAAAAGCCAACTAGGATTAACGAGAAATGAACAAATTCAAAGTCTCTTTATTCAAACAATTGTTGATTCACTCATTTTAACGTTTATCTACAGTTTATTGTTACCACTTAGAGATGGAATCACATTATTCAATACGATCAAAATTCAATCGAAGTTAAGCACCTTATATAATCCTGAAAATCTATTTTTAAGTATTGCAGCTTTTCTTTGCAAGTATTATTGATTCATCTGATTGCAAATGTGATTGGGATTGTCATGAATAAAAATGCCATTAAAAACAGGACTATTCGCACTTGGGGGAGTTACTTTATTAATGGGTATTATAATCAGTGGAGTGAGTCATCAAGGGAAGGAATTACCAGATTTTGTTAAATTTATCATTCAACTAGGAAAATCTATCAACGAAAACCCTGGATGGGCCATTTCAACAACTTTCTTAGTAGTAATCGTTCTCTTATTAGTAACTAGAAAACATCAAAGTAAAGATCCAAACGTAGCATAAAAATGAGAACTCCTGCACACCAGGAGTTCTTTTTCTTTAGGGCGGAGGTTTCTCCCCTTTCTTTTTAGTCACCTGGTCGTATTGCAAAAACGTTATGAGCACCATTGTTTGAATGAAAAGCCTGGAGGAGTCAAACGGAGTGCCTATCGGATTCTATAGTGTGAGTAATAGCGAGGTAACTGATGCGAATTAGCGGTAGTTAGGAATTTATTCATACTACTGCTTTGAGGCTCAGTAGGGTGAGAGACCATGGCTCGAACGGCTGAGCTACTACAAACACTATGAAGATATCCGATAAAGGCAGACAGCGTTAGACTATTCAATTCTTTTCATTCGTACATCGAAAGGTGTTTATTAGTTGATTAACTTTTTATAATACGAAAGACATTTTGAATCAGCCAGGTTTGAACTATGGTATACTATAGAAGACAAAAAGATAGAGAGTTGGCAAAATATGAAAAAGACCAATTGATTTATTGATTCTGGAGTAGGAGGCTTAACGGTTCTCAAAGAAGCCTTAAAACAATTACCAAAACGAATCAATGATCTTCTTAGGAGATTCCGCTCGTTGCCCATATGGGACAAGACCGAAAGAAGAGATTCGCCAATATACGTTGGAAATGGTGCAATTTTTACTACAAAAGAATATAAAAATGCTGGTCATTGCCTGTAATACGGCTACAGCAGTCGTCTTAGAGGAATTACAACAAACTTTAGAGATTCCGGTGGTGGGAGTGATTCAACCAGGAAGCTTGGCAGCTATCAAGCAAACATCTAATGACCGAATCGGAGTATTGGGTACGAATGCTACGATTTCAAGTAAAGTGTATCCAAAAACAATGCATGACAAGAATAAGAACATTCAAGTATTCGATATTGCTTGTCCAAGCTTTGTTCCACTTGTCGAAAATAATCAATCGGACACCCAGAAGCTTGGGAGATTGTAAATGAAACCCTCAAACCATTGGAAGGAACTAATGTAGATACAGTAATTTTGGGTTGTACACATTATCCGCTTTTAAGAAAAACAATTCAAAAAGTTGTTGGAAATCAAGTTTTCTTGATTGATTCAGGTGCAGAAACGGTTTCTAGTGTGAGTGCTCTTTTAGATTATTGCAAACTCAGTGAAACTCCTGAAACGAATCCAAATCCTACTTTAGAAATTTATACAACGGGAGATGCAACACTTTTTGAAGAGATTGCTGAGAATTGGCTCCATAGAAAAGGATTAGAGGTGAAGACGGTGACTTTAGAGAAAAAAATAACGCATATTCAACTCGACAAAGAAATTGTTATCGCAACGAATAATGTTGGAAAAAGCAAAAGAATTTTGCCAAAATTTTTGAACCAAAGGGCTATAAGGTTAAAACCTTAAAAGATTTCCCAGAATTAGATGAAGTAGAAGAAACAGGAGGGACTTTTGAGGAAAATGCGAGACTGAAAGCAGAAACGATTGCGAATGCTTTACAAACAATTGTTTTGGCAGATGATTCAGGACTTTGTGTAGATGCTCTAGAAGGACTTCCTGGAGTTTATTCAGCAAGATTTGCAGGAGAAGAAAAGAATGATGCGGCTAATAATGCCAAATTGTTATCAGAACTAGGTGGACTTAAAAGGAAAAGGAAAGGGCAGCTCATTTCACATGTTGTTTAGTATTGGCAGCGCTTTTTCAGGAATCACTTGTAGTACAGGCAAAAATGTCACGGAGAAATTGCTACTTTACCGTCAGGAGACAGTGGATTTGGTTATGACCCATTATTTTTAGTGCCAGAGTACCAAAAAACATTTGCAGAACTAGGAATGGATATCAAAAATAAAATTAGCCACCGCGCAAAAGCGATTGAATTACTGGTTGAAAAATGGGAACAATGGACAAACTCTTTAGGAGCTGTGGAGGAAACAGAATGAAAATAGTTATTGTCAGTGATAATCATGGTCAAGAGTTGACACTTCGCAGAATTTTTGATCATTTTTCTGGAGAAAAAGTAACCTTTGTTCATACAGGGGATTCTGAGTTTCCTTATAAGGATGGATTATTATCTCATTGTAAGAGTCACAGGAGATTGTGATTATGATATGGAGTATCCTGAGTTTGAGGTTTTTGAAGTAGAAGGATTACGTTCTTTGTCACTCATGGGCATCATCAATATGTAAATGCTGGTAGAGAGTATTTAGCAAACATGGCTAAAGAAAAAGGAGCTAGTATTGCTTTGTACGGGCACACTCATAAGCTAAATGCAGAGACTGTTGACGGAGTTTTTATGTATTAATTCAGGATCGACGAATTTTCCAAGAGGAACTTATTCAGGAACTGCGAGCTATGCTGTATTAGAGATTTTATCAAAAGAACAAATTCGTTTAACGTATTATACGACGAAGCATGAAGTATTAGATGATTTAGTTTTAAACTATACTTGGAGCCCTGAAGGAGGTTATACCCTTGATTCATAAGAGAATACAAGAATTATTATTGGAAAAACCGAGAGCAGCTCTTTATTGATGCTGAGAACGTTGCTATTCTACAAAGAAGACCATACATTAGAGCATGCCATGTTAGTTCTTACGAATGTACGATATTCTTTAATTCCTGTTTTGAATAAAGAAAATCAAATTGTGAAAGCTTAGTGTCTTTAGCGATGATTTTTGCAAAAGATTACTGGAGTCGAGCAAATTCATATGAATCAACTCAGTAAGTATAAAGTTTGTGATGTCATGAAGACGGAGTTTCCAACGATTTTCGTCGATACAGATATGGAAGACGTATTGAGGATTTGGTGGATCAAAGTTTTATTTGTATTACAAATGAAAAACCAAGAATTTTTAGGGATTGTGACTAGAAAAAGAAGTATTGAAACGCATTAATTTCATGGTTCATGAATTAACTAGAGAATTTGATTTAGTTGAAAAATAAAAAGAAGGCGAAAAATTTTTTTCGCCTATCTTTATTTTGTCGAGATAGGGAATCGTTGGAGTCGAAAGGTCGATTCCTTTTTAATAATGCTTCTTGATATAAAGTTAAGTATTTTGATAAGTTGCATGTTGCAATCCATTCTTCGTCATGATAGAAATCGTGAAGACAAATTGTCCAGTTGGTTTTGTTTGAGGGCCTACAATATTTGGGGCAGAAGCTAGAGCCTCATCCGATTTAGCATATCGAGTATTAACGGCTTCGATGGTTTCATAGACCGTTTTTAAATCAACATTACTATTGAGTGGAAGTTCGATTAAAAGCTCTCATATTTCCTCTAGACTGGTTACTAACGATGGTAATGTTGCGATTGGGAAATGTAATGCAGGGTTCCATCATATCCTCGAACTTGGGTTGTACGAACTCCAACGCTCGCAATCGTTCCAGAGATAGTATTAATTAAAACAGCATCCCCTGACTTCAAATTGACGTTCCATTAAGATAAACAATCCATTGATGACGTCTGATAAAAACCTTGTGCTCCTAGACCTAAAAGCAACCCCAGCGATTCCGGCACCTGCTAGTAAACTAGAAATTGGAACTCCGATAATCGAAAGAATCCAATAAATCAAAAATGAAATATAGAAATAATCCAACATATTCTCTAATAATTTAATAATGGTTTTCTTGCGACTTTCCGATTGAGTAGAGACTCTCATAGAAGAGAGAATGGTTTTCTTGAAAAAGAAAAATGAGCTAGTTTTTTCCTAAATAAAATAGTAAAAATAAAATGACTAGTGAGGTAGTTTAGTAAAAAGATTAGATAAAATAGATTCCCATTCAATCCCATTCCAATAATTGATAAAGAAAATTAGAGATGGAATCGAACCATAAAAATACACACATAATCAGTCTTCCTTTAAATTTGAATACAATTAGTGTAGCATACACGAATGAAAGAGATTCATTTACAAAGAATTTGATGGTAATTTTAAAGGGATAGTGTTATGATTGAATCATACTAGAAGATTGGAGGAATGGCTCAATGACAGGTATTGAGATTGCTGCATTAATAGCTGCATGTGCTTTATTAGCCTTAGTAGTTTTTGTGATTGTCAAAGTATCACCGATTTTATCAAAATTAAATAAAACCGTTGAGAACATGAATCATTCATTAGAGATTATTACTAAAGATGTAGACAGCCTCTCAATTGAAGTAGAGGGTTATTAAGTAAAAGCCAATGTATTGGTGGATGATATCAATGGTAAATTAAAAGCCACTGATCCATTGTTTACTGCAGCTGGAGATTTAGGTGTGACAATTTCAGATGTAAATGCATCTTCACGAAATCTAGCAACAAAAGCAGTAAAACTTTCTAAAACGAGTCGTGTAGCCACGGCAGTTAACTTCGGAAGAGCATTTTTCCAAAAAGATATAATTAATGAAATGGAGTGTTGAACATGAGTAAAAAATGCGGATTTTTATTAGGAGCATTAATCGAGGGAACAGCAGCAGCAGTAACTGCATTGCTATTTGCACCAAAATCAGGAAAAAGAATTACGAGAAGATTTAGCAAAAAGAAGCTGATCGTTATAAAGAACAACTGTCAGAATATGGTGAAATTGCTCTAGCAAAAGGAGCAGAATTCACTGAAGTTGCAAAAGCTTCAACTCAAGATATTCGTATTAACTACAAGAACAAGCTTCTCATCTAAAAGAACAAGTTTCTAAACATACTGAAAACTTAAAAGACCAATTCAACGAAACGGTTGATAAAGTAAAAAACTTCTCTAAACAAAAAGAAGAGTCAGCTGAGTGGTTGCTGAATTAGCAGAAGATGTAAAAAGAAAAAGCTCAAGACGTGAAAAGAAGAAGCTAAAAGAAGCAAAATAATGCATACTTAAAAAGACTGGGAAATTTCCCAGTCTTTTTGTTTAGTTTAAAAATCATATTTTACTTTAGTGAAGAGTTTTGAACCATTTTCGGTAACAGCTAAACAGTCTTCGATACGAACACCGAAGTCACCTGAAATATAAACACCCGGTTCTACAGAGAACACATACCTTCAACGAGTTCCATATCATTTCCTTCCATGATTGAAGGAAATTCATATGCTTTGGCCAATCCCGTGTCCAAGGCGGTGGATGAAGTACTCACCGTATCCAGCTTCTGTAATAATATCACGAGCGATTTTATCAATTTGGCTTGCTTTCATCCCTGGTTTTACAGCTGCGATGGCTGTATCATGCGCTTTTTGAACGATATCATAGATTTCTTGATGGCGTGGATTTTTTTCCTGGCTATTTCCAAAGAAGACGGTACGTGTAATGTCACTTGCGTACCCATCTACCATTGTACCAAGGTCAAATAGAACCCATTCATTTTCTTTAAAGGGTGCGGTCTCCAGGTTCACCGTGGGGATCTGCCGCGTGATCTCCAAAGAGTACCATGGTATCAAAGCTCATCTGAGAGACGCCGAGTTTTTTTCATTTTCAAATTCGATGATGGCTACCACTTCACGTTCGCTGATGCCTACTTTTAAGGCGTTCTTTCCGATTTCAATCGCTTTGTCAGCAAAGGTTCCAGAGTAGACGAGTTTTTCAACGGCTTCTTGATTTTTTACAAGACGAAGTTGTTGAACGATTGGCGTTAAATCTACAGAAAAATGAACATCTTTAAAAATGCTTTTGAACTTGTTCTGCTGCAAAGAGAAGTCCACTTTTTCTACAGCAAAATTGGACTGAGAAGGAAAGTGATCTTAATGGCGTGTGATAAGAGTTTCATCCATCTTCATGATCGTGATAACTTTTTCACGATAAAATCTGGTTCCGCTTTTTGAGCGACTTGATGCTCTAATGCTGGAACAAATAATAGTGAGTAGAGCTGGGTGAGTAGAACAGAGCCACAATCCGCTCATGCGGATCTGTTGAAAAATTCGTTAAAAGACGAATGGTTTCAGGATTTTGGATTAGAGCAATCGGATTGTTTTGTTTTGATAATTCAGTTTCTAGTTGTTTGAAAGTAGGGTTTAAATTCATATTGATCATCTCCTTAAAACTATTGTAGCACTTATTATATCAAGAATGTAAATAGTTTCAAAAAGTTTTTGAAAATTTTCGTTAAACGCTTGCATTAATTTTATGAAAGTGCTACCCTAATGATAGATGAAAAGATGCACAAAGGAGATTTGTAGATGGAAAAGCAAACAATTACGATTTATGATGTTGCGCGTGAAGCGAACTATCCATGGCTACAGTATCGCGTGTTGTTAATGGAAATCAAACGTTAAACCAGCAACTCGTAAGAGAGTTTTAGATGTAATTGACGAATTGGATTATCGTCCAAATGCCGTTGCGCGTGGGTTAGCGAGTAAGAAAACAACGACTGTGGGAGTTATTATTCCTGACGTTACAAACCTTTATTTTGCTAGTTTAGCTCGTGGGATTGATGACATTGCTACATGTATAAATATAACATCATTTTAGCAAATTCAGACCAAAATAATCATAAAAGAAATTCAAGTGTTAAATACTTTATTCTCTAAACAAGTAGATGGAATTTTTTATACATGGAAACCATCTAACACCTGAATTGCGTGCTGAAATTGTTCGTTCAAAAACACCGATTGTGTTAGCGGGAACAATGGATGCGGAACATGAAATTGCTTCAGTAAATATCGATTTTAATGAAGCAACAAAAGAAGTAGTGGAAACATTAATCGGAAATGGACATAAGAAAATTGCTTTTGTCACTGCTGCAATGAAAAATGTGGCTTCAGTCGATTTCCGTTTAGAAGGATATAAAAGCTGCTTTAGAAAAAGCAGAAATTAAATTTGACGAAAAATTAGTTTATGAAGTTCCTTTAACTTATCATGCAGGGGAGTCTGTAGCTGAACGTATCCATAAAGCAGGTGCGACAGCTGCTGTGGTAACCGATGATGAAACTTCAGTAGGATTATTAAATGGTTTAATGGACTTGGGCGTTAAAGTTCCTGAAAAATTTGAATTAGTTTCAACAACAATTCTAAATTAACGAAAATGACTCGTCCAATTCTTTTCAACGATTGCACCTCCATTATATGATATTGGAGCCGTTGCGATGCGTCTTTTAACAAAAATTATGAATAAAGAAGAAATCCTAGAATCTGAAATTACTTTACCATACAAGATTGAATGGAGAAATACTACTAAATAAGCATAAAAACAGTCTATTGAATCCTCAATAGGCTGTTTTATTTATTGTATACATATAGAGAATAAAAAGGCTGGATAATGTCCAGCCTTTTTATTAGTTTGATTGAGTCGTTTGATTTTGAGTTGAAGAGGATTGAGTGGTTTTCTTCTTTCTTTTCATTTTTCTTCTCATCCTTTTTCTCATCCTTCTTAGCATTTACTTTATTCAGAAGTTATTCATTTCTTCAGGAGTAGCTCCGATAGCGAAGTTGTAGAAAGGATTCATCGGTGGGAAATCCTTCTTGAACCAGTCAGTCGTCATTCCACCACTGATCGAGTATGTTCCGCCGTTTTCAGCTTTGAATGTTCCGGCTTTTCGTACCTGTTGTGGATACAACAGAATCACGATAAACAGAATCTGGCTGTTTAAAGGTTGTTTCTTTACCGATTAATTCAGGTTTTGCTTCATAAGCGGCCTTCATTAAAGTAAGTCCATTGACGTTGACTTCTAGTAGTAGGTTCTCCGTATCCATCACCAGCAGTAATAGCATAACGGGCATTATAGAAGTTATCATATCCAATCCAAGAACCTAAAGTCACTGTTGGAGTATAAGCAACAAACCAGTTATCAATTTCATTTTCAGAGGTACCAGTTTTACCTAGCTAAGTCTGAACTAAAGCCCATATTCCCTTCATATTATAGAATTGCGTCGAATTTGCAATATCTTGAAGCATATTTGTTGTTAAATAAGACGTTGCTTCAGAGAAGACACGTTCTTTTTTGTCTTCGTGTTGGTAGACAATATTTCCTCTGGAATCTTCAATTTTCTCGATTAAGTAGGCATCGTGGTGTTCACCACCGTTTGCTAGAGTAGAAAATGCACTTGTTTGTTCTAAAACAGTCGGGCCTGTTCTAGTCCCCCCAATTGAGAGAGCGATATTTTGATACTCATCTTCAGTAATTCCTTTGATTCCCATCTTCTTCAAGTATTCACCCGCATTAATACCTTTTTGAAGCATTGTTTGGTAAATCTTAATAACAGGATTGTTAAACGAACGGAACAGTGCATAACGGACTGTTAAGAATTGGTTTGTTATTGTGTTTCCGTAGTTTGTCGGTTGCCAGTAAGTTCCGTTTCCTTGAGGAATACTTACTTTAGTATCTGGAACAATACTTGCAGGATAAATCAGATTATTTTCAATAGCAGGAGCATAAACCAAGATTGGTTTAATAGTTGACCCTGGTGAACGATGTGTAGTGAACGCGTGATCTACCTGATTTGATTCAAAAATCTCGACCAGCAACAAATCCAAGAATACGACCAGTTTTTATTTTCAATCATGACCGCCCCATTTTGAGCAGACTCTGTTTGAGTTTTTTGTTTCTCCAGTATTTTGATCAACATATTGTGTATTATATGTGGGGATCGATTTGGTTTCCATAATTTGCAATAGCTTTTTGCATTGCATCATAGACTTTTGATCAATCGTTGATATAATCTTGTATCCTGAAGAACTTAGTTTACGACTTGCTTCATCGTAATATTTGTTATAAAGCTCAGAGTCATTACGAACTTCATCATAAGTCAATTTATTTTTTTGAGCTGCTTTAGTGATTAAGAGTTTAATCGCTTCACGGTTTTACAGCTTGATATAGATAAGATTGTCTATCTGAAGAAATTTCTTTTGGAGGAAGGAAGTCTTTTAGTAATATCATATGCAAGTGCTTCTTCGTATTGTTCTTTAGTAATTTTTTGTTTTTCACGATACATACTAAAGAGAACGAATTTCATACGTTTAATACCAGCAGAGTATCTTCTTTCAAGGTAACTGGTTTTGTGTATGGAGTATAAATAATCGGGTTTTGGGGCATCCCAACAAGATAAGCAGCTTGTGGCAGTGTTAAATCTTTGCAGCTACGCCAAAAACGCCTTGAGCGACTTCTTCGATTCCAGCGATATTTAACCCATTATGATTTTCGTCCAAATGAAGAGACGTTTAAAGTAGGCTTCAAAATTTGATTTTTTTCGTAAAGTGTTTTTCAAGACGTAATGCGTATAAAATTTCATTAGCTTTTCCGTTTAAAAGTGACCTCACTTGTTAAAAATTTAGTTGCTTAATTAATTGTTGTGTAAGAGTGGAACCGCCGGTTGCACTGACCCAGAAGAAACAGCTTCTTGGAGAATAGCACGAAGTAAAGCTTTTGGTACAATCCCATTGTGTTCGTAGAATGAACTATCTTCAGTTGCGATAATTCCATCAATCACGTATTGAGAAATTTCTGATAGAGGTTTTTACTATTCGTAGTTCATCTGAATTTTACATCCGAAATTTTTGTACCATCGTTGTAGTGGAAAACTAGAAATTAAATTTAGATTTCCAATTGCGTCACTCATTTGTTCTTGGGTAAAGGGGCTCTTCATTGGAAGTCAAACTTGCAAAAATATCCTAATCCAATTCCACCACCAAATATTCCTAACAGCATTAAGAATAGAATAGCAATTACAAAAATATTTTTTTAGAACAGAATAAGCGATGTTAAAAATAAATCGAATATTTTTCAGTAAAGGTTTTATTCCAAAAAGTTAGTAGAGCCTCGCGCCAATCTGGAGTTTGGTTCTGAACTGACATAATTTCAACTCTTTTCATTTATACATATTTTTAAGTATACCAAAAAATATGGTGAAATTCTATTTATTACTGGTTTTGATAGGATTTATAGAATTTTTAAAACAAATTTTATGCTGTAAAAGATAAAAATACTTTACAAGCATTCTTCTTTCTGCTAAACTATGTAACTGTGAGATTAATACATGGAGGTGTAAATAATGGCAGTTAAAAATTCGTTTAAAAACGTATGGGTTCTAAGAAAAATCCTTTCTACCGTGTAGTTGTAGCTGATTCACGTTCACCACGTGATGGTCGTTTCATCGAAACAGTTGGAACATACAACCCAGTAGCAAACCCAGCAGAAGTTAGCAATCAATGAAGAATTAGCATTAAAATGGTTAGCTAACGGTGCTCAACCTTCTGATACAGTTCGTAATTTGTTGTCACAACAAGGTATCATGAAGAAATTCCACGAATCAAAGTTTTCTAAGTAATTTCTATAAAGTCGACAATTCGATGGAGGGTGAAAAAGAATGCCTGATATTAGTGAATTAGTATTGTCAATGGTTAAACCATTAGTAGAATTCCCTGACGATGTTCGTATTGACATCTCTGAATCAGATGAATTCATGGAATATACTTTACACGTAAATCCGGAAGATATCGGTCGTGTGATCGGTAAACAAGGACGAGTGGCTCGCGCGATTCGTACGATTACTTATAGTGTTCGTACTCGTGGACCAAAACGTGTTCGTTTAAGTATTGAAGCCTAAATAAAACGATGAAGCCTTGGAGAAATCCAGAGCTTTTTGTTCTATAAGAGAATAATATGATGATGACGGAGAATTCTTACGATTTCTTTATACTCACTGTAAAGGGGCAACGGCTCTGAGTCTGGCGTCTCTCGCCTTTAAAAGCCTCAAAGAAGATAAGGAATTCTTCCTAACTCCTTCTAATTCGCATTTAATGCGATTCCCCATTACAGTGAGTATAAAATCCGTAGAATTCTCCGTCATTGTTTAGTCATTATAAAAAGTCTGGATTTCTACAAGGCTTCACCGGGGAAGAGACGGAAGAGGGTTTGTAGCTTTCAACGAGGGCTTAAAACAGTTAGTGCTACACTGGTTGGATTTATGCATTGAGTTATAGGAAAGAAAAATACAGTGATACCTTATAGAGTATCACTCATTATAATGTATACATTATAATGAGTGTTCTTTTGTTGTTGTTGGCACTTGGGTTTTTGATTGTTTTCCGTGAGTTTGTTATGATAAATAAGTAATATTATAGTTGAAGGAAGACCGTATGAAGAAAAAGCCGATATTAAAAAAACAGATGAATCGACAATATTATTATTTATTCGGCCTGTCGTTCATGTTAATGCTACTAGCATTTGTCATCGAATCACCACAGTCGTTAGTGAGTGGGATGATGACGATATTAGTATCGCCAAGTCAGTTGTTTACGGATTATATGGAAATTGCGTCTGTTGGAAGTACCTTGTTAAATGTCGCGATTATGCTCGGTATCAGTATTTATAGTTATAAAAAACTGGAAATTCCTCTAAACGGAACAGTGATTGGAAGTTTGGGCATGCTTGCTGGATTCTCATTTTTCGGGAAAAATCTCTTCAATAGTATCCCATTTATGATAGGGGTATGGATTTATACGAAGGTAACGAAGCAAAATTATCGAAATTATGTCATTGTTGGATTATTTGGATCTGCTTTAGGTCCATTGATCTCTTTCCTAGCATTTAGCGGAGTTCTACCACAAGGATGGAGCGTTCTAATCGCGTATGCTTTAGGAATTTTATTGGTTTCATCTTACCTCAACTATCCACACAATTTCTTGGGTTCCATCAAGGGTTTAGCTTGTATAATGTCGGGTTTACAGCTGGAATTATTGGAATGGTTGTTCTAGGATTTATGAATGCATTTGGAATTGAAGTAGAGACTAGAACACTAACAAGTACACAGAGTCCATTGATTTTGTATCAACTGCTAATCGGATTTTTGTGTGATTCTGATAGTGACAAGTTTCTATTTACATTTCAAAAAGAAAGAAAAAAATATCATTTTAAGCTACTCTTAAAGCTTTCAGGACGTTTGCCAAGTGATTTTGTTGAAATAACGAATCTGGCAACAGTGACACTGAACATGAGTATTATAGGATTTATATTATTAGGATATGTCCTTATGAATGGTGGCCAATTAAATGGTCCGATTGTTGGAAGTATTATTGGTGTAATGAGCTTTGGAGCTTTTGGGAACCAAGTGAAAAATACGGTTCCAGTATTAGTGGGGATTATGATTGGTTCTTACTTGACGGGAGTAGAACCTACAAGTACGAGCGCCCTTATTGCAGCGATTTTCGGAACGACACTTGCTCCGGTTAGTGGTTATTATGGGCCATTTGCGGGGATGATAGCAGGATTTGTTCATATTACACTAGTAAGCCATGTGGTTGTAATGCATGGTGGGCTAAATCTGTATAATAATGGGTTTGCAGGAGGATTCGTCGCAGCGGTTCTCGTACCAATTTTTGAAATTTTTGAAGGCATTCGTCAAGAGATGAAAGAAAGAAAGGCAGAGGGATAATGGCAACAGAAAAGGATTTTGTAAAACGTATCGTAAAGGAAATGGTGGATTATTTCCTGTATCATGAATTGTATGATGTGACTGCGCATGTATCTTATGTGCCACATGAAAAAGCAACGATTACGTGCACTGCGCCTTATACAAAATTACCTAAAGACTTAGATTTATTAGAAGCAGGGCTGTCAGTAGAAAAGCACTTAGAATTAGATTCGATGTATAGTTCGTTAATGGGAACGCATAATCGTGATAAAAATTATTGCATGCTGGGACAATGTATTGATGACTATGATGTGGAAGTCTCAGATACCACATTAAAAATAATTGTTGAGCGACTCTTTTAAGGAGGAAATAGAATGACAACTTTTTATAAAGTAGGAAAAATCGTAAATACACAAGGACTTCGTGGGAGAAGTTCGAGTGATTTCGACGACCGATTTTGCTGAAGAACGTTATAAAAAGGAACAGAATTAGCCATTTTTAAAGAAGGAGAGTTTCTTACATTTGTGACGGTGGCAAGTCATCGTCGTCATAAAAATTTTGATTTGTTAACCTTCGAAGGAATGAACCGTATCGAAGATGTTGAAAAATACAAAGAATGTCTTCTTAAAGGTGGCCGAAGAACGATTAACGGAATTAGAAGATGATGAGTTTTATTACCATGAAATTATCGGACTCGAAATCGTAACGGATGAAGGCGAAGTGCTTGGGAAAAGTAACTGAAATTCTTTCTCCAGGGTTCAAATGATGTCTGGGTGGTAAAACAAAAAGGAAAGAAAGAACTCTTAATTCCATTTATTGAACCGGTCGTATATAAAGTTGATAAAGAAGAAAAGAAAGCTTATATCCATTTATTGGAAGGGGTTGATCGATTAAGATGAAAATTGATGTATTAACATTATTCCCTGAAATGGTAGAAGGTCCGATGACGCAATCGATTATCGGAAAGGCCATTGAAGCCAGGGAAAAATCGAGTTTGAAACAACGGATTTCCGTCAGTATTTCAAATAATAAACATAATCATGTGGATGATTATCCTTTTGGTGGTGGAGCGGGGATGCTTCTAAAAGGTGGAACCAATCGATTTAGCACTCGCATCGATTCGTGAGCGTTCTCCAAAGACGAAGCCACGTGTGATTTTAATGGATCCAGCTGGGAAGACTTTTACGCAAAAAGGATGCTGAAAAGAATTAGTCGAAGGAAGAGCATTTGGTGTTTATTTGTGGTCACTATGAAGGGTATGATGAACGCATTCGTACGCTTGTAACAGATGAATATTCGATTGGAGATTTCGTTCTAACAGGGTGGGGGAATTAGCTGCCACCGTGATGATTGATGCAACAGTTCGACTTTTGCCAGATGTATTAGGAAATGATGCTTCTGCAGTGGAGATTCTCATTCCACAGGATTGTTGGAACATCCGCAATATACGCGCCCAAGAGTTTATAAAGAGATGGAAGTTCCTGAAGTATTGTTTAGTGGGAATCATGCAAAAATTGCGGAGTGGCAAATGAAAGAATCCCTTCGTAAAACTTATTTAAGAAGACCGGATTTACTGGAAAAAGTATGAACTTTCAAAAGGAAGAAGAGAAGTTACTGGAGCAAATTAAGGGAAGAAGAGGGATGTTAAATGAGAGAGCATTTAAGTCCAGAAGAAATAAAAAGTTTTTCAAAAGGTGATAGAAAACGATTCGGGGTAGAGCAGAAATGGTGCAACTCTTTAAACTTCTAGGAGATAACACTCGGTTGAATATCATTACACTTTTAACCCGAAAAAGAACCTTTATGTGTGGAAGACTTTGATGAAATGTACAGGAATGGAGCAATCTGCCATTTCTCATCAGTTAAAAAAACTAAGAGCTCACCATATCGTGAAGGCAGAAAAAGTCGGAAAACATGTTTTGGTACTCCTTAGAAGATCATCATGTATTACAACTTTATAATTTAGCGGATGAACACTGCTGCGAAGAGCATTCATAGGTTTTATTTTTACTAAGAGATTCTCTGTAATTTGCTTGCAATTGAAATTGCAAGTATGCTAATATATTTCGAGTGAGTGAGACTTCACTCAGAGATAACGATATTCCGCTGATTGGACATACGGCCAAGTCATGAATGTTTGTTGGAAGGAGAAAAAAACATGAGCAAATTAATCGAAGAATTAACTCAAGAACAATTACGTTCTGATATTCCTGCATTCCGCCCTGGTGACACTGTACGTGTTCACGCTAAGGTTGTGGAAGGAACTCGCGAACGTATCCAAATCTTCGAAGGCGTTGTTATCAAACGTCGTGGTGCTGGCATCAGCGAAACTTATACAGTACGTAAAGTTTCTAACGGTGTTGGTGTGGAACGTACATTCCCATTACACACTCCACGTGTAGCACAAATCGAAGTAGTTCGTTACGGTAAAGTTCGTCGTGCTAAATTATATTATCTTCGTAACTTGCGTGGAAAAGCAGCACGTATTCAAGAACGTCGTCGTTAATAGAAACTTCAAAATAGATTGGACATTGTCCAATCTATTTTTGTCTAAAATTATTTAGAATTATTCTAAGTTATCGCTTGACATATGAATAGACGTTCATGTATTATAGAGTTAACAAGAAAGCGGAGGGAGATATCATGGATTTCAAAGAATTAACTCATAACTTAAAACATAAATTTGGGCACCTATTAAATAAAGAAGAAACTCATGAAGGAGAGACATGTCAAGATCATTACTTACATCATGATGATCACGAACATAAGCACCATCATGAGCACCATCATGACCATGAACATCATCACGGTCACGACCACGATGATAGTAAAGCAGTCATCTTTTATATTGCGGGATTAGTCCTTTACATTATTGGGATGGTTCTTCATTTTATGGGGAACAGGGTTGCGGATATTTTATTCATTCTAACGTTATTCTTATCGGGTTACCATGTAACGATGGAAGGTATTGAAGATACGATTGAACGTAGTAAAAAGAAAGGGAAGTTCCAACCAAATGTGCATATCTTAATGACGCTTGCTGCAGTTGGAGCAGTGCTGATTGGGAATGCAGAAGAAGGGGCTTTACTGATTTTGATTTTTGCGGGAGCTCACTTTCTTGAAGAATACGTTGAAGAGAAAAGCCGTAAGTCGCTAACGGCATTGTTACAAATGAATCCAACGCAAGCTCGTCTTCTTCAAGAAAGACGGAGAAGTTGTTGTCGTTGAAGTCGCTAGCTTTAAAAAGTTGGCGATACATTAGAGGTATTGCACGGGGATCAAGTGCCAATCGACGGAGTGATTACAAAAGGTTTAACATCGATTGATGAAGCAACCATTACAGGTGAAAGCATGCCTCGTTCAAAAGTCGAAGGAGATGAAGTATTCGCGAGTACAGTGAACTTATCAAGCCGTATTGAAATGAAAGTCACTGCAGCAAGTACGGATACGGTCTTTGCGAAAATCATGAAGGTTGTTGAAAATGCACAACATTCAATGAACAAAGCAAGCAACTTTTATTCAAAAGATTGAACCAATTTACGTGAATATAGTATTGATTATTTGGCCAATATTTCTATTATTTGGATATTTCTTAATGGGATGGGATTTAAACACAACACTCTACCGTGGAATGGTATACTCTTATTGGGGTGTCTCCATGTGCCTTAGCAGCGAGTGCGGTTCCTGCAACTTTAGCAGCGATGTCTCGTTTATCAAAAATGGGAATTTTTAGCTAAAGGTGGGGCAGCCATCTCTCAATTACAAGACTTACGTGTGATTTCATTTGATAAAACAGGTACTTTAACAAAAGGACTCCAGAGTTAACGGATTACTGGTTTGAAGATGAAACAATGATTCCAGCAGTAGTTGCGATGGAAAAACAATCCACATCCGCTTGCACAAGCAGTCGTTCAAAAAAATTTAATGAATGGACAGTGCTTGAAGAAGAAATCGAAGTGGAAGTACTTGTAGGGACAAGGAGTTCGAAAGTGTCGTTCGAGACGAAGAAATCTATATTATTAAACCGATGGATACAGTTGACCGTTCTACGGAAGTCGATACTCGCATGCAAGAATTGGGCAAGCGAAGGTAAAGACAGTTGTAACGAGTTGTGAAAGACAATAGAATTGTGGGTGTGATGGCATTTATGGACCTTCCAAACGAAGGTTCAAAAGCGGTGCTCGATTACTTCAAGAGCGAACTCGTGCATACAACAATGATTACAGAGGGATTCAAGAGAAACTGCTGAAATGATTGGAATGAAGCTTGGGTACAAGAAGTTGTCGCAAATGTATTGCCAGAAGAAAAATTAGAAAAAATTCAATCTCAAAAAGAACGCTATGGCTTAACAGCGATGGTAGGGACGGCGTGAATGATGCGCCAGCTCTTGCGACAGCAGACATCGGGATTGCGATGGGAAATGGGACGGATATTGCGATTGAAACAAGTGATATCGTGATTATGAAAAACGACTTACACAAGCTTGTTTTATCGCATAAGATTAGTAAGAAATTACACCGTGTCATCTTTAGAAAATATGATTTTTGCGATGTCAGTCGTTGTAATGCTCTTAATCCTTAACTTCTTTTGGATTAACGAACATCGGCTGGGGGAGTTGTCTTACATGAAGGAAGTACCATTTTAGTACTTTTAAATGGACTACGATTGCTTGCACCAATAGAAGAATAAAATGAAAAAGCAGAACAAGGACGCAGAGAAATTAGATTGTCCAAGTTCTGCTTTTTTGCACATAGGAATCACGCCTGGTCAAAACAGACGCGGTAAGTATCACTTTTCAGGAATGAGTTCTAATGGGAAATTCGTTCTATAAATACTATAATCAGGGAATTGCTCTAAAAACATGACGAAGTTATTAGGATAAATACTCAACATCTTTGTAAAGACATTATCTTGATCTATAATCACAGTTTTTATTTCACTGATATTTTTTTACCCATGGGGTTTCTACATGGAAAAATAACTCCCAGGCGCAATATGATATTCATACTTTAAAATGGTTATCGCTTGTTCTAACATAAAATCCCTCCATTCATTACACTTTAAGTATAGTGTAAATGTATACGTTTTACAAATAGATGTTCATTTTTGAGCAAAATATCCCAAAAATTTCTATATAATGACCATTTTTCATTTCAGATTCATTAATAAAAAAGATTAGAAAGAATGATAATTCAGAAATTAAGCCGTTTTTACATACAAAGGGGCTACTTTGTGATACAATGGATAAAGAAGGTGTTGGAAATTGGCGAGACATGGAAAGAGGCGGGAGCAATGGTAAAACGTGTCACGAAAGAAATCAAGAGTACAGTAGAAACCGAACTCAGAAAAGGAACAAGCAAATCAAGAATTGCCCATTTGTTAGGTGTTCCGTATGAAGAAGGAGTTCAGATTATTACACAAATCAAAGGAATCGATAAGACCAGAAGTTGGCAATCGGATTCGATTTACTTTTAGAGAGCAAGAGATGATTGGGATTATTTGGAAACTACTAGCCAATAGTGCTGTTGTTGTCATCGATTGGAATTCCTCTAACCAATGCATGAAGGATATTTGTGAAGCTAGAACGGTTGTTAATTTTAAGGATATTGTGAATTTTACCGATTGAAAAATAGAGGAAGGTCCAAGGTATGATGAGCTACCTTTGGGCCTTTTTACTTTTGATGAACTTTATAAATTAGGGTCCTTTAAAGTATAATATAAATGAAAATGACTGTGGAGGAAATCATGACTGAAAAATATACAATCACAAATAATCTTCAATCCGATGATTCTGAAGAGAAAGTTAGAAAGCTACAATCGAAAAATTTGAACATAAGATTAGCGCAAAAGGACTATCAAGTAGACTTAGTCCCTTTTTTTACAATTGTTAGAAAAGGAAAACGTTGGGATGATTTAACTTACTATGTAGAAGAAGCAGCACTTGAGTTTGACACCAAAGCAAATCAGTGGGAGTGGAAGATAAAAGTTGCGATTCATAACCATCAATTCTATCAAGTGGAAGAGTGGATGCAAAAAGAAGAACTTATATCGGTTTTAGGAATGGAACGTATTTTAGAATTAAGGCTATTATGTGAAAAAGAAAAAAGTGAATTTACCCAAGGTGAAGTGATAAAACTGCAACAGTTAAGTGAGAAGCTTAAGAAGGATAAGGTTTTATCCGAGGAACAGAATTCTTATATTGTAAGAACGTTAACCCAGATGAAGACGCCTTTAAAATGGTCTGTAGTGGAGTCCTTTCTTTCAAGTGCCAAAACACAATTATTTTGGAGAGGATTTTTAGTGGAATATTGGTTAAAAGAGGGTCCCTCGAAAAGGATAAATTTTTATGATGCTTTTTCTAACAATAGAGTGGAAATTTCTAAGGAGAATACTACATCGGTTTATGAGAATCGAGTATTCATTGAAATTGAGTCTCTGATTTCTAAACAAGCCCAGTTAAGCGAAGATATGAAGGAATTGTTACTTCAAAAACTTCATTCGGATTTTTTACGTGTAGCTCCTTTTGCTGAAAACTATTTTAAAGATGCTGGGGAATGGGTAGAGACACAATTACAAAGGGAAGATTTGCTACTAAGCTTGTATGAAGAAGATGGCATCCTTTTATAAAAGCTCATCAAACACTTCATAACTGTTAAAAATCATCGTATCCAGTATAATAGAGATACATCATTAAAGGAGGAATCCATATGGAAGTCGGAATTGTAAAATGGTTCAATAACGAAAAAGGATATGGTTTTATTCGCAATACAAAAACGGATGAAGATATCTTTGTTCATTTCACAGGAATTGTGGCAGAAGGTTTCAAATCGTTGAAAGAAGGCCAAAAAGTGACTTTTGAAATTTCAAAAGGAACACATGGAGTTCAAGCGACTCATGTGGAGACTCTTGTAGATTATGATTAAAAGTATATACGGATGCAGCCGTCAATGGAAATCCTGGTGAAGTGGGGTTAGGAATTCTATTGGTAAAAGATGGAGAACAATTTCCTTATAAATTTTCCGTAGAAAAGAAAATGGATAATCACCTTGCTGAGTTTACTGCGATTTCTAAAGCATTGGAATTATTATATGCCAAGCAGTATCAAGAAGAGTTAATTTTCATACATACGGACTCTAAAGTAGCTGCAGATGCAATTTTGAAAAATTATACAAAGAGAGAGGATAATAGAGTTGTCCTTCAGGAAATACTACGTCAGTTAAAAGCAGTTTCCCCAAAGTATTTATTAAATGGATACCAGAAAGTGATAATCGTGGGGCAGATCAATTAGCACGTCAAGCTTTACAGCAACGATTAACACAATAATAAAGGAGAGTTTTCATGAACGAAAAAACGTTATATTATAGTAGCTTATGCCCAGATACAGCTCCTTTTAAAGAAGCGATGGCAAAACTTGGAATTTCTGCTAGAGAAGTGGATATCACCTCTAGTATGAAAAACTTAAAAGAATTTCTCAGACTTCGAGACCGTGAAGAAGTGTTTATCCCAAGGAAAGAGCAAGGGATGGTGGGGATTCCTTGCTTAATTACAGAGGAAGGTTCATTCATTTTTGAAGTGAGTGACTTAGAAGAAAGGTATCTTTAATCAGTGGAGTTTCCTAAAGAATCATTGCAGACAGTTCTTTCCATTTATTTTGTTGGAATCAATAGTTTATTATTCATTTTGATGGGGAATTGATAAGTGTTGTGCAATTTTTAAAAAATGGAGAATTTCAGAGAAAACTTTATTGTTGCTTGGAATTCTTGGTGGAGGTTTTGAGGGCCTACTTGGGTTATTCATTTTAATCATAAAAGAGGAAAAACTATTTTTAATTACTTTTCTACTGAACATTTTTTTCTAGTTAGTGATTGGGGGTAGTTTGGATGTATAGAAAGTAGGGATACATGAATAAACAAGAGAGATTTTATTTTGATATTTGGATTGCTTTATTAAGTATGTTATCGGGAATGGTTAATGTATTGACCTTGTTATTGTTTTTAACACCTGCGACTCATTTTACTGGGAATATTACGCAATTTGTTTTAGCGTTAAATCAGGGGAAATGGGATATAATGATTCGCCTTTTTAGGAATGATTATCTGTTTTTGGTGGAGGCGGTGTGCTATCAGGTATTTTATTTTCTAAGAAAAAATTTGAACCTACTAAACGATATGGTCTTTTACTGTTAACATTCGGCATCATTATGTTAGTATTATTTTTGTTAGGGCTCAGAGATGAACGCTGGCTCTATTATTTTTCATTTGTTGTGGGAACACAAAACGGAATGTTTATTTATTACCATGGAATGATTGTGCGAACCTCACATTTTACCGGATATTTAACCGATATTGGAGTGGTAATTGGGCGTCTAATTCGAGGGCAAAAGAAAGATCGTTGGAAAGTACTTTTCTATTTTACAAGTATGTTATTTTTGGAATTGGAGGGACTATTTCGTTCCAATTTTTCCAACTCTATTCGGATGCGACGATTGTGTTAATTAGTGTGGGATATATGATTCTTGGTTTTTATTATTTTTCATTCCGTAAACTATTCTTTCATTAGGAGGAAAATGTATGAAGGTTTTAATTGTTGTAGATATGCAAAAATGATTTTTGTAGATGGAGTATTGGGATCAAAAGAAGCCGTTTCGATGATTGATACTGCGGTTGAAACCATTACCTCATTTGATGGGAAAAGTATTTTTATACTCAGGATACTCATGGAGAAGACTATCTAGAGACTGAGGAAGGCCGTCATTTACCAGTTGTTCATTGTATTAAAGGAAGCAAAGGGTGGAAAAATTCATCCAAAAATCGAAAAAAAGCATTATTATTAAAAGCTGCAACAGGAATTGAAAAAATCTACATTTGGTTCTGAAAAAGTTAATGGGAATCATTGAAAAGGGAAGTTCCTGATGTAGAAAGCATTACACTTATTGGCATTTGTACAGATATTTGTGTAATCAGTAATGCAATGCTAGCTAAAGCGCATTTTCAAAATACACCTGTTAACGTTATTTCTAGCGCTTGTGCTGGAGTTACACCAGAGAGTCATGATAATGCGTTGGAAGCGATGAAGATGTGTCATATTGAAAATTCAATAATGGAGGAAGCATATGAAAGAGCAAAGATCAAAAAGATAGAATTAGAGAAAATGTCCGTGTTGAATCTCATCATGTTGATTGGGATTGCTATCGGATTTGGGATTGGAATTCTAATCGATAATATGATTGGTGGGATTGCCATCAGGGATGTTAGGGGCGTTTATTTGTCGCTCTATTATACATTCGTAAAAAATATAAAGAAATCAATCCAAAAGATAAGAAAGAGTAGGCACATTTGTTGCACTACTCTTTTTTGATTGTCATAATGGAGAAAAATGAATGGAGGGATCTTTAATGGAACAATTTGCAAAAGATGTAAGCCAATTTGTGGAAACAACTGCTGAGAAAAGTAGAAGCGTTAATCGGTGAAGGAAAGGAAGTCGTTCTTTTTTGTAGGACGCCCAACTTGCCCATATTGCCGTCGTTTTGCTCCAAAGATGAACGAAGCGCGTGAAGCTTTAGGAAAAGAAATGTACTTTATTAACTCAGAAGACAGAACAAATGAAACTTTAGCAGCATTCCGTTCAAAAATACAATATGCCAACAGTACCTGGTTTTACTCGTTGCTCGTGATGGAGACGTTCGTGTAGTTTTGTGATTCATCACAAAGTGTAGAACAAATTAAAGCATTTATTGTTAAGAGGACTAAACCCATTTTTAAAGACTCTGCTCGTGTAAGATAGCAGAGTCTTTTTCGTTATTTAAAAACTAGTTTATTACAAATGTAAATGACTTATTTTTAGAATAGTAGAAATGTATGATAGAAATAAATTGAAAACAAAAAGGAGGAGTACGATGAACGAAATTAAATGTCCACATTGCCAAACGGTCTTTACGATTGATGAGCATTCCTATGCGGATATTGTGAACCAAATTCGCACCAAAGAATTTGCAGAAGATGTCCACGCACAACTTGAAATGGCTAAGAAGCAATTTGAAACAGAAAAAGCCTTAAATAAAGAACAAGAAAAAGCGTCGCTATGACGAAGAACGAGCATATTTTGAACAAAAGATTCTTTCTCTTGGAATTAGCATTGAAAAATGCAGATGTAAAAAGAAGAAAAGAATGTTCAGGAGGCGCTATATAAAAAAGAGAAAGAGTTTAATGCACTTCAATCTGAGTTGGAACAATTAAAAACAGCAATTGCAATTCAAGGAAGTAGAATTGTCTCAAAAATTCCAAGAAGATTTACATGAAAAAGAACGTACGATTCTTGAACTCAAACAAGCAAAAGAGTTGCAACAAAAAGAACAAGAAGTCCAACAAACAGCTCTAAAAGAAAAAAATACGAATTAGAATTACGTTCAAAGAAAGATCAGTTCGAATTAGAGTTGAAGGCAAAAAGACGAAGCGATTGCGTTCTATAAAAGACTTTCAAGGCGAAAACAATCAACGAAGATGGTGGGAGAGAGCCTCGAACAACATTGCGAAAATCGAATTTAATCGTCTCGATATGACGGCGTTCCCGCGCTGAATTTGGAAAAGATAATGATGCCAAAGACGGGAAGTAAGGGGGACTATATCTACCGAGAATATGATGAGAATGGAGTTGAAATTCTATCCATTATGTTTCGAAAATGAAGAACGAAAAATGATGAAACAGCAACGAAGAAGAAAAACGAACACTTCTTCAAAGAGTTGGATAAGGACCGTCATGAAAAACAATGTGAATATGCGATTCTTGTCAGTCTCCTAGAAGCAGACAATGAACTCTATAACACAGGGATTGTTGATGTATCCTATCATTATCCAAAGATGTATGTGGTTCGTCCACAATTTTTTATTCCAATAATCACATTGCTTCGTAATGCAGCATTAAATTCACTGCAATATAAACAAGAATTAGCCTTGATGCGTGACCAACATATTGATATTACGCACTTTGAAGAAGACCTGAGACGTTTAAAAAGGCTTTGCGCGTAACTATGAACTCGCAAGCAAGAAATTCCAAACGGCCATTGATGAAATTGACAAGACGATTAAGAGCCTTGAGAAGACAAAAGCGGCATTGCTTTCTTCTGAAAAATAATTTACGTTTAGCCAATAATAAAAGCAGAAGACTTAACTGTGAAGAAACTCGTGAAAGAACAATCCAACGATGAAACAACGATTTGAAGAATTGAGTAAATGCAAAACTCTTTCTTAAAGAGGAGAAGCTTTTTGATGAAAATATCGATAACTGTTCTCATTTAGAATTAAAATTAAGAAAAATGACCACCTTCTATGAACACTTAAAAATATTGAAAAAATAAAGAAAAATTACTGTTTTAAAGCGAATGATATCGTTTGCTTTTTATGAATCGAATGTAGGGATATAAAAGTATAGATAATAATTATTCTTATCTAGAACAATAATAAACAAAAGTGTTTATAGGAGGAAATTTGATGAAAGTTGTAGTAGTTGGATGTACTCACGCGGGTACTGCTGCAGTCAAAACAATTTTAAATGACAATCCAGGAACAGAAGTCGTTGTATACGAAAGAAATGATAATGTTTCATTCTTATCTTGTGGGATTGCTTTATACGTAGGAGGAGTTGTTAAGGACCCTCAAGGACTATTTTATTCTAGTCCAGAAGAATTAGCTTCATTAGGAGCTACAGTTCGTATGGAACACGATGTAACAAGCATCGACACTGTTGGTAAAACATTAACAGTAAAAGACTTAAAAACAGGTGAAGAAAAGACTGATTCATTTGATAAATTAGTACTTACAACTGGATCTTGGCCAATTCTTCCTCCAATTCCAGGACGTGAATTAGAAAACGTTCAATTATGTAAAAACTACAACCAAGCAAAAGAAATCTTTGCTAAGAAAAACGACAAGAAGAAAAATCGTTGTTGTCGGTGGTGGATACATCGGTATCGAATTAGTAGAAGCATTTCGCATTAGAAGGTAAAGAAGTAACATTAGTAGACGGTTTAGACCGTATTCTAAACAAATACTTAGACCCAGAATTCACTGATATCTTAGAAGAAGACTTACGTGCACGTGGTGTACAGGTTCGCTTAAACGAAATGGTTAAATCATTCGAAGGCGAAAACGGCGTTGTTAACAAAGTTGTAACTTCAGGTGGCGAATACGAAGCTGACATGGTAATCTTATGTGTTGGTTTCCGTCCAAACAACGACTTTAGTGAAAGACCAATTAGAAACAATGCCTAACGGTGCCATCATCGTTAACGACTACATGGAAACATCAGTTAAAGATGTATATGCTGCAGGAGATAGCTGTGCGGTTAACTACAATCCAAATGGTGGACATGCATATATTCCATTAGCAACAAACGCTGTACGTATGGGTTCGTTAGTTGGTAAAAACATCAACGGTCACAAAGTAGAAAATACCGTGGAACTCAATCAACATCTGGATTACACTTATTCGGATGGAACATTGGTTCAACTGAGGGTTAACGTAGGTAGCGCACCTCACTTTGGATTAGATGTACGTTCTGTATACGTGGTAGATAACCACCGTCCAGAATTCATGCCAACATACGAAAAATCTACATGAAAATTAGTTTTATGAAGTAGGGTACAAACCGTATCGTAGGTGGACAAGTAATGTCTAAATACGACTGTACAGCTTCTGCAAAACACATTGTCATTAGCAATCCAAAACAAAATGACAATCGAAGACTTAGCTTATGTAGACTTCTTCTTCCAACCAGTATTCGACCGTCCATGGAACTACTTAAATATCTTAGGACAAGCTGCTGTTGAACAAGAACGCGTATTAGCAGAAGGTAAATAATACACTTTTAGAAAAGAGGATACTTCATCCTCTTTTTGATGTAATTGTCCGAAATTCCTTTGAATGCCCCTCTAAAGTATTCACTTAAAAGTAAACTACTTTGAGGGCGTTTTTAGATGGTTAAGAACATGTTTTGAAAAAAATTAGAACAAAAAGGATTTAAGTATTTTTAAAGACACTTTTTCGAAAGCTGGTTCATACTGCTTCATCCTAGAAGAAAAACAGTTGTGTTTATGATACAATAACTGAGATACAATAAAGAAAGTGTGGAATTCACTATTAGAAAAGGGGAGGAAGGTTGTGCAGAGACTGAAAAAGTTTGGGATCAGGCTTTGGAATATTATTCAAGAAAATTTAATGCACGTGAAATATTGGTGTAGAATCTGCAGCATTAACGTATTATATTTTGCTATCCATTATTCTATTATCATGTTAATTGCCAATATCATTCCCACTTTTTACCAATTCCCTATTGATGTTATTTTTAAAACAATGAGAAACCATTTTTCCTGCGGACATTAATGAAGTGTTGATTCCGATTTTTAAGGAATTACCTTGGCAATTTTAATGGAGGAGCTCTTTTCGTTGGGGCTTTTTAATTTTATTTTGGCCTGCTTCTCAAATGTTTAGTAGTTTACAAGAGCATTGAATGTTTTATATGGTGCTCCTGTTCGAAGAAATTTTATTTTTGAGATATTTTTGACGATTGTAATTGCGATGGCTGCAATTTTAATGATTTTTGCAGTTTCTGTATTGTTTATCTTTGGAGAGCAATTTTTACGCCTTATTGAGATTTTTCTCTTGAAATTTATCAACCATTATTTTAGATTTTTCTTTTATAAAATGGGCGATACTTTTTATAACGGTATTTTATTACTAAGTTTTTATGTATTTTTCAATTCCAAACGTAAAATGGTCTTTCCTTTATGCTTTTCCAGAGGATTTTTGCAACAATTGGATTTTGTATTAATCTCGCAACTATTTCTCGATTTATATCCATTATGCTGGACGTAATTTTAACGGCAAATGGTGCGTTTGGGACATTGATTGTATTTATGATTTGGCTGTATTTTTATAGCCAATGTAATGATTTTAGGCGGAGTTCTGAATGTCATTGTTTATCGATTTAGACATCCTAAAAAAGAAACTGAAGGAGTAACTGATGAGAACTTAATGTACAATGATAAAGATTCACGAATCGATTATGGTGTCATTCTTCCAGTATTATTGTTAGCATTTTATTAGTATTGCTACACTATTTTCTACGACATATTTAATTAGTGGAAATGGTTCATTAAGAATGGTACTCATGCAGGTTGTGTGGTATGTAGTTGGGTCATTGCAATTATTGTAATTATGCAATTTGATTCGGAACAACTATGGAAACTTACCACATGGGTCTATATTTTAGGGCTTACTCTTACTATTAGCCGTACTCTTTCTTTATGATAGAGCCACATTTTGCTGATACAGGGGCGAAAAGTTGGTTTAGATTCGGAACTTTCTCATTTCAGCCATCTGAGGTCGTGAAGATTTTTTTATATTTTGATTTTAGCTAAAAGTTGCGACTTCTCATAATATGAAGACCAAGTATAAGACTAGAAGAACAGACTGGCAATTATTCGTTAAATTAGTGTTATGGGCTGCTCCAGCATTGAGTGTTAGTAATTCTACAAAAATGACTTAGGAACGACTTTAGTTTTCTTAATGATTTTTAGGAGGGGTTATGATTATGTCAGGGATTAGTTGGAAGATCTCCTTCAATTATCATTACAGTGATTTTAATAGGAGCCCTTTTAATCTATTTAGTAGTTTATAACCGTCAATTACTATTAAATATCGGATTTTAAAAATTATCAATTTGCTCGATATCGATTCGTGGTTGGATCCATATCGTGATCAAGGTGGAAATGGGTTCCAATTGTTCCAAAGTTTGAAGGCAATTGGTTCTGGTCGGATGTTTGGTAAAGGATTTGGCGTCTCTGATGTTTATGTTCCTGTTCGAGAATCTGACCTTATTTTTGCGACAATTGGAGAAAACTTTGGGTTTCTAGGGGGAACATTCTTAATCGCGATTTACTTTATTTTGATTTATCAAATGATTCGCGTTTGCTTTGATACGAAGAATGAGTTTTATACGTATATCGCAACAGGTCGTTATTATGATGATTCTATTCCACGTTGTTGAAAATATTGGAATGACCATTGGGCTATTACCACTTACAGGGATTCCATTACCATTTATTTCTCAAGGGGGATCGAGTCTTCTTGGAAATATGATGGGGATAGGACTTATTATGTCGATGCGTTACCACTTTCAAGAGCACTATATTTGATGATGAAGAAGATGCATTCGGAGCAAAACACCAAGATGCAACCATGTTACGTTTACGTCAGGAGGATGGAAAATGATTGTTTATGTTCACCCAACATGTACAACTTGTAAGAAAGCTTTAAAATGGTTCGAATTAAATGGAGTAAAGTTTGAGCAAAAGGATATTCGTGAGAAACCGCCAACAGCCAAAGAACTTTTATCCATTAAGAAAAATCAGAATTTAGAGTGGAAAAAAATGGCGAATACGAGTGGAGAACTTTACCGCTCGCTTGACTTAAAAGATAAACTGCCTGCGATGAGTGATGAAGAAGCAGCAAGTCTTCTTTCAAGTAATGGGATGTTAATTAAACGTCCGCTTGTATTGGATAATGGGGTTGCGACGTTTGGCTTTAAAGAAGAAGTGTATGAAGAGAAATGGAAGAGATAAGATGAAAAAGTATAGTGAAAAATGGACTATGGATTAAAACAAGACGGTTCAGAATATGTGATTGGTCTTTCGCAAAAAGGACAAGATGACCTTGGAGATGTGAACTTTGTGGAATTACTAAAAAGTGAGTCAGTTACTCCAGAAGATTCGATTATTAGTGTCGAAGCTGCAAAAGGCAGTGACAGAATTACTATCTCCACTGAGCGGAACAGTCGTGGTTTCCATGATGAATTAGAAGATAATCCAGAGTTCTTAAATGAATTAGAAGAAGAGAAAAACTGGATTGTTCGTCTAAATGGAGTAGATGAAGCTGCATTCAATGCTTTATTGGATGAAGATCTTCCATGAACAATGTGAAGTGAAAATAAAGGATAAAAAGAAAAACTACGAGTTCTCAGCGAGTGAGAATTCGTAGTTTTTATTATGCATTTTTGTTTGGATCGAATGACACGCTCCACAAAGTTATCAAATAATCCCTTGCATCACATTGCTATCTTCAATTAATAATTCAGGATGCCATTGAACGGCAACTACACTTTGGTCCTTTGATTTAGATTCGAACGCTTCGATCAGTCCATCCGTACTCCAAGCAACTGGAACAAAGTCAGAGGCCAATTGTTTAACCGCTTGGTGGTGGTAAGAGTTCACTGGAGTCGTTGTTCCAAGAACGCGAGAAAGCTCGCTGCCACTTGCGATTTGAATCGTATGTGTTGGTTGGCTTGGCATTGTTTTTTGTGTATGTTTCACAGAAATATTTTCGTATTGTGATTCGATATCTTGGTAGAGTGTTCCACCAAAGAGCGACGTTTAGAATTTGTAAGCCGCGACACACTGCAAAGATTGGTTTGTGTTGTCTATAAGCTTCTTTAATGAGCTCAATTTCAAACGCATCACGAGCAGGATAAGTACGTTCCAATTTTAAGTGCGGTTCTTCGCCATATAATAATGGAGAAACGTCTTGTCCACCCGCTAATAGAAGTCCATCTACCCGTGAGATGAATTCTTTTGCAAATTCTGGGTTACTGATGGGAATAATGACAGGAATTGCATTTGCCTTTTCAAGACCACAGACAAAAACCATTTGGTGCATACGATAAAATGTAGCGATCTTCTTCCGTATTTATCTTGGCGATGATTTCCTGCAATACCAATAAGTGGATAAGTTTGCATGTGTATCAGCCTTTCTTTCAAAAATATGTTTCATCATACCGCATTTTTATGAAAATGAAAAGCATTATTACGATTTTTCAAAGAGCGGCTATTTGCGAATCGTTCTCAATTAGGATAAAAATAAGACAGAATAGAATGATTATAAAGGAGAATGAATCGTGGCAACTTTAGAGATTAAAAAAATCTACATGTATCGATTGAAGATAAAGAAATTTTGAAGGGCGTTAATTTAACGATTAACACTGGAGAAATTCATGCAGTTATGGGACCAAACGGAACTGGAAAATCAACACTTTCTGCAGCGATTATGGGCCACCCAAGCTATGAAGTAACAGAAGGAGAAATCCTATTAGACGGCGAAAACGTCTTAGAAATGGAAGTAGATGAACGCGCTCGTGCAGGTCTATTCTTAGCGATGCAATATCCAAGTGAAATCGTTGGGGTGACAAACGCAGAATTCATGCGTTCAGCTATCAACGCTCGTCGTGAGGAAGGCGATAAAATGGGAGTTCGTGAATTCATCAAGAAATTAGATGAAAAAATGGCTCTATTAGACATGCCAGAAGAAATGGCAGAACGTTACTTAAACGAAGGCTTCTCAGGCGGGGAGAAAAAACGTAACGAGATTCTTCAATTATTAATGATTGAACCAACATTCGCGATTCTAGATGAAATCGACTCAGGCTTAGATATTGATGCGTTGAAAGTTGTTTCTCGTGGAGTGAATGCGATGCGTGGAGACAACTTTGGATCATTAATTATTACGCACTACCAACGTCTTTTAAACTACATTGAACCAGATGTGGTACATATTATGATGGATGGTCGTGTCGTGATGACAGGAGATGCTTCTCTTGCTCGTCGCCTAGAAGCTGAAGGATATAAAGGGATCAGTGAAGAATTAGGAATTAAGATTGAACATCAAGAGTAGGAGTGAGATTGTGGCAGAGACAAAATTAACCATAACACCAGAAGAAATCACCGCATTCTCTCTTACAAAGAATGAACCAGAGTGGTTTCTACAAACACGTTTAAAAGGCTTGGAACTAGCTAAAACACTAGACTTGCCATTTATCGAACGTGTGAAATTCCACCGTTGGAACTTATTCCAATCAGCAATTGGTGAAGGCACTTCAATGATTGAAGAACTTCCAAAAGTGATTCCAACAGCAGCTGGAAGTGCAAAAATTGTACAACTAGGCGCGGTATCATACTGGGAAGAAATGAATGTTGAAACAGCATTGAAAGACGTTCTCGTGATGGATTTATTCGATGCCTTGGAACAATATCCAGAGCTCGTAAAACCGTACTATATGACAAAGGCAGTACCAGTTGAAGAAGATAGCTTAACAGCTTACCACGCTGCTATGGTCAACTCAGGAGTATTTATTTATATTCCAAAAAATGTAGACGTAAAAGATATTATTGAATCTCATTTCGTTCAAAATCAACTTAGTGGACGAAGCGTTCGTGAAGCACGTGTTAATCGTGGCGGACGAAAACAGCTCGGTCTCTTATGTAGAACGTTTTGAAAGTGTCGGTGACAAAAAGAATACAGCCAACATTGTAGTAGAAGTGATCGCAAAACAAGGGGCGAAAGTTCAGTTTGCGGCTGTAGATACTTTAGGTCAATCAACAGATGCGTATGTGAACCGTCGTGGCTATCTTGAAAAAGATGCAACGATTAACTGGGCACTTGGGCATTATGAATGACGGAAATGTGATTGCAGACTTCGACTCTGAATTACGCGGAGACGGTTCTCATTCACAAGTAAACGTTATCGGTATTTCTACAGGACGCCAAGTACAAGGAATCGATACACGTGTGACAAACTATGCGCCACATTCAGTAGGACATATCCTGCAACACGGTGTTATTTTAGATAAATCAACCTTAACGTTTAACGGAATTGGACATATTATTAAAGGGGCGAAATTCGCAGACGCTCAACAAGAAAGCCGTGTACTGATGCTTTCAGAAGGCGGACGTGGAGACGCGAACCCAATTCTATTAATTGATGAAAATGAAGTAACGGCAGGACACGCAGCAAGCGTGGGGCAAGTGGATGATGAACAATTATTCTACTTAACAAGCCGTGGAATCTCAGAAGCTGAGGCAAAACGCCTAGTCATTCGTGGATTCTTAGGAGCCGTGATTCGTTCAATTCCTTCAAGTACTCTTCAAAAAGAACTTATGGACATGATTGAACAAAAAGTTGGTTTGCTAGCTATGATTAGTAAAAACGATTCGAGAAGACTTTCCAATATTAAAGCGTGAAGTCAACGATGAAGTGCTAGTCTATTTAGACAATGCAGCCACAACCCAAAAGCCACGTCCAGTCGTAGAAGCTGTTGAGAAATTCTACGCAACTCATAATGCCAATATTCATCGTGGGGTGCATACACTGGCTCAGGAAGCCACTGACTTATACGAAGCATCTCGAGCTAAAGTAGCGAAATTTATTAATGCAAGCAGCACAAAAGAAGTGCTCTTTACGCGTGGAACAACAACTAGCTTAAACTGGGTTGCACAAGGGTTTGCGCCGAATCGCCTCCAAGAAGGAGACGAAATTTGGATTAGCCCTGCTGAGCACCATTCGAATGTGGTACCTTGGCAACAAGCGGCCAAACAAACGGGAGCCGTCTTACGTTATTTTTCATTAACGAAAGAGGGCGAATTAGACCTCGAAGCAGCAGGGAAAAGCCTTTAACCCGAGAAGGCAAAAAAATCGTATCGATTAAACCATGCCTCAAACGTGCTTGGAACAGTAACGGATGTGAAACGTGTAGCCGAAATGGTTCACGCAGTAGGAGGCATCCTCGTTGTGGATGGTGCTCAAGCAGCGCCGCATCAAAAGGTGGATGTCCAAGCGTTAGACTGTGACTTTCTATGCCTTTAGTGGACATAAGATGCTGGCTCCTACAGGAATTGGTATCTTATATGGAAAAGAAGCACTTCTTCAAGAGATGAATCCAGTCGAATTCGGCGGAGAAATGATTGATTTCGTGTACGACCAAGAGAGTACATGGAATGAATTGCCGTGGAAATTCGAAGCAGGCACTCCAAATATCGCAGGAGCGATTGGACTGGCCGCTGCCATTGATTATTTAGAAGAAATCGGGATGGAGAATATCCATCAGCATGAACAAGAAATTGTCGCATTTCTCTTACCAAAAGATGCAAGAGATGGAAGGTGTGACGGTTTACGGGCCAAGTGACCCAGCACAGCATTCTGGAGTCATTAGTTTTACCATCGATGGCATCCATCCACACGACGTCGCAACAGCGCTCGATATGGAAGGATTTGCGGTTCGTGCAGGACATCATTGCGCGCAACCTTTAATGAGATGGCTCGATGTACCGGCAACATGCCGTGCAAGTTTTTATATTTATAACACGCTTCAAGAAGCAGAGAAGTTTTTAGAAGCATTAGAAAAAGTAAAGGAGTTTTTCCAATATGGCCTTATCTAAATTAGATCAGCTTTATCGTCAGGTGATTCTGGATCATTCGTCTCATCCGCACCATAAAGGATTGGTGGATGATGCGAGCATTCCAACGATTGAATTTAATAATCCAACGTGTGGAGATGTGTTGCAGTTGCAACTTGTCGTAAATGATAAACGGCGTGATTGAAGATGTTCACTTTGACGGACACGGCTGTACGATTAGTATGGCGAGTGCCAGCATGATGAGTGATGCGATTATTGGAAAGACAGTTGACGAAGCGGTCGCTCTAGCAGAAGATTTCTCAAGTCTGGTGCAAGGGTGAAACCGTGGATGAAGAACCTTTAGGGGATGCGGCGCTACTTGCCGGTGTTCAAAAATTCCCAGCGCGTATTAAATGTGCCACTCTTGCGTGGAAAGCATTAGAACGTGCCGTAGAAAATGAGAAAGCATAAGAAAGTGGTGACAAAATGAGTGGAGTTCCTGAATTAGCCGATTACAAATATGGCTTTCATGAGGATGTAACACCTGTTTATGAAACAGGAATGGGATTAAGCGAAGAAGTCGTTCGTACGATTTCACAAGTGAAAAACGAGCCACAATGGATGCTTGATTTCCGATTAAAATCATTGAAGACATTCGAAAATATGCCAATGCAAACATGGGGTGCGGACCTATCAGACATTGATTTTGATGCGATTACTGTATTTTCAAAACGTGCCAGCGATAAGCCAGCGCGTTCTTGGGATGATGTTCCTGAGAAGATTAAAGATACTTTCGAGAAAATCGGGATTCCAGAAGCAGAGCGTGCGTATTTAGCCGGAGCTTCTGCGCAATTCGAGTCTGAAGTGGTTTACCATAATATGAAAGAAGAGTTCGATAAACTTGGAATCATCTTTACAGATACAGACTCAGCGTTAAAAGAATATCCTGAATTATTCAAAAAGTATTTTGCAAAACTAGTACCACCAACAGACAACAAATTAGCTGCGTTAAACTCAGCTGTATGGTCAGGTGGAACGTTCATCTATGTGCCAAAAGGTGTCAAATGTGATGTGCCGCTTCAAACGTACTTCCGTATCAACGACCAAAACATGGGACAATTCGAACGTACGCTTATCATCGTAGACGAAGGAGCGAGCGTACACTATGTTGAAGGATGTACAGCGCCAACGTACTCTTCAAACAGCTTGCATGCAGCGATTGTAGAAATCTTCGTTGAAGAGGGTGGCTACTGCCGTTATACAACGATTCAAAACTGGTCGGATAACGTGTATAACTTAGTAACGAAACGTGCCAAAGCTGCTGCTCATGCAACGGTTGAGTGGATTGATGGAAACCTTGGTGCGAAGACAACGATGAAATATCCTTCAGTCTATCTAGAAGGACCATACGCAAAGAGGTACAATGTTATCCATCGCGTTTGCCGGAGAAGGTCAACACCAAGATACAGGTGCGAAGATGATTCATAACGCGCCACATACGTCAAGTTCAATCGTTTCAAAATCGATTGCTAAAGATGGTGGAGCGGTGAACTACCGTGGTCAAGTAACCTTTGGGAAGAAATCAGATTATTCTATTTCGCATATCGAATGTGACACGATTATTATGGATGACAAGTCGAAATCAGACACGATTCCATTTAACGAAATTCATAATGATAAAGTAGCGCTTGAGCATGAAGCGAAAAGTGTCAAAAATCTCAGAAGAGCAGTTGTTCTACTTGATGAGTCGCGGAATTAGCGAGTCAGAAGCCACAGAGATGATTGTTATGGGATTCGTTGAACCATTTACAAAAGAACTTCCAATGGAATACGCTGTTGAACTAAACCGTTTAATCGCGTACGAGATGGAAGGTAGCGTAGGTTAATTTTTAATAAGACCATAGAAACACCGGTTAGATCAATGTTTCTATGGCTTTTTTAGTAAATTTACAGATATAATAACAAGATTAATATCGTATAGGAAATCTATAATATATTTTTTAATTTTATAGTTTTCTAATATTATTTGCTCAGAAATTTTGGATATTTTCATATAAAATAATCCTTGTTATATCAATGTTTTTCGAACAAAAATGCACTTTAGGTGAAAAGTTTTACATTTTACGAGATATTACACTTGTATTATATTCAGAACGTGTTATAATATGTTCATCAAGAGATATAAAAGAAAGGAGAATGGGTATGAGAAAAACAACCATGGTCGAACGAAAATAAGACTGAACGGATTAACTTTACGATTGAGCCCTTCTTTGAAAAGAAGCGTTTTTGAAGATTATCTCAACAGACGTATCAACTTATTTTCGGACGGTCATCGAAAATGAAGTCGAAAGTCATCAGAAAAAGTTGAAAACTGGCCCGGACGCAATTAAAAACATTATTGCATGGACAGTTTAAGGCGTTCTCCGAACAAGTCTTCGGAACGTTTAATTACCGAGGACGGAACTATCCATATAAAATTTTGGATGTTATGTCAGTCGAAGAAGGACAACCACTTGAAGTCATTGACTACGAGGATGGGTTGGTATATGTAAAAGTGATTGAGGAAATCAATCCAGAAAAATTAGTATATGTAACTATTTAGAAAGAAGGAAATTTAAAATGCCAGTAACAATCTTAATTATCGCCGTAGTATTAATCTTATTAATTATTGCTTTCAAATCAATTCGTATCGTTCAACAAGGACACAAAGCTGCTGTTCAATCATTCGGACGTTATGTTGGAGAATTAGGACCAGGGTTACACTTTGTAACACCAATCATTCGTAACATTGCTTACGTTGTGGATATGCGTCAACGTTCATTAGACTTAGATCCACAAGAAATCATCACAAAAGACAACGTTAATTTAACAATTGACGCTTCAGCTAAATACCACGTAGATAATCTTGAAGAATACTTATATGGAAACACAAACCCAGAAGGATTATTACTTTTAGATATCCAAAACGAATTACGTGACATTATCGGTACAATGACAATGGCTGAAATCCTTGGTGGTACTAACAAAATCAACACTGATTTAAACCAACGTGTATTCGGTAAAACAGACTCTTATGGGGTTACAATCGACCGTGTAAACATCGGTGAAGTAATTCCTCCACAAAGCATCGTTGAAGCGATGAACAAACAAATCACTGCTGACCGTGAACGTGATGCTGCGTTAATCGCTGCTGACGCTCGTCAAAAAACAGTTGAAATGGATACAAGAACTCAAAACAACAAATTATTAGCAGATGCTCGTGCACATGCTGAAAAAATCGCAATTGACACTCAAGCAACTGTTGCTCAATTAACAGCTATCAACAATGCATTAAACGAATCTAACTTAAATGCTGCTGCGTTAGAATACTTAGCAATCGACGCTAAAAAAGCTCTTGCTGAAGGTCCAAACAATACAGTTGTATTAATGGATGGTCAAAACAACGCAAAAATCGCTGAAAACATTGCTTCATTAGCATCAGGACGTAAAGTTTGGGACGAAGCAGGTAAATAATCATGAAACAACAAGCTAACAAATCTTTCTTTTAGATTGAAAGTGGCTTGCCGTGTTGATTGTCAGTTTCTTCATGATGGGAGCTTTTCCAAAGTATTACTGTAAATACAGTGTATGCAGAAACGACCTCAGATAATTCTAGTAAGATGGTGGGGTCGTATGAAACCACGGTTAATGTTCAAGCAAACAAAAATTTTAATGAAACAATTACGGTTCCATTAAAGTTTAACAATCCTGATTATGATTCTGTGAAAGTACCTGTTCAACTCAACAATCTAAAAGAAGGAAACTATAAACTTCAATTTTTGTATTCAGAGAGATAAAAATACAAATTAGATGTCTTTCTCTTAAATAAAAATGGTCTATCTATTCACCTTGAATTTATTGATTTGGTGGATGGAAAAGTCGTTAAACCATTCCAATATGATAGAGCAACGGATGAAAAGAGATGTAGAGGAGATGACGACTGAAGCTTGAAAATGCAAAAGAAAAGTCAGTCTAATTCTAATCTACAATCAACGAATCAAAAGAACAATAACAATAACGCAAAGACCAATACGTACGATAGTAAAAGTGATAAAATTTCTAATACGAATGACAATAAGAAAATAGTTTCTGAACTATGTTTAATCCAAAAAGACTACGGACATTTATTATGTGATTAGGACAAGCTTTGTGTTTTTATCGTATTAATTCTAATGGTATTTGTATTTATTGGTAAAACAAAATAAGGCAAGAAATAACTCACAAAAAGAGAACTCTAATAGAAATATTAATTCTCCTAAGAGAAATAGAACGACAAAATCAATACAGATTCTGGGTTGGAAGAAATTCCACAAAGAGTTTATCGTCCACGTCATAGCATTTCAGATCCAAAACAACGTTCTCAAGCAAAAAACAAGCGACTAAAACAGGCAGTACAGTCTACAAATCGCTCAAAGAACTCAACAGAGCCCAGAAGAGTTTGTTGGAACTCAACGTCCAACAAGACCATTAGTGTATAAGACAAAATCTAAAGAAAAAGTCGCATACTTTACCAAGAGGTACTTTCAACAAATCTCTTCCTCGAATCATTAAAACAGTATGCTTGAAATAAAGTGATAGATCCTCTAAGTTGTAAGAAACTTAGAGGATGCAGGGGAAGCATTTGCAGTCTATAAAGAATGGGAGTATTCTAAGTAAGAAGGGTGGAATATGGATGCAAGAAATACAAAAACTAATGAAAAAAATTGAGGCTGATCCGCAAAATGATGCGTATACAAAGGCCGGAATTAGACCATTATTTTCTGCAGCCTCGAAGCGCAAAGATTTTGATTGTTGGACAAGCTCCTGAATTGAAAAGCACAAGAGAGTCGCTTGTTTTGGAATGACCAAAGTGGCGATAATCTAAGAAACTGGATGGGAGTTGATCGTGATTTCTTCCTATCAATCTGATTTATTCGCAGTCGTTCCTATGGATTACTATTACCCAGGGAAGGGAAAGTCAGGAGACCTTCCACCGCGTAAAGGATTTGCAGAAAAATGGCACGCAGCCACATTAGCCTTAATGCCGGATATTGAACTGATTATACTGGCTTGGAAAATACGCACAAGACTATTATTTAAAAATACAAAGAAGAAAAACTTAACTGGAAACAGTAGAAGGCGTATAAAGAATACTTGCCAAAAGATGTTTCCACTAGTACACCCATCTCCTTTAAATCGTCGATGGATGGCAAAAAATCCATGGTTTGAAGAGGATGTTTTACCAGAATCTAAAAAGAGAGTTCAAGAAATCATTAAAGGAGCCAAAAATGAGAACGGAATTATATCCAGAAATCGAAATCTACAAAGGAACATAGGATTCCAGTGAGCGCCTTGCATACCATTTACGTGGAAAGAGTCAGGGAATCCCATTAGGATATCCAGTTGTTGTTTTTACACGGCGGACCAGGAGGGCATCCTCTCCAGTGAATCGTCAGTTTTTGATCAGAATTTTTATCGTATTATCCAATTTGATCAACGTGGATGTGGGAAAGAGTACCCCTTTGCATCGTTAGAAGAGAATACGACACATGATTTAGTGAGCGATATGGAGAAGATTCGTACAGCACTAGGGATTGATAAAATGACTGTGTTTGGCGGTAGCTGGGGAACAACGCTAGCCTTACATTATACGATTGCACATCGTGAACGTGTTGTAGGATTGATGCTTCGTGGAATCTTCCTTGGTCGTCAAAGCGATGTAGATTGGTTATATCAAGATGGGGCGTCTCATTTTTATCCAGAGAACTTCGAGAAGTTTAAAGCACCAATTCCTGTTGAAGAACAAGGAAAATTGGTGAATGCGTACTACAAGCGTTTGACGTCAGACGATGAATCGATTTGTCTAGAAGCAGCGTGCGTGGGCAGAGTGGGAACATGGTCTCGTGAAATTAATTCCGTATGAGCCGATTGTCTGGGATGAAGCAGGCATACGCGCGGCGCTGACGATTGCTCGAATGGAATGTCACTTCTTCTATTATCACTGCTTTGTAGAAGATGATAATTACATCTTGAACCGTGCAGAGGCATTCAGGGGGATTCCAATGCATATCGTTCATGGCCGTTATGATGTGGATTGCCTACCGAGTGCGGCGTTTGAACTCGCTCAAGCTGTCGTTGGAGCAGAACTCATCTATGCACAAGCGGCAGGTCATCACCTGCAATGGAACTCGCATGATGGAAGCATTGGTTGGCTTTAGTGAAAAATGCAAAATCTATTTTAAATAAAAGAAAGGCTCGCAGAATTCATCTGCGGGCCTATTTTTGTGTTTAGATTTTTTCAAGAAGCATTGCTGCAATGCGCTCTACATCACGGTTACTTCCACGTAATTCAAATTCATCGAGCACTGGGAATCCAAAACGCTCAGAATATTGACGTGCCGTGAGGCAGAATTGCTTGTTGAAGTTACGATTTCCGCTACCAATAACACCAAAGCAATTGCGTAATTAGTGTTCATGAGGCTAAGAAATCACCTGAGTGGATTCGTTAAGACTTCAACATCTCCGTTATCCACGCCATTTCCCCTTCTAAGTAAGTTGGAAGAAAAAGCAACGAATGGTTTGCCTACTTTGAAATAATCTTCTTGGCCTTTGACAAGGTCTTTCACATTCGTCAGTGTTACTTTTAAAGAGGGGTCCATAAAGCGTAATTGATCTTTTAAACGAGTGACGAAGTTATGTGTATTTCCGGTTAAACTGATATAAATAATTGGTAATTCTTTCGACATTGAGAAACCTCCGAAAAGATTTTGCTGTCTTTTAGCATACTCGCACTTTGCCTAATCCTTCTAGAGGGTGTTTTTAACTTTTAAAAATTGCGAAAAATCAGCTATATACTTGAGAATAAACACGAAGGGAGATACTCATGTCACACTTAAAAGAAGAAAGTACAATCTCGTAAGACCTTTAGCGATCATTTCCATCCGGATGCTGGAAAACAACGATTACAGAACAATTACTCTTATACGGGGGAGCGATTCGATCAAGCGGGTACCGTAAAAGGGGAAGAAAACAGGGAAGTTTGCAAAATCTGACTGGATGGAAATCGAGAAACAACGTGGGATTTCTGTAACGAGTTCAGTAATGCAAGTGGAATACGATGGAAACCATATTACACTGTGGACACCCCCAGGTCAGCAGATTTCTCAGAGGATGCGTATCGCATATGGCGTGGATAGTGCCGTGATGGTATCGACGGTGCTAAAGGTTGAGCCGCAAACAGAAATTATTCAGTTTGTGGTATGCGTGTCCCCAATCTTCACGTTTATTAATCAAATTAGACCGTGATGGACGTGAACCATTAGAATTAATCGCGGAATTAGAAGAAATGATAGGCATTGACGCGTATCCAATATGAACGCAGCCGATGGGGATGGGGAAAACATTCCTGGTTTATATGATATTTATAATAAACGTGTGAAATTGATGCATCAGAAGAAAATGAAGATAATGATTTTACCATATGAGTGAATGAAGATGTGGCGAAGTGGACGGTGATTATGCGTTTAAACAATCCACGCTCTATGGCTGAAACCATCGAAAGACGCACAACTTTTATTAGAAGCAGGGAATGCTTTTGATGAAGAAAAAGATTGCAACAGGTAAATTAACGCCTGTATTCTTGGTTCAGCCTTAACAGGATTTGCGTTCAAACGTTCTTTGATGCGTTCGTTGACTGGCTCCAAGCCCGCTACTGAAAACTGAATCAGGGAACTTAGACCCCTCTAGAACAATTCACGGATTCATCTTTAAGATTCAAGCGAATATGAACCACACTACACGCGACCGTATCGCGTTTGTACGTATCTGTTCAGGTGTGAGTTCGTTCCAGGAATGGATATTGCACGTCAACCGTTCTCAAAAGAGAAATTATCTCATACAACACAATTTATGGCAGATAGCCGTGAAACGGTGAAAAGCAGCGTTGCAGGATATTATCGGACTTTGATGACAGGAAACTTCAAATCGGAGAGATACGATATACTCAGGAAAGTGTGTGAGTTCGAACCACTGCAATTACGCCAGAACTCTTTTAATAAAGTTTCTGCGAAAAACGTGATGAAGCAAATCATTCCACAAAGGAATCGAGACAGCTAGTACAAGAAGGCAGTTCCAATTATACAAGACCTACCATACAGGAGAATATATCCCTGGGTGCCGTTGGACAACTCCAATTCGAAGTGTTCCAATACTGCTTTGTTAAATGAATACAATGCCGAAGTAGTCATGACTCCAATCCCGGGAAGTAAAGATTGCTCGTTGGATTGACCGAAAACAACTGGATCCAAATATGTCATCAAGCCGCAACTTATTATGTCAGTGACCGAGTTGACCAACCGGTCTTCTTATTCGAAAACCAATTCGCCTAACTGGTTCAAAAGATAAACATCCAGATGTAGAATTAAGCATTATTCTAATTAAAACAAATAAAAAGACTCTCTAAACCAATTGAGTGAGAGTCTTTTCATCTTCAAAGTTAAGCTTCGTATCCCATTAAGATTCCGCCTTGTTCTGCATAATATTTGCTGCAGACACCGGCATGAATGCTTGTAACATTGGCATCTGGGAATTCGCTGTGAACGGCTGTGAATTAAGCCGCAATTTCTGGATTACTGCGGTGGCTAATGACCACGCAACCACCCTTCGCAGCCATTGTTCTTCATTTCCTTAGTCCAAAGGCTTGAACAGCTTTCTTTTGACCTTTTTGCTTTGTGAAGAAGGTTTAAGGTTCCTTCTGGAGATGCGTTACCGACTAAGCGAATGAGCATTCCGATTACTGCACCAACTAATTTGTTTAAACGACCATTTTTCACTAGTTATCGACACGGAGCAAGCGCAAAATAATAGTTTGGTGCTCGCTAAATATTCTTTTAACGCTGCAACCACTTCTTCATAAAAAGCCCTTGAGCAATCAGTTCATTTGCTTTTTGCACAAATAGAACCATTCACCACTTGCTGAAAAGACTATCGAGACTTCAATATTTGTTTCGAGTTCTTCATAACATGCTAATTGAGCACTGTTTTTGGCTTCCTGATAGACCACCTGTAATAAGCTAGCAATAATATTTTCAGCTCCTCTAGGCCTCTAAAAAGCATCTGGGATCTTGGACAAACGAAGCGGTTTCTCTCGATTCATACATTTCAATCATCATAGCATCAATATCTAATGCTGAATCGTCTTATATGGTGTCTTTCGCCCACTTGAACAGTTAGTGGAACATTAATATATTCGTGTATTGGGTGCTAGATTCTCAATTCACGTAAATCACATCGAATCTCAAATTATTTTCCATTTCATAAGAAAATTCTCCTTTAATTGTATAGTTCATACAACAGTAATATGCTGAAGTTCAAAATAAGTCAACTAATCTAGTAAAAACTTAACATTTTGTATTGGAATAGCGTCTGTCACTATTGTTAGGAGATAAAATCAGAGGAGGAGTATTATGACTCAAACATTTCTTTGGGTATGGATCCAAAGCCAGCAATTATTATCGAATAAATTAAATCGACATGGAGTAATTGCTGGAGCCACAGGTAAGGAAAACTGTTCTTTAAAAGTTCTTGCTGAACAATTGAAAGTGAAGCTGGTGTACCAATGTCTTTCTGATAAGGCGAGTTTAGCTCTTGCCGAAAAAGGTGAGTAACTGAAAAGATTGCCGAACGATTAGTACACGTAGAAAGATTTTGAACCAAGTTCTTATCCAATGGCTTTGTTTGGGATATTTTTGGTGAAAACGGGAATTAACATTCGTACAACCATTTCGAAATGGGACTCATGTTTTATTATCTCAACTGTTAGGATTAAAATGAAACGCAGAAGGTATTTCTTTAAAACATTGCGTTTTAAAGTTGCTTAGATGAACAAGGTCTACTGATCAATTGATATTAAAGGGTTACGTGCAATGTTAAATTATGTGAGACTCATGCTTCTGGTGCGTACTTATATGGAAATATTGCCCAACAATCGATTGGAACTATGCGTAGTTTATGATGTGTTAGAACAACAAGGTGGAAATAGTTCTTTGGAGAACCAGCTTTTTGACAGTACTGATTTATTTAAAACAGATGCAAGTGGACGATGGAACCATCAATGTATTATCTTCTGAAAAAGTGATTCCAAAACACCTAAATTATATTCAACTTTCTTATTATGGTTCTATCTCGAGTTATATGAAAGCTTACCTGAAGTAGAATTTAGATAAACCAAAAGCTAGTATTCTTCTTTGACGAAGCACATGTACTATTCAACCAGAGCAACCCAGCTGTACAAACAAAAATTGAATTAATTGTACGTTTAATTCGTTCGAAAAGGAATTAGTATTTCTTTCTTTGTAACATAAAAATCCAACGGATATTCCTAATGCGGTAACTAGATCGGTTAGGAAATCGAATCCAACATGGCTTGCGTTCGTTTACACCAGCTGAGCAAAAAATGTAAAACAGTAGCTGGAATCCTCCGTCAAGAAGAAGTGTAGAAAGATTTAGTTTCAATGATTACAGAACGAAAGTAGGGGGATGCAGTGCAGTTTCTACTTTACAGGTAAAGATGGATCAAGGATTTTATGGTAGAAGTGGTTTCTATGTTTACCCACCAAGAGTAAAATTAGATGCGGTTGATGCTTTGTTCGTCAACAGCTAGTAAATCAATCTTCCATTCTATGATAAATATGCGGAAATGTTTGACCGTGAGGTCTGCTCATGAGCAATTATTAGCATTAGAACAACACTCTCAACAAGAGCAAGAAGAAGTTTTAGCTCAAAGAGAAGCGGGAAAAACAGGCTAAATTAGAAGAAAAGAACGTGAACGTCAAGAAAGAGAACTAGAACGTCAAGCGACGACAAGCAGCAACAAGAAAAGGTGATTCGCGATGGATCGCTTTTACGAAAAATATTATGTCTAGCGTTGGACGTGAAGTCAGGTGATACTCGTGAGTAATGGTTTGTTCAAAAATAAGAGGAGGCTGTCCTATGGCAAATGTCGTTGTATTCTTAGCGGAAGGATTTAAAGAGATTGAAGGCCCTACAGGTTGATATTTTGAGAAGAGCAGGTCATATTGTGCATACAGTATGGTATTGGTGACAAGTCATTACGGGTTCTCATAAAATTTCAGTGAAGGCAGATGATGAATTGAGACATTTTATTGGGCTCAAATAGATGCCTTAGTGCTCCAGGGTATTCCAGGGGCACACATCATAGAGAGAATGAGCTTTCTTATTCAGCTGAGAGAATATTCGAGGCAAAATATGTGCAGCAATCTGTGCAGCGCCAATTGTCCTACACAGGGCAGGATTGCTGAAAAAGAAAAGTTTACTTGTTATCCAGCTGAAGATGAAATTAACGACGGAATTTATACAGGCACGTTAGTTGAAAAAGATGGATCATCACGGGTTGCGGTGCAGCTGCGTTTCGAATTTGCTTATACAATAGCAAAGCATTAGGAACGAGATATCTCCGCACTTCGAGAAAGGGGATGCAGTACAATAAACTTTTATAATGTTAGAAAGATTTGTTCTATTTTTGAACAAATCTTTTTGTTACAAAAAATATTACAATGTTACAAGATTATTAAATGTATAACTGATTTTTCTTGGAAATTTGAGAGAATAAAGTATCAAAATCGACGTAATCTGTATTAGAAATTAGAAATATATGAGAAAAGAAGAAATTAATCAAGTAGGTGAAGATTACGTAGTAAAGAGTTCGTATTACCCTCAAAAGAGTGGCGATGTAGACTTTCTCAGCTATCGTAGATACTCATCCAACTGCGGAAGAAATACTGAATTAACAAAGAGAATATCCCGGTTGGTATGGCGACAGTATATACAATTTAAACTCTGTTTATTAAAAGAGGGTGTTGAGTGAATTAATGGGATGGAGATAGTGCCGACATGATTTTGATTTAGGACAGCACCATCATGCAGTTTGCGATGTTTAGTGGGAAAGTAGTGGACGGTTATATTATCCAATTCTAGCTGATGTTGAAAAAGCTGCTGGGAACAAGTTAGCAGGTTTAAAGGTTGAGGACACGAGATGGAAGCATATGGAATTTGTCCGGACACAATGCGAGATGAGATAGTATTCAATAAGGGTCGTGGAGAATGGAGAAGGTCATCTCAACGAAGAGGTCAACAATGGACATCAGCATATACGCACAAATCCTGAAGAAATCATCGAAGTAAATTTAATGGAGGAGGATTGCGCAAGAGAGACCCCTCGTTTCAGTGGGAAAGATCTTTAAAAGAAAAAGACCAAAAAGAAAATGTCTAAAACCAATGTCAATAGGGAGTAACTTTGAAGTTATTTTAGTATTCAATTAATACGATTCATCGCATTATGGCAGATCAATCTAATGAAGAAGAATCAGAAAACGGTATTATTCCAGTCGAACAAGAACATGCAAGAGATACGAAATGATAATTTAACTGTTAAAGATGAAACAGATGGAAATACATTGAAGTTCGAGAATTCAATCCGACAGATAGTTCTAGAAATGAAGTTACGGCTGTGCGGAGCAGATTTCAACTTTACAAAACCAGCCGTGTTAGGATATGAAGGGTGCTTCTAAAGAAAACTCTTGATAAAACCCTCATCAAACAAAAATTATTTTCCGAATGTAACGTCGATATTCAGTACTATGTATCTGTATATCAACAAAAGGATCGTGGTTTCGAACAATTGGACCCTTCTGGGCAACGTATCAACTTGTTTTCATGCAGATACTTTACAACCATTTGAACTTTTCAAAACTTATTTAATAATGGTTAGCAGTATCTAACTTCTTTTGTAAAGAAAGCATTGGATGAATCTAAAGTGAAATGGATTATCTGATAATCTCACGAGTACTTCTCAATTTAAAGATAATAATTGGAAGAAAAGCTAGGTTACATCAATCATTCAAAATGGAATCTGCATAAACACAAAAGACGCAAACAATCTCAGATGTAAAACTAGAATGGACAATTCGCTTTAAGGAGCTTTTTGCATATAGAGACGAGACTATGATTCCAGAAACAGAAAAGAGAACTATACACACACTCTTGCAACCGTTAAGAAAACTACGGAAGAAGAGGGTAGCTTGACATTCGATGATGGTCTCAATCTGGAAACAACACCGAGGTGTTAGCAGTGAGAGAAATATAACCTTCATGCAACGTTTTATCGTCGTGGTCATGCGTAGAAAGGTAATGGGTCTATTGTTAAGCAGGTGTAGAAGCTAATGGGCACGAACTTGGAAAGCCGCAGTTAGAAATCATCCGTTATTACAGAAATCAGCGAACCCGGAAGGTAGTATAAAGAGTGTCTCTAGCTTGCTGGACACGACGGCATCGTGGTTTAAGACCGTGAGTTTTGCGTCCGCCATATGGTGGTTTTGATAAAAATGGTAGCGGAGCAAGCAGATATTGCTATAGTGAACTGGTCGATTGACTCGCAAGACTGGAAATATAGATGCAGCCAGACAATTCAGCATATTAAGGAAAATGCACATAATGGTGGAATCTATTGATGCATGATATTCACGAAGAATCAGTAGAAGCACTACCAACGATTATTGAATACTTACAAGCAGAGGTTAGTGAATTGGTGACTGCAGATGAATTAATGGCAGGACAACCATTAAAAACCAAATCATGCATATTTTAATCGTGAGATATTCAAAAATAGATTAAGAAGCTTGCAATTTTACTGAAAAATAAGGTAAATTGATTAAGTACTTTAATGTACAGACCTTTTACAGAGTTTTGCGAATCACCAACGTTTACTCAGTACAAGGCATAAATTAAAGAAAGAGGTAAGTTTAGAAATGGCACTTCTAAAGAAAGAGACGAAATCATCAGTATGCGTTACACATGAAGGAGACACTGGTTCACCAGAAGTACAAATCGCTGTATAACATACGAAATCACCATAAATGAGTCACATCCGTGTTCATAAAAGACTTCCACTCAAACCGTGGATTAATGAAAAAGTTGGTCACCGTCGTAACTTATTATGCTCGTAACAAAGATGTTCAACGTGCGTGAACTAATCAACCGTTTAGGATTACGTCGTTAATTTTAAGCCAGTGAGAACTCAGGGCACTCGTGCTTGGGAGTTTTTGATGATCATTAAAACGATATAGCATATAAACTATATTGTGAATAAACAAACGTATAAAGCACACCTCAATACTTGAGGTGCTTTTTGCTTATTAACTTTACATTTCTTTAATAGAATGTGAAACGATTTGTCGATAACACATCATATTTTGACTATCATTTGACCTGATGACATGTTTCGTAAAAGTTGAAATGCAGAACGTCCTAATTCAAGCGTATGGATATCTACATGAGCATCAATATGAACAGAAGGTTGGACAGAGTCGAAAGTGATAATCGGCATCTGAATGATTGCCTCGTTTAAATAACGAACAGCCCTTCGGTAAAGAGTGAGTCTGCAGTGACAAGCCCGTCGATAGTCCTTCTGCTAGGGAGGTTCTTTAATCGTCTCATCCCACGTTCTCTTGTAAACTCATCTACTCGAGCAATCAGTTTTCATTTACTGAATCCATGTTCTTGTAAGGCTTTTTATAGCCGTTGAGACGTTCCTTGCAAAACGAATAACTGATCTCGACCACTCGATAAAGGCAATTGATTTAGCTCCTAATGATATATTCAGTAGCATCAAAACCTACTTTTTCATTGTTGTTATCAACGGAATGAAATCAAGAGGAGAACTGTCTTACCGATAATCACAGCAGGGAGACCTGCTCAATAGCAACCACAAGAGGTCTTCGGTTTCCCACCTAGGAAGATTAGACCATCTACTCGTCGACAAGAATGGTATCTTTCAAAATAGATAATCTGCTGATTTCGTGATCTTGTCCCGTATAATTGAATGGAGTATTGATGATCTGCAGCGATTTGAGCAATCCCTCGAATAACTGCGAAGAACCGCTTTTGTATGAAAACATCAGTCTTTTGGAAGAACTACTCAATGACATTCGTTTTTGTTGCTAGCTAGCTACTGACGTGACGTTTGATGATAATTCAGTGTTTTCACTGCTTTTCGAACTTTGATTTTGTCCTTCGCTAATACTGGATTTATCTTGCACATGCGTGTAACGGTTGAAGGGGACCCCTGCAAGTTTAGCCACATCTTTCATAGTGGATGCCATCTGTATTCCTCCTTTCTAGTAATAAAGTGTTTTGTAAATAAAACACTGGATACAGAACTTTACAAAATCCATATCAGTGTTGTGAAAGTTCTATGACTTAATCGCTCCGTCAACCATACCTTTCATGATATGTTTTGTGCGATGATGAATGGATAATGACTGGTAGCATAATTAATAATGTTGAAGTTAAGATCATATCCCATTGTTTTTGTAAATGAACCGACGCAGTTTGAAAACCGCGATTGGTAATGTTTGAATGCATTTCCTTGCCAAGTAATGAAGTGGTAATGGAAAGTCGTTTCAAATCCAGAGGCTGTTCAAGATTAAGATTGTAACGTAGATT
>BNJU01000860.1_pt1 | contig 163620 bp, 172 predicted proteins | sample 8539281 | NCBI WGS metagenome assembly BNJU01 (sample SAMD00202456, study PRJDB9452) | human saliva metagenome | isolation source: human saliva | place: Japan | reverse complement strand
GCCTCCAACCAGTTTTTGTATAATACATCTTGCACCTGCCAGAGCATTTTTCTCTATCTTTTATCATCACATATTCCAATATTATTTTTATATATTCAACTTGGTCAGCAGGAATTTTTTCCTCATAGCTGTCAAGTGAATCACCCTTTATCATCTTTGTGACTATGTCAATCATCTTTTCATCCTTCATCACCGTATTCGGTGAATAGACATACTTGATATCTCTGACAGTCTTTAGTGCATAGTCAATTATCGTATCGTCAATATCGGAAGCTTCCTCCCTGCTGTCACATATCCAACCAATTGCAAGGATACAGCTTGTAAGCGCCTCTTCACTCAGCTTTCCGGATATATGATATTGCACATGTTCTTTACTATCTTACCTCTTGCCGAGCTTGAAAGTATCTCAGTGCCTGAATCGGATTTTCTGAGTGCTATTCCTATTGCATAGGCGCTGAATTGGATATTGTTGCCGGCTCCCTTTAAGCTCTTTTTGGCATCAGCCTCAAACTCATCCTGAATCCACTGCAAATCCGACCTTGTCTTTGCGTGAGTGTAAAGGCAGGCCTGTAAATATCTGGAATTAGAGTGTAATGCCGAGAGCTTACTGAGCTGATCCATACTGCCACACATACCCAAAGCATATATAGCCTGAATGTTTGTAGAAATCTTCGGTCCTCCAGTAATTGAAAATCCGCTGATTTCAGCACTTATTTGGCTCATACAAAGTTTTGAGAGCTTTCTTTTTTCATCATCGCTCCAAGAATTTCCTATCTTTTCTTGCGATGACAAACAATCTCTTTCTGGCTTCCTCAAGGGTGACATTTTTGAGTGCATCAAGTATCACCTCTGCAAATTCATCCTTATTTGATGCATTACAGATACTTGTACCGCAGGAAAAAATCCTCTTTGCAAGATTACCCTTTTCAAGTTTATTCCTGCACTTTTCATAATTTTGACACAGCTGAAGCAGATTGTTGATCTCATCTTTAGGCTGCAATTTGCTGCCGGTCGGTGCCATAATCTTTGACTTTGCTCCCGACTGTTCACTACTGTCAATAGTAATCTCCGTATACCCTTCTTCAAGCTTTGATTTGCCGGCAAGATCTTTACTGGTCCACGCCTTCATACTTATTACCTTGTTCTTACCCATATGTATCTTAAACGCTACATATGCACCGTTATAATACTTTTGATTGAAGGTAATATTGCCGTTGGCTATAGTTCTGTATGTTCCGTCAAGATTTTTACTCTTTATAGGTACTGCAATCAGATTCTGACCGGGCTCCACTCTAAAGCCGTTCATAGTATTTGACAGGTACGGAAGTTTGGCACCTGTAGGAATAATCTCATGAACCGCACCGTTTTTTACTCCAAGGTACAAACAATCGTTTAAGATATTATCTCCCCACTCTATTGCCACCTGCGGCATGGTTCTCATTGTATTATTCTTACTCTGAACAGATGATACGCTACTTGCTTCATTCCCAAGCATTCTCATATCATCCTTCATCTCGTCATACTTGTTCAAATAATAATGATATACGGCTGCACCTCTTGCCACCGCCTGATCCGGATCAAGCGCAACAATAGGTTCAAAGCCGAAAAATTCTTTCAATCTGTCTGTAACCATATAAAACTTTGACATTCCGCCGTTTACAATCACTGCATCTACAGATATATCATCAACATTCAGCTTTTCTGTAGCCTTTTTTAAAACATCAAGTATAGGATAAATGATATTCTTTGTATTCTTTATACTTTCAATTCTTTTATAATCTTCATATTTCAGGTCGGCTCCATAAATACCGACAATATATCTTCCACTTCTTTTTGTGTAAATGTATCGTCATAGGAATATCCTATACCTCCCATATTTCCACCTGTGGAAATCTCTATATCTTCATCAGGATCGTCCCATCCCGAATCGTAGTCGTCACCGCATCTTTCATTTAATTCAAGTTTCAGATGCTCCGCATATACCAAAAGTTGCGGCATTATGACCTTTGTCTCTTTTCTAAGCTTGTTTACAACATCAGGGTGACTGCCGTATTGCTTCAAATATCTTTCATACATAGCCCCTGCAATCACTTCATCAAAGTCGTCACCGCCAAGAAGCGTATATCTGTTGGTAGCTATCTCATCTACTTTTAATATCTCTTTATTGTCTTCTCGCCTCTTTATCTCATGCATTGTGATATCAAGTGTGCCGCCGCCAAGGTCAAATACCAATACTCTCTTTTTCTCACTGAGATCCAAAATATGGCTTGAAATTTCACCGTTATGAATCTGATTTATGAGGTCGTAAATTACGGCATTCGGCTCGGACAAAAGTACAGCTCTTTCAGTGCCGTCGTCGTTTTTCACCTTAATACCTGCAAGTTCCGCCGCATCTCTTGTAGCCTTACACATAGCGGAGTCAAAGTTTGCAGGCACTGTAATTACCGCGTCCTTTATGTCCAATCTGTAAACCTTTGACGCTTCTCTGAGCAGATGCTTTAAAATCCTTGCTGAAATCTGTGCAGGAGTCTTATCGGGAATATCAGGTGACAGCCCTTCCGCAACGGATCTTCCCATCTGACTCTTTATAGATTTTGCCACAAGATGCGGACGCAAAGGGTATTGCATCTTTGCAAAATCTCCTACAAGCGGCTCGTAGTTTTTCTCCTGTCTGTAGTATACACATGACGGAAGCGTGGGCTTTTTCATAGTGGTAAGCTTAGCTTCACCCGATACGGCATTGTACATATCCACCGCTCTTGAAATCTCTACAACTTTACTTACAATATCACCGTTTGGCTTCTCATTGATAGTTGCAAGTACCGAATTGGTAGTACCAAATCTATTCCTACGCATAAATCGTTCATGACTTCACCTCCTTTACCTTAGGCCTTGAAATCTGTAAATCCTTGTCCTATATACCCATCCCGGAGATATTACCCTCACTTTCTTGGTTTTTATCACTGTCAAAAGGTGAACCTCATAATTACAAAACTCAATATCACAAGCACTCACTTCCTTTATAGAGTCTATCTTCATCATAGGTTCTATATGACTGTCACGCACAAACTGTACTAGTTTCTTTACCATAATAAGAAGCCCGTTTATCTCTATAGGCAACTCATAATTGCTCTTTCTGAGAGCATCCACTCCCTTTCTTACCACCAAAAGCTCATCCAGTATACAACCGTACTTTTCCGAATTGAGCATAGCAAAAAAATCCGCCAACTCCTTTACCTTGCTTGCCTCAAGCTGCTCATCAAATTCATCTTGCAAATCTTGAAGCATTGTATTGGTCCTCTCAAGTGCACTCTCAAGCTGCTCCACTTTTCTGAGTGCCTGCTCATATGAAAGCTTATTCTTTTTATCATTTTGTCCAACTCTATTCTCTCCGTCATTTTCATTAAAAAAGTATACATTGCGAACGGCATCCACCATATCGTAGAAAAAGTACTTTGCCATTGTATTTCCGAGCAGATAAAGGCTGTTCTTATCATCAAAAATATCAATCTCAGGATAGTTTTCATATATCATTATCGCTGCAATCCTGTCCTGTGAATCGTGCTTCTTTCCGCTCTTTAGTGCCGGTTCTTTTCTGAGGCTCTCAAATTTCTCAAACTTTTCTTTCTTTCCAAGCATTGCCCCTTTAAAAAGTCTCGCAACATTGTCCGCCCATTTGAAAAGTTCTTTTCTCTCATTCGGATTTGCCATCTTCCTGTTTCTAAAAATCCGTATTACTTCTTCACCAGTCATATCATATCCGTAGTTACTGTTCATAAGTGTAGCCACTTTAGACGGTGCCAGGTCAAAATCACTGCATATAATAGAAAAAATCCTGCTCTCTGTGATTATTTCCTCACTTGACTTACCGCTTTTCTTAGCTTTTCTGACCATAGCTTCATGTATGTTCTGTACAACTTCATTGATTTTTTCTTCATTGATATTTAGCATAGTTCCCCCTTATTAAAGCCTGTATATCTCTTCTTCATCTGCAAATGTAAACTGTGTCCTACAATCCACATCTTTCATCATTTCCTGCTCAATCGTATCATCAAATACTGAATTTTCCTTGCCGCAGTGTACCACTACGGCCTGCCTCGGATTGATTCTTTTTAAAAACTGCTTCATCTCGTTAAAATCCTCATGTAATGAGAAATCAACCTTAATACTTTTATATTGACCTGCCCACTTTGTATTCCTGTCCGATGTCAAATATATATGCGGCATTGGCGGTTTCTCATCACCCATCACTTTATTGTATTTGTTAAGAACAGGTACTGAGAGTTTTTCCATCTTTACCACCATATCCATAATTGAGCGGTCTATATATATCGGTACTCCGGTATTATTCCAATCGTTCAGTTTCTTTATAAATTCTATTCCTTTGCTTAGCTGTGGTATCTGACAAAGTAGAGACCTACGGTTGTCTTTTACCGTATGGAGCACATACCCTGCCTGTTTATATATAGCGTCCGACTTTTTGGTATAGTCAGGATGCTTGGCATGAAGTCCGCATATTATAACGGTATCTATTTCAACATCCTTAGGTATCATGCATCCCTGTGTCAATGCAGTACTATTCAATGAATAATCTCCTGTATAGAGTATTCTTTTCTTTCCTGTTTCAAAAAGCATCATCATCGCACCCGGTATATGCCCTGCCGGATAGAATGTAACCTTGTACTTTCCAAAATCCATAGTCTGCATAAAGCTGACAGTCGCAATTCTTTCCAACAGACTTCTTGCTGCCAGTCTTGTATTCTCATCTCTTGACTTACCTATAAACAGTCTGTCATAAAGCTGATATTCCGATAAAACTTTTGTAATCTCCGTCATATATACACCTGCATAGCTTGTCTGATTCATAAGCTTCAGCAAGTATCCTACATGATCCATATGTGCATGGGATATAAAGATATTGTTGATCTGTGTCATTGATTGTATAAAAGGTGTCCTTATAAGAAACTGAAAATCCGGTCCGAACTCAAGTCCGTCGTCAATGCCGATTCCCGCATCCAAGATGATGTTGGCATCTCCAACTTTTAAGTAGTAGCAGCTTGCTCCCACTCTCTGTCCTCCGCCAAGAGGTATAAATATTATATCTTGTTGCATCTTCCCCCCTTTAACTATTTACTTGTCTTATATAATTATTTCGTAAAACTATATAGAAAACACACGCATCCATGCCCTAATTAAAATTTTAGACATTAGTTATATAAAAGTCAACCTAAGAATTTTACAAAAAAGCTTGATTATTTTTGCAGAAAAATATACTCTCAGTTTCCGTCCCTTATCGGGGTTAGTTTCTGTAAACGATCCAGTAGTTGCTCTCTTTGGTAATTTAATATCATTGTTTCCGTCCCCTTATCGGGGTTAGTTTCTGTAAACGAAGGCATCAAGCCAACCGATGGTTGGACATTCGAAGAAAAGTTTCCGTCCCCTTATCGGGGTTAGTTTCTGTAAACTTTACTTTTACCTGTTTAGATGCGGCAAAGGATTTAGAAATAAAGTTTCCGTCCCCTTATCGGGTTAGTTTCTGTAAACGAATCAGATGCAACAGACGGATTAGATTGGATGCAAGGGGTTTCCGTCCCCTTATCGGGGTTAGTTTCTGTAAACGAAACGAAATCATTTCCTTGAGTATCTGCCAAATCAGTTTCCGTCCCCTTATCGGGGTTAGTTTCTGTAAACAATTATCCTTCCAGAAGATTAGAGATAATGTAGTTATAGTTTCCGTCCCCTTATCGGGGTTAGTTTCTGTAAACAGCAAACATGGTTTGATTTGGATGGGATAGAAGGTCATCGTTTCCGTCCCCTTATCGGGGTTAGTTTCTGTAAACTCAAGATATATAACTCATTGCGAGTTGGTGATAAAGTTTCCGTCCCCTTATCGGGGTTAGTTTCTGTAAACGAAAAATAATTAATAGACTAGAGGGAAAATCTCTAGTGTTTCCGTCCCCTTATCGGGGTTAGTTTCTGTAAACATTACATTGGAAAATCAACAAGGTGGTGATTTATATATTGTTTCCGTCCCCTTATCGGGGTTAGTTTCTGTAAACTTAATAAAGACTGGGATGACAATCAATCTCCAGACCAGCTATGTTTCCGTCCCCTTATCGGGGTTAGTTTCTGTAAACGTTCTCTATGAAGAACAATAACAACATCTTTGCAACCAGTTTCCGTCCCCTTATCGGGGTTAGTTTCTGTAAACAAATTCCTATGGGATTGTACTAAGGGTAATCGTTTAAAGTTTCCGTCCCCTTATCGGGGTTAGTTTCTGTAAACGTTAGAAGTACACGAGCGTACCTGGTTCATCATTAGCGTTTCCGTCCCCTTATCGGGGTTAGTTTCTGTAAACATACCCAAGAGCGTATGCTCAGGGCATATCACAAACAAGAAGGTTTCCGTCCCTTATCAGGGGTTAGTTTCTGTAAACACTATTGCTAGGGCATTTATAAGGAAACCTCAGTTATTGTTTCCGTCCCCTTATCGGGGTTAGTTTCTGTAAACTGGTCATACTATGTTCGAGACAATAACTCTTCCGAGTATTTGTTTCCGTCCCCTTATCGGGGTTAGTTTCTGTAAACGTTTGTCCTTGATGGTATCAAAGGTACCGATTGGTACGGGTTTCCGTCCCCTTATCGGGGTTAGTTTCTGTAAACGGCACCGTCTATGAGTTCTCAACAGATATATCTAGGTTTCCGTCCCCTTATCGGGGTTAGTTTCTGTAAACTATAATAATCATAATGGTCTTTCATTCTTTTTAATTCTTCTAATGAGTTTCCGTCCCCTTATCGGGGTTAGTTTCTGTAAACTATAAAATGTACCATTACCAGCAATAATAAGATTTTTGTTTTCGTCCCTTATCGGGGTTAGTTTCTGTAAACACTGATACATAATTATGCTAAAGATACATTCAAATCGTTTCCGTCCCCTTATCGGGGTTAGTTTCTGTAAACACTTATGGGTGTATAGATTTAGATATAAATCCGATGATAGTTTCCGTCCCCTTATCGGGGTTAGTTTCTGTAAACGATGACTGGATTAACGGTAATCCTATATTTTTCCGTTTCCGTCCCCTTATCGGGGTTAGTTTCTGTAAACTTAAGGCTGAAGAGATTGTATCTTCTACCGGAAATAACTTGTTTCCGTCCCCTTATCGGGGTTAGTTTCTGTAAACAAAGACAGCAAGGATAATTGGGATACTGAGCTGACGTTTCCGTCCCCTTATCGGGGTTAGTTTCTGTAAACCGTGGTAAAAGCTGCAAGAGAATTTAGCAAGGCTAAGTTTCCGTCCCCTTATCGGGGTTAGTTTCTGTAAACCAATTGGTACGGGTGGAACTGGTACGAGCCGCTTGAGTTTCCGTCCCCTTATCGGGGTTAGTTTCTGTAAACCCTACCCCCTCCAAGCCCTTATAAATCAAGGCCTCCAAGGGGCTTTAGCGTGCCTAAAATTTAACAAGCGATTTTAAGTAAAATTCTCGTAACCTGTGTTACCTGGAGTGCTGCAAACCCTTATTTTATGCGGGCCGTCTCAAAATCGCCATATTTAAAATAATTATACAACTAACTGTATGAATATAAGGCACAGCATAAAGTCTACAAACTGTCTTAAAAATTCAAGACCACATCATTTTAACATAAATCATAACTTTCTCCAAGCAAAATTCAATTAAATATTCTACATCGAAATACGGTCATGCACCTCTGCCATCTTGGCATCATTAAGTCTTGATTTACCATGAATTTTTGTAAAAGCTATATATCCACACATTCTGTCTATCATGGTCATTTCCTTTTTGCCACATTTCGGACAAGTATCAGGTCTCTCCGGCCCCTACATTGTTCCATTGATATCCACAGTTATCACAGTAAGCCAGAGAAATATTTATTCCCTCATACAGTCCAAGTTTCATAGCATGAGTTACATATGCCTCCAAACCTTCTATATTGTAAGGTACATCTACACGCACATATTGGATTTTTCCACCATTGAAAAGATTCCAAAACCTGGCTTCATAGTTTTGCTTCTCTATCTGAGTAATATCCTCAGATACATGACAATGAAATGAATTTGAAAAATAATCTCTATCACTTACATTTTCTATAATTCCAAACTTGTCCCCTGAATGACTTCACCTGCTTACCGCAAAGACTTTCTGCCGGTGTACCATATACAGAATACTGAATATGATCCAAACCTTGAAATTCAAGCACTTTATTATTTATATACTTAGATACTTCAAGTGCAAACTCACCGTCTTCTACAATAGACTTTTTATTGTAGAGATACTGTAACTCATTCATTGCAGTAATACCATACGAAGCTGTCGCACTTTTTAGCAAAGGTTCTATCTTATCATCCCTATTTAGATGTCCACCATACAAACCGCCCTGCATAAATGCTAAAGGATTGGTATATGCTTTTTTCTGTGCCAAAAACTTATAGGTGCTCTTATGTATCTTTCTAATGATTTCAAGATAATAATCAAGCACCTCATAGAAATCCTTGTTTTCTTCTCTTGATTTAGCCAGAATCATAGGCAAATTTAAAGATACTACACCTATGTTAAACCTGCCTATAAATACAGGAAAATCACTCTCATCAGCTGGATTTTCTCCACCCCTTTCAAACCACTTTGTAAGGAATGCCCTACAGCACATAGGACTTATTACTTTTCCGTACTTTTTATATACCTCGGAAACAATACCGCTATCTCCTGTAAGACTAAGATATTCCGGATACATCACCTTGCTTGAGCATTCTATAGATTCTTTAAAAAGATGATATAGCTCCATTACTTTTCCATGAAGATTTTTATCATACAAAAATACAAGCTTTGGAAATAATACCGGTCTTTTAAAACCGTCCTTTCCATGCCCTTCTTTTCTCACCTTTAATGCCGCCAATGTTGCCATCTGAGAATATTTATCCCCTGCCGATTCCAAATGTTACAGTGATAAAAGGATAATCACCTCTTGGCGAAATCTGCGAATTAAACTTAGCCTCAAGTGAGAAAAAACCGTTTTCAAAGTCCTTTTTTACCTTGGCATTTGCAAGACTGTCAGCCTTTAATTCATCCACTCCGACATCTATATACTCCTGAAAATATATTTCATAACTTTTCTTGGCGTATTTGGAAAGCAATTCATCTATCTGCGGAATTGTAAATCCGCCATAAATCTGTGCCACCGCATTCATTGATATACTTGCAATTACGTCAAATGCTTCATTTAGTGTTGACGGTTCATCATACCACATTTCACCCATCTCAAAACCGCCGTCAAGTACCGCCTCCATATCAAAAAGACAGCAATTTATAGTATCTCTTCTAAAGCCCATATCATGAATATAGATATATCCGTCATTTAAAGCTTCTCTTTCATCCGGAGCCAGATGATAATTACTGTAAGTTATCTTTTCTACCGCATCCACTATCAATGCACGCTTGCTTGAAACCAGACTACTGTCCATACTTCCGTTACTTCTGTCACCGTCATAGGTGATTTTGCTCATCTGCTTACATATCTGCTCATATATACCGGCATTAACTTCCTTTGTAGCATATAAAAAAACATCCGCCACTTCAGGATATTCATGTAAAGCCTCTTTTATACAGCTATGCCACTCTTTACTTTGAAATTCCTTTCTTCCAAGCTTTTTACTTAAATCTACAAGCGCCTTATAAAAGTTATCATTTATCTTTTCAATAGCAACATCATCAATAGGTGCAAGAGCAGTTTCTCCATCTGTTCGTATCAACTCTTTTATCCAAATATCATCTCTTCCATAAGACAATCCTTTTCCGTCTCGTCTAAACAATATAAATTTATCTTCCACAATCCGCTCACAATCTCTATGTCCCATTTCGGGGATTATACTATGATAACATCATCAAATTTAGCCTCATCTACCTTACCATATGTTATCACTTCGCTATCTTCATATAACTTATACACCCTTATGCTGTCTTCTCTACCTACATACCTGTCCAACTCAAATACAAGTTTTTCATATTGCTTCTTATTCAGGCAGGCCTCAAAGGCTGACTTTTGCACCCTGATACCATATGACGACAGCAATTTTGACAGCTTAATTCTAGGCTTATCCTCAGTTATATCATATATTATAAGTACTTTGTACTTAAGCTCATTACCGTTTCCCATACTCATCACTTTATTTTCAAAGGTTGATAACTTTCAAAACTACCGCTGTCAATACAGTTTGCTAATGACTTTATCTGCCACCATATAGCATGTCTGAAACTTACAGGAGCATCCAAATATTCCAGATAATTGATTTCCTTTCTCATTTTATCCTCAAGCTTTTTTACACAGACTTTCATTGCATTATCGGATAAGTAAACTGCACCGCTTTCCTCATCATATTTAAACTCATCTGCGCCTATCTCATTACCCTGTACCAGGCTAAGTATAGTAGAATCTACAAGTAGTGCCCTCCACTCTTCAATCATATCGCTTGCCAGTGCCGGATGGTTTCTCTTTATCTTGTGTATAAAACCGATATAAGGACTTAAATCTCTACTCTCAAGTTCAGCATATATTTCATAAAATACTATAGTGTAGCAAAAGCTGATCATTGAATTAAAAGGGTCAAGGGGCGGCTGCCTGCTCCTGCCGTTAAAAGAGAATTCTTCTTTTATAAGCTTTGACAACGCCTTAAAATACTCTCTTGCAGCCATCCCTTCATATCCTAATACCTCATCTACAGTGTTACACTTGGATATTTCATTCTCATATATACTTATTCTGTATAGTTCTTCCTTGATATCCTTATCTGAATGCTTTTCATATCTCTTTAAGATAATACGCTGATTGTGTATCTTGGCTGACTGGATTTTCTTTGCAAACTCCAAACAACTGCTGTCACAGTCACTAAGATACACTTGCTTTTTCAGTCTTTCGGCATTGAAATGAGCTGTACTATGTAGTCTGCCGAAATATCTGCCTTTTGTAGAGATAGATTACCTTTATACCTTTTTCAAAGGCAAAATTTCTGCACAGGTAATGTCATAGAAATATTTCCAAAAATCATTATAGATTCAGCGTTTCCTTAGGAAAACTACGCTTAAATCCATCCTTGCAATCCACTATTATCTTACCGTTTTCTGTGGATACCTTCGCTCCTTGCTCTGTAATATAAAGGCAGGACATAAAACCCCCTAAATTCTTATCGGTTCTTCAGGATCTGAAAATTTATCCAATCTACATGCTCCAAAAAGATATTTATTATTTTTATAATATGTACATTTTACTACTCTTGGCGATACTTCTCTGTCTGCATCATGATTTACATCCGAAAATAAAACGCTGAGTATATCAGATGTAAAATCTACCGCCTTTGATCTCTCAAAGCTCGGATATATAACAGTTTTACTTTCAAAGCCTGCACCTCCACCAAGAAAACATGTATATCTATCCTTGATAACAGGTGCCACTTTTTCAAACTGCCTTGATACCTTTTTCCAATAACTGTCATTATAAAAAAGTCCGATTGCCTCTATAATACTCTTCTTGTCATAGTCACAAAAAGTACTGTCTACAGTAATACTAAACTTAATACTTACTCCCGGTTTTATACACTCTCTATAAAGCGGTATCGTTCTTTCTTTCCCTTCCAAGCCTATATCTATCTTTTGACATACACACATATCCTCATCAGATATATATTCACTGTCAGATACCATGAAACCTCGTAAGCTGTCATTTATTTTATTTTCAAGTTTGTTTTTACCTTCCGGATCCGAAAAAAGTTTTTTATGAAAAAGTTGTACTTCTATATCGTCCATAGCAGCCTTATACTCTTTTTCCATACTTCCTTTATATGGATGATTTCCAAGCTTCCATTTACTGTCATCAAGCTTTTTTGCTACACCACAATCAGTATTCTTTATAATATACGCACCTGTAAGTATAGTTCTGAGCATTCCTTTCAAACTGCTTCCCGGAACATACACCCTTCCGCTGCCGTCTCTAACAAAACTTGATATTCCCTTACTCTTAGCATCTCCTTGGCTTGTACTCTTTGTATCTCCAAGGCTAAGTTCTTTGGCATCCCATTTGCTGTATACGTCTTTATCAATATTGTTGTTTTGTAAGAATGTAGCTAAATCCATTCGATCATCAAGCATATAGTCCTGATACTTATCAAGCAACCTCTTATCACATAGATATTTAAACATCTTTTGAGTATCAATTATGATAACGGAGCTTTTTTTAAATATTGCCTCTTTTTTTATGTATTATATTACCACTGCCGATAAATACAGAGCCCTGCAGTCTTTAATTCTATATTATACTTCTTTAAAAAGCTTGCCATCATCTTACCCCCATAAAGAAAAGGTATTCCGTATCTGTACACAGGATGTGCTCCGGTATTTGCTTCGAAACATCATATATATCACCTTTGAAGGTGTTCTTATATACGGAACCTACCTCAAGCATATATATATCCTTCTTTTTTCTAAAAGTCTTTGCATAATTTGAAGATGCAACAAACCCGCTTTTCTTTACCACAGTATATGAGGCTTCTGTCAGGCTATCCTCAAGTTCTTCTTCTCTTGGTAAACATAGTGACAATGACATAATATCCTTGTAATCACCTATATTTTCAAAGTTCTTAACAACATCTTTACCAGGTGTATCTATACTTAGTCCAAACTTTCCATATCCGGCTGATATCTTACCGCCAATTCCTGTATATGAAATGCTTTCCATCAGCTTATGCACCGTTTCAAAGTCTTTGTCATCTTCATAACCTACAAAGAAATATAGTCCGCTATCTCTTTTATATTTGAATACCTCTACAGCATATAAATTGTTAAACTTGTCTTCATCTTCTGTCTGCATGGATACTTTTTCCACCAATGTGGACTCTCCGAAATTATCTCCAAAAAGATCTGATTCTTTTTATATCAAGTTTTCCTTTTATAAAGCTCTCAAATCTTGACATCGGTATATATTTAAGCTTCTTTAAGGCCTTCTTTATTACAGAATCCCCATCAGCATCATTATCCAATCGAATTATAGGCTTCGGTAAATAGTACTCACCTTTAATATATGGAAATGCATTTGAAATCTTCAGCTTTCCTTCTTTAAAAGATTTTAATAATGCATCTGAATTATAATACTTTAATGACTCAATAAATAAAGCTGAAAATATTGTATCCGCTCCGAGTACATTCCCGGTTTTTCAAGTCCGCCGCTACCGAAATGTATTGCTGTAGTAAAATCCAACTTCAGTATTTTATAGTTCATACTACACTTCCTTTAATATACTCTTACAATTCTCCAGAATACCGCTTATCTTTGCCTCATCACTGACCACAAGTTTCTTTACATCCAAGTCATGTATATCCACTCTGCCATAACCTCTTGAACCTGCCGCCCCAAGATAATCATACTTTAATAGCTGAAATGCAGTCTTTAGTGTCTTAAAGTCTTCTTCAATCTCATTTTCATTTTCTATATTGTAGATAAGACTCATATGGTATTTCATTCCCTTAACAGCTCTCTCTATCTGTCTCGGATTGGCTACACCTGTCAATCTTGAAATAGTATTTTCAAACTTCACTTCCGTTGCATCAATATACTCATTTTCAAGCCTGTCTCTGCTCTCTTTACTCATAAAAATATCTGAAAAATAAACCCTGCCTGTTTTCGGACCGCTCTTATCTGTATGACCAAAAAGTCTTTTTACCACATCTGCATCACTGTTATGTTCCTTTGGCAATTCACCGTCACTAAATTGCTTTGATAATAAAGACCTAAGCTTTCCCTTTAAACTGCTGCCCGGTATCATAGGTAAATCATCATCTATATCCTTTACAACTACAGAATCTACTGCACCTATAGCGGCAAACTGTGAACCTCCACCTATATGCAATCCTGTCAATGACTCTATACATCCGCTAATTTCAAGTTTTCCAAACATATCAAATCCCTCCTATTCGTCTCTTCCACCTAAAAATTTTCTATATGCTACCAGTGCTTCCATATAATGGCAGAACAATATAAGTTTTTCCCTATCTGTCTTTATCTTATCTATCTGATTAGTAATCTGAGCTTCCTCTACAAATTTCTTTACAGACGATTCTCGTCCTGCTTCATAGACTGTATGCATTTTAAAATATTGTATCTTTGTAAGCAGCTCAGAATTTAAAGTATTACTCTTTAGTCTTTTTGCTTTTGTATACATATCACTAATCATAGCCAAAAAGCTTTCTTATCTTTGATGTAGTCAAAATTTTATTTTTCCCATTTTCATCTATAAGTCTCTTTATTACAGCTTCTGCCTGACTTACATAATTTTTCATCGGTAAGCTCTATAGGAGTTCTCTTCACTTCTACTGTATTACTCCTATCTCTACCATTAAAGTTATTTCCACCCATCTATTTCTCCTCCTCTTTTCTTATCAAATAGCTGTAGATATAGATTGCCGTTATCACCTGTTTTGTGTCGTTCTCGCTAAACATCCAATCATATACTTTTTCTTTAAAATTCTTGTATACAGCCTTTTTCCTCTTCACTTACCTTGCCGCTTGGCTCCATCCTTGCAAGTGTATATGCCATTCTGGCAATATTTATCTTCTTATCTCTATTCCTAAACAGCTCCAAAAGGTTATATAAAAGACTCTTTCCCTTATCCTCTACCGTTGAGAAAAACTCACTGATAGTAGTAAATTTTTCTCCCATTACCTTATCAATAAATTCATCCCAGTGATATGAATTGTTCTTATCAAATAATGTAATAGCATTCTTACCTTCAAGTTTCTTTGAGTAGTCTTCAAGTTCACCTGTCTTTTCCGCCATATAGGATATAGGATACTTCGGCATATAAATACCAAGTCCTGCTGAAACGGTAAGAGTTCCCTGTGTATACTCCTTTTAGATTATTGTACAAATCAACACCGAATTCGATAATGTCCTTCCATGCGCCTACTACAAATACATCATCACCGCCTGAGTATATAATTGCTATTTTTCTGTCTGTATTTTCAGCCTCACCATCTGAAAACGGTATCTTGTATACAGGATTCCTTAGTATATTATTGATATCATATTTGAAAAACTGTGTAAGTTTCCTTGAGAATGCTGCCGACTTTGACAATGTCTGCTTATTCTTTTCAAATCCGCCAACAAATGCCTTTCCAAGATTATCAATATCACCTCTAAGTACTCCAAGTCTCTTAATACCTACTCCGTCTTTAACCAGATTTTCCAGAGTTTCTTCTGCATGATAGTCTCCTACATATATGGTCTTTACATAATCCTTTCCCTTATATACACCGTTCTTTGAATATGCACGAATAAGGATTTTCTTGTTGGTCTTAAGGTATTCCTCACCGTCTTTTCTCTTTATATTTTCAGCACTCAGATAACCGTTCTTGTATATAGGTAGTATTCCATTTTCCTTATCACTTACTACTGTGAATATTTCTCTGTTTAGAATATCTCTTGAAAGCTGAGCAAATCCGTCGCATAGGCTGCAAACTTCATTGTCATTGAGATTGTATGAACTGTGACAAATCTTACATTCTCTTTCTCCGTCAGTTTTTTTGCCTTTATTAAGTGCTTTTATCTGACTTGCACCATATCTGCGAAGTTTATTTTGCGATACCGCACCGGATACCTCTCTAAAGCAATTGCTGTAAGCTCCGTCAGGCTTATTTTGCAAATCATTACAAGAGCATTCACAGTATCCGCTTCCTATATACAAATCTATTCCGAATGTGTCCTGCATCCAAGCCTTAATATCAGCATCAAAGTCTGCGAGCAGAGTTTTTGTTCTTTCTGTATTTGCCAATATAAAATATGCATGACCTCCACCTGCATATAAGAGGTTGGCTACCGACAAGTTCAAGCTTTTCAAAAGTTCATCTATGACATTCTCCATAAGTATCTCAAGATAGAATGACCTTGACCTAAGATTTTTCAATACTTCTTCTTTGCCGTATTGTCCATATATAAAAGACTGTATTCCTGAAAAAAATCCATACTATACAGTAAGATACTTTTTCTCTTTGTAAAACTCCTCAGGAATTTGATATAGCTTTTCCTGTTCTTTGGTCCTATCATTTTCTATTAAATATTCATACAATGAACTTCCAATGGCAATACTCTGCTTGATATGCTCATACACAGATATATCCACCTTTTCATCGCCTGAACCTGATACAGGTATATATGATGTAGTCCGCTCAAGCATTTCCAAATATGAGTTGATAAAATCCATATCTACAGATGCATTTTCAAGTTTACCTGAAAGTTTTTCTTTTATTGCTTTATAAAACTCTACCGGTGGCTTATCTGCGCTATCCTTTGCAAACTTTATCTTCTCATCCTCATAGAGAATACTTGCATCATATCTCTTTGACTGATTATTTCCGTTTAGTATATTGAATATACTGTATAAATTACCACTCTCATCAAAGGTAAATTCAGAATCCGATGCTTTTCTTCTATCAAATGTAGCCGATATTTTATCTGCCAATTTCATTATATAGATATTTTCAAATTCTTTACCGGCGGTTCCTGTTATTTTGTCTGCATAATATAAAATACTGTCATATATAAATTTCGTTTTTATATCACTGTTCAAATGCTATTCCCCCATTCCTATTCCTGTTTTTATTCCGACCCCTGAGTATGTTCCGAATTTCAGGAGTAAATTTGCAAGGTTAACCAGCTGAGCCGGTCCCTTTACGGTTATTGTAATATCACCGATAAATGCAGGTATTTTTTTGTTCCGTCCAAATGAAAAATATGTACTTCTTAACTTGTACATATTTATCTCCGTATATTTTTCAAAAGTCTCAAGTATATCTTTGCCGAATACCTCCATATCACTTGATGACTTATCAAACTTCATCATAAGGCTCTGAAAAATAAGCCTTACAGTCGGAAATATCACATATCTTCCATCCTGCTTGAAAGATGTAGGAGTTAAAAAAATGTTACATTTAATCTTCTGCCTCCGTCTTTCAAATAACTTTCCTTTACCAAGTTCTGATAACTGATGCTTTCTTCTTTGGTTGAAACTATCTTGTACTCATTTCCCTTGTACTTGATATTTATCTTTTCCATCTGCTTTACTTTGTCCGCTATCTTTTCCTTGGCTTCAGTATTCAGTGTATTCAACGTCCATATAATCCTGTCATCTTTCATAGTCACATACTGACTGTACGGATGTAATGTACTCACATGCAATTTATCTGCATAATCCGTATCAATATTTTCCATTATAAACCCTTGAAAGAGAGAGCCAAGCAGGTCGTTCCTGCTCTTTTCGATCTCTCCATCAAGTTCTATTTTAAGTGAGCTTAACATGAAGATTCTTCCTCTCTGTGATTACTGATTCTTCTCTTCAGCTCTTCATTCATATCCTCATATGAATTCCAATACTCACTCTTAATACTGAAATTAGTATATGAAAACAGTTTCTTTATCATATCCATGATTTGTACAGGAGTGAATTTTTGTCCTGTTTTTTTATATCGTTACTGTCTAATGAAACTATATCATGTGCAGCTAAGTTTCTAACCTTCTCTTCCACTCTCCTTACATTAGACGCTATTTCATCTAAAACTCTTATCCTCTATAAGATTTCTTATAAGGTATAATAAGGATTCTGAATATATCATTCCAAACCTGAACTCTTCGACTTTATCCGAATCACTATGTTTAAACTGATACTCTTTATTTACTATTTCCTTAATACTTATATCCCTCAACGGTAGTTTATTAGCTACTTTAGCTTTGTCCCATACTCTAGTTCCGGAATTGTTTTTTGTGCAGTAATTATTAATATCAAGCTTAACCCTGCTCTTAAGTATAATTTCAAAAAGTTCAACCACTATAGGCGTAATTCCTCTTAAGAAATCTATGTGCTCCGACCTTTTTACCTTTATATTCAACCAAAGTGCATACTCAAAAAGTTTTCTGGCATTTCCGGACTTTACCGGAGTTATGTCAAAGCCGTCTTTTTTATAGTCATTATCCACCTTTTTCATATTGAGGTTATATCTGTTTACTGCACGAACCAACTCATCAATATAATTTTTTGTGCTGTTCTTCTCCATCCCCCTTGCTACCGAGAGTGCAGCTCTATAGTCATACTCATCTATATGCTTTTTTATGATTTCTTCTTTTCTAAGTCTTGATAAGGAAGGACAATTATTCTCAGTACACCTGTTCTCACCGTCTTTTTCAAGTTCTGAATTAAACTCCCACAAAGCTTCCCAATCAGGATTATCACTATGCTTATTTTCATTCATTGTCTTCATAGGTGTGGCCACTTGGATAAACTTACAATCGTACTCATTCAAATCCTGTAAAATAACCAAAGCATTCTTCATTGCCGGAGTTCCTGATGAAATGTTTATAAACAGCTTGTCTCCTTCACACATTCCTTTGATTATCTTGTTTATCTCATCCTCAAATTTAAACAAAAACTGATCATAAACCTGTACATTCCTAAGCTCACTGTCTTCAATAATAACATAGTCTATCTTCTTATTTTTCTGTTCCGCCAGTCTGTCTATGAAAAATTCATATCTGTTATCCTTCTTATGATTTTTCCATATCTCACTCGTCATATATAGATAGACTTTATCAATATCATAATGCCTACATATGTGCAACATTGAACCGTCATACATATTTGTCTCCGATATGGGGTCATTTCCTCCAAGCGGTGAAAAAAAGTATATTCATCTTCGCCCTCCTAATTGTTTACAAAAATATTCTTTATGTTAAATATAAGGTGTTTTTACCTTTTATTCAATATTATATTAAATAATATTAAAATTTTTATTAAAATCATACTCAATATCTTTTAATACTGCTCTAAATAGTTAGCTATATCTCCATTTCCCCTAATTTTCAAAAAAGAATGAGTATGACCTCTTAGCAATTGTCTTGGTTTCAAGAAAGTCAACAAAACCTCCTACACCTGCTCCAACAAAAGGTACAGCCTTTCCTAAGTTTATTATTCCTTTGGATCCGAACTTGGTTATAAACCTGAAACCGATAAGCTGATTGATTTTGGTAAGTACTTTCCCCCGGAACACTCTTTATCATATTTGTAGCCACTTTTGTGCTAACCTTAATACCTGCCTGCTTTACCAGCTGTGTAAGCGGCATACCTACAAGGCAAGCGAAAACAAGAGTCTCTGTTTGATCGCTGCTTGGCTCATATCCTGCCATATATGCGGCACATGCAATCATTCTCATTTGCATATATAGTACAGTGCTCACATTAACAGGCAAAGTAAACGGAAGAGTTGCAATACCTCCTATACCTGTAATAATACCGCTTGAAGTACACTTTAAAACCTGATTATTCAGCATGGCCTTACAGGCCGCTTCCTTACTTGTATGCTTAGTCATATAATCCTGTGCCATATTGACCACGCTTGTATCTCCGATACCGAAACCTCTTATCGCCTGTTTGTACACTGTATCCAACCACTTTGCTCCCTGTTCCTGTTTTACAATCTGATTCTCCATTGAAATCTCCTTTACAAAGTACTCTCTTACCGTTTTCCTATACTATACACATTATGAAGTCCAATAAAAATGCCTCAATATTATAAAGGAGGTCATTCCTCCTTTTTCTTTGCCCGTGCCTCTATGAGGACCTTGGCCAGTTGCATAGCCCCGAGCCCCAGGATGGCAACTGCTGCCGGCCAGCCTTCCAGCTTTATGTTGCTTGTCACATCGTTGCATACAGTTTCGTTAGCTTTTTCAATGATATCGTACATAGTTTCCTCCCTTGCCAAACGGCTAATCTGTTTTTGGTATCTGACATCCGGTGAATATTCCACCGTACTTACCATATTCTTTCTTACACTCAGACCTATACGGTCAAGAGTTTAAGAGCTGTTTTGACAGCTATATGTATAAGCACCTTCTTTGCAACTTTAACAACGATCTTCTTCATATGATACCTCCTGTGTATCTGACATATCGGTTACTAACTACTTAGGCTAAAAGCTTTGCAACTTTGTCTGCACCGCTCTTTGCTATGTAAACATTATATATCTTTACTTTCCGGTTTTAAATCTGTACTTTCTCCTCACTTTGCACACACTTTTATTGCCATAAAACAGGGATTTTACAGGTTTTATTGACCTATTTTCACCCACCTTTTGTTCCATGTAATGTGGCTTACGCCACTATAGCCGCTCCTTCGCCTCCTTGGCCTCCAAGACCAACTTTGCGAGTTCCAGGAGTGCCAGTCCTGTATAGGCGGCTACCTTCGGTAGTCCTTCCAGCTTGTCATTTCTGACAAGGTCTGTAAGGAAGTTCTTGCCTGCTTTTGCCAACTCATTCTTTTCCATAGTTTTCTCCTTTTCTTTCGTTTAATATGCCTACTCTCTCCCCGTAAGGATACCAACCGCCTTAGGCAGTCAGCACCTTCAATGCTACTTCAAGTAGCATATTTACAAGGGCCTTCTTTGCTGCTGCAACTAAAAATCTTCTTCATATGATACCTCCTATGTATCTGACATATCGGTTACTAACTACTTAGGGCTAAAAGCTTTACAACTTTGTTTGCACCGCTCTTTAACTTGTTCTTAGTATAAGTCTAAATTTAAATCTAGGAAATATGTAGTTTCATGCCAATAAACACCCACTTTTATCGGCTTAAAATGCATGCTATAATGACTTAAATAACATTTTTACACCCACTTATGGTGGGCAAGAGGAGAAAAAATGAGTGAGCAAAGAAAAATTGATTTTTATCCTACCCTGAATTGTTTCAATCTATAAGAAATGATACGGAACTTTTTGAGATATTCAAGAAGGATAAGGGACAAAAACATAATGGTGAAAAAAATATAAATGAATTTCTAAACAGATTACTTAATGGGTATTTTTTTCTGATTACTTAAATGAACTAAACGGTTACAGCTCTCATATTGCAAAAATTCTGAGAGATTTCAATATTGAGGAAGATACCATCAGTGATGTCATAAACTCTATGCTGGCTGAAGTTGTATTTTCCGATAATATTAAATCAGAACAGAAAGATACCAAGTCGTCTACAAAACATAGATACTTCAAAACAACCGACACGTATAAAACATTAGCTGTCATTGAAAATATCGAGTCAAAACACCTGTCTCAATATCCGTCTCTGTCAGACTATATATGTAAAATGCTGAAATCTTATTTTAGTAAACCTTTGTATAAGCGTGAACGAATTATATTCAGTAAAGAATGTCGTGATATATCTGAATGCCTTCAAAAAGACTGTATAAGCTTCCGTTACACATATGATAACAAGAAATATACCGTTATACCATACAAGATTTTTACAGGTAAGGAACAAATGTTCAACTATGTTTTCTGCTACGGCTTAGACGAAAACGGCAAATCAAAAAATTATTCCTTCAGACTCAGTAGGATGAGAGACATACAAAAGACCTACTCGCCTATACCTTACCCTTCAGATATCAAAGATAAATTTGAGCTCACAAAAAAACTTGGTGCTTCTTACGCTATAAATGATGAATTGGAAGAAACCTGTGTGCTTCTAACTCCTGCCGGAACACAATCTTTTAAACATATTTATTTCGGTAGACCTAAGGTAGACAGGAAAGAATTCACTCCTGCCGGTAACTATAGATATTATTTTATATGCTCCACGGAACAATTATATAGATATTTCCGCAGATTCAATCCGGGAGAAGCTATTATTGAATATCCTACAACACTTAGAGACAGAATAATTGACTTTCATGTAAAATCCTTAGAAGGATATGAAGATTTAGCGGCTAATGAACAATAAATTTAGGGAGGTGAATATTCACCTCCTGATTTTTATTTAAATATATTCAAAACTATATGCAATTTGCTTCAACATTGCTCTAAATATCTTCTAAATCTTTCTTCGCTCATGTCAGCTCTTTTTGCCGCATCCTCAATGCTTAGAATTCCATCATTTACCAGAGAAATAAGGGTATTTACAGTACCTTCTTTAATTCCTAATTCCTTCTTCTCTTCCTCTTGCCTCTACTCTATCAAGTACCTCACACATAGTCACATGCTCCTTTCCTTTCACTTCATTTATGGTCTCTTCAAATCTGTAGTCCTTTGTCATTGCCGACATCAGCATCTAAAGTTCATCCACATGTTCAATTACTGTGTCACCAGCTACATAATCCTTATTTACACGCATCTGATACAGATAATCGGCGAGTATCCAAAAGTTACTCAAATAAGTTTTCATTCCCTTATCGGGGTTAGTTTCTGTAAACAAGAAATTTAAGTTTAGCAGAAGTAAAGAAGTTTTATAAGTTTCCGTCCCCTTATCGGGGTTAGCTTCTGTAAACTCATCTTATGTCCGAATGCATCCACATTGCACTCGTCCTCACTGAGTTTTCGTCCCCTTATCGGGGTTAGCTTCTGTAAACAAAAACATGGTTAGAGGTACATGAGCGTGCCTGGATGGTTTTCGTCCCCTTATCGGGGTTAGCTTCTGTAAACGCATCTTATGTCCGAATGCATCCACATTGCACTCGTCCTCACTGAGTTTTCGTCCCCTTATCGGGGTTAGCTTCTGTAAACATGGAGCAAATTATGAGGTTAATTTTGGATTTACACAGTTTTCGTCCCCTTATCGGGGTTAGCTTCTGTAAACCTAATACTAAGGATTACAGTTCAAAGTGGGATGGTACACAGTTTTCGTCCCCTTATCGGGGTTAGCTTCTGTAAACGTAATTAGGTAATGTGTCTGATATGTACTTTTTACTTGGTTTTCGTCCCCTTATCGGGGTTAGCTTCTGTAAACTGGAAATATGAGAGGTGACGAACCTGCGGCTGGAAGATAGTTTTCGTCCCCTTATCGGGGTTAGCTTCTGTAAACTGGAAATATGAGAGGTGACGAACCTGCGGCTGGAAGATAGTTTTTCGTCCCCTTATCGGGGTTAGCTTCTGTAAACTGGCTGAAGACTGCTTGGACCGAGATTAACAATCTCGAGTTTTCGTCCCCTTATCGGGGTTAGCTTCTGTAAACGAAGCAGAATTCAATGGAATTCCGCTGACTATATCAAAGGTTTTCGTCCCCTTATCGGGGTTAGCTTCTGTAAACAATAATAAAATAGTTTTTTCAAAAGGAGAATTGAAGTTTTCGTCCCCTTATCGGGGTTAGCTTCTGTAAACAAGTTTGGGTATTCACTTAGTTTTGGCGGCAGATGAGTTTTCGTCCCCTTATCGGGGTTAGCTTCTGTAAACTAGAAGAAAAAATCCTGATGCATGCGTTGCCAGGATTGTTTTCGTCCCCTTATCGGGGTTAGCTTCTGTAAACGCAAATTGACTGTCAAATGATACTGTATATTTATATGTTTTCGTCCCCTTATCGGGGTTAGCTTCTGTAAACCCTACCCCATCCAAACCCTTATAAATCAAGGCCTCAAAGGGGCTTTAGCGTGCCTAAAATTTAACAAGCGATTTTAAACAAAAATATCGTAACTTCCGTTACTTTAAGTGCTTCAAACCCTTATTTTATGCGGGCCGTCTCAAAATCGCAAATTTTAGAATATGGATACAGTAAACTGTATAAATACAACACACAAAGTCTACAAGATTTTGTCTTAGAATCTTCTTAAGACTTAATCATTCTACCATATATTAACACTGTGGTCAAAATCTATTTTCACAGAAATGACTTCCCGCACCCAAATACTTTACATAGAACCAAAAGGGGCTGAGAAATAATTCCCTAAAAGAAATAGGACCATTCGTTCATGCGAAAGGCCCTATTTTTGTGGTAAAATTAACTTGCAATGAAAAAAATTTACAAAATACTTATTGCAATACAAAGCAAGAATATTTACCCTGAATTATTCATGGCACAATATTTAAATTAAGTACCATGCTATAAATCTTTAAACTTAATCCCTGAAGCTTTAACTGACTTAATACACCTAAAAATGGGCAGACTTCCCCTAGGTAAGGTTTATAAGTAGTTATCAAGCTGTCAAGGTTCATTATTAGTTGTTATTCAAGCTGTATACATAGCTTGCTGATATTGGATAGGGTCTCATAGAACTCATCCTTATATGGGCAACTGCTACACAGCTTGAATGTTATATACCTTGCTGAACGAATTACTTTTGCAGCAATCTTTAGCAGTTTTAGACGGACAGTATCAATACGTTGTTTTCTCATATTTGCAGATAAAACCAATCGTCTAAACCAATTAAATATGTTATAAGCAAGTGCATGTATTTGGAGCCTGTTGGCATTTACAATCCTTGTATGACTGCTGATAGAAGCAAAGTCAAAACCTGTTTTACTTTCTTTTATGAAGTTTTCCATCAAGCCTCTTTTGCAATAGAACTTGATTAGATATTCAGGGGATGACTCCATGTTTGTAACAATGAATGTATACATGTATGTCATTTGGTTTTCAGGTTTTTCAACTTTACAGACCACACGTCTTTCATAAGGCCAAATGCCTGCCTGATACATAAATTCACCATAAGTTACAGCATAATCAACTTTGTTGTTTTTTGTAATTTCATCAAGTTCATCTACAAGATATGATGCCTTGTCACGAAGTACAGCATTACTCTTTCAACCGAATTACATAGCCGGTACCGTTTTCTTCACACTGTTTATATAAACCGGGCGTTGCAAAGCCGCTATCACCACGAAGAAGAAGTTTAACTTCCGGAAAATCTTCAAGGTATTCATCAAGTATAGGCTGAAGAAAGTCCACAACTCCTGTACTTGAATACTGAGTTCCATCACAAAGCTGAATTTTAATTAAATCTCCGGTAATTCCATCATAGCAAACAAGAGGATGGTAACCGTTACTTTGATAGTGGAAGTTAAATGCTCTACCTTCTTGTTTGCCATAGGCATTAAGAAGTGTTGAGTCCAAATCTAAAATGATAGCTTCAGGCATCTGAATGCTATAAACTTTCTTTCGAAGGATTTGATTTATTGAAAGGAACTGATTCAAAGAATCCTCATCCATTCGATTATGAAATCTTGAAATGGTCGGCTGTGATGCTAAAGTACCTTTATTAAGTACTGCTTTAAACACCGGATCATTTGTAAGCTCATCCGAAGTGTCATCTTCAAAAATAGCCTGCAATAATCATATATATCATCTGAAGAAGGTTTTCTTTATCAGTATGATAACGGAATAATGCAGAATCATTGGTTTTAAATGATTGACCGAAAAGTTTATCAATGCCAAGTTTACTTACGAATTCTTTTATAAGAAGTAAGCCGGCATCGGAGGATAAATCCCCTCCATCGAAATTAATTTTAATTTTTCTATTGCTTTCAAGTGATAAGGTGTTTACAATACTCATAAAGGGCTCCTTTGTGTGATTTTGTTAAGTTTAAAGCACCTTAATTTTACCACAAATGGACGCTCTTTTTTTATTCACTTGATAAGTGAAAAGCAATATTTAGTTAAAATATAGTAATAATGTGGCTTTCAGCCACTTTCATGGTGTTACCATGAATAATCTAGGTTTACCACTGTTTCTTTCAGATTGTTTGGAACTATTGGATCCTGTTTTAACATTTGACAAATTGATGGGAGGAATTGATTTAAACAAGTATCCGACGGATATTCCGGAGTACACAACCGGACGACTCAGATATAATTCGGTCAACATGTTAAAAACAGTACTTTTCGGATTTATGACTAGCGTTTTACTACTCTCTGAGAGAACCGGAAGACAACTGCAAAGTTAATATCAGGTTCATGTATCTCATGGATCACCGGACTCCGTCATACAGAACCTTTGGATATTTCATCAATGAAATACTTCAAGATAAGATTGAAAACATCTTTAACGATATCAATCATACTATCTTTAAAGAGGAGCATGTAGAGCTTCAACATCTCTACATCGACGGTTCCAAGTTTGAAGCAAACGCAAACAAGTATACCTGGATATGGAAGAAGGCTACCGAAAAGTTCCGTTATAAGCTTTACGAAAAATCACTGCGGAGATTGAGGAAATTAATGCAAAAATCACATGGAGCGGGATACAAGCAGAAGGCACTTTCGGAATTATGAAAAGCGACCGTTGGTACAAGATAATTGTCAGAAGAGGTATTAATTCAGTCAAACTGGAAGTTTTACTCGTGGCGATAGGCCATAATTTATATAAATATCAGAAAAAAAATGAGAAACAGAACTGCCGCATAGATTTAAAAAATTCTATGGGGTAGGGGGATTGTGCTTTTTGTGTATGATTTTAGTCATTTATACACAATAATTGCAAAAAGTGAGATGCGAAAAAAACTCAATAGAGTTTTTTTACACCCCACTTTATTTAAATATATTCAAAAACTATATGCTAATTTGCATTAACCTCGCTCTATATATCCTCTAAAGCTTTCTTCGCTCATGCCAGCTCTTTTTGCTGCATCTGCAATACTTAGAATTCCATCATTTACCAGGGAAATAAGGATATTTACAGTACCTTCTTTAATCCCTTCTTTAATTCCTTCTTCTCTTCCTCTTGCCTCTACTCTATCAAGCACCTCACACATAGTCACATGCTCCTTTCCTTTCACTTCATTTATGGTCTCTTCAAATCTGTAGTCCTTTGTCATTGCCGACATCAGCATCAAAAGTTCATCCACATGTTCAATTACTGTGTCACCGGCTACATAATCCTTATTTACACGCATCTGATACAGATAATCAGCAAGTATCCAAAAGTCACTCTTGAACATATCTATCTTTTCCCTGTCAAGGTATGCTATTTCAAATAGATTCATCTTGAAATCATTCACATATGGTTTGATTCTTTTATCTATATCCAAAAGTTCAAGCAAATTCGTTGGATGACACCATCTGCCGTTATATCCGAAGTACAATACTAATGTAATAACGGGATATCTTGCTTCTTTACTGTTCTCTTTTTTAGCTTGCCTCGTATACTCCGCTCCATCATATCCAAAGATCCTAAGTGGCATCAGTTTCTCAGGTTTTGTTTGGTTCTCCAGACCGAACATTGATAATTTTATCTTACTGTTGTACCAGTATTTTGCGATATCCCTATACTGTGCTCTTATTCTACCATCTATCTTTAGAATACTTTCCTGCAATACATCTGTCAAACTGTCTTCCGTTACTACACTCTCCCCATTAAACAGTAGTACATTTATAATATCTGCAAACACATCATTATACATCTCAAGTGCCTTTTTGTGTAATATCTTTTTCCTTGCTTCCTCTCATACGACCTCCCTTTAATAAGACTTATTTGCTTCGGTAAAAATTACTTTAATAAGATATAAACTTTAAACTGAACATAGAAAAATAAAAACCGTGTATGTGACTTTATTTTATGATGAATACATATATTTTGCAATAACAATATTCTTATGAGCAAGAACTAATGTTTTCGCCTAAAATTTCCGTCCCCTTATCGGGGTTAGTTTCTGTAAACTTATATATTCGTGTAACCAATACGACAGTGGATACATTGGTTTTCGTCCCCTTATCGGGGTTAGCTTCTGTAAACTAGATGCTGTAAATAGTGAAACTATTTTAAAATGAAGTTTTCGTCCCCTTATCGGGGTTAGCTTCTGTAAACTAGAGCTTGTAGACGTGGATGACAAAGCTGTCATCTTGTTTTCGTCCCCTTATCGGGGTTAGCTTCTGTAAACGTTCAAAGTCCCTGATGATTTTGACGGAGTGGTGTTTGTTTTCGTCCCCTTATCGGGGTTAGCTTCTGTAAACGATGGTATTATTTTCGATATGGGAGGTGGTGAATTGTTTTCGTCCCCTTATCGGGGTTAGCTTCTGTAAACCATCCCGGTGTCTATTGCGATATGAACAGCCATCGTTTTCGTCCCCTTATCGGGGTTAGCTTCTGTAAACAATGCAGCAAAGAAAATCAGTTCGGTACAATGAATGTAAGTTTTCGTCCCCTTATCGGGGTTAGCTTCTGTAAACATAGACTGAGTCATTTATGCACAGACCTCGAGGATGTTGTTTTCGTCCCCTTATCGGGGTTAGCTTCTGTAAACGAGTTCAGATATAATGCATCCGATAATTTAATGGGTTTTCGTCCCCTTATCGGGGTTAGTTTCTGTAAACAAGCGGTCCCAATGGATTTTCAGTATTGGCGTATGACGTTTTCGTCCCCTTATCGGGGTTAGTTTCTGTAAACGAGCAATAAATAAATTCTGCTGTCTGGTTAGCCTGTAGTTTTCGTCCCCTTATCGGGGTTAGTTTCTGTAAACAATTCACCACCTCGTACATTAAACTGTGATGAGTCTAGTTTTCGTCCCCTTATCGGGGTTAGTTTCTGTAAACCAGAGTGGTTATATTGAATGGGAAACCAGTCCGAGTTTTCGTCCCCTTATCGGGGTTAGTTTCTGTAAACTGGATTATAGATAGGATTAATAAAAATCCTATCTATAGTTTTCGTCCCCTTATCGGGGTTAGTTTCTGTAAACTTGATGCTATAAGCGATGAGGTTATTCCTGATATTATTGTTTTCGTCCCCTTATCGGGGTTAGTTTCTGTAAACTCTAATGAGCTAACTGGTATAACAGGAAAGGATGATAATGGTTTTCGTCCCCTTATCGGGGTTAGTTTCTGTAAACTAAACCAAGTCTTTCTATAAAATATCTAACTAGAGTGTTTTCGTCCCCTTATCGGGGTTAGTTTCTGTAAACGAAGATTACAGGACTGTTGGGAGATGTGGCATGACAGTGTTTTCGTCCCCTTATCGGGGTTAGTTTCTGTAAACATATCAAAACCGCAATTAAGCAAGGTTGGGTTTCTGTTTTCGTCCCCTTATCGGGGTTAGTTTCTGTAAACCTATTATTAAATCTAACAATAATAAACAGAACCCTGTTTTCGTCCCCTTATCGGGGTTAGTTTCTGTAAACTATTGCCTTTAACATCATCGAGAAGAAATTCTGTTTCGTTTTCGTCCCCTTATCGGGGTTAGTTTCTGTAAACTATGATCCGCTGTACCAACAATTTCTCAATCGTGTTGCTAGTTTTCGTCCCCTTATCGGGGTTAGTTTCTGTAAACGGACGTGTTGGGTCTGTATAAAGGTATCAGCGCAAATGTTTTCGTCCCCTTATCGGGGTTAGTTTCTGTAAACGGGATAAGGAACTTCCTGTATGTAATGAAGCTTTGTTAAAGTTTTCGTCCCCTTATCGGGGTTAGTTTCTGTAAACTAAAACAGCATTGTTTGGGAAAAGATTCGAACTACCGTTTTCGTCCCCTTATCGGGGTTAGTTTCTGTAAACTTTGAACATGATAAAAGTTTAGCATCTATACCAGAAACTGTTTTCGTCCCCTTATCGGGGTTAGTTTCTGTAAACAACGATGTTACCGTATTGATAGTAGCTCATAGATTAGTTTTCGTCCCCTTATCGGGGTTAGTTTCTGTAAACATTAGATGTTGTTGTTTCTGTAGTTAAGGAATCTGCTAAAGTTTTCGTCCCCTTATCGGGGTTAGTTTCTGTAAACATTATACTATTTATTTCTATCATATGAGTATCACCATAGTTTTCGTCCCCTTATCGGGGTTAGTTTCTGTAAACTGTCGTCAGCACGTCTCTTGGGATGGGACGGTTGTCACTGTTTTTCGTCCCCTTATCGGGGTTAGTTTCTGTAAACCCTACCCTCTCCAAGCCCTTATAAATCAAGGCCTCCAAGGGGCTTTTAGCGTGCCTAAAATTTAACAAGCGATTTTTAAGCAAAAATATCGTAACTTACGTTACTTGAAGTGCTGCAAACCCTTATTTTATGCGGGCCGTCTCAAAATCGCAAATTTTAGAATATAAATACAGTAAACTGTATAAATACAACACACAAAGTCTACAAGATTTTGTCTTAGAATCTTCTTAAGACTTAATCATTCTACCATATATTAACACTGTGGTCAAAATCTATTTTTTGCAGAATTTACTTCATACACCCAAACACTTGGCATAAAACCAAAAGAGACCGCTCTTTTGGCAGTCTCTCTTATCTATATAACCGTAACCGGCTATTTTATTCTTCAGTATCTGTTGCTCCGTCTGTTTCCTCATCCGATACAGACTCTACGCTCTCATCTGCAGAATCCTCTGAATCATTTTCTGTAGTCTCTTCTTTTACAGACTCATCTTCGTTAGACTCTTCTTTTGAAGTTTCCTCAGAAAATTCTTCAGTCTTAGCCTCTTTCTCATGTGCCTTTTCTTCCTGCTCAAGGGCTTCCTTGGCATCGGCTATAAGCTCATCCTTGATATCAAGAAGTGCAGGATCGTCCTCACTTAGGATTATTTCGTCATCTTCTCCGATTAACTCGTCTGTATTCAACGTTACATTTCTGTATCTCTTCATACCTGTACCTGCAGGAATCAACTTACCGATAAGTACGTTTTCCTTAAGTCCGATAAGGTGATCCACCTTACCGTTGATAGCGGCTTCTGTAAGAACCTTTGTAGTCTCCTGGAAGGATGCGGCTGAAAGGAATGAATCTGTTGCAAGTGATGCCTTGGTTATACCGAGCATTACCTGCTTGCCCTCTGCAGGAGTCTTACCCTCTGCAACAAGCTTTTCATTCATATCGTTGTAATCCAGAACATCCATAGAATTTCCCGGAAGTACATCCGCATCATTGTTCTCTTCTATTCTTACCTTCTTAAGCATCTGACGAACGATAACCTCGATATGCTTATCGTTGATCTCAACACCCTGAAGTCTGTAAACTCTTTGTACTTCACGGAGCATATAGTCCTGAACGGCACGAACACCCTTAATCTTAAGTATATCGTGTGGGTTTACACTACCTTCTGTAAGTTCATCACCTGCCTCAAGCACATCACCGTTTGATACCTTGATTCTTGAACCGTATGGTATAAGATATGCCTTTGACTCACCTGTCTCATTATTTGTAACAATAATTTCACGCTTCTTCTTGGTATCCTTAAGCTCTACAACACCGCCGAACTCTGTGATGATTGCAAGGCCCTTCGGCTTTCTTGCCTCGAAAAGCTCCTCGACTCTAGGAAGACCCTGTGTGATATCTCCACCGGCAACACCTCCGGTATGGAATGTACGCATAGTAAGCTGTGTACCCGGCTCACCGATAGACTGTGCTGCAATAATACCTACAGCCTCACCTACCTGTACGGCCTGTCCTGTAGCCATGTTTGCACCGTAACATTTAGCACAAATACCTGTATGTGATTTACATGAAAGTATTGTTCTTATCTTTACGCTGTCTCTGTTAAGCTTATCAAGTACCTTCATAACGGCAGCTGCTCTCTTCGGAGTACACATATGGTTCGCTTTGATAACCACTTCACCTGTATCAGGATCTGTGATGGTCTCCGCAATATATCTGCCTGTGATTCTCTCCTCAAGACTCTCAATAACTTCCTTGCCGTCCGAGAATGCTTTGATCTCCATATATGGAATATCTTTGCCCTCACAGCAGTCTGTTTCACGAACTATTAAGTCCTGTGAAACGTCTACAAGTCTTCTTGTAAGGTATCCTGAATCTGCTGTACGAAGAGCCGTATCTGAAAGTCCTTTTCTCGCACCGTGAGCCGAGATAAAGTACTCCAAAACGTCAAGACCCTCTCTGAAGTTTGACTTGATAGGAAGCTCGATAGTGTGACCTGTTGTATCAGCCATAAGACCACGCATACCTGCAAGCTGTTTTATCTGCTTATCTGAACCTCTCGCTCCGGAGTCTGCCATCATAAAGATGTTGTTATATGCATCAAGTCCGTCAAGCAGGTCTCTTGTAAGCTGCTTATCGGTCATATCCCAAGTCTTTATAACTTCCTTATATCTCTCTTCTTCAGTAATAAATCCACGGGCGAAGTTCTTTGCGATTCTGTCTACTGTTGCCTGTGCATTCTTTATAAGCTCAGGCTTACTTGCAGGCACTGTCATATCTGAAATTGAAACTGTCATAGAGGCAATAGTTGAATACTTGTATCCGATTGCCTTTATGTCATCAAGCACTTCAGCTGTTCTTGAAAGTCCGTGTACATTGATAACCTTTTCAAGGATCTGCTTACACTGCTTTTTCTTTACAAGGAAATCAATCTCAGGCTTTAATTCATTGCCCGGAATGCTTCTGTCCACAAATCCGAGGTCCTGAGGTATTATCTCATTGAATAAAAGTCTACCTACTGTAGAATCTACAGTCTCCGACAAAATCTCTCCGTTTTCAAGTTCTTTGGTCATTCTGACCTTTATCTTTGAATGCAATGTAACAATCTTGTTGTCATATGCAAGTATTGCTTCATTTACGCTCTTAAAGAACTTACCTTCTCCCTTTGCTCCCGGTCTCTCCTGTGTCAGATAGTAGATACCGAGTACCATATCCTGTGAAGGTACGGCAACAGGTCCGCCGTCTGAAGGCTTAAGGAGGTTATTCGGTGAAAGAAGTAAGAATCTGCACTCGGCCTGTGCCTCTACTGAAAGAGGAAGGTGGACAGCCATCTGGTCACCGTCGAAGTCGGCGTTGAAAGCGGTACATACAAGCGGATGAAGCTTGATAGCCTTACCCTCTACAAGTACAGGCTCAAATGCCTGAATACCGAGTCTGTGAAGTGTAGGCGCTCTGTTGAGCATTACAGGATGCTCTTTGATAACGTCCTCAAGGATATCCCATACTTCAGTCTGCATTCTCTCTACCATCTTCTTGGCGGATTTTATATTGTGTGCGGTACCCTTTTCTACAAGCTCTTTCATTACAAAAGGCTTAAACAACTCAATAGCCATCTCTTTAGGCAGACCGCACTGATATATCTTAAGTTCAGGTCCTACTACGATAACGGATCTTCCCGAATAGTCAACACGCTTTCCGAGGAGGTTCTGACGGAAACGTCCCTGCTTACCCTTTAACATATCTGAAAGTGACTTAAGCGCTCTGTTTCCCGGACCTGTAACAGGTCTTCCTCTTCTACCGTTATCTATAAGAGCATCTACAGCTTCCTGTAACATTCTCTTCTCGTTTCTGATAATGATATCAGGGGCACCAAGCTCCAAGAGTCTTGCAAGACGGTTGTTTCTGTTTATAATTCTTCTATATAAATCATTAAGGTCACTTGTTGCAAATCTGCCACCGTCAAGCTGTACCATAGGTCTGATATCAGGCGGTATTACAGGCACATTTGTAAGTATCATCCACTCCGGCTTATTGCCTGAGCTTCTGAAAGCCTCCACTACATCAAGTCTCTTAATAATCTTTGCTCTTTTTTGTCCGGTTGCATCCACCAATGCTTCTCTCAGCTCTTCAGACTCTTTTTCAAGGTCAATATTCTTAAGTATTTCCAAGATGCTCTCCGCACCCATGCCGGCTCTGAATGAGCCGTAGCCATAGCTTTCAATTGCATCTCTGTACTCTCTTTCCGAAAGCACCTGCTTGTAGTTGAGAGGTGTATCTCCTCCGTCAAGTACTATATATGATGCAAAGTAGAGTACCTTTTCCAAGATACGAGGTGCTATATCCATGATAAGACCCATTCTTGAAGGAATACCCTTAAAGTACCAGATATGTGATACCGGAGCTGCAAGCTTTATATGACCCATACGCTCTCTACGCACGCTGGATTTTGTTACCTCTACGCCGCATCTGTCACAGACTGTGCCTTTGTAGCGTATTTTCTTGTATTTACCACAATGACATTCCCAATCCTTGCTCGGTCCGAATATTCTTTCACAGAACAGACCGTCTCTCTCCGGCTTTAATGTCCTATAGTTGATAGTCTCAGGCTTTGTAACCTCACCGTGAGACCACTGTAGTATTTTTTCAGGAGAAGCCAAACCAATCTTGATTGCATCAAAAGAAATTGGCTGATAAGCATCATTGTTTTCAGGCATAAAATTGCTCCCTTCTATATAAAACGATAAATCGACTTCATTTATTTTATACTGCCCCTGATACGGGGCGGTTTTTGTATTCACTGTCTAAAGATTACTCGTCAAAGTTATCTGCATCATCATACGACTCTTCATTATAAGGAGAATCATCCCCCTGTATCGCCTGCACCTTCATAGTCAGCATCTACATCTTCTTGTGAATCGCCTGCTTCATCAACCGATACAAACTCTCCATCCTTTACTACCTGCTCACTATATCCTGCATCTTTGAACTCGTCTTTGCCGTGGTGTCTGCTCTCACCCTCTATAATGGAGTGTATGCTTAAGTCGGCATACTCGGTATTTTCCTTAAGCTCCACTTCCTCGCCGTTCTCACCGAGAACACTTATATCAAGTCCAAGTGACTGAAGCTCTTTTAGAAGTACCTTAAATGACTCAGGAACGCCTGCATCAGGTATATTCTCACCCTTGATTACAGCCTCATAAGTCTTTACACGTCCTGTAACATCATCGGATTTTACTGTCAAGATCTCCTGCAAGGTGTATGAAGCACCATATGCCTCAAGTGCCCAAACCTCCATCTCTCCGAATCTCTGTCCGCCGAACTGCGCTTTACCGCCAAGCGGCTGCTGTGTAACAAGTGAGTAAGGACCTGTAGATCTGGCATGGATCTTATCATCTACCATGTGGTGGAGCTTAAGATAATGCATGTGACCTATTGTAACAGGGCTGTCAAAGTACTCTCCCGTTCTACCGTCACGAAGTCTTACCTTACCGTCTCTTGAAAGAGGAACACCCTCCCAAAGCTTTCTGTTCTCAAGATGTGAACCGAGGTAATCTATAACTTCAGGCTCCAATACATCCTTATACTTTTCTTCAAAGCTGTCCCACTCGGTATTGACATAGTCATTAGCCACTTCAAGCATGTTCATAATGTCGTTCTCGTTTGCACCGTCAAAGACAGGAGTGGCAACATTAAATCCAAGTGCTTTTGCCGCAAGTGAAAGGTGAATCTCAAGCACCTGTCCGATGTTCATACGTGAAGGCACACCCAAAGGGTTAAGCACGATATCAAGCGGTCTTCCGTTCGGAAGGAAAGGCATATCTTCTACAGGCAATACTCTGGAAACAACACCCTTGTTACCGTGACGGCCCGCCATCTTATCACCGACTGAAATCTTTCTCTTTTGTGCTATATAAATTCTTACATTCTGTGTAACACCCGGAGCCAATTCATCTCCGGCTTCTCTTGTAAATACTTTTGCATCAACAACAACGCCGTATGCACCGTGTGGTACCTTAAGTGAAGTATCTCTTACTTCTCTTGCCTTCTCGCCGAAGATTGCACGTAGCAGTCTTTCTTCAGCTGTAAGCTCTGTCTCTCCCTTTGGAGTAACTTTACCTACAAGGATATCTCCGGCTCTTACCTCGGCACCGATTCTTATGATACCTCTCTCATCAAGGTCTTTAAGAGCGTCATCACCTACACCCGGTACATCTCTTGTAATCTCTTCAGGTCCGAGCTTTGTTTCTCTTGCCGCACATTCGTATTCCTCGATATGAATAGATGTGTAAACATCATACTCGACAAGTCTTTCACTGAGGAGTACGGCATCCTCATAGTTATATCCTTCCCATGTCATGAATCCGATAAGAGGATTCTTTCCAAGTGCTATCTCACCGTTGTATGTGGAAGCACCGTCTGCAATAACCTCACCCGCATTTACATGGTTGCCCTTAAATACTATAGGCTTTTGATTATAAGAGTTTGACTGGTTACTTCTTGCAAACTTGATAAGCTTATAAGTATCAAGTACCGCATCGTCATCTCTTTTTATAATGATTTTATCTGATGAACATTCAGTTACCGTTCCCGAATTCTTTGCAACCACACATACACCTGAATCGACTGCGGCCTTGGTCTCCATTCCGGTACCTACTACAGGAGCGTCCGTGATCATAAGAGGCACGGCCTGTCTTTGCATGTTTGATCCCATAAGAGCACGATTCGCATCATCGTTCTCAAGGAAAGGAATCATACTTGTAGCAACCGAGAATACCATTCTAGGTGATACGTCCATCAAGTCGATATTCTTCTTTGCAAACTCTGAAGTCTCGTCACGATAACGTCCTGATACATTGTTATGTACAAAATGTCCTTCAGCATCAAGCGGCTCATTCGCCTGTGCTACCGTGAAGTTGTCCTCTTCATCCGCTGTAAGATATACAACATCATCTGTTACTATAGGGTTAGAGGATCTGTCGACTTATCCACAACACGATAAGGAGCTTCTACAAATCCGTACTCGTTTACTCTTGCAAAGCTTGCAAGTGAGTTGATAAGTCCGATGTTCGGTCCTTCAGGTGTCTCAATAGGGCACATTCTTCCGTAGTGAGTATAGTGAACGTCTCGAACCTCGAATCCGGCTCTCTCTCTTGAAAGTCCGCCCGGTCCCAAAGCTGAAAGTCTTCTCTTATGAGTAAGCTCTGAAAGCGGATTGTTTTGATCCATGAACTGGCTCAGCTGTGAACTTCCGAAGAATTCCTTCACCGCAGCCGTTACCGGCTTAATATTTATAAGTGACTGAGGTGTAATGGAGTCTATGTCCTGAGTGGTCATTCTCTCTCTTACAACTCTTTCCATTCTTGTAAGACCGATACGGTACTGGTTCTGTAACAGCTCTCCTACCGCTCTTATTCTTCTGTTTCCCAAGTGGTCGATATCATCCTTGTTGCCGATATGCTCTTCAATATGCATGTTGTAGTTTACGGTAGCAAAGATATCTTCCTTTGTGATATGCTTAGGAATAAGCTCGTTGACACTCTTTTCGATTGCCTTTATAAGTTCTTCGCCTTCGTTTTCTTCCATAAGCTTTTTAAGTACAGGATAATATACCTGTTCGGTAATACCTATAGACTTAGGATCGCTAAGCTCAGGCACATAGGTTTCGATATCCACCATCAAGTTTGACAGAACTTTTACTTCTCTCTCAACTCCATGTACCCACACTGCAGGAATTGCAGCATTTTTGAATAGCTGTAGCGATATCTGCATCCACTACAGTCTCAGCCTGTGCAATCACTTCTCCTGTGTTCTCATCCACTACATCTCTTGAAAGAGTATGTCCCTTAATTCTGTTCTTGAAGTGAAGCTTTTTATTGAACTTGTATCTTCCGACCTTTGCCAAATCATATCTTCTGGCATCAAAGAACATTGACCTTAAAAGTCCTTCCGCACTGTCTACCGAAAGCGGCTCACCCGGTCTTATCTTTTTATACAGCTCCAAAAGACCGTCCTGATAATTCTCGGAAGGATCCTTTGCAAAGCTTGCCATAATCTTCGGCTCTTCTCCGAACATATCTATAATCTGTGTGTTTGTTCCAAGTCCGAAAGCACGCAAAAGTACTGTAATAGGAACTTTTCTCGTTCTGTCCACTCTTGCGTAGAAAATATCGTTTGAATCTGTTTCGTACTCAAGCCATGCACCTCTGTTCGGGATGACCTGACACATAAACAACTCTTTACCTATCTTATCATGTTCTATTGTATAATAAATACCCGGTGAACGAACCAACTGGCTGACAATAACTCTTTCTGCACCATTTATTACAAATGATCCGGTATCAGTCATCAGCGGTAAATCTCCTAAAAAGATCTCGTGCTCATTTATCTCGTCCTTATCTTTATTTATAAGTCTGATTTTCACCTTTAGCGGAGCTGCGTATGTTGTATCTCTGTCTTTACACTCTTCTATGGAATATTTAACTTCATCTCTTGCCAACTTGAAATTGACAAAATCGAGGCTAAAATGTCCTGCAAAATCTTCTATAGGAAATATATCTCTAAAAACTTCTTTTAGACCTGCATCCAGGAACCATTGATATGAGTCTTTTTGTATCTCTATCAAGTTCGGCATTTCCAGAACTTCTTTTTGTGTCTGGAAACTCATCCTCATGCTCTTTCCGGAAGTTATCGGACGCATCTTGCTTCTATCCATTGACGTTTCACCCCTGTATATTTTTTATTCTATGAGTTTAGATTTTTCTATGTTATAATTAGAGCAATCTATTCAATTTGTTTAGCCGTTAGGCAAGTTACATTGGACATTTTCACGTCCAAACACCTCTAAAAGGGCACAAAAATCCCTACAATAGTGCAACTTTCATCTTACAAAAATAAAGTCAACATGTCAATACGGAACATATGTTCATTTATTTTTAATTTTCTACACATCTAAAATGCCCCTTATAAAGTAATAAGTACTTTTTCACTCATTTGCTCTAAAAGGAGGCATAATCAATCAAATATAATATTTAGTTTTTAACATTATCGTATTACTGCATTTGAAGATGTAGCAGTTTCTACTGAACTTAAGTCTCTTCTTGTTCTTCTTCCTGAACTTGCACTAATCTCAACATTTACTCTTATAGCATCAAAGCTATCTGATGTTATAACAACTTCATTACTTGTCTGAGTGAATCCATCAAGCGAGAAGTCAAGATACTGCTCATAACCATAAGCTGAATTTGTTGAAATCTTGTATGTTGTAGCATTACTTACATAGTATCCCTTATTATAAGTAGTACCATTTACAGTAACTGTTGCATTACCCGCCTTGATTTCCTTCATAAAAGCTTCTAATACACCTGAATTGGTTGAAGCAAAAGTAATTCTTGCATATCTGTCAAAGAAATCTTTTTTAACCTCTGATCCTTCAACTGCCGGTGTCGCAATCTTTGATTCTGTTGTAAAGCTTAAGTCCTCTATTCCGTTACCCTTTAAAACTATATTGTCTGCAAGGCCTTTGAACTTTCTTGACTTTACATATATTACACTGTTTGTATCAACACGGAATGCATCATTGCCAAGCATACTTATTCTACCCTCTGACACATTTACACCGTTAACCTCTACAGTATGAAGTTTCTTAATGAACTCATCAATCTTATCCTGATCACCCTTTAATGTAATTGCGTAAACATTCACATTACCATATTTAGCAGGTTCTACTTTCTCTATCTCTACCGGATTTACTACAGGGGCAGGAACAGGTACTACAACAGTTGTGTTACTTGCTATAGTTCCGTCTGCATTCAATGTAAATACAAGATCCTTATAGCCTTCAGCTTTTACAATAAAGTCATATTTTGGAGAGTTGAACTTTCTATTTGCAGCTTTAACCGAAAGTTCACTTATCTCACCTCCATATGTAGCGTTAGAATGTGCTTTAAATTCCAGCTCATCTCTATAGCTAAATATAGATGCCTTAGCATATGCCTCTTCGTTAACGCTTACTTCTTTAACAGCCTTCAAATATTTCTCAAGTTCAACAGGATCCATACCTTCAAACTTTATTGTAAGTGTCTCATAAAAGAATGAAGGTATTTTAGCACCTGATTTAGCTCTAGGAGGCTCTGCATCCTCTGTTACCTCAGGAACCACAGGAGGTGCTACTTCTTCCTTTTGTGCAAGATTTACCTTAATAAACTTTACAGGGTAGTTTCTGTCACTTGACTGTACGTATATTGTATATTCTCCTGCATCTTTGAAAAGTCCTCCACGAAGTGTTATCTTACCATCTGCAACAGAGTATACTGAATCTGAAGTATAACCACCTGCTGATGCTGATATTACATCCCTCAATATTCCGTCAGGTCCCAGTATCTTTACATTTCCAAGCTTACTTAGGAACTCTCCCTGCTTTGGATCCCCATCCTTAACAGCCTTGATAACTACAGGTGAACCTGCCTCAAGCTTTTCACTTACATCTGTAAGAACTACATCCTCTAATGTATCTGTAATAGTGAAATCAAGAGTTATCTTCTCATATCCTGTAGCATCCAATGACAGAGTATGGCTTCCTACTATCGGCTTATTATACTCATTAAATGCATTCTTATAGATAGTAATACTCTTTTTATCAGCACTTATTTCATACTGCTTTAAGTATGAATCACTTCTAAGTGCAGCACTTGATCCATCTACCACAATATATTTAGTTTCTCAATAAAGTCTGTATTTTCAGTTGTGAATGTATAACTCTCAGCCTTTGGTTGTGTAAGTCCGGTAAATGCCGGTGCAGCCTCACCCACAATATTTCCATAACGATATATTGTACCAAGCTTACCATTTTCAAGTACATTCTTTACATCTCCTACAATATTTCTTGTTGCAGCTTCAGATGAGTTTGCATACTCTTCAAATGTAAGAGCTCTTCCTTCAAGCCTTGCATCCTCTTTTGCATCAGTAAAATCATCAAGCTTATAAAGTTTTGACTTATCTTCTCCTACGATAGCCTCAGGAATCTGCTCAAGCCACCACTTCATTACTGCATCTGAATCCTTGCTTCTAAGACCGATCTCATTTAAAACCATTGCATTTGCAAGCAAATCGTAGTCATACATAAGGTATACATTTATCATTAAGCTTCCGCTTGCACCGGATGTAGCATCTGCACCGCTTCCACCCGATTTACCCGTAGCACCTGATACAGAGTCAGCCTTCTTACCTGAACTTGAAGAACTTCCTGTACTGTATCCACCCACAAGAACTGATGTACTTGTAGATGTTTCTCTATTTCCTACATGAGTTTTGCTTACTGTAGGAGTTGAAATAGCATCTACAGATCTTGAATCATCACCTGTTACAGTTGTTCCCGCTGATGAACCGTCACTCTTTAAGACTTCAAACTTCTTTATAAGAGTCTTATAACCCTTAGTATAGATTGTTGCTGTATAAACTCCAGCTACATCCGTATATATTTTTCCTGAAGAACTGTCTGTTCCACTTATATGCACTATATTTCCTATATTATACCAGCTTGAAATTTTAGGTAAATCTATAGTAGTACCATCAGGCTTTGTAAGTGTAATCTTATACATTACTACACCAACATCATTTCCGAATGACTGATTTTCCTTATTATCCACGATTTTGAACCTTACATCTCCTCCAACCTTTGGATTTGGAGTTGCACTATCACGGATAACCTTGAAATCGGTATTGCTTACAAGAGATATTGGAAGGCTTATTCTATCATTGCTATTTGCAGATCCGACACTTACATAGTAATCTCCTCTGCTTCTTGCATTGTTTTGCGGAAGCGGAATATTTATAACTCCCACCTTTGCATACTTTGTCTCTACAGACTTATTGTATATAAGGTTTGAGTTTATAATATTGTGGTCTTCATTAAGAAGCTTAATATTATTAAGTCCGTCAAACCACTTCTCCTGCTCCTCATTTTCAAGCTGAAGCTTTATCTTTATGCTACCTTTTCCTATATTATCTATCTCTGTTACAGGGATATAGTATTTTGAAGGAACTGCAGCAGTTGCTGAATCTACCTTCTTTGACTGTAATGTGAATGTAGTCTTTGAAGCATTCTTTCTTACATTGCCGGCATCATCATTTGTCTCAAGGAAGTAGTCAAACTTTGTAATAGGACCGTTTGACAATACATACTTAGGTGCCTTTACATCAGTCTTTGTTATATTCTTTCTCTCCCCGCCTGCAAGTTTGATGTCCTGAGTATCATTATCAGTCTTTTTTACAATCTGTAATGCTGAAGGATTTGATACACTTGAAAGCCACTTGACAACATGACCGTCATCATCCACTTTGGTCATGTTTGAAGTAACATCCACTCCGTCTACCAATACTTTATAATCATCAATAGTTCCATATTTGAATGTAACCACTACATACTGACCGAAATCCGTATTAACATTTTTTGTATAATTTACATATGCAAATTTATCATTATCAGCAGCCTCGGTACTTGAGGTACTTCCTGTATTGTTGGTTGCCTCACTGTTTGAGGTATTTCCTGTATTATTGGTTGCCTCACTGTTTGAGGTATTTCCTGTATTATTGGTTGCCTCACTGTTTGAGGTGTTCCCTGCGTTATTTGTAACCTCTGCACTTGAGGTATTTCCTGCATTTTCTACTATATTGCTTACATTATTTCCTGCATTGGCACTACTCTCCGCATCACCTGCCGAATGTCCGCCATTAACACTACCTTCTTGTGTTCCTGAAACTTGATTCTGCGTTCCGTTTACTGATGCACTGTTATTTCCTGCATTATTTGTTTGTACATCAGCTGTATCTGAACCGTTTTTGCTTACAATGCCTCCACCCGAACTTTTGCCTGAACCTCCTTGCAAACTGCCTGTGCCGCCTTGAGAAGCACTTCCTCGTGAACTGCCCGAGCCTCCTCGTGAACTTCTGCCTGATCCTCCTCGTGAACTGCCCGAGCCTCCTTTTGAGCCACCCTTAGCAGCTGCACCGCTCTTTTTTACAGATGACTGATTTGTATTGTTTCCAACTGTGCCTACTGTTGACGAATGTCCTTTACCCTGTGAGAACATAACCTTGCCGTCTTTTTCCCACTTGCCGTCGGCATTTACCTTGTAACCGTCAGGAGTTGTGGTATTTACAAGAAGTTTACCCTGATCAGGTCCACTTTGAGGATTGAAATAATAGCAATAACCGTCGATCCAATTCCATCCTGTGAGCATTATACCCTCAGTAGCTCCCTTAGCTGTATTAAGGAAATACCAATATCCCGCATTATCCTTCTTCCAACCCGTCTGCATAATACCGCTGTCGGTATCAAGATAATACCAGCCGCTTGGAGTCCTTGTCCAACCCAAAGCCTTGCTGCCGTTATCATTTATATAATTCCATCCGCTCTGTGTGTTCTTCCATGAACCCGCAAAAGCAGGTGTAACCTGTGTTGTAGCCATCAATATGCTAAGTGCACCGACTCCTACATTAAAAATAAGCTTTCTTTTCATAAATCTCCTATTACATTTTGGTTAGTGGCCTCTAACTTTTTTGCTTAAATAAAGGAAAGTTGTACCACAAAAAAGTATTAAATCATAATGTTATGCTGCACTTATGACTAAATACTCTTGCAAAAACGCTTTCCTTTGCATTTAAGTACTATATTATTGATTAAGTTAGCTATATCTAACGCGTGTAAGTATACTAAAAATATGAATGTATTTTCAAGTCTTTTTTTCATGTACTTTTTTTATGTTTTTAAAAATACTTATTATATACATTACAATAAATTTAATATTAAAAAAATAATAGACAATGTACAAAAATTATCTTTACACTGCCTATTGTCTGAAATTTAACTATTCCCCTGTGAATTCCGTATCTATATTCACATGTATGTCGTACTGCGGGAATTGCTCTTTCAATATTCTGTTTACATTTTCTATAACAGTTTCCGGTTTTATATCAAAAATCTCTTTGTAATATCACAGTATATAGTCATATCTTTTTCATCAATTACTATTCCATGATAGTTAATGATATGCCTTTCACTGTCCTTATAATTTTTAAGTAATGCCTTTATCTTTTTATATCTCTCATCTTTTACGTCCACCGCATAAAATCCGAACACAAGGAATACATTGTACTTGTCATAAATCTTTGTCTGCGCCTCATGTAAGATAGGATACATCTCTCCTATGCTTCTGTTGTCCTCTATTTCAACATTTATGGAACCGGTATAGAAGTCCGGACCGTAGTCATTTAATATAAGGTCGAAGCAATTTATAACACCTTCAGTACTCCTTGCTATCTCCTTTATTCCTCTGACAATATCTCCATCCACTCTCTCCCCGAGAAGTTTCTTTATTGTATCTGAGAGTATGTCATATGCCGCCTTCAATATAAAAAGTGATATGATAACACCGGCAATACCGTCTATTGAAATCTTTGTAAAGATGTATACAACCGTAGAAATAAGTGTCACCACAGATACTATTGCATCATTCTTGGCATCCGCACCTGAAGCTTGCAGCGCACCTGAATTGTACTTTACTCCGCTGTTTTGTGTATATGTCCCCAATATTATTTTAGCCACAATTGTTGCAATAATTATTATCACAGTCACAACACCGGTACTCATCTCTTCTTTGTGGAATACGGCCTTAGCCGAACTTATCAGTGACTGAAAACCTGTCAAAAATACGATACCGCCTATCAAAAGACTTGTCAGATACTCAGTTCTGCCATGTCCGAAGGGATGCTGTTTGTCAGGTGCTTTACCGGCAAGCTTTGTACCTGTTATAGTAATAAGTGATGATGACGAATCCGTTATATTGTTTAAAGCGTCGCTGACAAGTGCAACGGATCCTGACAATACACCAAGCACGGCCTTTAAAACGCCTAAAAACAGATTTGTGACAATACCTGTTACGGACACGGCTATTATCTTTTTTCTTCTCTCGTTTGCATCTATTCTGAAATTTGATGATGTTACTCCCTCATTCATTTAAAATATTTTACCTTTGCTCCTTTCATTATATGAGTACCTATAATAGCACAAAAAAGGATTGTATACAATTATAAAATCATATACAATCCCTTATTTACCACCAAAAATTACTTCTATAAATAATCCACAACGTCAATATACTGCATCAACAGTTCTTTCTCGGCTTCTATATGCTTGGACAATCTCTGTGCCGCAACTATTGAAAGCCACTTTTGTACATATTGCTTTGCAGTGTCGGATTTCTCGCAGTAAATATCCATATACATATCGGCCAAAGCCTTATCTGTAAGTGCAAATAAGAGATAGGTATTTGCAGCATCAGCAGCCGCATTTCCCTGAGTGGCATGAGACCAGTCGATTATTGATACCTCTCCGTCTTCTCCTACAAGCACATTGCTCGGATTGAAATCTCCGTGACAAATCTTTGTATGCTTTTTCATTCCGTCAAGTCTGGTTAAAAGCTCATATCTGATGGTTGCATTCAGTTCCTTCAACTCATTTATCTGCCTGCTGAATTTAAGATTCATTCTGTTAAGAAGCGGTGAAGACTTGGGAGTTTATGTCAAGCTGAATATCCACAAACATATCCATATACTTTCTTATATTTTCTTTGTCGGAATCCATAATCTCTTTCAATGTCTTTCCGTTTTTCTTTGACATTATGATTGCCCATCCGTCGTCCATAGCTTCTACGGCAAGTACCTTCGGAACATTAAGCCCTGTCTCTTCTATTCTTGCCTGATTGAGTACCTCATTAAATACATCAGACTTTGGATGTTCCTTACTGAATGCCTTTATAATGCAGTCGTTTGTTTCATATACTTTTTTATGCTTTCTCTCTACAATAAGCTTTTTGTTTGTCAAATCCATAATCAATCTCCTTTCCAATAGGTATTATCTGCCGTAATAAGCGTCCAAATACAGCTCTTTGATCTCGCTTATAAGCGGATATCTCGGATTTGCAGCAGTACACTGATCGTTGAATGCCTGCTCACTCATCTCGTCCAATGTATCTAAGAAGTATTTTTCTTCTACTCCGTAGAGTGCTATTGTCTCTTTTACCCCTATGAATTTCTTCAATTCTTCTATTTTCTTTATAAAGTTTTCAAATATCTCGTCATCATTCTTTCCGGTTACACCACAGTACTTTGCAGCCTCAACATATCTTGCCTTTGCCTTAGGATATTCATACTGCGGGAACGTACCCATTTTTGTAGGAACATCAGATGCATTGTATCTCATAACCCTTGTAAGTATTACCGCATTTGCAAGTCCGTGTGCTATATGGTGGAATGCACCGAGCTTATGTGCCATTGAGTGGTTTACACCGAGGAATGCATTTGCAAAAGCCATACCTGCAAGACATGAAGCGTCAGCCATCTTCTCTCTTGCAATCGGGTCGGCACTTCCGTTTTCATATGCTGAAGGCAGATAATCAAATACAAGCTTCATCGCTCTTAGAGCAAGTCCGTCAGTATAATCTGTAGCCATTATTGATACATATGCCTCAAGAGCGTGAGTAAGAACGTCAATTCCCGATGCCGCTGTAAGTCCCTTAGGCTGATCCATCATATTGTTTACATCAACGATTGCCATATTCGGGAGGATTTCATAATCCGCTATAGGCCACTTTATTCCTGTATCCGCATCTGTAATGATGGCAAAAGGAGTAACCTCACTACCTGTACCTGATGATGTAGGTATTGCCACAAAATATGCCTTCTCACCCATCTTAGGGAACTTATATACTCTCTTTCTGATATCCATGAAGTCCATTGCCATATCTTCAAAGTTAACTTCAGGATGCTCATACATTACCCACATTATCTTTGCGGCATCCATAGCAGAACCGCCTCCGAGTGCTATTATTACATCAGGCTCAAAAGCTGTCATCGCCTTCACACCTTCTCTTGCACACTGAAGTGTAGGGTCCGGAGTCACATCAAAGAAGCATGAATATCTTATACCCATCTCATCAAGCTTGTTTGTTATAACATCTGTATATCCGTTCTTATATAGGAAGGTATCTGTTACAATAAAGGCTCTCTTCTTATGCATTACAGTTTTAAGCTCGTCAAGTGCTACAGGCAGACAGCCTCTCTTGAAATATACCTTTTCAGGAGTTCTAAGCCACAGCATGTTCTCTCTCCTTTGTGCTACAGTTTTTATATTTATAAGATGCTTAACACCTACATTCTCCGAAACGGAGTTTCCGCCCCATGAACCGCAGCCAAGTGTAAGTGAAGGTGTCAGCTTAAAGTTATACAAATCTCCAAGACCGCCATGTGATGCAGGTGTATTTACAAGAATTCTGCAAGTCTTCATTGCATTCTGATGTATATTAAGCTTCTCCTTTTCATTAACATCTATATAGATACCTGATGTATGACCGTAACCGCCGTCCGCAACAAGTCTTTCAGCCTTTGCAACTGCTTCATTAAATGTCTTGCCTTATACATTGCAAGTACAGGTGAAAGCTTCTCATGTGCAAACTCTTCACTTATATCTACAGACTCCACTTCACCGATAAGAATCTTTGTATTTTCAGGTACATTAACTCCTGCCATCTCTGCAATCTTATATGCAGGCTGTCCTACTATCTTTGCATTCAAAGAACCGCCTATTATTATAGTCTTTCTGACCTTATCAAGCTCATCTTTCTTCAGGAAATAACAGCCTCTGTAAGCAAACTCTTTCTTTACTTCGTTATATATACTCTCCATTACTGTAACAGACTGCTCTGAAGCACAAATCATCCCGTTATCAAATGTCTTTGAATGAATGATTGAATTTACAGCCATCTTTATATCTGCCGTTTCGTCAATAATTACAGGGGTATTTCCGGCACCTACACCTATTGCAGGCTTTCCTGATGAGTAAGCGGACTTAACCATTCCCGGACCGCCTGTAGCAAGTATGATATCGGCCTCATGCATTACTTCATTTGTAAGTTCAAGTGAAGGTACATCAATCCAACCTATTATGTTCTTTGGAGCTCCTGCCTTTACTGCCGTTTCCAAAAGAAATTTTGCGGTATAGTTTGTACAGTTCTTTGCTCTCGGGTGCGGGCTTATGATAATGGCGTTTCTTGTCTTAAGTGCCAAAAGTATCTTAAATATAGCTGTTGATGTAGGGTTTGTGGTAGGAATAACGGCAGCTATAACACCTATAGGCTCGGCTATTTTCTTTATTCCGAATATATCGTCCTCTTCAATCACACCGCAGGTCTTTGTGTCCTTATATGCGTTGTAGATATACTCTGCCGCGTAATGGTTTTTTATAACCTTATCTTCCAAGACGCCCATTCCCGTCTCTTCTACAGCCATCTTTGCAAGCTCAAATCTCGCCTTGTTGGCAGCCATAGCCACCTCGTAGAAAATCTTATCCACCTGTTCCTGAGAATAAGTCGCAAATTCTCTTTGAGCCTCTTTCAGTTCTTTCATTTTGATGCTCAAATTGTCGATATTATCCACAATAAAAATTCTTATCTGCCATATTTCCTCCGACATAATAAAAATATATTTCGTTATTTTTTTAACATAGTTAGATAATACTATATTGTTATTTTTTTGTCAATACATTATTCTAAATTATTATCCTTATATTTATTGAGTTTCTAAAGAAATAATATTATAATTTCTTTAGAAAAGAGGTTTTATGCCGATAATTAAATCCAGTACAGACTTACGTAACAGCTACAATGATATATCCACATTTTGTCATAACACAAATGAACCTATATTTATTACCAAAAACGGTCGTGGTGACTTGGCTGTTATGAGCATTGACTTATATAATAAATTAACAAGTAAATATGAACTGTACAGACTTTTTAGAACAAAGTGAAAATGACTTTTCAAACGGTCATACATTAAGTTTTGAGGAATCGATGAAACGTCTACGAGAGGGATTAAATGCCGGAACAGTATAGACTTATTGTTTCAGAAAAATTATCAAAGTGATATAAAAAAATATTACATTATATTTCTGTATCATTTACATATAACTTTTACTTTTGTAAAAATGCACTTTACTATCCTATTCCAATTATTTTTGATTTACATTTTTCTGATGCGCTTTAATCTTTTTCATTGCCCAATCATAATGGCTTGCAGTTGCACTTACAAAGTATGAACCAAGCACACTTCCTCCGACCCATTTATAAACACCTTTTGAAAAGAGTTCTTCATCTGTAAATTTTTTTCAGCTAACGCTAATACATCACTATGTGATTTATGAACCATTTTAATTGCGTCTTCAAGAGAAGTATTTTGATGTTTCTTCCAAAATTCTACATTCATATCTCCATAAGTTTTCCAGTTATATGGTTCAGGCAAAAATGGTTTTTCTTCTCCCTTTTGATTGGAATGTACCCAATTCAAAATAAGCTGATGCCATTCATAGAGATGGATTAAAACATCCCTTAAGCTTTTTATCTCTTCTCCAATGAGCTTCTTTTTTTCTTTTCATCTTTTGAAAAAAATCAAACGGTGTGTTTAACTCTTCCTCTGTCATCTTTGAAATAAGTAAATTTAACTTTTCATAGTTTTCCTTAGCAACAGTCATTAAATCCTTTTTTTGTCGTTGGTCTTGGCACAACAAATTCCTCCTATTTAACTGAATATCTTAATATGGTTTTTTTGTTTTTTTCTTCTGATGTTCTGTTTTTATTACTTAAGTATATTTCTTTATGAAAATCACCTATTCTTGTAAGGTCACGTTTTCTTGAAAATTCATTCATCTGTTCAAATGATTTTGGTTCATCTTCATAACTTCCGACATGTAAAATCTGAATAGATTTACCCTCTTCTATTTCTATAAAACTTATCTCGTCATACAATGCATTAGGCTTTTTCTTTTTTTACATTCTCAAGTGCCTTTGTGAATATCTCTTGTGTAATAAAATCAGGTTGTTTAATCATCAATGTGTATTCCAGTTTATTTTTATCAAGCTCTGCTCCATTTACTTTTTCCCAAAGTCCCTCTAATGGATATACCGCATAATCTGTAATATCGTTATCAGTTTTATTTTTCATTGCATTTTTTTAAACAATATTTTTAATGGCATAGGCAAGAGAATATAATGCGGATATTCTGTCTGAGAAAATCTACTTCATTCAGATTTCCTTTACCTTTTTACCAAAATAAATTTTTTTGCTTTGGCACTTCTACAATGATAGGTGTCTGCTTCACCATAAAGATTCTTTTTCTTGTTTTCTCCATTCATATTTCATTATCCAATCCTCCCTTTGCATCTTGGTTAATTAAATTATACAGGAGGATACTTGACACCATTTGTCAAGTTATATATTTTTCTGCCATTTTATTTATCATTTCTTTAATCTGCATTCGTATCTCTGTTGGCTCTAATACTTCCGCTCCATCTCCGAAAGAAAAAAATATAATTGTATAAGTTGTAATCATTTGTAACTTCTATTTCAGTATATAAATTTCCGTCACTATCTTCTATAATTTCTCCGTTTAATTCATCATATACTCGAAAAAGCAACTTTTACGATCAAACTTAACTTTTATATGCACCGTGTTCTCGTGTGGTATTTCTTTTTTTGAGTATTGCATCTTCAAAGCTGTCATCAAACTTTTCAGTATGGATTTCTAAATTCTTTATCCGGGACAATTTGAAATATCTAAAATCATTTCTAAGTAAACAGAAAGCATATAGGTACCAGTCCTGACTCTTGAAAAAGTAGTCTAACTGGTTTAACTCTTCTACTTGTTTCTTTTTCATTGTTGCTAAAAATATATGAATGAAACAATGTTCTTACTAAAATTGCAGACTTAATACCATTAAATGTCCTTTTCATACATCTTATTATTTTTGCCAATTATTAAAAATCAACTTCTATCCAACTTGTATTTTTTTCATTTTAAAAAAGTGCAGAAAGTTTTGTGAGAAGCTCATTCTCATGTTGTCTTGTTGTATTATCCAATCCTTGCAGTGCTGATATAATCTGTTGTTTCTCATGTTCTGAAAGCAGCGATTTACTCATGATAAAGTCTTCGGCAATTTCTATTCCACCACCCTTTCCTTGCAACGCATAAATTGGAATACCTGCACAGCTGATAGAATCAATATCTCTATAAATTGTTCTGACTGATACCTCAAATTTATTAGCAAGCTCATTTGCTGTGACTTTTTCCCTTTTTGTAAAAATATAATACAGTATCCTAAATAGCCTATTATCTTTCATTATTTTTAACATCTCCTACAATTATTATATCACAGTAATCAGACATGTATCGTCATATTTTCGTAAAAAGCTCTTAATCCGGCGAAGATATACTATAACCCCTTCTCCATTGATTATCTAATAATTATTAAGTAGTACTGAAACTTCAGGAATATTGTTATAAAACTTTTTGCTTTAGCTATTGTTTTAATCCCTTTTACAATACATATCTTTTCTACAAACTATCTTTTTCTGAAATTTTTTTACAGGGATGGAGAGCAAGACAGCATAATTATTCAATATTGCTATATGTCACTGAAGATGACATCAAAAAGATCCAATAAAAAACAGAGCCGGCATATTCCGGCTCCTCTTATATAGGAAAATACATATTTTGTTTTTATCTTTGCACTCTACCTGAGCCATCTCCGCCTGCAAGGCTCTCAACATCTTCTCTTGTTACAAGGTTGAAATCTCCGGGGATTGTATGCTTAAGTGCTGAAGCAGCTACTGCAAATTCAAGTGCAGACTTAAAGTCTTTCTTATCACAAAGTCCGCAGATAACACCTGCTGCAAATGAGTCACCGCCACCTACTCTGTCTACTATCGGAGTTACATGGTATTTCTTTGAGTGATAGAACTCTCTTGTACTTCCATCCATGATACAAGCAGACCAGTCATTGTTTGAAGCTGAGAAACTTTCACGAAGTGAGCTTATAACATACTTAAACTTAAACTGATCACACATCTGATTAAAGATATCCACATATCCGCTAAGCTCAAGCTCTCCTGCAGTAACATCCGTGTTGCCCGGCTTGAATCCGAGAACCTTCTCTGCGTCCTCTTCATTACCGATACATACATCCACATACTGCATAAGATTTGTCATTATTTTCTTTGCTTTCTCTGAAGACCAGAGTTTCTTTCTGAAGTTAAGATCCACAGATACTGTAACTCCCGCCTTCTTGGCAGCCTTAAGTGCAGCCTCTATAAGCTCTGCGGAACTGTCTGAAACTGCAGGTGTGATACCTGTAAAATGGAACCAGTCCGCACCTTTGAAGATCTCATCAAAGTCAAACTCATCCACCTTGGCTGTAGAGATAGAAGAATTTGCTCTGTCATATACCACATTTGAAGCTCTCATAGCGGAACCTGTCTCAAGGGAAATATATACCCACTCTCTCACCGCTTCTTGAAATATGCTTTGTTCCTACATTGTACTTGCGAAGAGTTGCAACAGCAGCATCACCGATAGGATTTTTAGGTAACGCGCTTACAAAATCCGCATCATGACCGTAGTTTGCAAGTGAAACGGCAACATTTGCCTCACCGCCGCCATAGTTGATATCGAACTCATCCGCCTGAATAAACTTCTCATTGTTCGGAGTTGATAATCTGAGCATTATCTCTCCCATTGTAACTATCTTTGCCATAATTTCTCCAATACTATTTTCTTGCTGCCGCTACAGCCTCTACAAACTCTCTTGCCTTTGCAGTTACCGCCGCAAAATCTCCTGTTTTTGCTCCCTTTGTAAGTGATGAACCTGTACCTACAGCACAAGCACCTGCTTTAATCCACTTGTCTACATTATCTACATCCACACCGCCGCTCGGCATAAAGTCTCCCTGTGGAAGAGGTCCCTTAAATGAGCTGATTGCACCCGGTCCTACCACATTTCCCGGGAATACCTTTATAATATCGCATCCTGCTTCAAGTGCTGTAATAGCCTCTGTAGGTGACATAACACCCGGAAGCATCGGTACTCTGTATCTGTTACAAAGCTTGATTGTCTCCACATTAAGTCCCGGACTTACCACATAGTTTGCACCTGCCAAAATTACCGCTCTTGCCGTCTCAGGGTCAAGCACGGTACCTGCACCGATAACCACCTTGTCGTTATTTCTGTACTTATCCGCCATAAACTGTATGAACTCTACAGGATTTCCCTCATCCATAGTCATTGTAATCTCGATAAAATTGATGCCGCCTGCAACTATAGCATCTATTACCTTCTCGCCCTGCTCCTTGTTCTTTGCACGAACAACGGCAACCAAACAATCTTCCTTCATTCTTGTAAGAACCTGTTCTTTCTCATTTCAACCTCCATAAATAATATATCAACATTCGTATATACGAACCTTAATTCATATTTGCGATAGCTTGATTGTAATTAACTTTCCAAGTCTTGTCAAGGCATATAGCCTAAAGATTTTGATATTTTAAAAGCTCTTTCTTTCAGTGTATTTCCAAGGGCGATATAGTCCTCATCTTTTTTGTAAAGACTTGACGCCGATATGGCACCTATGCACTCTCTTTTTTCATTGAAGACAGGTACTCCGACACATTCCATATGCTCTTCCACCTCTCTCTCATCAAGTGCAAAACCTCTGCTCCTTACAACATTTATATTTTCAATCAGCTCATCCACACTTTTCAGTGTAAACCTTGTAGCCTGCTTAAACTCGATATCTTTTGTTATCTCCATTATTTGTTCATCACTCATAGTGCTTAATATCGCCTTACCCAAAGAAGTGCTGTACACCGGATTTCTTGTTCCTATGGTGGCTGTGGTTATTATCGGATTCTCAGGTTCAAACTTTGATATATACACAATTTTTTCCCCTTCCAGTACTCCGAAAAAACAGGTCTTTTTCAGTTCCTTTGACAGCTCCTTCAGTGCAGGATCTATGATCTCAGATATATTTCTGTTATTTGTATAGCTCATTCCGATCCTGTATGCATTCAATCCTATCTTATAGTTTCTCTTTGTACCTGTACTTACCTCAAGCATTCCCATATGTACCAAAGTCACCAAAATATCATAACAACTTGTCCTTGGTATAGCGAGCTTCTCACAAATTTCATCCATATCAAGTCCGTCATTTGCCTTGGCTACAAGCTCAAGTATCTTTACACTTCTTTCTGTTGTGCGATTTATTTTCATAATAAAATCCTTTCGGTTTCATAGGTGTAAACCGTCACTACAACCGAGCAGTTACAAGCCCATGACCCTCAGGTCGTCGGTAGTTGACTAAAGCGTTACTCCCTGTTTAAAGATTGCAAAGTCATGGAATCCTGCGATTTCAGACTTCACCTTCTTACCACTTGCAACCTCCAATACCAATTTGAATAACTCGTTTGCCAACTCGTTCTTTGACTTATCTTCTATCATCCTGCCTGCATTAAAATCAATCCAGTTTCCCTTAGCCTTTGCCAGTCTTGAATTGGTGGCAATCTTTAAAGTCGGCACAGGTGACGCAAATGGTGTTCCTCTTCCTGTGGTGAATAATACTATATGTGCGCCGCTCATTGCAAGAGCTGTAGCCGCAACAAGGTCATTTCCCGGTGAAGAGAGCAAATTTAATCCCTTTGTCTTTAAAGTTTCGCCATAAGAAAGCACATCAACCACCTTGGCACTTCCCGACTTCTGTGTACATCCAAGAGACTTGTCCTCAAGTGTTGATATACCGCCTGCCTTATTTCCCGGCGAAGGATTTTCATATATAGTCTGATTATGATTTTTAAAATACATCTTAAAATCATTTATAAGAGCCACAGTCTTTTCAAAAGTCTCTCTGTCCTTACACCTCTCCATAAGAAGCGTCTCCGCTCCGAACATCTCAGGTACCTCTGTAAGTATTGTACTTCCGCCCTTTGAAATAAGGATATCGGAGAACTCTCCTACTATAGGATTTGCCGTAATACCTGAAAGTCCGTCCGAACCTCCGCATTTAATTCCGATAATAAGCTCACTTGAATCTATTTCTTCTCTCTTTTCATCGGCTATATTGTTTATAAGTTCTTCTATAAGTGAAAGTCCTGTTTCTATCTCATCTTCCACCTCTTGTGAGATAAGGAACTTTACCCTGCTTTCATCTATATCTCCAAGATAGTCCTTAAGTACAGGAATATTTGAGTTTTCACAACCAAGCCCAAGTACAAGCACGCCTCCGGCATTAGGATGATTTATCATATCTGCAAGAATCTTTCTTGTATTTTCCTGATCGTCTCCCATCTGTGAGCAACCGTACGGGTGTACAAACGCTATAACATCTTCAACACTACCCCTTACAAGAGACTTGGCTCTTCTTTCAATAGCCTGTGCTATATTGTTGACACAGCCAACGGTCGGAATAATCCATATCTCATTTCTTACTCCCGCCTTGCCGTTTGCTCTCCTAAAGCCCATAAAGCTCTCATGGGCCGTTTCCTTAATCTCTTTTATCTTCGGAACATACTTGTACTCCAACAAATCTCCCAGAGCCGTCTTTGTATTGTGGGTATGTACATGGTCTCCCGCCTTTATATCTTCCTTTGCCAGACCTATTCTGTTTCCGTATTTGATAATGTCTTCACCTGCACCTATATCCTTTAATGCCACCTTATGTCCTGCCGGAATATCACTGTTTGTCACTACACTCTCATTACCTATAGTGATTTTTTCTCCGGCCTTCAATGCATTCAGTGCCACACATACATTATCCGAATCATTGATTTTGATATAATCCATCTCTTACTCCTTGCCAAATTTCAGTATTAAGCTTATAATAAATGTAAGCGTTTACAATCGCATTATACAAGGGATTTTTACAGCTTGTCAAGACACAGATATGCTTGTATAGTAAAAGTTATGAATTTATACTTTTACAGACTTTACTGTACGGTCTTGGAGGATTATGAATATATATGATATTGCAAACAGGGCAAATGTCTCTATAGCCACAGTTTCAAGAGTCATCAACAACAGCCCTAAGGTAAGTGAGAAAACAAGGAAAAAGGTTTTGGATATAGTGGATGAGCTGGGCTTCACTCCTAATGTCTTTGCAAGAGGGCTTGGACTTAATACTATGAAGACTATAGGTATACTTTGCTCGGATCCTTCAGATATCTATGTAGCCGGAGCATTGTCATGCTTTGAAAAAATGCTTCGTAAAAACGGATATGACTCACTTTTATGTTGCAGCGGCTATGATACGAAGAATCTGAAAAAATATATGAATATACTTATCTCAAAAAGTGTGGATGCCGTCATTATGATAGGCTCAAAATACATATCTTCAAGAGATAATAAAAATCTTATAAAAACAACTGCAAAATCCCTGCCTATACTTTTGATAAACGGCTCTTTAACAGGTGAGAACATATACTGCTCATACTATGATGACCTTAACGCCACAAAAAAATGTGCAAATATGTTATACGAAGCCGGAAAAAGAAAGCTGCTTTTTCTTTACAACTCCACATCACAGTCCGCCAAAAGAAAACTTGAAGGATTTATGAAAGGATGTAAAGAGTACGAACATTCAGGTGCCCTTTTTTCCTCTCTTTTATGTATGGAAAACGATATAGAGAGTATTTTGTCAGCGCTTTTTAAATTTGACAAAGAGAATTTTATCCCCGACGGTATAATTGCAAGTGATGATTTCTTGGCAATGATTGCACTGAAGTTTGCAAAGCAAAATAATATTTCGGTACCTGAAGACTTATCTATAATCGGATATAATAATTCGATTTTTTCCAAAGTCTCATCCCCTGAACTTACCACTATAGATTCAAGGCTCTTTGATCTTTGCAGTCACAGTGTAAACACTCTTTTAGAAGTATTTGACGGACAAACGCCTGAAAATATCACAGTATTTGAGCCTGTGATTATTGAAAGAGATACTTTTAAGGCTTAGAGTCTTTATAAGCAGACTTATTGATATATGGCTACTGTAGATGTAGTTATTATAAATTTTACTTTATGCAGCCGTTTGGCTAAGGAGGTTAACATGAACAATTTTATGGATCAGGATTTTTTACTTGATACAAAAACAGCAAAGCACCTTTATCATGACTATGCAGGGAAGATGCCGATAGTCGACTATCACTGTCATATCAATCCGCAGGAAATATATGAAGACAAAAAATTTGACAATATCACACAGGTTTGGCTTGGAGGTGACCACTACAAATGGCGTCAGATCAGATCAAACGGTGTACCTGAAAAGCTTATAACAGGAAATGAATCCACAGACAGAGAGAAGTTTGACGCATGGGCTGCCACTATGCCTAAGCTTATAGGCAATCCTCTATACAGCTGGTCACATCTTGAGCTTCAAAAATACTTCGGCTACACAGGCTATTTATGCCCTGAGACTGCAGATGAGGTTTGGAACCTTACAAAGGAGAAACTCTCAAGTGATGAACTCAGCGTAAGAAATATCATAAGAAATTCAAATGTAAAAGTTATCTGTACAACAGACGACCCTATAGACTCTCTTGAGTGGCATATAAAGCTTAGAGAAGTAAGTGATTTAGGATTCAGTGTACTTCCTGCCTGGAGACCTGATAAGGCAACAAATATTGAAAAGACCGACTACAATGAGTATATTCAAAAGCTTTCAAGCGTCAGCGGTGTATCTGTAAAAGACTTTGAAAGTCTGAAGCTTGCTCTTAAAAACAGACTTGATTTCTTCAATGAAAACGGTTGCTCGGTTTCTGACCACGGTGTCGACTTCGTATATTACTATCCGGCTGATGACGCCGAGATTGATGCAATAATGAAAAAGAAACTTGCAGGTGATGATATAAGTCTTATCGAACAGTATCAGTATAAGACCGCTCTTCTTCTTTTCCTTGGCAGAGAGTACCATAGGCTTAACTGGGTAATGCAGCTGCACTTCGGTTGTAAGAGAAACAACAATACCGCAATGTTTAACAAGCTGGGTCCTGATACAGGCTTTGATTCTATCAGCGGATATGCTCCGGCAGATCAGCTTGCAAACTTTTTGGACGCTCTTACTATAACTGATGAGCTTCCGAAGGTAATCCTTTACTCTCTGAATCCTAATGATGATGCCGCTATCGGTACAATCATAGGATGCTTCCAGGACTCAAGCACTATAGGTAAGGTTCAGCAGGGTTCTGCTTGGTGGTTCAACGATCACTATGAGGGAATGAGAGCTCAGATGAAATCACTTGCGGCTCTCGGATGTTTCGGTAACTTCAACGGTATGCTTACAGACTCCCGTTCATTCCTCTCATATACCAGACATGACTACTTCAGAAGAATACTTTGTGGACTTGTAGGCGAGTGGGTAGAGAGCGGCCAATATCCGAATGATGAGAAAGCACTTAAGGAACTCGTAGAAAATATCTCATTTAACAATGCGGTAAGATACTTCGGTTTTGAGATAAAGTAATTTTAAAAAATAAGCCGGCTTATAATATGATGTTATAGGTCGGCTTTTTAATATATATTAAAATTTGCAATAAAAAAGGCCCCGACAAATAAGTCGGGACAAAATGGAAAAAATAGCGATGGGGAGATTCGAACTCTCGACACTACGGGTATGAACCGTATGCTCTAGCCAACTGAGCTACATCGCCATATATTAAATTCATGCTTTACATGAAAAAGTGGGACCTACAGGGCTCGAACCTGTGACCCTCTGCTTGTAAGGCAGATGCTCTCCCAGCTGAGCTAAGATCCCGTCGCGTTCAACGCTCTGTAAGTATATAAAAAATCCCACTATATGTCAAGCATTATTTTAAATTTTTTTAAGTTTTTTTCTACACCATGAAAAGCCATCCAATTACAGCTGCAAGCCCCTATAAACACTTAGTTAAATCCGTAAAGTTTATTGGCTATTCTATATCCTGCTACTGCAATACTTCTTCCGACCTTGCCCGGAAGGTTCATAGCCTGACCCAGTGCACCTCTCCTTATCCTTCTGTAAAGTCTAGGATTATGGTCTTTAAGGTAGTCCCACAATTCATCTTTCTTTTTCAGATTCTCCTCATCTTTTGAGAGAATGGCAAGTATTGAAGATATTACCATCATTATCTCAAGATAGCTTATAAGATACTTCCTAAGCTTCTTATTGACAACATCATAAGGATTGAAGGCGTCAAGCATAAGCTTGGTCACTCTTATCTGCTGGTCTATCCTTCCGATCATAACCTGCTCATTTACAGACTGATCCTCTCTGCCTATATAATATCTGTACAGATTGACATCCATGTAATAGATATCCTTCACCGCCTTTAGAGGCTGATATACAAAGATATTGTCAACATAGAATGTATGCTTCGGCAAATCAAGACCGTTCTCAATCAAAAGTTCTCTTCTATATATTACAGAATGCATCAGGATATACTGTCCTGTATGGAAAGGCCTTATGTCTTCCCATTCAAATTTCTTATTCACAGGTAAATTTCTCTTGTAAGTCATTACCTTTTTCTTCTTTACTCCCACCTTGTCATACACAAAGTTGCAAAGCAGCATATCAATATTTTCTTTGTCTCTGATAAACTCTTTTAACTTGTTGAGTACTTCCAAAAAAGACTTCTTATCCAGATAGTCATCAGAGTCAACCACCTTGAAAAACTCACCTGTTGCGGCTCTAAGCCCGAACATAACGGCATCACCGTGTCCGCCGTTTTCCTTGTGAATAGCCTTACATATGGTAGGATACTTCTTCTCATACTCATCGGCAATCTTAGCCGTATCATCCTTATTTGAACCGTCATTGACAATAAGTATCTCCACATCCTCCTTACCTACAAGCAAAGAATCTATACACTTTCTCATATACTCCGCCGAATTAAAGCAAGGTATTGCTATACTTAAAACTTTCATTGTCTAACCTTTCTTCTTATAAAATATATAATTCCTATTATGGCAAATATCAGGCAAAAGCAATAGAACCACTATAAATATCGCTGCCGACTCCAAAAACTTCGTTACCGTATCAAAGTTCTCACTGAGCTTACCATAAAAATTTACTATCACATTCGCGCTTATATGTATACATATAGGCACAAGCAGGTTCTCAGTCTTATTGTATACATATGCCAGACAAAGTCCCAGAAGAGTTGCGTATACACCCTGTGTCAGATTTCCATGATAAATACCGAATGCTATGGCAGATATAATTATTGCCGCTACAGCATTATAATTGTACTTTATCCTGTTAAATACCAAACCTCTGAAGATGAGTTCCTCAATTATCGGAGCTATCACACCTGTACAAAGCAAAATAACAGGAAAAGGCGGACTTGATATAGCCTCGCTTACTTCCATAAAACTTGTATCTAAGTTAGCAAGTCTGCTGATGCCTATAATTACATTAAGTACTATCGCAATTCCCGCTCCTCCTAAAGCAGCCATCAAAAAGTCTAAAGGCTTTGCATTGCTCTCTATAAAGCCTCTGCCTTTTTTCTTATCGAAATAATAAAACAGTATCATAGGTACAAATGTAATCACGGCACTCACCGCAGTAAGCGGTAGTGTATACGGAATCACCGAATCCATCAGCTTATCATAGGATGTCACTCCTGCAACCATAAACGCAAATATGGCCACAATCATTATCATAAACTGTACTGCCGAATAAATAATTATAGGGTATAAACACACCCACAATGTATAAAAAAATTTCTTCATTTTCTTTAGTATATCTTATATAGGTAGATTAGCCAATATAATTTATATTAAAATTTACTATCTAAAATACAATATAGCGTCTATGTCTACCAAATTTATCACATATTTACTGAACCAAAAAACTCGGGGGACCCCCCGAGTAAAAATTTATTCACTTCTAAGCGCATCTATAGGATTAAGGCTTGCAGCTCTCATAGCCGGCATATAGCCGAATATAAGGCCTATAGCTACCGATACACTGAAAGAAATAAGCACTGCATTAAAGTTTGCCGGCGAACTCATTCCCATAAATCTGCCTATCGTAGGACTGACCACACAGCCAAGCAAAATACCCACAGAGCCTCCCAATGTACTTGTAACCAATGCCTCAATAACAAATTGCTGCATTATAACACCTTTTCTGGCTCCAAGCGCCTTTCTGATACCTATCTCTCTGGTCCTTTCGGTTACAGAAACCAGCATGATATTCATAACACCGACACCCGCCACAAGGAGTGATATACCTGCTATAGCTCCTATAATGGTACTCATAAGCGCCAGCTGAACATTTATTTCACTAAGCATCTGGCTCATAGACTGCACAAAATATGTTTCCTTTTGTGTATAAATAGTCTTTAAAAAATCTTTCAAAAGAGTCACCGCCTTATCGCTTACCTTGGTATCCACAGTGGCAAATGTATAAGTATCAGGTACCGAAGTACCGTTTAACTGTCCTGCAGTGGAGTAAGGCATCAATGCAAAGTCGTCACTTCCTCTGGCCGACAACTGCTTTTTATCCTGCCTTTCTACAACGCCCACGACGCTAAATGCCGAACCGTTTATCTTTATAGTCTGCCCAAGCGCTTCCTTCGGTGAGCCGAAAAGCTTTAAAGCCACATAATAGCCTATTACAACTACCTTTTGCCTTGATATCATATCCGCATATGACAGATTTCTTCCCTTTTCAAGCTTGTAGTTTTTCATCTTACTGTAGTATTCGCTTACACCGCTTACCGTGGTGCTTGTGGACTTGGTAGTTCCCACTTTTATAGTACCGCTTACACTTACCTGTGGGCTCATCTCCGAAAATACATCCCTGTTCTCATTAAAAAAATCATACATCTGATCAATACTTGCCTGTCTTGCCGGTGTATTTACAAGGCTGACGCTTATAGTATTGGCTCCCATATCCATAAAGGACTTAATCATATTGTTCATATATCCCATCATTACACTTACCAGTATAACGACTGCCGACACACCTATGATGAGTCCGAGCATGGTAAGGAATGATCTCATCTTATTCGCAATAATGCTCTTTATCGCAAGTTTAAATGATTGCAGCATAATCTTCACTACTTCCATCAAAATTTATTTTGCCGTCCGCTATTCTAATGACTCTCTTCGCCTCAATGGCGATTGAATTATCATGTGTAATCATAATAACCGTATTTCCCTCTTCATGAATCTTCTTAAAGAAGTCCAGCACCTGACGGCTTGTCTTTGAATCAAGAGCTCCTGTAGGCTCATCCGCAAGTATAAGAGAAGGATTGGCGGCAAGAGCTCTTGCAATACTCACTCTTTGTTGCTGTCCTCCTGAAAGCTGCTTGGGCATCTGTTTTGCCTTCTCTGCCAAACCCACCCTTTCAAGCGCCTCCAAAGCTCTTTTTTCTCTCTCATGTGTCGGTACATGTGCATACAAAAGCGGCAACTCAACATTTTCAAGTATATTCATTCTGGGCAAAAGATTGTACTGCTGGAAGACAAATCCGATCATCTTGTTTCTAATATCCGCAAGCTGATTGTCACTCATCTTACCTACATCCTTTCCGCCCAGAAGATAAGTACCTGAAGTCGGCACATCCAAGGCTCCTATAATATTCATAAGAGTGGATTTTCCTGATCCCGACTTTCCGACTATCGCTACAAACTCGCCCTTATCAATATCCAGCGTAATGCCGTCATTGGCATATACCGTTTCATCACCCATCTTGTATTCTTTTCGAATATCAATCATTTGGATAAGTTTTTCCATTACTGACCTCCGGCTCCGGCATCCGCACCGCCTGCGTCCGCTCCTGCACCTTCTCCGGCTCCGCCTGCTCCTTCAGCTCCTGCACCTTCTCCGGCTCCGCCCATGTCGGCTCCGCCACCGTCTGCAGGCATTCCGTCAGCTCCCGTTTCGCCTACGCTCATATCCGCAGTCTCATCCACATAGACCTCATCACCCTCATTCAATCCTGAAGTAATCTGTACATAATCTGAATTGATAACACCTGTGGTTACCGTAACCTCTTTAAATCCTGCCGGAATCAGTCCGTCACCACTTGAGTTTGCAGCTTTGCTCTTATCACTTTTTGAACCTGCTTTTGTCTCCGAGGCGGAATTGTCTCTTACATATACCTTATTACCTCTCATAAGCGCATTTGAAGGTATAGTGAGCGCATCCTTTGCGGATTCAAGTGTGATATATCCGTCTACATTCATTCCCGGAAGCAAATCATATGTTTCATCAAGAATTACCGTAACAGGATAAGTGGACACACCGTTTTGACTGGTACTCTCAAGACTTATATTTGTCACTGTACCCGAATACTCCTTATCCGGGAAAGCATCCGACTTTATTCTTACTTTCTGACCGCTTTGAACCTTTGTAATATCCTTCTCATCCACACTCATCTTGAACGTATATGAACTCATATCGTAGATAACCGCCATAGTGGTTGCCTTATTGTTACCGCCTGAGCCGACCTTATCTCCGACTTTATAATTCTTACTTATTACCTTTCCCGCAATAGGTGATTTGATAGTGTATTCATCCGAGGTCTTCTTGGCTGTATCCACACCTTTCTTGGCTGTATCCACATCACCCTGTGCGGTATCCACAGCATCCTTATATGTCTTTAAAAGCTTATCGGCACTCTCTGAGGTCATCTTAAATATAGGTGTTCCGACTTCCACATAGTCTCCTACATTTACAAGTACCTTTTCAATATCAACACCTGCGGCAAGGTCCGCACTCATATCCACATTTGTGGAAGCCTCAAAGGTTCCGTCACCTGTGGAAGTGATATCTCCGACTGTAGCATTTGCGGTTGTCTTATCTGTCAGACCGCCCGGGTTGTTCACCTCAAAGGTGACATTGCGGACAAGTCTGCCGCCGTCCATGGCCTGATCCATACTTGAAACGGATACCACCTTACCTTCAACCTGTTCACCTGTCTCAGTCAGTGTCAATATTCCGGTCATACCCGGAGTTATATTACCGGCCTCCGCACTTAAGAAAGGAATACGAATATTCATCACATTGTCATTGTAGATAGTCGCAAGCTTGGTTCCTCCGCTTATCTTATCTCCGTCCTGTATACTAAGTTCCTTTATATATCCCTTTCTTGTAGAACGGTAAAGATTTCCTGCAAATTCGGCCTTTGCCTTTGCATACTCCTTGCTTGCCGTAGCATAACCCGAATTTGCCTTATTGAGTGAATTGTTTGAAGAATTCATATCCGATTCAAGGCTTGACTTATCTATCTGATATAACACCTGATCCTTAGTTACGGTATCTCCCACATTGAAATCAGCAGAGATAATCTCTCCCGATACAAGTGCGGTGATATTGTAAGTATCCTTAGGAGTAATAGTTCCTGAGGAAGAAATCTCGGAAGATATATCCTGTTTTGTTACTACCGCTGTCGATACGAATGTACTCATATCCATCTTGGAAGCATTCCTTGACTTCATAAAGAAAAATCCGCCTACTCCAAGTACTACAAGTGCAGGTATAACTATAAATCTTTTCTTCATCTTTCCCCCACTAATCCTCTATATAATCAACTACAGTATATGTCACAGTGCCGTCCTCGGCATTGTTGATATCCACTACCAATGTAACATCGTCGTTTACCTTGATGCTTCCGTAGATAGAGAATGCAAACTGCATATCACTGTTTGTAATCTGATATTCCTGTCCGTCAATAGTAACCGATGTAGGTGTAAGTGAAGAAGTCGACTCATAGTAAATACTCTCTACGGTACCGTGTACCGCCTTCTTTCCGTTTGTGGCGTCAGTGTTCTCATCATATGCCCAAACAGTCTTTGCAGCCGCGGAGTAATAGATTACAAGTCCGACATCCGACGATTCCATAAGACTCTTAAAGTAATCTGCACCCACACTTCTTCCGTCTACAAATAAGTTACCGTCCTTATAATCAAAAGGCAAAGCCCTTGCAAGCTGATTTACAGACTTTACAACCTTCGGACCCTTAAGTGAATTATCTGCAAGCTTTAGAGGATTTACCTCCTTGTCTTTGTTTATTTCACCGTTAAATACGGTAACCACATATGCACCGCCATCCTTCATATTGGTCTTTAACATATTGTAGAAAAGATTTATACAATCTCTCACTGTAAGATTTGAATTGGCACTCAGTGATGTAAGATTTTCGTTAAGCTCAAGGAAGCCGTACTTTGCCATTCTCTTATTGTTGGCGTCTCCCGCAAAATCACTTGAATCATATCCAAGTAATGTAAGTACTCCTCTTATTGCATCATTAAGCGTAACATTGTCGTTCGGCTTAAACACTCCGCCAAGGTATCCTGTCATATATCCATGCTCCACAGCCATCTTTATAGCCGCCGCATTTTCATTGTCCTTAGGTACATCATTGAATACCGATGTGTTGCTGTTTTTTGTAAGTACCGAGCGATACGGTGAAGCCTGTGCAAGCATCTTGGCAAACTCACCTCTGGTTACAAATCTGTCTATATTTCCACTTACAAAGGTAATTCCCGTAAGACCTATTACTTTTTTTCTTAATTCAAAGTTTGAGCTCTGTGCAAATACACTGCCTGCTCCCACGCTCTCAAAAGCCATTATAGAAGCAAGTCCCAAAGCTCCTATTTATTATATTACTTTTCATATAACCTCCGTCATTTATAGTAAGGTATTTGATATTATATCGCAAATTTACCCCTAAACAAGAATAATCACAAAATATTTATAATTTATTTCACTCTTTGTCAGGTGATAAATTATATTAACTGTACTCAATACATATAATACACCGAGCATTTATAATGTCAAGTAATATCATATGAATAATAAGTACATATTGATTAACTTTTGTTTAAAATATAGGCAACAAAAAACGCCCGTGAGTATTACCTTCGAGCGTTTTATCATATCATTACATTTTATTTCTCAACCAAAAGGCTCTTTCCTGTCATATCATCAGGTTTTTTTATTCCCATAAGCTCTATAAGTGTAGGAACTATATCACAAAGTCTTCCGCCTTCTGCAAGCTTATACTTAGGGTCCGCGTTGACAAGTATGAAAGGTACAGGGTTTGTAGTATGTGCTGTATAAGGCTCACCTGTTTTCTCATCAACCAATGTCTCACAGTTTCCGTGGTCGGCACAGATAAACATTATACCGTTCACTTCCTTGACGGCTTCAACAGCCTTTCCGACACACTCATCCACTACCTCTACCGCCTTTATAGCTGCAGATTCCACTGCCGTATGTCCGACCATATCAGGGTTTGCAAAGTTGATAATGATAACATCATATTTACCGCCCTTTATAGCACCTACAAGCTTGTCACAAACCTCATAAGCACTCATCTGAGGCTTGAGGTCATAAGTTGCCACATCCTTAGGAGAGTTTACAAGGATTCTGTCCTCACCCTCATTCGGCTCTTCCTTACCGCCGTTGAAGAAGAAAGTAACATGTGCGTACTTTTCAGTCTCTGCAAGTCTTAGTTGCTTTAAATGATGTGCAGCCAAGAACTCACCGAATGTATCCTTTATCTCTTCTTTTTCAAATGCAACTATCTTATCTGTGATAGTGTCATCATAATCTGTAAAGCAAACAAATGTTGTATGAATTCTTTGTCCTCTGTCAAAACCGTTAAAGTCGTCTACACAGAACACTCTTGTCATCTCTCTTGCTCTGTCAGGTCTGAAGTTGAAGAATATTACAGAATCATTGTTCTGTATTCTCTTTGTACCTTCCACTGCAAAAGGTACTACGAACTCATCGTTCTTGTCATCATCATATGACTCCTGTATACCCTCTGTCGCACTTGCCTTTTCATTGCCGCCCTTGGTCATTATATTGTAAGCCGCTTCAACTCTGTCCCAACGGTTGTCTCTGTCCATTGCATAGAAACGACCCATTACAGATGCAACCTTACCTACACCTATCTTTGCCATCTCATCTTCAAGCTCAGCTACAAACTCCTTACCTGATGTAGGAGGTGTATCTCTACCGTCAAGGAACGCATGTACATAAACTTCCTTGATACCGTTTCTCTTTGCAAGTTCCAAGAGTCCGTAGATATGAGTATTGTAGCTGTGAACACCGCCGCTTGAAACAAGTCCCATAAGATGAAGTGCACTGTTGTTTTTCTTTACATTCTCTACAGCAGCCAAAAGTCCTTTATTCTTATAGAAATCTCCGTCCTCTATCGCCTTTGATATTCTGGTCAACTCCTGATAGATAATCCTTCCGGCACCCATATTCATATGACCTACCTCGGAATTACCCATCTGTCCGTCAGGCAGACCTACATAAAGTCCGCTTGCCTGACCCTCTACAAAAGGATATTCCTTCTCAAGTCTGTCAAGATTCGGAGTCTTTGCCTCAAATACGGCATTATGATCATGTCCCTTTCTTATACCTAAACCATCCATTATACATAGTACTATCGGTCTCTTATCCATATATACCTCTTTTTCTATCAAATGCTATCTTAAGCAACCGAAAACAACTGCGGTTGTTTGTTATTTCTAAACTCGACTTTGATTTTACATTAATTCAAAAGTATTATCAAGATAAAAAAATAACAAAGAATATAAAATCTAAGCGTAAATACAGGATAGTCTGTACTAACTACCCCTTCACTCTGCCGATCAGATAAAAATGCAAAGAATGCCAATATATCAATACATACAATAGTGGCACCCACAGGCGAACCTGCAAGTACTGAAATAAAAAGTCCGACGCTTGTACATACCACGGAAAAGATTGCCGATGATACGGTTACGGATAAAAAGCTTTTGAACACACACATGGAAGCAAGTGCCGGGAATACTACAAGTGCGGATATAAGCAGTGATCCCACCAGATTCATTGCCAGTACCACAATTACCGCAATAATAATTGCTATCAAAAGATTATATTTTCTTGTGTTGATGCCTGTCGCAACGGCAAAGTTTTCATCAAAGGTTACTGCAAATATTTTATTGTAAAACAGTATAAATATGGCTATCACAATTACGGAAAGTACAATACAAAGTATTACCTTTTCCTTGGTCAATGTAAGTATTGAGGTGGACCCGAAAAGAGTGGTACATACATCTCCTGCAAGATTTGCTCCGCTTGAGAACACATTCATCGCCAAATAGCCGAATGCCAACGCTCCTACAGACATCATGGCTATAGAGGCGTCACCTTTTATCTTACCACCTGTACCGCCTTTTAAAAGAATAATTGCGGCAATAATTGTCACCGGCAGTACAAGTATCATATTGTCGGTAAGATTAAACACTGTAGCTACAGATACCGCACCGAAAGCCACATGTGAAAGACCGTCTCCTATAAATGAAAATCTCTTCAAAACCAGGATAACTCCAAGAAGTGAAGAGCAAAGCGCTATAAGTATTCCTACGATTATCGCATATCGTACAAAAGGATAACTAAAATATAAACTGAATTCTTTCATTGTATTCCCACACTCCTTTTATACTCGGCCGTATCTCCGAAAAATATCCGCTTTCCTATATATAACACATTTGTCGCATACTCAAGCGCCTCATCCACATCATGTGAAATCATAACTACCGTCATTCCGTCTTTATTAAGCCCGTTGATAATATCATACATATTTTGACTTGCATGCGGGTCAAGACCTGTCACAGGCTCATCAAGTATCATGAGCCTCTGACCCGCCATCAATGCTCTGGCTAAAAGAACTCTTTGCTGCTGACCGCCTGAGAGTTCACTGAAGCTTCTTTTCATAAGATCTGAAAGCCCCAGCTCTTCTATCTTTTCCCTTGCGGCCAGCTTTTCTTTTTTATTATAAAATGGTCTAATCCCCACCTTTGACTGACATCCGGAGATTACTATTTCAAAGACGGATGCCGGGAAATCCTTCATAAGCTGTTGTTGCTGTGAAAGATATCCTATTTCTGTCGGCACAAGATTCTCATTATATATAACCTCTCCGGATATAGGCTTTTATAAGTTTTTAAAAGCGTCTTTATCAATGTAGACTTTCCACACCGTTCTCCCCTATAATGCATAGATAATCCCCGTCTTTTATTTCAAAGTTCAGATTCTCTACTATAGCCTTTCCGTCATATCCCAGTGACAGATTTTCACATTTTATCATAAATCTCCAGTCTATAATGCCTCTTTGAGTACTTCCAAATTCTTTTTCATTATATCAAGGTAGTCGGCATTATCACTACTCTTTGTTGACTGCATAGAGTCAAGTACCAAAACCTCGGCATTCTTATCCTTTGTGTTTTCCACTATTGTCTTTGCAAGATCCCCCTTTGAACCGTCAATTATAAATATCTTTGTAAGCTTCAGCTCATCCATCTTGTTTGCCAAGAATTTGACCGTCTCAAATGACGCCTCACTGTTTGCATCACAGCCCTTAAATGCGGCATAATACTTTATTCCATACTCATTTACAAGATATCTGAACGGGAATCTGTCTCCCACAAGGATTGTCTTATCCTGAACATTTGAAAGAGCATCCTGATACTCTTTGTCAAGCGCATCAAGTTTTGCAATATAATCATTTGCATTCTTTTCATAGTTGCTCTTATTGTCAGGATCTATCTCCGCCAACTTGGCTTCTATAGCCCCCACTATAGTCTTGGCATTTGCCAATGAAAGCCATACATGCTCATCAATAGCGCACTCTTCTCCCTCTTCTTCACCTTGTTCCTCTTGCATACCCTCTACAAGTTCCTCTTCTAATGCAGCTTTACCGATACTGTCTACCATACTGATGTACTTCAGATTAGGATTTTCCTTTATGATGTCCTCAGCCCATCCGTCAGACTCTCCGCCTACATATACGAACAGGTCGCTGTCAGTGATTTTTGCAATATCCTGTGCGGACGCCTGATAGCTGTGCAAATCCACTCCCTTATCTATAAGGAAGGTAATATCCACATTCTTATTATCGCCTACCACCTGCTTTACCCAGTCATATGCCGGAAAGATAGTGGTAACAATACTTATTTTCTTACCTTCTTTACCCGCATTTGCAACCGTATCATCTTTTTTTGCACAGCCGAGAAGTGTCATCATTACCATAAGTATACCAAGTCCTATTCCAATAAACCTTTTCATAGCTTACCCTCTTTTCTACATTCATTACAAGTTCCATAAAAAACTGTTCTGGCGTGGTCGATATCAAAGCCGTGTTCCTCTCTCAGATGATCTCCTATCAGGGACAATTCAGTACACTCCAAGTGAATAAGTTTACCGCATTTCTCACATTTACAGTGAAAGCAAACCGGATGCAAGTTCTCATCTTCAATATACTCAAAGCACGCACTGTCTCCCGCATCAAGCATATATTTATGTACGGATCCGTCACCTACCATTCTTTCCAAATGCCTGTAAACAGTGGCTTTCCCGATGTTCTTTCCCTGCTCTTTGAAAAAAAGAATAATATCATTCACAGTGACATGCTTGTTCGCATTTTCCTTCAGGGAAATCCTCTATTTCCAACAATTGTTTGGTTTTATACTGAGCCTTCGTCAAATCACACCTCCAACATTGCTACCCTACTCGGATAGTCTAATTTGAAACTCGTTATCATATTACAACTTTTTTTATTATTTTTCAAGTAGATTTGATACTGAGTTTTATATTTATTATAGATGATTCATTATTATAGATGATTCGTAAGTAAAAAAACACACCAACAACTTACGTCATTGATGTGTTTATTATACTTAGATACTAAGGATTAGTGTAACTACTTATTAGAAGTCCACTTCAGTATCATAATAGCAACATTTCAAAAGTTTTTCCATCTCTTCAACACTTGGTTGTCTTGGATTTGAACCTGTACAAGCGTCCGCTACTGCATTTACGGCTATATCATGCAGTCTCTCAAGGAATACATTCTCAGGTACAAATCCGTTTTCTGTAGGATATGAATCTGCTCCGTAATTCTTTATGCAGTGTGGAATATTAAGCTCGTCATTCATTCCTCTGACATATTTGATAAGTTCTTTTATCTTCTCTTCCTGTGTACTTCCAGGCAGACCAAGTACATCGGCTATCTTTGCATATCTCTTAGCCGCCTCACTATCCTTAGCGTTAAAGGCGATTACCTTAGGAAGATACATTGCATTTGCAGCACCATGTATAATGTGAGCACCGTAGTCACCGAATACCGCACCTGTCTTATGCGCCATGGAATGTACTATTCCAAGCAATGCATTTGAAAATGCCATACCTGCAAGACACTGTGCATTGTGCATTGCATCTCTTGCTTCCTTGTCCTCATTGTATGATTTGATAAGATACTTATGAATCATCTCTATTGCATGCAGTGCAAGAGGATCCGTAAAATCACAGTTTGCAGTGGATACATATGCCTCAATTGCGTGTGTCAAAGCATCCATACCTGTATGTGCAACAAGCTTCTTCGGCATAGTCTCTGCAAGTGCAGGGTCTACGATTGCCACATCAGGTGTTATCTCAAAGTCTGCTATAGGATATTTGATGCCCTTTTCATAGTCTGTAATGATTGAAAAAGCCGTTACCTCGGTAGCAGTTCCCGATGTGGAAGAAATAGCACAGAACTTTGCTTTCTTTCTAAGTGTAGGAATACCGAACACCTTACACATATCTTCAAATGTACAATCAGGATATTCATATTTTATCCACATAGCCTTAGCGGCATCAATAGGTGAGCCTCCGCCTATAGCTACTATCCAGTCCGGTCCGAACTCAATCATTTCCTTAGCACCGCGCATTACGGTATCTACAGAAGGGTCGGACTCTATTCCTTCAAAAAGCTTTACCTCCATACCTGCTTCTTTAAGGTATTCTACCACCTTATCCAAAAAGCCGAATCTCTTCATAGAGCCTCCGCCTACACAGACAAAAGCCTTCTTGCCGGTGAAGTTCTTCAAAGCCTCAAGTGAATCTTTTCCATGATAAATATCCCTTGGTAATGTAAATCTCATATACAGCCTCCATATTAAATTTAATATAATAAGCAAAAAAGTGTAAGCAAAAATCACTCTTTGCAAATAAACTTAACCTCTTGCTTATATGATACATCACATTTGTTACATTGTCAATGTTTTTAACGTTATCTTTTTAACATAACTAGCTGTTTTCCCTACGCATAAAACCGAACACGTTTACGTTTATTGAAAATATCAGTTTTACCAGCCAAAGGAAGAAAAAAACAGCACACCTATAGGTATAAGGCATGAAGTTACTATCATCACTGCAATTGCTTCTATAAATGAGCTCACCGTATTCTCAAATTTCTTTAAAATCTCATTTGCATTGCCTGTGATATTGTTTACAAACTTATCTATGGCATTGCCGTTCTCTTCCTTGGCATCATCCGTAACGGTCTGAGTGTTTTGCTTGGCGTTATTCAGTGTCGTATCTATGGACGAGGCGTAGTTGCTTTCTATCATATTTGCGATATTTACACTGATCGGTATTGTAAATGATATAACCAGGCTGAATAAAAACAGCTTAGTTGCAATCTTTGCAAATACCTTTTCATTTGATGCGATAAATATAATAAACAAAAGGCAGGCAACCGGAATTATATACTTGAATGCAACCATGCCTGTTACCGTAAGCAAAAATTTTTCAAGATAGATGGCACAAAGTACAATCAAAAAATACTTACTCATCTCTGCAAGTTCCTGTGCAACCGGAGTGCCTATATCTCCCGGCAAAAGTGTAATGGCGGAAGATGATGCTACCGCTGCGGCCGCAAGCTCCATTACCTTGCTCCTGCTCTTATCAAGCGCACTTATAGTACCTGCATAAAAATCAACATTGCTGAAAATACCTGCCAAAACAAAGAACGATACTAAGCCTGCCGCAATACAAACAACTGCCAATACCACCTTTTATTATCAATACTTTTTTTAATTGATGACATTTTTCTCCTCCAAAAAAACTTCAAAAAATCCGTCCACTCCTCTATCTATATCATTATAAGCGGTATCAAATCCGTCTGTATACCACGGATCGGATACCGACTCATCACTTCCTGTAAAACTCAAAAGTTTATATACTTTATCATCCTTTCCAAAAACTTTCTTCATATTTTTTATATTGGCATCGTCCATTCCTATCAGATAGTCGTATTCTTCATAGTCGGACTTTACCATCTGTCTTGCCTTCTTGCCGGGACATGCTATACCGTGCTTCTTAAGCTCATCCTTTGCAGGCGGATACACCGGATTGCCCACACCGTTCCATATCTCATCGGAGCTTGTAGCTGCTGAGGCTATCTTAAACATATCCTCCAGCCCAAGCTTTTTTACTTTGTCTTTCATTATAAACTCCGCCATAGGTGAACGGCAGATGTTGCCGTGACAGATGAAAAGTACTTTTATCATATTTTTATTTACTCCTTTTTACCCCTAATTTGCAAGGGTTTTTGGTGATTTTATGAAATGCTCTGAAATAACGGAACGAGGCAAATCAGAGCAGAATTTAACAAGTTATTACTACCTGTTATTTGTAAAACGAAAATTAACCATTTAACTCCTCTGCATTTTCATCTGCTCTTTGAACTTAATCAAATTCATGATTTCTGCCTGATCATTCTCATCTAACTTTTCAAAGCTTCTTGCAAACACTGTCGCCAACCGGCTTATCTTGTTCTCATTTAATAAAAGCATCTGCTGTTACACCAAATAACTCACTCAGTCTTGAAACATCTTCTGCTGTTATTTTTCTCTTACCATTTTCCATCTGAGTATATGTTGCACGATTAATTCTCAAAAAATTAGCTACGTACTCCTGTGAAAGATGAAGCCGGTTTCTAAAATTCTTAATTCTCTCATTAATACTCATCATTGTTCTTCCTCCTTAAACTGCCAACTAATTCATTATAATTCGTACCGTTAGATTTTACAACAGTTTTCTGTTGGCTTTTCTAACACTTTGTCCTGTCTTGCCCAAGTTTGCGAATGGTTACATGGTCATCCAACCGACCTGCCGCGGCAGATAAAAAGTACTCTTATCATAAATTTATTCCTATCTTTGTTACTTGCTATTTATCACGCCTCCCTTTCATCTGTTTAAACTATTCCCCATTCCAACTTCATATGAACTTATATATCTGTTCATACTCTTCATAGCAATTTTCATTGCCTTTGCAGTTTCTTCTGCACTATTTATTTCCGCTTTTAATTTTTTCTTTTCTATATACTGTCTACCACCCATCTAAACTCCTCTTCCAGCGCATCCCAGTCGATGTTCCTGTCATCCTCCATTGTTTCCAAGATTGACTTATAATATTCCAACTTCTTTTCTATATAATTATTTATCGCTTCAACTCTTGGGCCTTTTTCGGATTCAGACATTTTCACCTTCTTTGCAAGTAAATCCTCTACCGCTGCCTTCATGTTTTCCTCAAGAACAGCATTAACCAATTCATCAAAAAGTACCGGTGGTGGGCATTTCTTTTCATCTATCCATTTGCATGCAAGAATAGGTCTCAGCACGTAAAAATACTTTTTATAATTTACCATATCATCACATAGATAATCGTAGTAGTTCTTTTTTGCCGTACCGTAGTAATGATAAAGTGCCGATTTACATGCAAAGTATTTGCATGCCGTTCTGTCGTAAAGCTCCTTCCACTCATCCGTAGTGTAATACACAATAGGAGAATTGCTCCACTCAAATAATGTAGCATTGGATTTATGAAAGTGCTTTAATGCCTTTTTATATCCCAACCGTTGATATCAAGCACTTCATTTAATTCCCAATCAATAAAGTCCTTGTTCTCTCGAAGTGATAAATAAAAGTTCTTATTACGAACATAGATAAACCTAACATCATAATCGCTGTCAGGTGAGGCAAATCCCCAAGCTCTACTTCCCGATTCAATAGCGTGTAACACTTTTTATATTCTCTTTTTCTTCTATTTCTCTGATCTTTATAAGAATCAATTCTTCTATATTTCCTTCAAAAATTCTCATATCTCATCTCGAATCACCCTTTCATTTATTGTCATTACAAGTTCCTGAACTCTTTTAAAATCCGGCTCAGCCGGAAGATCTGTGTGCTCATCCGCATAATGCAAACGTCTTTCATACTCTCTCATCATATCATAGAAGTTGTCCGAAAAAGTTCCATCATCTGTTTGATATTTTCCAAAGCGGATATCCATCAACAATTCATGTTCTTTTTCTCTGTATGTATTGATTTCTCCCTTTTCCAGTATATCAATGGCCATCATAAATAATCTGATAAGATGCATGGCGTGCTTATTTAAATGAAGATCATATTTCTTTTTATTTCTCTTTCCGATTTTATCATAGTCTTTTACAACATTTGAACTTGAGTTAAAACTGTACATTGCATTCTTTACAGAATTAAAAATATGCTGTTCCTTTTCACTTTGTGGAAATGTGTCTCTGGCAAGTGCATTCTGTAATCTTCTAAGTTGCGCATCCGCATACCCTCCAAATGACTGAATAGCTCTTTTTGATAAAAACAATCGTTTATTATCAAGAAGCATCTGACCGATATCATTAAGATATAGATAATTATCCGGTGCAAGACCAAGCAAAAATCACATGCTTTACAAGATACTCATTTTTACTTATAAAAATCATATTAAGGTTTATTTAAAAATATCTTTATAATCAATCATGACTACTACTCCCTGAAATTTTATCTTGTTTTCTTCTAAAGTATAAAACTTTTTCCCATCCGAATTAAAAATACAAGCAATTTAACTCTGTGTTATTAGCTACATACAATTGATGTCTTGGATTCCCTTTCACTGTCAGTTTACCACGACACATCCACTTTCTGTCAGAATCAACAGCTATTATTTCCTTTAAACATTCTTTTAGATATTTTCTCTTTTCTATTGCATTTCCCCATGCTGCTAAAGTTAAAAGCATTAGGATAAGCATTAAAAACACTTCTTATCACATAACAGTTTTTCAAAATCAACTCTCTGTCTGCTTTTAAATGCATATCATTTGGATTAGTCGCTCTTTGTGGATAAAGATTTAACATTATCCAACCGTCACAATTATTTTCTGATGCAACTTTTCTTATTTTTGAAATTGTAGGATCGTCTTTTATATCATTAGCTGTACTTGGATTTATTCCAAAACATATAATAGTATTAGTCCCGACCTCTCCCAACATAAAGCGTACCTTATCATCACCTATATACTACATCTCCATTCTTTTTATCTCTCCAAAAAAACTTCCAAGCGAGTTTTTATAGTTTCTTTTTATTATCTTTCATCACTTACTTTTTTACTCCTCATATCCTTAGGCAACCGGTATTATTAATCGTTCTGTTTGAACCGGACTTGATATCAATTTACTTATGATTTTTATCATATATACACTATTTTTGGCTTTTATTTCAAATAAAAGGCCGTTGCTAAACAGATTATATCCGTTAGACAACAGCCCTATTACTTATCATTATGATTACTTTTCCAAGTCTTACCTTACCTAAAGCATCTGTAGACATAATAACCGCATACAACTAATCAGGTGTTACGTCTCCTACATGGTTATGTATTGTTTCACCCTTTACACAGGCATTCTTTTTCTATATCAAGCACTACTAATTTAAACATTAATGATATTTTCTCATTAAAAAAACATTTCCATCAGACTGCTCACTTTTTCTTTTTCAAACAAGAGGTATGAGATAAAACTATCAGGATCATTCTCTGCATTCCGCATCAAAACAATCTTATAATCCATATTTATTTCCATTCCTTTCGCTTTGCTCAAGGCACAAAACGTTATGAAAATGTTTCCTTGAGCTTATTTTTTATTTATAATTCTTCTTGTAGGGAACTCGGTATACTACAAATCACGGGGAGGTGAGTGGGCTGTCCAGCTTGCCGGATGACCGCATATTTATATGTGTGGTTCGCCTTTTCAAGCACAAATAAGTGTGTCGTTGAACACGTAATCTTATCTTTGTATAAACAATCTCGTTTATGGCTTAGGCGTTCAGTCAATGCCGTCTCTCCCTATAATCTCTAATGAATCTTCTGATTCTGAAAAGGAGTCCCTATGTCTTTAAAAAATCGTCTACAAAAATCTGCTGTGGTATTGATGTCCACAAGACTTTTGTAGTTGCCTGTATCGCTTCTACAAACGATATAGGTGTCACTTCTTATGAGAGCCACCGGTTTTCTACCTACACGAGCGGTCTGAAAACTTTGTTACAATGGCTACTCAAACGGAATTGCAAGGATGTCTGTATGGAATCTACCGGCAAATACTGGATTCCTGTTTATAACATCTTAGAAAATGACTGTTCGATTGTCCTTGCTCATCCCAAATATGTTAAGGCTATCCGTGGAAAGAAAACTGACAAGAAAGATGCCAAATGGATTGCTGACCTGTTCAAGCATGATCTTGTTGCCGGTAGCTTCATGCCGCCCGCTGACATCCGCCAGCTCCGTGACCTTATGCGTTACCGTTTCAAACTGACCTGCTTTCAATCAAGCGAAAAGAATCGTTTGCAGAACTGTCTCACGGTTTCCAATATCCAGTTGGGAAACGTTGTTTCGGACACCTTCGGCAAATCTGCTCAGGCGATACTGGATAAACTTTTGGAAAATCCCGCAGATACATCTTTTGACCTTGAACCCCTTGTTTACAAAAGTTTGAAAAAGAAACTTCCTGAACTCCGTGACGCTATTGACGGTTATATCACACCGGAACAGGTCGGCAAACTTAAGGTGATCAAAGCTCATTATGAAAGCCTGGAATCCCGGAAAGCAGAGCTTGAAGAACTCATTCTTGCGCTCGCCGCTCCCTATCAGCAGGAACTTGCCATTCTCCAAACCGCTCCAGGTATCCGTAGCGACTTTACTTCCATCGGAATTATTTCCGAAATCGGTACCAACATGGAGGCTTTTCCTTCGGCGAAACACTTATGCTCATGGGCCGGTCTTACTCCGACCAACAATGAAAGTGCAGGGAAGAAAAAATCTGTCCGGGTTTCCAAGGCCGGATGCTATATCAAACCTTTACTGGTCCAGTGTGCAAATGCCGTTGTTACCAGTAAAAAGCATCCGGAAATTCGCAACCGTTATCTCCGTCTCAAAAAGCGTCGCGGTCACAAGAAAGCAATCATTGCCATTGCAAGAATGCTTCTGACTGCATTATATCATATGCTTAAGAACGGTGAAAACTATAATGCGGAACTTTATCGAAAATCCGATTTGCCTCCTGCCAACCGGGAAATCACGGTAGAACAGGCAATTATCATCGCAAGAAATCAAGGTTATAAAATCAAGTCAGCAACTGCATAGCCTTAACTTTTAATATTCAATTTTTAAAATAGCCACCGAAAGATGGCTTGTTTATGATGCGATTAAGGGAATGGATATCCTCTACTACTCATTTTCAATCTTTGACCTCATATCTGAAATCACATCATCTGCATCTCTAAACTTTTCCTGTTCTCCGGATTTTTTCAGTTTTGTAAGTAGCTCTTTCTCGGTCATAGGTGCATATGGATTTGACACTGCATGTCTTTTTATTTCAAACGGAAATCCATTTGTTGCAACCTCCTGTTTTAAAAAAATTTTATTACTTTTGTTACTTGCTATTTTCCACACCTCACTTTCATATGTTTAGACTATTCTAGTGTTAATACATTACTGTTTCAATAACATTTTTATTTGTTTTGCAAAAATACAAGTATTCTTCTTTTTATATTATACTAATACCAACGACAATTCATACACCCGGTCCAAGAGATGCACTTCCTCCAACAATATCTATATTTCCTCCAGCCGTACTAGAATCAATAATATATATACCTTTAATATGCCTCTTACTTAACTATATATTTTGAAAAAAACCTTTTTAATTCAAGAGATAATCACGAGATTTTTTTAATCTACTATATACTTAAATAAAAGCACATTTTTTTATCTTGTGAAAATCTCCTCCTTTTCGCAAGATAATCACGAGATAGATTATGCCATTTGTTTCTTTATATTATCCATAGCCATCTGTAGTTGTGTTAAAAACTCAACACTCTCAATACCAATTCTATACTTAGTAGACGGACCATTTCCAATTTTCATTATTAACTTCTTCTCTTCAAGAACCTGAACAGCTTTTCTTACTTTATACTCTGTTGTCGACAATATATCTTTAATTGTATTGACAGAAACAGGCTTTCCATTCTTGGCAATATATCTAAGAATATTTTTCTCATCTGCCTCAAGTTCAGGATATGAATCAGCAAGATCAATATTCCAAACTTTAATCTCGGTATGTTCAATATCAGAAACTATTTCAGGCCTTCTAAAATCGTTTTGAATAGCTGCTTTATAGATCAAAGGTCCTCCAAATCCCTGTCGTTCTGACGCTCCAAGTAATCTGAATAACTTCATGATTATTTCATTACGAGGTCTTGAATCACCGCCTGCTAAGAATTGCTTTGTAGATACAAGCATTTTCCCCGGATTGCTAAAGCAAAACCATCCATCATGTACCTCAATTTTTGTTGATGGATACCCTTGTACATAATCTGCATGCGCCAAACAATTCACAATACATTCTCTCAATATTTCATCAAAAATCTGATATAGGTAATCTTAACTGTCGATAATCAACCACAAAAGATTCTTGAATTATTGTTCGCAATTTTTCATATACAATTGCGTAGAAATTATATATATTCATCTCATAATCACTTGGCTCATCATCTGATACTCTGTCCGACCATCTAGGATTATCTCCTTTACGGTTAAAATAATCCAGATGGTAATGAGAAAATAATTCCTTAATTGAATTTACCTTTCCCAGGAACAACAAGGTTCCCCTTTTTAATTCTTAATTTATCACCGTTTCTATCCTTGGTAATAGCCCCAATCTCAACGAGGAAATCCATATTATCCATTTCAATATAATGTTTTTTTAGGGAAACGTTTATTTACACGTTCCTTATAAGCAATAACCGAATACTTATCTAAATCATCCATTGAAAAAAATTGTCAGCATATAACGAATCATACCCGGGTTGTGAATTACGCATAAGTGCTGTAAGCTCCTCTTTTGTTACTTTTCTATCCCCATCACCCGTTCGAATCCAAGTGTTTTCAAACTTACCGCCAATATAAACCGGCTTCATGTTATCAGCTACCTCTTTCACATATATAATAATGACAGTCTTTTCATCAATTATATATGTATTTACATCTTGGTTCTCAATATTCCTAAAACTAACTTTATTACTATTAGAAACTTGATCCCACAAGCTTGTAAGTGTCTTTTCAGAATTCCCAACTCCGGTAATTTTATTTTTTTGGGAGTGCCTTCCTCGACACCAAGAATAATCTAACCACCTGAAGTATTGCTGAAAGATGAATAACTTTCCCAAAATGAATTTGGAAGCTCTTGCGCCTTTTTTAATTCAATATAGTACTTTTCATGAACGTCCTCCAGCCATTCCTTCAAATCGACAGATGTAAGTTTTTCCGGATTTATTGTTGTTTTCAAATAATTTCCTTTCTGCATAACTATAATATACACCGTACAGTTATACTTTTTAAATTTATAATAACCACCCATAAAAACAAACTTATCAGTTTTTTTATTCTACCGACAAAATCTTTCTACCACCCATCTAAACTCCTCTTCCAGCGCATCCCAGTCGGTATTCCTGTCATTCTCCATTGTTTCCAAGATTGACTTATAATATTCCAACTTCTTTTCTATATAATTATTTATCGCTTCAACCCTTGGGCCTTTTTCGGATTCGGACATTTTCACCTTCTTTGCAAGTAAATCCTCTACTGCAGCCTTCATATCTTCCTCAAGAACAGTATTAACCAATTCATCAAAGAGTACCGGCGAAGGGCATTTCTTTTCATCTATCCATTTACATGCAGAATAGGTCTCAGCACGTAAAAAAATACTTTTTATAATTTACCATATCATCACATAGATAATCGTAGTAGTTCTTTTTGCCGTACCGTAGTAATGATAAAGTGCCGATTTACATGCAAAGTATTTGCATGCCGTTCTCTCGTAAAGCTCCTTCCACTCATCCGTTGTATAATACACAATAGGAGAATTGCTCCACTCAAATAATGTAGCATTGAACTTATGAAAATGCTTCAACGCCTTCTTTAAATCCCATCCGTTGATATCAAGTACCTCGTTTAGTTCCCAATCAATAAAGTCCTTGTTCTCTCGAAGTGATAAATAAAAGTTTTTTATTACGAACATAGATAAACCTAACATCATAATCGCTGTCAGGCGAGGCAAATCCCAAGCTCTACTGCCGGATTCAATCGCGTGTAACACTTTTATATTCTCTTTTTCTTCTATTTCTCTGATCTTTATAAGAATCAATTCTTCTATATTTCCTTCAAAATTCTCATATCTCATCTCGAATCACCCTTTCATTTATTGTCATTACAAGTTCCTGAACTCTTTTAAAATCCGGCTCATCCGGTAATTGTGTATGCTTGGAAGCGTAATGCAGTTTCTTTTCATACTCTCTCATCATATCATAGAAGCTGTCCGAAAAAGTTCCCTCATCTGTTTGATATTTTTCCAAAGCGGATATCCATCAATAAATCATGTTCTTTTTCTCTGTATGTATTGATTTCTCCCTTTTCCAGTATATCAATGGCCATCATAAATAATCTCATAAGATGCATGGCGTGCTTATTTAAATGAAGATCATCTTTCTTTTTATTCCTCTTGCCTATTTTATCATAGTCTTTTACAACATTTGACATTGTATTCCACATATTCACATAATCTCTTAGCGGATAGTGACTTAGCTTTGCGTTTACAAATATCTCAGTTTCAAGCTCAGGATTAACCGCCTTATCTATAAAAATTTCCAGACTTCCGTTTTCAAAGTTCTTATAACTTGAGTTGAAACTGTACATTGCATTCTTTACAGAATTAAAAATATGCTGCTCCTTTTCACTTTGTGGAAATGTGTCTCTGGCAAGTGCATTCTGTAATCTTCTAAGTTGCGCATCCGCATACCCTCCAAATGACTGAATAGCTCTTTTTGATAAAAACAATCGTTTATTATCAAGAAGCATCTGTCCGATATCATTAAGATATAGATAATTATCCGGTGCAAGGCCAAGCAACTCTATTGTATTCGGATTGCAACTCAAAAGTAAATTCACCATTTTATTGAATGCATAGATAACGGTATCCGTATTATCGTCCACATACTGTTCAAACTGTGTAAGTCCTATAAGATCCGATTTTTGATTGAGTGTAATTCCTCTTATATCTATATCGCTGCTTTCTATATTTGTCCCATATGCATAGCTCCCTGCAAGCCCAAGCAAAATCACATGCTTTCCAAGATGCTCGTTTTTATTTATAAAATCATATTCCGGTTTATTTAAAAATTGCTCTGTAGTCGGTCATAATACCTCCATTCCTTATCAAAAAGCCATCAGAATCATTTAATTATAAAAATCAGATTTTACATTGAAAAGCTTATCTACTTTAAAAAAATTATCTATTTGACTTTAAAAATTCTTTTGTACATATTAACAGTTAAAAAGAACCCGACGCATCAGGTTCTTCTAGGTGTAATCCAAAAGATGTCCACCGCAATTCTTCATTTCATTATACTAGCTTTTTGTAACATATGCAAAGGGATTCATGATTTACTAATAAATTTTTTTCAAAGCATTTTTTTCAAAGCACTCATATTATTTCTGTGTTGTGTTCCAACTACTTGACTATATATATTTATAGGAAGTTCATTCCTCAAATATTCTGTCTGCTGTTGGTATGAAGTTAAAAACTGCTTACGGGTCTTCAACAGTTTGTTACATGCAAACAGCCTCTAAAAGCCTTATAAATAAACAATGTCATTAACTTAAGAGTAGTGAGAAAAAAATATTACAAAAAGATAATTTAAAAAAAGATAATTATGCTATACTTGTAGTGAGAAAAAAATCACGAGGTGTAGCATGTTTATAAAAAAATACTTACAAAAAGAATATAGAGGTGAAAAGTATTATTATGCCAGCCTTGTTGAAAACAAACGTATTGATGGCAAGGTTGTGCAGACAGTGAAAGCGAATCTGGGTGCAGTTACTGGGGAGCAGATTCCATATTTGAAGGCAGCCTATGCTAAGAAGAAACCTCGTCTTGTTTATGATGAGGATTAAATAATTGGAGGGCTGTAGTGAGAAAAATCACAGAATAGACTATTAAAAGATCAGAATAATATTCTTTCAGATGTATTTCTTGAGGTATGTCGTGGTGGCAAAACAAACACTCTTGTCAGACGTAGAAAGATGCCACTAGAAGATTTAGTGTATTCTATGATTAATCGCAAGGGACCTTACTCTCAAAAATGGAGCTGCGAAATTATATGAAAAACAACACATCCGGGAACAGAAATATCTAAACCAGGTTATCTAAAGCAAAGGATAAAATTAAATCCGGACGCATTTAAGTTTCTTTATCAGGAACATAATAAAAATTTTTTTACCAGGATGAAGAGGTAGAACCATATACCTATAAAGGATTCCTTTATTTTAGCTGCAGATGGATCTGATATAAATATTCCTACAACTGATGAAACCATCGAGAAATACGGAAGTGCCTCAGTGAGAGGAGGAAAACCATGTGCTCAGATTGGGCTGGGATGTATTTACGACGTTCTTAATCGCTTTATTCTGGAAAGCAGTATTAATACCGTAAAGTTTGATGAGATGCAGTAGCCCAGGAACAGTTAAAAGGAATAAAGGATACAATTGGAAACAGATATCCCTATCTTGTTGTTATGGATAGAGGTTATCCTTCGACACCGGCATTTTTGAATTTTATAGATGATGGAGTGTATTTTGTAGCAAGACTAAAAACAAGTGACTATAAGGCTGAACAGAAAGAATTAAAATCAAATGATGAGGATGTCGACATAACATTAACAAAGGCTAGAAGGAGAAATTATATTGGCAAAAAAGAAGAAACTATCATGATGAGCAGAGATTCCTTTTCAATGAGATTTGTAAAGGTGTGTTTAGATGATGGAAAGTCAGAAATTTTCGCTACTAATCTTCCACGGAATAAATTTCCGGAGGAATGCTTTGCAGAACTGTATCATATGCGCTGGGGTATAGAGACGACCTCATGAAGTTTTTGAAAGACAGATTAAAAAAATCGAAAAATTTCACAGGGATAAAAATCAGTGCTTATTGAGCAGGACATTAACAGCACTATTTATGTTAGCAATCTTGCAGAAGATATAATCTGTGATATAGAAGAAAGTAGCCAGGAGCACCTAAAGAATGATTATAAACATACAATGCAGTTAAACCGAAACCTAAGTATCGGACTTCTGAAAAATGACCTAATATACATTCTTATAGAAAAAGATGGAAATAAAAAAGTAGCGCTACTACAGGCATTGTATGATGAAATAAGCAAAAATGTAGTGCCGATAAGGCATGATAGACATTATCACAGAACTAAAGGACAGCTTGCAGCAAATTTCTCGAATACACATAAGCGAAGTTTCTAAACTGAATAAGCATTTCGATTTAAACTGGTGAACTATGCTCTTTTTAAGCTAATAATAGTAAAAGTGAAAGAAAAAGAGCATACCCTTATTTGCAAGAGTATGCTCCAAACGTTAAGTTAATGACATTGTGTAAATACAGGGTTTTAAGCCACTTTTCTATTCCCAAACTGTTGAAGATGGGATATTAACATAGTGAAAACATCCACTTCTTTGCCTCATTCCATACTACATGTTTATTGGAAAATGCATGTTTTTAGCTTTTTGTATTGTAAGTAATTAAAAAAGTCAAAAATGAATAACCCATTTCTGACTTTCTTAATGCTATATTGATTTTACACACCTATTTTTTCAGACATAGTGCCCTTCTACAGAGCATCTAATAAGAAAGCAAACCTTTCAGTACCGTAGCACATCCGTCAATTACAGGAGTCGAACTATCTAACATAATATTATAATTATTGTAATCATTCCATTTTCGTGCAATATTGGCATAGTAATACCCAGCTCTTCTCTTATCGAACCGTTTTCGAACGCATTCCACCACCTCTAATTCTTACTTTCTTATACCCCTATACAATAATCACATGCTTTACTTGTACTAATCTTGCCGTCTTCTTTTATCTATCTCCAACGCTACCTTGGCAGCTACATAAAAATCATCTTTCCGGAGAATATTTCTTTTATCCAATTCATAAAACAACATCTCATATCCAAATAATTTCTCGGTATTTTTAATATTCTCTTTCCTCCTGAATAGATTTCACATGGATATTCAGAGGCTTCACCTATAATCTTTGCATTGCTTATCTCACTCCATAAATACTCACTTCTTTTAAACGGAAACTGATTTATTAATATCTTTTTATCGCTTACTTCTGTTTTTTTGTAAATAAAACAAATACTAAAAAAATATTCCGAGACTTGAACTTAATAATAGCAACGGCAACACACCCGCCCACTTCGTCTCCAGAATTTCTGATGGGCCTACTTTACATAAAACCCAAATCATCATAAAAAGTAATGTATATATACGAAAAATATTGCAATCAGATATTTTTTTACCCGGTCTTATCACTATTTTACTATCCTTCGTTTTCATCTTCCGCCCCTTCATTAAACGCTTTTTTTTAGCAGTAAAATCCACATACTTTCAGTTTTATTCGACCACCCGGCTCAAAGCTAAAAGCTTAATTGTATAAATCCGCCAACATACTTTATAGCATTGACCTCTTTATTACAACAACCGACAAGGCTATATAATGTAAATTATATTTTAATAATACTGCCTTGATACTTATATTTTATCAAATCTTTTATTAATATTCATCACGATTTTGCTGAAAAATTATCAGCTTTATTGAACAAAGTGATTTTTTTAATAAACTGCAATATAATTTTTAAATTATCTTCTTAAAAACTCTATGTGTACTGCATATCTTCTCTTGCATACATATACTTACACAATCTCAAAATATGCCGATTCTCCTCTTTCACATTCATTAACATAAAAAAATTTAAAAACAAAAAATTTGAAAAATCCATACCGGCTTATTCCGTTACTTAAAAAGCTGCCGCCTTGCAATCCATCTTACAAAGCAGCAGCCTTTCATCATTTTTTCTTATCTTCCTGTTTTTTTCTTTCTACAAATCTTCCCATATAATAAGCTATTATTCCGACACCTATACCTGTCTGTACACAAAAAAGCAGACTTTCAACTTCTCCCGGAAGTTCCTTTCCTAAGACGGTTTCTATAACCGGATTAAACCACGGCTCATATTCTCCGCCCTATATTTCTGAAACCACTTCACTTCCGGCATCATCAGAACCGCCAAATTCGGCATTCTTAAGCATAAATAAAGGCACTATTGCCATCAATACAACTATTACAAGTAAGCTTATAACAAGTTTTTTATTCTTTGACATTATTTAACACCTCCTCTTTATTTATAAAATCATATTCAGGTTTATTTAGAATATTTTTATAGTCAGTCACTATGCTCCTCCTCTAATAATATCTATTTTATATACTACTATTTTCTAAGTTCAAATTTTCATATACATTATTTATCAATAATTGTATACATCTATACACCATTATTTTTTTCAATCTTTGCTACATAAAACTTTTTCCCTCTAAGCTAAAATATAAATCTTGTAATTTGGTATTATTGGGTACATATAATTGATGCCTTGGATTCCCTTCACTGTTAGTTTACCACGGCATACCCACTTCCTATCCGGGTCAATAGCTAGAATTTCCTTTAAGCAATCTTTCAAATATTTTCTTTTCTCTATGGCGTTCCCCAAAAGCCAATGTTAAAAGCATTAGAGTATATATTAAAAAAACACTTCTTATAACTTCATAATTTTTTACAGTTAAATCATCAGCAGCTTTTTATATGCATATCATTTGGATTTGTCGCTCTTTGCGGATAAAAGATTTAGCATTATCCAACCGTCACAATTATTTTCTGATGCAATTTTTCTTATTTTTGAAATAGTGGGATCATCCTTTTTCATAATTAGCTGTACTTGGATTTATTCCAAAGCATATAATAGGATTTTCTCCGACCTCTCCCAACATCAAATCGTGCTGTATCATCATCCAAATACAATACTTCCCCATTCTTTTTTTCTTTTTATACTTTAACCCTATTCCCACTACCTTCTAAAGAGATCTCTAAGTTTTAGCTTATCAAATGCCAACATTCCTCTGGCTTCCAGGTACAAATCATCTTCCTCAATAATTTTTCTTTTGCTTAGCTCATTTAGCAGCTTTTCATAGCCTATATATGCCCTTGGTACTTTTTGCTATTCTTTTTTTCTGCTGTATATATCACACATGGGTAAGCCAATGCCTCATTTATAATCTTTGCAGTAGTTATATCAAACCAAAAAAATATTCCTTTTTAGAGAAACCTTGTTATTTCTATTTTCTCATTGTCAATTTTTATCTTGATAAGCAACGAATATAATCCCGATACTATTCCGACAGTCAAAAAAAATAATAGCAATATCAACCTTGCCATCTTGTCCGTCTCCGGATTATCTGACGGTAAAGCTTTGCCTAATGCCCAAAAATATGTAACTCCTAAAACTATAGGCATAAAACTGAAAAAAACAAATATACTAAACCCGGTCTTATTACTATTACATCATGCTTTGATTTCATTTTACCTCCCACCCCAGTATTTGACAAAGAATATAAAAAAGCCGCCACCAAAAAGATAAAATATCTATCCGGCAACAGCCACTTATCCATTAAATAGATTACTTGCCAAGTCTTGCCTTACCCAAAGCATCTGTAGCTATAATAGCCGCATACAACTCATCAGGTGTTACGTCTCCGGCAAGGTTATGTATTGTTTCTCCCTTTACGCAGGCATTCTTTGCTATAGTATGAAGATCCTCATCTGTAAAATCTCCAAGCTCTGCAAGTGTAATAGGCAGTCCTACTTCAAGACAGAAATTCTGTATATCCTCAAACTCGGCCTTATCGGCACACTCAAGTGTAAGCTGTATCAAAGTACCGAATGCTACACAATTACCATGATATGCCTCATGTCCGCCAAGTGAAGTAACTCCGTTGTAGAATGAGTGAGGGAGCCGCACAGTTTACATTATCTGCTCCTACACCTGATAGGTAAACTGTAGCCTCGATGATTGCATCCAAAGCCGGAGTAACAACATTATTCTCACAGGCAGCTATAGCCGCTTTTCCGTATTTTCTTAAAGTATCATAGCAAGCCCTTGCAATCGCCATACCTGCTCTTGTAATACCGCCACTCTCCAAACTTGGTGACTCTGTACGAAGTGAAGCTCTTCCTTCAAAGTATGTTCCGAGAGCGTCTCCCATTCCTGCAATCAAAAACTTTACAGGTGCTTTAGCTATAACACTGCTGTCTACAAGTACCGCATCAGGGTTTTGCGGATAGAATAAATATTTATTAAAGCTTCCGTCATCATTATATATAACCGAAAGTCCTGTACAAGGTGCATCTGTAGCTGCAACTGTAGGTATTATAACTATTCTCTTACCCATGTAGTATGCTGTTGCCTTAGCTGCATCCACTGCTGAACCGCCGCCTACCGCAACAACAACATCAATCTTATCAGCCTCAACAATGTCCTGCATTTTCTTTATCTCGCTGATACTTGACATTCCTCCGAAGACTTCATATCTGCGATAATCATCTTCTCCTTCAAAACTCTTTTCCAAATCTTCATGGCAGCTGTTGTAACCACTGTTCGAACAGACAAACAACCATCTCTTTCCCATATACTCCATTTCCTTACGGAACTGAAGCAAAGCTCCTTTTCCCTGTACATACTTGAGTGGTGCACGCATCATTCTTAAACGCTTCATAACAAAACCTCCATTAAAATCGTCAAGCTTTGAAACTATGTCAAAACTTTAACATATATTGCTAAGGACTATTGTAGCACAAAGATTGTATTTTTCAATTCTTATTTTATTCCCTCATAATGCATCCACATGCGTGCTACTTTTACCACACCTTCATACGCTATACCATTCTCGATAATCTCATCACTATAAACTTCATATACTAATCTGTGCTGAATATTTATACGCCTTGAATAAAACCCGGTAAGACTTCCAACCAAACTCTCATATGGTGGTGGAGTTTTAAACGGATCCTCGCAAATGATATTTATAAGTTCCTTTGCTTTCGTTACCAGCCCTGCTCCCTTAAGCAATCTTTTGTCTTTATCAGCCTTTTTACTGAATTTAACCAAATACATTTACCACTCCTCATTCGGATCATAGGATGTACATTCAGAAATATCTTCACCTCTTGATTCAAGAATACTCTCTGTCATTCCGGGTATTGAATTTAGATATAGTGTTTCCTGAATTGCCAGCCAATCATCTTCAGATATTAATACAGCATTTTTCCCTCTGTTATTTGTTATAATTATCGGCTGCGAATATTCATTAACATCTGAAACAGTTTGATAAAGATTCGCTCTTGCCTTCGTTATACTAATTGCAGTCATAATATTATCTCCTTACAAAGAAAGTATAACGTACTTTTTTTACGTACGTCAATTGCAGGTATTTTTTTATTCAGTATAAACTTTGCTGTCTTCACACTCTCCCAATATTTCTTTAAACATTTTATAATTATACTCACTGTTTCCTCTTCCATAAACAGCAAATATAATTTTATCAAACAACTTCCACATTTTTTCTTCAACTATCAATTCTTTAAAATATCCAGCAACATTGCGAGCATCATGTCCGAATGCTCCACAGCCCCATGCTCCCAATGTAATTGTTCTATATCCTAATCTTGCCGCACAGTATAGATACTGCCTAAGCCTTTTCTTCATTACCTTATCAAGAGCCTCTTTTGACTGTCCATATGCCCTGTCAAACAGATTCGGTGCAGGAATAGTCATAACAGCTGTGGTATAAGGCTTAGAAATAAATTCCAAATCTATATTTCTAAATACATCTACCACAGGTGACAGAAGCATATAATCGGAATCAAATGCCGTTCCAAATTTAAAATTATACTTATACATCTTAGAAGCCTTGGGTGAACTTATAGATTTGTACAAAGTACTCTGCCTGCATAGACACTCTTCCTGTGCTAAAGCCCCACTTTTATAGCCACCTCCCGGATGATATGCATTGGCAAAATTCATTACCAAATCTGAGAGATATTCAAAGCTGTCTGCGTTTACAACAGAGATTTCACAATTTGAAGAGTATTTAAACTCCCCGGCAAAAAATTTGTCCTTATCCTCCACAATATCTTTAATAACATTAGGTGAGAGTACCACTACATTCCTATGTTTTTCCAAATCATGCGGCAGTTTTATAAACTTACCGTCATTATAAAATCCATTGTTCTTTAAAATCCCCTTGTTCTCTTCATATACCACAATATTAGCTAATCTGGACATAATTACCTCCGTTAATACATTTCCTGTAACTATCATATCAGACATGCTGTACATTTTTTCGGACTTTAGTAGTGATTTAAAAAAGACAGCTAATCATTAGATTAACTGCCTGAAAATCTATTATATAAAGTACTCTATCGTCTTCTCCGGGGTCTTTTCGGTCTTCTGATTATAAAGTATTACCGCCTCACGGTTTTCAAACTTTCCAAGGGCATAGAGCAAGTCCTCTTCTCTGTTAAAGTAGCCGAAAGGTACAACACGATTATACTTCAGAGGCTTATCAAGTACAAGCTCTACATCACCTTCCGGTATAAACTGTGACCAATGCTCATCTGTAAACTCATCCTCATAATAAGGATCAAACATATAGATATTGCTTTCATCCACGCCTGTAAGCAGCACATAGTGAGGTACATCATAAAAAAGCCTTACCACAACAGCACCTCCTCTTGTAAGTGCATCATTGATACGACTTGTCTCACCGATAAAGACCTGTTCACCTGTAATATATTCACATATAACATTAAGCTGCTTAATATCTCTGAACCTGTTGAGCCAATTACTTAAAAACATCATTGCCATCGGTGACGTACCGCTCTTACCCGGATGCCCCTCATTACTGTAACAGTCCAGCGTATAAAGCATAACGTTTCTGATTACCTCCGGCGGGATATCCTCTCTCTCAAATAGAAAGCTCAGTGCATTGAGCATTGATGTAGGGACCGCAGTCATACTCAGATATTTGATAATGTAATGGATTTTTCATTCTACACCCTTCTTCCTATCTGCATAATAAAGTAAAAGCTTCTTAACATTATAATCAAATCAATATTTCCTCTTACAAGCTTCTATGCATCAACGCTTATTATACAAGTTCATTTATAAATATTCCACTGATTTTATTTATAGAATCAAGTGAATCTTTTGCAATAGATTTGTCTACAAAATTGACAATATTAAAAATTCACATCATCATTATAACCGAAAATCCAAGCTGTAAAATCCGCAATATCAAACTCAACAAAGGCACTATCCCTTACATCGGATATTTTACCTACATTTGCGAAATCTTTGCCTATCTGTACTCTAAAGTAGGCATTCTGTGCTTCAACAATGTTGTCATTTATCTTTATAATGATATCTATATCCTTGCTTGATTTGAAGTTTGACAAAAGCTCTGCCACATTTGTGATTCTTACCATTATATTCTCTTTACCGTACTCTCTCTTTGAAATACTTGATGAGACTATTCTCTCTTTCAGTTCAATCTTTTCAAGACCCCAAAAAGACTCATAGGCCACAATCTCATCACCTCCACGGTAGATATTTATAAAACCGTTCTCGGAAGCTATCTCTTTTAGCTCCCTCTCAAAATAATGCATATCCCTATATGTATATACATCATTGTCCTTTGAAACCTCATCATTTATAAACCTGAGAATCTCACAAGCCTCTTTACACTCAGACTTTATACCCTTTAATACAGACTTTTTAAAAGAGGATAGGTCTACATCATAAACATTCTTTCTTGCAACAAATGCAAAGTCAAAAGGCAGATAATAGTCCTTATTTGCCGGTATAAGGTAGGTAAAAGGAACCTTGTCACCGTTCATATCAATGAGAACCTTGTCAAGAAGCCTTCTCATATATCCCTGCCTCTTGTATTCCTTCTTTGTGGCAACCGCCACTATATAATCAAGTCCGTATTTCTTTCCGAAAACCGATACCGTATAAGGGTTCAGCATAATCATAGATTTTATACTCTCACCCTCTATATCCGCCAAAATTCTGTTGTCTTTTGTCTTTTCATTATAATAGTACTCTACAAAATTATCGGAATCTTCAAAAAAAGCCTCCTTATACAGAGGCTTTGTAAGTACTTTTTCTTCTTTTTTCAAATATTTTATCATATATTACCTTTTTTGTTCAACATAATACTTTCTTGCATAATCCACCGGATAATAGCTTTGCTTTGCGTGGCGAAGTCCCTCAAGTCCAAGGTCGTCCTCACGATTTACAAGGCTTACAGTCGGAAACTCATGCTCCAAAAACTCCTTGTTGATAGCCTGATACAGACCGTTTATCTCAGGATTTGCCTTCTCTATATGTATTACAGCCATATCTTCAAGCTTATTATAGCTTCCTATAGAAAACGCCTCCATCTCACCGTCAATATATATTGCTCCCATTCTGATGTTTAACTTTGTACAGTGAAGCAAAATATCATGTATCCCTTCTACCTCAGGGTCCAGATGCTTTTCCACTTCCTCGCCCTTTTTCTCTCTCCACTTATCCAAGAACTTGAAAACATCGTCCCTGTCTGTAGGATTGCATCCAAGTACTCTGTACTCATATCTGCCACCGTAGGTCTTAAGGAAATTATTGTAATGATTTTTCTTCTTGTGAAGCTTCTTTCCGGAAAGGTTCCTCAACTTATCTCCCTCGTAGAGATAGTCCTTTGCATCCTCCTCCTGCCTTACTATGAATTTATCCTCCGGCAAATTCAATACTTTTATTCCTTCCTCATCCGCCAAATGAATCTTTAAAGGTAGGTCAAGCTCCTTATTAAAATACTCCACCATTAAATTGAAACAGTACTCAAGGTCTTCTTCTTTGCAAAGCGGCATAGCTGCAAAAGGCCTGTCTTCATCTCCCATAAGCCAAAGAAGTCCAACCTCCTTACCGTCTCTCACTGCGATAGTTGCTCGCACATTATAATAATCTTTCCATATAAAACTCTCAAGTTCTACACTGTCACAGGTCTTATTGGGCCTGAGTCCATAAAACCCTGCATACTTTTTGTATGTCGTCCGCTACTAATTGTTTAAAAATTTAATTTTTTTGTATTCCATGGTTTAATTATATTTATTTTTTTAATTTTGTCAAATAAAAAAACTGCCTTAACTCTGGCAGAATTATTACTATACAATATTAACCTATAATTTCACTCATCTTGATAAGTGCATCTCCATGTTTCGGTTCATCCTCTACAATTTCTCTTAACTCAGGGTATTCATCCTGCAGAACCTTAAACTTTTCTATAGAATCGTACTCACCCTTTGCCATATTTGCAAATAATGTTTTTGCACCTATAGCGGGTAAAAGCCCACAAACATACTTCGCCTGTGCATCATCAGGTACTACCGCCTCTTTTGTAAGTTTCTTAAATATTGCCGCATGCTTTCCCTCATCCTTAGCAATCTTACGAAGATTCTCCGCTATTTCCTTATTTTCACTTTCCATAGCATCTGCCAGCATGTTATACATGATAACGGCATCAAGCTCACCCTTTTGTGCTTCCATAAAAATATTCTTTATTTCCTCAGTCATAATATCCTTATTTCAAATTAATCAAAACTTGTTAAATTTACAGATTCACATTATATCATCCGCACAATTCATTGTATACAATTAAATATGAACCATTGATGCTTGTTGTGTCAATTATCTTTAAAATATTAAAATATCATATTTACTTTTATTATCAAATAAGTCAAAAATATATTCAGTTAAAAGCTTTATTTAAATTAAGGAGTACTTATGAATGAATTAGAAAAATCTACGTGAAAAGAATTGATACAATAGACAAAAGAACTTATAGCGCTCTTTGAAGAGAGAATGGATGTAGTAAATGATATTGCAGAATACAAAATAAAGAATAATCTTCCCATTCTAAATCAAAACAGAGAGGATATCGTAATATCAAAAGTAAAATCCATCGTAAAAAACAAGGAATATACAGACAGCGCCATCGACTTTATCAAAGACATCATGGAAATCAGCAAAAAATTCCAGCAAAATTTAATCTCCAAGCAATAAGCCAATACTTAAAGGCATTGATTTTTCACACTAAATCAATGCCTTTGTATCCTAATCTTCCTTTGCCCAGCCGAAGGCATATTTAACCGCCTTCTTCCACATCCTTATCTTCTCAGACCTTACCTCATCCGAAAGATTCGGTATAAATGTCCTGTCAATACTTCTGCTTTTCTTTATATCATCAATACTGTCCCAAAATCCTACGGCAAGTCCTGTAAGATACGCCACTCCGATTGCGGTAGTCTCCACACATTTCGGCCTTTCTACAGGAACATTACAAAGATCCGCCTGTGTCTGCATAAGGAAATTATTCACACTCGCACCTCCGTCCACATTCAAAACTTTCAGTACAATATCAGAATCCTTCTCCATCACATCAAGCACATCTCTCACCTGATAAGCCATAGACTCTAATGTCGCCCTTATAATATGATACTTATTCACCCCTCTTGTAATGCCGACAATGGTACCTCTGGCATATTGATCCCAATAAGGTGCACCAAGTCCTGTAAAAGCCGGCACAACATAGCAACCGTGAGTGTCATTGACCTTCATAGCCATATATTCGGAGTCTGCAGAAGAATCAATAAGACGCAGCTCATCCCTTAGCCACTGTATTGAAGCTCCGGCTACAAAAACCGAGCCTTCCAAAGCATAGTTTATCTTTCCGTTAAGTCCCCAAGCAATGGTGGTTACCAGTCCGTTATCGGATTTAACAGGCTTTTCACCTGTATTCATAAGCAAAAAGCAGCCTGTACCGTATGTACTCTTTGCTTCACCTACCTCAAAGCAAGTCTGTCCGAAAAGTGCCGCCTGCTGGTCTCCCGCCACACCAGCTATAGGTATACTCTTTCCGAAAAATGCAAAGTCCGACTCACCACATACATGTGACGACTCATTGACCTGCGGCAGCATAGACTTAGGTATATCAAGTAGTTTTAATATATCATCATCCCATGTAAGTGTATGTATATTAAAAAGCATTGTTCTTGATGCATTGGAATAATCTGTCACATGTACTCTGCCGCCTGTAAGCTTCCAAATAAGCCAAGTATCTACCGTACCGAATAGAAGCTTTCCCTCTTTTGCCTTTTGTCTTGCACCTTCCACATTGTCAAGTATCCATTTTATCTTTGTTCCCGAAAAGTACGCATCAGGCATCAGACCCGTTTTATCACGAATCATATAGGTGTATCCATTATTTTTGAGTTCATTACAATAATCTGCAGTCCTTCTACACTGCCAAACTATTGCCCTATATACAGGAATACCGGTTTCCTTATCCCATACTACAGTAGTTTCTCTTTGGTTTGTGATACCTATACCTGCAATATCGGCAGCACTTATTCCAAGCTTTGCCATAGCTTCCACCGCCACACTCAGCTGTGTAGACCATATCGTATCTGCATCATGCTCCACCCAACCGGGCTTTGGATAATGCTGTGTCAGCTCCTTTTGTGCCACCTCACATATCTCACCTTTTCGATTGAATATGATACATCTGCTGCTTGTAGTGCCTGCATCAAAGGCCATAATATATTCAGCCATAATTTTCTTCCTTTACTCTTTTCTTTTTAATGGTTCTTTATCACTCAAGTCTTTTACAATCATTTCCATACTGATATTGTAGTCTTTTCCCAATACTTTTTAAAGTTTTTCTTATTCATATCCCATATTTCATCCATTCTATCACCAAAGTTTTCTAAAGTAAGCGGATCATTCTCATCATATCCCACTTCATTTGCAAACTCACCAAAATAACCGCCTTTTGAAAAATTTGAGTTGAAATTTTTTATAGCCTCAGGAGTGTCTGTATTGGTTTCATTAAAAAGAGCAAATCCCGGATAAATACCATAGCTGAACCCCTCTATTGTATTCATATCCGTATCATATATAAGCACATATGTACTACGCAATCCAAAATGATCTGACATAATATCTATTTCGAATAACTTATCATATACTTTTCTAATTGCAATACTTCTAAACACTATATTCTCTTCAATATCTCGATAATCCAAATAACTGAAACCCGTATATTGCACAATCATATTCAAATTTTTATATTTACCATATATACTGATATTTCCAAGGTTTATAAATGATTTATACTTCTTGTATGATAAGACAATATCATAATTTTCTTTTATAGTTGCCCTGACAATATATTTCCGACTATCGCCGTGCGGATACGACCTTTCCAATAAAAGATCATCAGCAAAATATGACATACTCGAAAATGTCTGAAATAGTTGTATCATACCATGATAATATCCCGTTTCTAGAGCACCTTCATCCTCATCTTTTGCTTCAGGAATCGCAATTGCACGGTCTATCGTATATTTGCTTAAAATCTCAAACGCCTTAATAATCTCTTCCAGCTTTTCATTTTTTCTGTACAACTTATTTCCGATATCGATATATCTCTTATACCCAAAAAATCCATAGTCACGGTCAAAGCAGTATTCAAGCACAGTATTCAGCAGTTTCTCATCCTCTCTTAAGCTTGATATCAAAATACCGTCTACTATCAGATACTCCATAACAGTCTTTTTATTGTTACCTAATTCTTGGGATAAAATATTTTCTACAGTAGCCTTCTTCCCCTCGGTATCATATATTTTTTCAAGTTCTTTTAATCTCGCATCACACTCGACATCATCCTTTGCATAATAACTTGCCACTGCCCATATATCTTTTACATCGCAATCCTTTGGAATTTCTACTATATTTTCAAGATTATCTATTCTTTTATATTCATTTTCATCCCTGTTATATCTTGCTCCGTTCCATATTATTTGATTCGCTGTCACATTATAGTCTGAAGACATTAGTTCGTACATGCCTGTCAATACATTGATTATACATACAACAAGTATCAATATTAAGGCAATATATATTCTATTTCTGTACTTTAACTTCACGCAAATCCCTCCTTAATGCTAAAACTAGTCTATAAATACTTTTTGTATTTGGGCATACAGCTTTTTACATCACAATTTATCTTTAGATGATATAACTGTACTCTTCTCAAGTTCTTAAAATTTTTTTCACAAAATGCAAATTATCAAGTACATTCTCTTCTTCATATGTGCCTATATCCTCCTCATCATCACCCATATATGTTAGTATTATAGTTTCAACATTCTTAAAATATCCCAAATCAGTAATATCTTTCACATGATAGTCTTTAAAATTTATAGATAGAAATTTTATTTTTCCTCAAAGAACTCTTCCGGATAATACCCTTTATTGGCTTTTTCTCGTCTTTTTGCCAAAGATATACGATCTTTACCCATAGTATCTCTCACAGCCCTCAAAAAAATTCTTCGTCCTTAAAAAAATGCTATTCTCTCCATTAAAAATATTAGAATAATTATAAATATACCTAAATAAAAATGTTATTGTGTAGTTCATATTTAATTCTTCCTCCTGTTTAAAAATCACGTACATTTCACCTGTTATTATATGTTTATTCTATAAATAGTATTACTTTTCACTTTCTGTAGTCATAACATCATCAGGATCTCCATCATCCTAGGCAACAACTTGAAGGTACATAAAATCCATGCCTCCACCATCTGTCTCTACTTTACTCTTTTCTTTTTAACGGTTCTTTCGCACTCAAGTCTAATGTAATACAGTCAATATCATAACCATATTCTTCACCTAAAACTTCATAACATCTGTATCGCATATCAAATATTTCAACCAATCTTTCACCGAAATTTTCTTCATTAATAGGATTGTTTTCATCATATCCCACCTCATTTGCAAACTCACCAAAATATCCGCCTTTTGAAAAATTTGTATTAAAATTCCTTATAGCGTCCTTTGTATAATTTACATCTACAGGCCTATGGCGAGTCAATATTTTATATGTTGGGTAAACAGCATAAGCTGTTCCCTCAATTAAATGCATATCCGTATCATATACAACTGTATATGTGGCACAAAGTTCGAAAAATATCAGAAGTCGATTCTAAACGATAAAGCCTTCTAATAAATGTCAGTGTCGACAAATATTTCAGTGAAATATGATCTGTTACATCTCGATCATCCAAATATCCAATCATTACACCATATATACGCATATTTAAATTCTTATACCTGCCATATACATTTACATTTCCAAACTTTATAAATGCTTTATACATTGTATAATACAATGAAATATCTCTACTATCACCCTTAACTGCCCGTATAATATATCTCTTATTGTCTCCGCTATGTGAATTTGCCATTATAAGATTATTATCAAATTGTTCTATACTTGAAAATGTTTGAAACAGCTGTATCATATTGTGGTAGTATCTTATATCTGTATCTCTTCGGTCTTCATCCACTATTTTATCTATACCCTCCACATAATCAACCGTATATTTGCTTAAAATTTCAAACGCTTTTAATAATCTCTTCTACTTTTTTCATTTTTTTCTGTACAGCTTATCTCCAATATCAATGTATCTTTTATAACCAAGTGCTCCAAGGTCCCTATCAAAACAATAGTTTAATGCAGTATTCAATAATTCTGTGCCTTTATCTAAATCTTTTGTCAAGATTCCTGCTACTATAAGATATTCCATTCTTGTTTTCTTATCATCGCCTAAATCATGCTCAAGAATATTTTCTATGACTTGCTTTTCACCTTGGTCATTATATATATTTTCAAGCTCTCTAAGCCTTGACTCACACTCGGCATCATCCTTTGCATAATAACTTGCTACCGCCCAAATATTCCTTATATCACACTCTTTTGGAAGTTCGGATAGGTTTTCAAGCTCGTCTATATTGCGGTATATGTTTCCATCCCAATTGTATCTTGCACCTCTCCATATTATTTGTTTTGCTGTCACATTATAGTTGGAAGTAAATACTTCATACATACCGGTCAGCACATTGACTACGCATACAATCAGTATAAACCTAAGCAACCAATATATCCGCTTTTTATACTCTAATTTCATATATGTATCTCCTAACCGTAAAACCGGTTTATAAACACTATTGCTCTCGGAAATTCCCTTTTAATCTTTCTTATGCAACGGTTCTCTTCCGGTAAAATCATTTACAATACTATCTATACCGATATTATATCCTATATACAAAAATCTATAAATTTTTCTCTTCCATATTGCAAAGTTCATCTATTTTCTCACTGAAATTTTCCAATGTCAGTTGATTATTTCCATCATAGCCGACATCATTTGCAAACTCTTCCAAATAACCACCTTTTGAAAAATTTGTATTGAAATTTTTTTATAGCTTCTATTGTATCTACATAGTGACTGTCAGGAGATGCAACTACATTGTATATATCAAAGTAACTATACACCGGAAGTACAGGATAAAATCCGTAGCTTAAGCCCTCAAGCGTATGTATATCCGAATCATATATAACCACATAGGTACCTACAAAGTCTAAAAAAATTTCAGATACAATTTTTAGACTGACTAACTTATCATTTACCATATAAGTTGCAGGACTTTTTAATGATATATAATTTGTAATATCAAAAATCATCCAAATCTCTAATTGATACACTCTTTATTATCATATTCAGATTCTTATATCTTCCGTATATACTGATATGTCCAAGATCTATAAATGATCTGTATTTTTTTGTAGGATAATACAATATCATAATTTTTCTTTTTATAGATGCCCTGACAACATATTTCTTATTATCCATCCCGGGATATGATTTTACCACTAAAAGATTATCGTCAAAATATAATAAACTTGAGAATGTCTGGAATAGTTGTATCATACGATGATAGTATACCGTTTCAGTTGCAGTTTCATCCCCATCTTCTGATTTGGGCATCACAATTGCACGATCAATTGTATATTTGCTTAAAGTTTCAAATGCTTCAATAATTCTTTCAAGCTTCCCGTTCTTTTTATAGAGCTTATTTCCGATATCAATATACCTTTTATATCCCATGAATCCATAGTCTCTGTCATAGCAATGTTCAAGAACATTATCAAGCAGTTCCGTGTCGTTACCAAGACTTCTTATTAGGCAACCGTCCACTATCAGGTACTCCATCATAGTCTTTTTATCATCTCCTACATCTTTAGACATGATATCATCTACGATAGCCTTTACTCCCCCTTCATCATATATACCTTTAAGTTCCTTCAGTCTTGTGTCACACTCACTGTCATTCTTTGCATAATAACTTGCCACCGCCCAAATATCTTTCACATCACAATCTGTCGGTATATCCACCAAATACTTAAGCTCATCTATACTGTGATATGCACTTCCGTCCCTATTGTATCTCTCGCCTTTCCATATGATTTGGTTTGCATTTGCATTTTTGCTTGAAGTACAAAACTCATAGAATCCGGTCAGTACATTGATTACACATATAATAAGTATAAACCTAAGCAACCAATATACCCGCTTTTTATACTCTAATTTCATCCATGTCTCTCCTTACCGTAAAAACTAGTCTATAAACACTATTGCTCTCGGGCATTCTTTCTTCACACTCTTATCTGCGTTCAGATGATATAACTGTACCCGCCTTAACTTTTTAAAAATCCCTTTACTTTATTTAGATTATCAAGGACATGTTCCTCATTATACATGCCGATATCTTCCTCATTATCGCCCATATATGTCAGTATAATGTTCTCCACATTCTTGAAGTATTCAAGGTCACTTACATCTTTCACATGGTAGTCCTTAAAATTGATTGATAAGAAGTTCATCTTCTTTAAGTTCTTTTTCCAAATGATACCCTTGATAGGCTTCTCTCTTTTATGTTGCCAGAGACATACGGTTTTTCCCCATAGTATCTCTTACAGCTCTGAGAAATTCCTCATCCTTAAAAAATGCTATTCTGCTCACCACAATCATGCATATTATTGTAAATATTCCCAAGTAAAATGATAATGTATAATTCATTTCCATATTTCCTTTCCATTAAACTTCATTACAGTTTTACCATATTGTTTGTGTATTAACAGAACTCCTATGTCTTTTTCATAGGAGTTCTAAAAAATCTACCTGCTGATTTCTGTGGTCATAACCTCATCAGGGTCTACATAGTCAGCCCAAAACGGATTATCTACCCAAAGATAGTATCCTCTGTTACTGTCATCCATAGTAATCTGCCAAATCTCAGGTGAATACATCATAGAGCTGATACCTATCTCATCAGGATCCTCATCATCCTTGGCAACAACCTGAAGGTACATAAAATCTATATTACCACCATCTGTCTTTACAACATAATAAGTCTCAATCCTTTTTATTCCCTTTTCTCTGTCTTCTGTGACTACTGGAAAATTTCTGTCATACTTGACACTCTTTGACTTTCCCTTATACCTCTTTAGCAGTAATGCAATCTTAAAGTCCATATCCTCTATGCTCTCTCTCGCATTCTTTGAAAACAATGCCTTCAGTGCATCAGCATTTTGATCATCCATTGCAGCAATCACCTTATCTTTATATTCTTTTTCCTCAGGAGGCTGCTTATCATTTTTTGTAATCTCACTCTTTGCACCATCCACTGTATTTTTAACACTTGAGCAGGCTGATATTAAAAAGACTGATGCAATAATAAGGAATCTTATTTTTTTCATACTTTTACATGCTCCTTACTTTTGTATCTGATTTGAAAGATTATAGTCATTGTAATTCATAGCCTCTTTAGCATCATTAACTTCACCCCTAAGTTTATACAACTCATTACATCCTGTGTCTAATAATAACTCTAAATACCAACAAATGTATTTAAAACTGTCTCCCTTCTTCCGGTCCAATAGTCATCAATATCTGTAATAATATTTACTAAATCTTCTCTAACCAAATTTAGTCTATTATTCAGAATGTCATAATTATCTACTGCTGCTTTCATGCCATCACTATTTGATTTAATTTCCATTTGCTAAACCTTCTTCCTATTCTTAATGACCAAATGCATAAATATCATAACCATCCTTCTCTTTATCTACACCATCTGTATTGAAATCCCCATAATCTATAGCGAATATAGATATTCCGACATTATTTTCGTGAAAATCATCTACAGGTACTATTACCATAGCAATCTTTAAACTCGGTCTATGTACTTCTCCCTCCTTAGGGTCTGCGAACTCTATAGTAGTATTAGCATATACCTCTCTATAGATTTTACCCCTATCAGCTCTTGATTGATAATTGTTATCTTCATTAAGCTTATACCTTATCATAGAAGACGGCCATGTTTCATTTTCCCTAATAATTCTGTCTATCTTTTCATCAAAATGATCTATCTTACTCCTTGCATGCTCAGGAAAGAGGCTTGCTAAAAGCTCCCTATCATTAGTATTAAATGCTTCAACTATCTTTTCTATATACTTATTTACCACTTTTTGCATCACCATATATATAATTATCTATTTTACCGGAATCATGTATATATTTTGCAGTTTCAACTACTGACGTACATCCTGTAAGTAAACTTAATATTAAAATCCCCATTAAGACTTTTAATTTTCATCAGTTTTTATTTCCTCCTCCACATTTCCTCCTACTTATCAGAGTCAAACATTCATACTATTATTGAATTCTTAAAATATATTTCAATCCTTTATTTAAACTATGTATCTGATATTACTCAACATATTATTTTTAAGTATCAACAGAACTCCTATGCTTTTTCATAGGAGTCCTAAAATATCTACCTGCTGCTTTCTGTAGTCATAACCTCATCAGGGTCTACATAGTCAGCCCAAAACGGATTATCTACCCAAAAATAATATCCTCTGTTGCTGTCATCCATAGTAATCTGCCAAATCTCAGGCGAATACATCATAGAGCTGATACCTACCTCATCAGGATCCTCATCATCCTTAGCTACAACTTGAAGATACATAAAATCTATATTGCCACCATCTGTCTTTACAACATAATAAGTCTCAATCCTTTTTATCCCCTTGTCTTTATCTTCTGTAACTACCGGATAGTTTCTGTCATACTTTACACTCTTTGACTTTCCCTTATACCTCTTAAGCAATAATGCAATTTTAAAGTCCATATCTTCTATGTTATCTCTTGCATTCTTTGAAAACAATGCCTTCAGTGCATCAGCATTTTGATCATCCATTGCAGCAATCACCTTATCCTTATATTCTTTTTCCTCGGGTGGCTGCTTATCATTTTTTGTTACCTCACTTTTTGTACCGTCCACTGTATTTTTGACACTTGAGCAGGCTGATATTAAAAGCGCTGATGCAATAATAAGAAATATTATTTTTTTCATACTTTTATATGCTCCTTACTTTGTATCTGATTTGAAAGATTGATATCATTATGATTAATAGCTTCCTTCGCAACCGCAATCTCATTTCCAAGATTATCCAACTCATTGTATCCTGAATCTAACAATATTTTCAAATACCAGCATATGTATTTAAAGCTGTCTCCACTTCTTCCAATCCAGTAGTCATCAACATCTGTTATAATATCCACAAGATCCTCTCTAATAGACTGCATTCTTTTCTTAAATATACCATAATTATCAGCTTTCTTTGTCATTTCATTAATATTTGACCTAATCTCCATCAAATTCCCTCCTATAATCATTGTCCAAATGCATAGATATCATATCCATCTTTTTCTTTATCTACATTTTCCTTATTAAAACCTTCATAACCCATTGCAAGTATAGAAATCCCGACATTATTCTCGTGAAAATCATCTACAGGTACTATTACCATAGCAATCTTTAAGCTTGGTCTATGTACTTCTCCCTCCTTAGGGTCTGCGAACTCTATGGTGGTATTAGCATATACCTCTCTATAGATTTTACCCATATCAGCTCTTGATTGATAATTGTTATCTTCATTAAGCTTATACCTTATTATAGAAGACGGCCATGTTTCATTTTCCCTGATAATTCTGTCTATCTTTTCATCAAAATGGTCTATATTACTCCTCGCATGCTCAGGAAAGAGGCTTGCTAACAGCTCCCTATCATTAGTATTAAATGCTTCAACTATCTTTTCTATATACTTATTTACCACTTTTGCATCACCATATATATAATTATCTATTTTACCGGAATCATGTATATATTTTTACAGTTTCGACTACTGACGTACATCCTGTAAGCAGGCATGCTATTAAAAAAATAATATACTAATTTTAATTTTCATCAGTTTCTATTACCACCTTCCCATTTCATTACAGCATTGCGATGTACAAAATCAAGACACCAGTTATCATTTATCTTATCTACATTAGTATCATTGAATTCTGCTGTATGTACGAATTCCTTCCACATAACTCTTTCCTCATCAAAGTCAACCATACCTGTCATTACTAAATCTTCAGCCTTTACATCTTGGAATCTTTTATCCGGATTAAACCCTGTTATCCACCACTGATATAAATCGTTAGCATCCCAATCTATTACCTGTGTACCATCTTTTTAGCCTTATATCCAAATTCATTTTAAGTTTACTCTGAGTATAGCAATCTACATGCCAGTCGTTACCTTTGTATATGCCTATTTCACCTCCGGCTCCAAAGTTAAAATAATCTCCTTTCCACATCCAAAGTGTAAACTCATCATCTCCACTTCCAAATTTAAACTTTCCTCTATTCATAGATGTAAGGGAATTAAATGCAAAAATCATAAAAATTGTTATATCCCCAATGCAACTGCCAACAAAGACTCATTGTATGAATAACTCCTTTATCATCTTTATTTCAATTAATAACAAAATGCATAAATATAAAGACCATTTACTCAATAAATACATCTACATTAGGAAATATTGCCTTAATATCTTTATTTACTTTTTACATGATACAATGATACCATACTTAAATTCTTAAAGTTTTTTTAGCAACATCGTATATTATTAAGTAAATTTTCCTCTTCATATATACTTGTGTCACCCTCATAAGCACTCCTATAAATAAGCCAAATTGAATCTACATCTTTGAAATACCTTATATCACTTATATTTTTTTAACATGATATTCTCTAAGATCTAATGACACCATTATTATGTTTTCTAAGTCTTTCTTCCAGATAATTCCTAATATCGGCTTGTTTCTTTTCGTCGTAAATGACATATATGGTGCTTCAAGGGTATCCCTAACTGCTCTTTCAAATTCCTTATCATGAAAAAAAGGCTATCTGATTCACAATGTATACAGCTACAATAATAAAAAAATTAACAATAGTACACCTTTTATTTTCTTTACTGTCATTCTACCCTCCTAACAGCGTTTTTCAATATCATATGTAACCATACCATTCTCTGACATTGCCATTTTAAATTGTTCAACTATATAATCTATTTCACTTGCTCTATTAACTATATTTTCCTCTGTTTCTGTTATAGGATTATTTTCATCATATCCCATACCTCCGGCAAATATTTCAAAATTACAGACTTTAAAAAAATTTGTATTAAAATTCTCAATACACTCTTTTGTCATTTCAATTTCCCCGGTATCTACTTGTGACTTGGATAAATTCTGTATTCACATATATACAAACATCCGTATATATTTACTCTATAACTACCCTTGCATTCGAAACATCTTCTTTATATTTTTCTATGTCCTCATCATCTACCTTTAAGTTATATAATTGCAAGTTATCCAAGTATTTTTAAATTCTTTGCCTTGTATAAATTATCAAGTATATGCTTTTTCCTCATATATGCTCTTATCTCCGGTATATGCACTTGAATAGCCTAACATAACTATTTCTGCATTTTTAAAAATATTTTATATCACTTATATCTTTCACCCTATACTCTCTAAAATCGATAAATATATAGTTTATATTCTCCAAATCCTTCTTCCAAATTATACCTTTAATAGGACTCTCTCCCTGTAACATTGGATACTCCTTCTGTAGTGCACCTGACACAGTATTTCCTATAGTAGTATTTCTTACCGCCCTTTCAAACTCTCTATCCTTAAAAAAAGCTATTTTATTTACAGTATATAATGCAAATACGATAATAATAATTAGGATTGCACAAAATATCTTCTTATATTTTTCTTAGCATAAGTTCACTCCTCCGATGCAATATCCAATGTTCTTTTTAATCCTATCTCTAATATACTTACTCTTTTTAAGACATTTGTTTTTTTACTGCAAATCTTTATCTGTAGGGTCTATCACTTACCATATTCCTTGTCTCCTTCCAATATATCTATATCATCATCAAAACCTGTCTTATATGCCTTATCATAAAAGTTGGAAATTCTATAATAAAAACTTTAATGTATTAAATGTATAATCTTTTAAGTCTTCTTCAAACTTATCTAAGTCTTCTTTTTGTGATATATGTAACCAGTAATCTGTTGGTCTGCAAATCTTTATCTACAAATATTTCACATGCCTTTCTAAAATCTTTTTCTATATTTTCAGTCTTTTTTTATCTGTAAATATATATGTAGTATAGTCACTATTACTTACATACGTCATTATATCTGTATCTTTATTAAAGCTGTCATTAAGTGAAAAAAACCATATGGATGAGTGTAAACTTTACACTCTCCATATATAGGTTTGACCAAATCACATATATATTTCTCAAGTTCATCTTTCTTTAGGTATCCTACATAATTATCATGAAAGGATGTCATACCTCCATCACTCTCAAAGTCCACCACCACATGCCACTCCGGTTTTGCCTTTGGATGAACGTATATATTGTCCTCAACTATATACTCTCCTTCAAACTTCTCCCCATATTTTTTCTGCATGTAATATTCTACTGCATTCATGTAATCTTCTCTTGTTAACATCAAAATTCTTACTCCTCTTTTTACCAGCATATCTCTAAGGAATACCAGTCCAACCACAAAAGCTATTACTGCAATAATACCTATTATTCCTTGTTCATTATTACTCAATTTTCTATTTTTCATCTTATACCTTTAAATTCAAAAATACCCATGCATTCATATATCTTAATAAACCAAATAATAACTTATCGATAACATAAATACATGGGCTACAAAACTAACTTCTACTTAAACTTACTTGCAATCTCTTCATCTAATGCCCAAGTTGCATCTGCCACGTCATCACACTGCTTTGCTATGCCCTGTATCAACTGATCATTTGATTGAATGAAGGCTGTAATGACTCAAACTGTGCTGCCATATAAGAGTCCTCCTTGTGTTTTTATTTCGAGAACAATTATATTATATTACTTATCTTGTATAATTCCAATAATGTATATATTATACTTCTATTATTTTTTTATCATTTTATCTATCCTTAATATCTTGCATAGGTATAACTAAATAATCACTTCAGTATTTTTGTAATATTTTATATATGTTTTTATAGCACTAAATTTCATAGTGCAAAATTTTATTTGTCTACTGTATTTACAAAAGAGTAATAAGAAAAGTCCACGCAATTATATCCTGAAAAAAATAATGCTTAAACTTATCAGTAACATAAATGCGTGGGCTGTATAAATTTTTCTATTCTTCTTTGATAAATCCGTAGTAAGATGCGGTCTTCATATTCGCAATATCCAGTATCGTTTCATCTTTCAAAAAGAAATCCCATATATGGTATCATATTCGGCTTAGATATCTGTTCCTTACCATCCAACATCAAATGTCGTATTCTTTGTATAAATACATATAAAAATCTTCTACTGTATATTTGTCAGATCTGTTTATAACTTCTATCAGCTCGGACTTGGTCACACCATAGGAGGAAAGCTTCTTTTCTATAAAATCCATTGCCTCCTCACCTCTGTACAATTTATATGTTCCGCCATAATAATTGTCATCGGTAATCCCCTTCTCTTGATACCAGAAAAAAAGCTGTGGTCCTCATTGAATACCCAATATGATCCGTCGTCATATGAAATCCATGATGTTTTTGTCAGAACATCCGGCTCGTTATCTTCAGCCTTGTCCAAACGAAAACATCCGCTAAGTAGAAATACTGCAAGTATCATTGTCACAAAAATCATCTTAAATTTTCTCATAAGATGCCTCCTTATTTGATTTTTTTACGAACTGACACAAATAAACTGTTATCTATAGTATATATTATTTTCATTCTTTTTCAATGTATTTATCATTTTATTCCTTATGCCCGCCTATCTGCCTGTTTCTGTCAAGCGTGGTCCCCTCTTCTTTTAGATTCAATCCTTTAAATATGGCATTGTTTCCGAACTTTCTTTTTACTTTAAGTACGGCTTTCATTCTGCTGTTCTCTTTTTCTTTAGAAATATTGCTTGCTTCCAAAAGATTTCCAATGCAGCCTTCACTGTTTTTGTTGCTTATCTCACTTGCAACTATGGTTATCCTTCTAAACAGCAGTATCGGATTTGCAAGTCTCTCAAAAAGTTCTTCACTTTTCTTACATATCTCTTTGGTAGAATCGGTATATGCTAAAAGATTTATCACTCCATGAGCTCCCTCAGGTATACTTCTTCCATAAAAGTCTTTGGTAATATTGCCGGTATACTTCTTTGCTATATCAGGGTCTGAAAGGCTCTCTATATCATATCCCAGACTTAGAGTAATCTGCTTTGTCAAAATATCCTTTTCAAGCAATGAGAATGAAAGTCTCTCCGCCATCTCTATCACAATGGTTCTCATCTCATCATAACTGTACGGTCTAAGTAAAACCTGTCCCTCACTGATACTCTTTTTCTCAGGAGTGTATGACTTCACATCCTTTATCTGTGTACTGTCAATTCCCCAAGCATGCTCTATCAGAAAGCTTGCATTCTTACCGAACAGTCTGTATAAAAGATCCATTCCCTCATTTCCCCTGTTTTGTTTCAGACTCTCTCTTGCTATATCTCCCATGGTATGTATACCGTACTTTGCCAAAGTCTTTGCATATCCTCTTCCCACTCTCCAAAAATCTGTGATAGGAGTATGGCTCCAAAGTTGCTCCCGATATGAACTTATACTAAGTTCTCCAATCCTTGCTCCGTGCTCATTCGGCTTAGCCTTTTTTGCCACAATGTCCATCGCCACCTTTGCAAGATACATATTTTCACCGATGCCTGCACTTGCAATGATTCCTGTGGTATCAAAGACATCCTTAACCATCATTTCCACAAACTCTACGGCATTATCTAAAATGTATCCGCCAAGGTCTATAAATACCTCATCTACAGAGTAAACATATATATCCTCCGGAGAAACATACTTTAAGTATACGCTCAGTATCTTTGCACTGTATTCCATATACTTTTTCATCCTTGGGATTGCCACCACCACATCGGCTTCAAGTTTCGGATTTTTACTAAGCTCCGCCAAAGATGAGGACTTGCCTTCAAGTTTTCCTACAAGTTTTTGTTTTCTGTGGTTTATCTCCTGAAGCCTTTTCAACACTTCAAAAAGTCTCGGTCTGCCCGGCACTCCGAAGCTTTTGAGTGCGGGACTTACCGCCAGACATATCGTCTTTGCCGTCCTGCTCTTATCTGCAACCACCAGATTCACATCCATCGGATCAAGATTTCTTTCTCTACATTCCACAGAGGCATAGAAGGATTTTAAATCAATTGCAACAAATATCTCTTTCTTATTCATTATCTATTATCTTGGCTTCTTTTTTCAGTGCCGGTATCACTTTATTCAAAAAGTCGCCAGTCGCTATCTTCAATGTAGACGTATTTACACAGGGATGACATCTGATAAAATCGGCTTTTATAACATCTCTGTCTATAACCAACTTTACAACATCGTCCTTATCATTCATCAGTCCCAGCACACTTACAGACCCCGGAGTCACATCCAAAAACTCCTTAAGATAGTTCTCCTTTGCAAATGAAAGCCTTGACATTTCAAGTTTCTTTGAAACATCCTTTGTCACATATTTTTTGTCGCCCGGCATCATAAAGAGAAAAAACTTTGTCTCCTGTCTGTTGCAAAGCACTATATTCTTGCAAATCTTTACGCCGAGTGCACCTTCTATCTCTTTACATTTTTCCATATCCGAGGCCTCGTCATGGTCGACCACCTCGTACTCCACACCTATGCCGTCCAAGAAATCATAGCATCTCTTTTCCTTTTCCTGTCTGTTTTCTATATCCGCAGGTCTACCCTTGTAAGGTTTTGAAATATACATACTTTTACCGCTGCTCCAATATAAATACATACTTGTTTGCATCCGACAACTCACTGTCAAAAGAAAATCCGAGTCTGTCAAAATTTTTTATATCTTCCTCATTTTGAATATCTTTACCGGCAATATAATTTACCATCTCACCTCTTGCCATCTTTGCAAGAGTCGCCTTTTGTACTGTTTTGCCGTTTCTTTTCTCGGCAAATATACAGGTGATAAATTTATCATCTTTTGAAAGATACTTCTCTACAGTCTTTGAATACTCCTTTGAAGCCAGATTTATCACCACTTCATTATTTTGAAACAAGCTTTTATAAATCTTATCGCCCCAAAACTCATAAAGATTTTTATGCTTTCCGATCTCTATCTTTGCCTGCATCTCAAGTCTATAAGGACTCACACCGTCAAACGCTCTAAGTATACCGAAAAAAACCTGAGAGTATATATAGATTCTCTCTATATATTCAATCGAGGAGGCTTCCATCACATTCACAGCCATATATTGATACTGTATGCCCTGATACGAAAAATATTGCAGGGTAAGACTCCCCTGCAAATTCATATTTTTAAACCTGTCAAAATTTTCTTTTGCAATCTTTTCATTGCATTTCCAAATCTCTTTCAGCTCTTCATAAGACTTTTTTCTTATTTCATCTAAAAGAATCAGACTGTAATCAATATATGTAGGTACACTGCCGCCGATATAGCTGTCACTGTTTTCCACCATTGTCTTGGCAGGTGATACTATTATTTTCATCCCAAGCTCTCCAGCATATCACCGGGATTTTTGGCAGCCTTAACCTTTTCCATAGCCTCTATAATAAATCCCTTTTCATCTATCAGATATGTGGTCCTTACAACTCCCATTGAAGTCTTTCCGTAAAGTTTTTTCTCATGCCATACATCATAAGCCTGTATAACATCCAGCTCGGGGTTTGAAAGCAGTGTAAAAGGTAATGAATACTTATCTTTGAATTTCTTATGCGATGCCACACTGTCCTTACTGATGCCTACAACCTCTACTCCTTTTTCCGTAAACTGCGGATACAACTCTCCAAAACCGCAAGCCTGCGCACTGCATCCCGGAGTATTGTCCTTAGGATAAAAATATAATATAAGTTTCTTACCTTCATAATCTGAAAGATTTCTAACGGTTCCGTTCTCATCCGGCAGTGAAAACTCCGGTGCCTTTGTGCCTATCTTTAACATAAATCCATCCTTATCTAATCTCTTTGAATACATCCTTTAGGGCAGGATATATCTTTTTGAATTTTTGATACTTCTCTTCATATTTTACCACAAGATCGGCTTCAGGTTTTATTTTTTCTTTAATTTTTATTATAGATTTTGCAGCCTTTTCTACGCTTTCATATTCTCCACAGCCTACCGCTGCAAGTATGGCTGCACCGAATCCCGGTCCTTCCTCACTTACAGGTACATCTACCTCTACATTAAGTATATTAGCCACAAGTCTTTTCCAAAGCGGGCTCTTGGCACCTCCGCCGCAGATCATAGTTTTCTCTATCTTGATACCGAGGCTTCTTGCCACTTCAAGTGAATCTCTTAGAGCAAAGGTAACACCTTCAAATACCGCAAGTGTCATATCTTCTCTTTTTGTATCCATGCTCATTCCAACAAATGTGCCTCTCGCCGCCGGATCGTTGTGAGGAGAACGCTCTCCCATAAGATACGGCAAAAAGAAAACATTTTTCTCACCGAGATTGTCTATACTATTTTGTTCCTTTGCAAAGTCCTTTGTCTTTAATATTTCTTCCATCCACCACTTATTACATGACGCCGCACTGAGCATGCAACCCATAAGATGATAGTTTCCGTCCGCATGGGCAAATGAATGTAGGGCATTAAAGTTGTCCACACCGAAGTTCTTACTTGAGATAAATACGGTTCCTGAAGTTCCAAGGGAGATATTGCAGGCACCTTCACCCACTGTAGCGGTACCTATAGCCGCCGCGGCATTATCTCCGGCTCCTGCTACTATCTTTATGTCATCATTAAGTCCAAGTTCTTTTGCAAGTTCAGGTTTTATATTTCCTACCACCTCAAAGCTCTCGAAAAGTTTTGGAAGCATATTTTCTGAAATACCGCATATTTCTATCATTTCGGATGACCATTTTTTGTTTTTCACATCTAAAAGCAGCATACCGGAAGCATCCGAATAGTCTGTAGCAAAGCTTTTGCTAAGCATATAGCTGATATAATCCTTTGGAAGCATTATTTTTGAAATTTTTTCAAAAATCTCAGGCTCATTATTCTTAACCCAAAGTATCTTCGGAGCGGTAAATCCTGCAAATGCAATATTTGCTGTAAGCTTAGAAAGCTTTTCTTTGCCTATAACATTGTTCAAATAATCGGTTTCCTCAGTGCTTCTGCCGTCATTCCAAAAGTATTGCAGGTCTTAATACATTGTCATCCTTATCTAAAATAACAAGTCCGTGCATCTGTCCGCCAAAACTTATACCTGCTATCTTTTCATCCGCACATGCTGCAAGTTCTTTAAGCCCCTCCTTTACCGCCAAAAACCAGTCTGTAGGATTTTGCTCACTCCACCCTGAACGTGGAAAGTAAAGCGGATATTCCTTTGATACGGTTTTTACAAGTTCTCCGTTGCCCTTCATCATCACAAGTTTAAGAGCCGAAGTCCCCAAATCAACACCGATATAATACATACCAAACCTCCGTAAAGATCATTATTCTTATTAAAAAAGTATCAGGGATCAAAGTGTAAATCCCCATATCTACCTACTACATTAAGTTTACAGCTATAAAAAGTCAATTGCAATCTTGCTGTTTTTTATGATAAAATTGCTGTCACACCGAGATTTTTACCGTGATTTCTATACTGTCTTTGGTAGAAAAACACCTTGTAAAACGTCCGTTTTAGACGTGTCCGTCTGAGAAGAACACCGTTTGGAGCCTTATGTCTTTTACTCGCAGACACATTTTATGCGATATTTATGCATATTTATATTTATACATTTTTATGCATTCAGGTTTTAAGTACAAAAAAAGCTCCAAAGTAAGCCCTTGGAGCCTTTTATTTTCTCTTTGGCATATGCAGTTTGAATACCGAGTCTACAAAGAATATCGCAAGCGCTATAGAGCCTGCAATCTTCAATGTCTCATTCATATATGTACTGAGATATGAAGACTCGTTTATAAATGCATACGCACATCTGTATATTGAACCGCCGGGAACTATAGGAAGTATACCCGGTATCAAAAAGTTGCTTACCGGCGCCTTCAAGACTCTGGCAAGTATATGCGACATGGTAGCTATACAGAGTGCAGATATGAGTGCATCTATCTCTACCCTATGTCCTATTATATCCACCAGCAGATACACTCCCCAGCCTATCATACCGGTAAGCCCCGCCTGTACCATATATTTTTTCGGCAGCTCTATCATAATGCAAAAGGCCACCACCGCAATAAATGCACCTATTATTTTAAATATCATACACTCCTCACAAAATCACATATGCCAGTGCCACACCTACCGCCACCGCAAAAGCCACCACTCCGGTCTCAAGCATTCTGCTGACACCTGCAGTATAATCTCCGTTCAATGTATCTCTCATAGCCGTGGTGAACACAACACCCGGAACTATCGGCATGATTCCGCCTATAATCACAAGATCAATATTTATACCCGGCAGAAAAAACTTCTTAAAGCCTACCGCAGTAAGCGCCATACTGAGTGTGGAGATCATATTTAAGAAAAACGAATTGAATCCGAAAGGTGTAAGTACCCACTGTGTGACAGCCATAGCAAGTCCGGCTATACCTGCCACCATACAGTCTGTAAAGTCTCCTCCAAGCATCATTGTAAAAAACAGTGCCACCCCCACAAAGGAGAGACCGTATAAAATACCTGTAAACTGTCTTACATCCTTTATCTTTTTTATTTCGGAATACGCCTCATATATATCCATTTTACCTGCACTTAAGGCTCTTGATACATTATTTATAAGGTATATCCTGTTTATATTTGTAGTCCTGTCAGGCACTCTCTTTGACATGGTGATAAGCCCCTCTTCGCTGTCAAGAGTTAATGTGATACCTGTAGCCAAAACGAATGCGGTATGTGATTCACACTTTGAATAGTCCAGTATTCTGTTCATAGTATCTTCCACTCTGCTTATCTCCGCACCCGCTATAAGCATGGTCTCACCTGCAAGCATGGCTGTCTCCGCCACCACTCTTTCGAGGCTTTTTGACACATTTTTTTCTGCCACTTTTATTCTCCGTTATATTTTATATTAAAACCCGAATTTTATAAAAAATTTTCCGGCTTTATTTATAGGTTTGCACGCAGTTCGCTTACTTTATCACGCAAAAGTGCCGCATTTTCAAAATCAAGCTCCGCCGCAGCCTTAAACATCTTTTTCTCAAGCTCTTTTATAAGTTTTTGTATCTCCGCCTTGTCCATAGACTCAACGTCCTTATCAATAGACGAAACACTGTCTGCCGCCTTTGATATTGCTATAAGATCTCTGACAGCCTTCTTTATGGTGGTCGGAGTGATACCGTGCTCCTTATTATAAGCTTCCTGTATGCCTCTTCTTCTGTAAGTCTCGTCAATAGCCGCCTTCATGGAATCGGTCATATTGTCGGCATACATTATCACATGTCCGTCGGCATTTCTTGCCGCTCTTCCTATCGTCTGTATCAGTGAAGTCTCACTTCTAAGGAAGCCTTCCTTATCCGCATCGAGTATTGCAACCAGAGTAATCTCAGGTATATCAAGTCCCTCTCTCAAAAGGTTGATACCCACTAAAACATCAAACTTGTCAAGTCTCATATCTCTGATAATCTCGGCTCTCTCCAAAGTATCGATATCGGAGTGAAGATATCTCACTCTGATATCCACTTCCTTCATATACTCGGTAAGATCTTCCGCCATTCTCTTTGTAAGTGTAGTGATAAGAATCTTGTTCTTTTTTTCAATCTCCTTATTCACCTCACCTATCAGATCGTCTATCTGACCTTCTACAGGTCTGACACTTATAGGCGGATCCAACAACCCGGTAGGTCTTATGATCTGCTCTGTTCTAAGCATCTCATGCTCTTTTTCATATACGCTCGGTGTAGCCGAAACAAAAAGCATCTGATCTATCTTTAATTCAAACTCCGAAAACTCCAAAGGTCTGTTATCAAGCGCCGAAGGCAGTCTGAAACCGTAGTTGACCAAGGTCATCTTTCTTGACCTGTCTCCTGCATACATTCCTCTGACCTGCGGTATTGTGATATGTGACTCGTCTACAATAATAAGAAAATCATCCTTAAAATAGTCAATAAGTGTATAAGGCGGCTCTCCCGGTGCAGAACCTGTAAGATGTCTTGAATAGTTTTCTATTCCCGAACAAACCGGTCTCTCTCATCATTTCCACATCAAAATGTGTTCTCTCGTCAATCCTCTGTGCCTCTATAAGTTTATCCTCAGATTTAAAGAAACTTACTCTCTCCTCACATTCTTTCAGTATGTTTTCGGTAGCCACCTTCATCTTCTCAGGCGCTACCACATAGTGTGATGCCGGAAATATCACGGCATGTGCAAGTTCCGCTATAATATTCCCTGTAAGTGTATCTATCTCAAGTATTTTGTCCACTTCATCACCGAAAAAAACTCAAACCTGAGCGCCGTGGATGTGGATGCGGCCGGAAATACCTCAAGCACATCTCCTCTCACACGAAAAGTACCGCGGTGAAAATCCATATCATTTCTGTCATACTGCATATCAATAAGCTTTCTTATGACATCATCTCTGTCTCTTTCCATTCCGGGACCCTTAAAGATACCACCATCTCCTGATAATCTATAGGACTTCCAAGTCCGTATATACATGAAACCGAAGCGACTATAATAACATCCTTTCTCTCTGAAAGTGATGCGGTTGCGGAGTGCCTCAGCTTATCTATCTCATCATTTATTGCCGAATCTTTCTCAATGTATGTATCTGTAGACGGTACATATGCCTCCGGTTGATAGTAGTCGTAGTAAGAAACGAAGTATTCCACTGCATTCTCAGGGAAAAACTCCTTGAACTCACCGTACAGCTGTGCCGCCAATGTCTTATTATGCGCTATTATCAGCGTGGGCTTTTGCAGCTTCTGAATAACATTTGCCATTGTAAAGGTCTTACCCGAACCTGTGGCACCTAACAATGTCTGAAACTGATTTCCCTCTCTGAATCCGTTTACAAGCGCCTCTATTGCCTGAGGCTGGTCTCCTGTAGGCAAAAACTCCGAATGTAATTTAAATTCCATTATTTAACCCCTATCTCGTGGCAAACAGCCAACATGAAAAATTATAGCATGAGGCAAAATAAAAGTATAGTATAAAGAACGTCAGTTCAGTGATATCTTATACGCTCATTGCAATATCCTGATACTTATCAACAACCTGCAATACATCCGCCTGCTTTTGCAACATAAGGTTTATCCAAAAACAACATTATATCAATACCTTTATGCTTCAGTTCATCAAACAATTCCGCCGGTGTGGATACTTTAATTTCCAGTGTAACACCGAAATTAAACATTTCTAATTGATTTTGTGTATTTTATTAGAATAATATATTTAATTTACCATATTTTTTTAATCTTTCATATAAACCTACTATACTATATATGTACAAGTATTTCCACAAAAAAATATTTTTCGGATACATTAAAAAGCCCCTTAATCAGGGACTTTCTTATTGTTGTATACCCACTTCACTACCGCCATGGATATAATGATTATATAACCTAATAAGCTAAGTACATCAGGTATTTGACCTACAAATATAAAGCCGAGCAATGCCGAATATATAACCTGTGTATAGTCATATACGGAAATCTCCTTTGCGGGAGCATATGTATAAGCCTTTGTAATACAAATCTGACCGATCATAGCTGAAAAACCCGATCCGATAAGCATTGCGAACTGCGTAGGGCTTGGAGTAATAAAATTTATAGCCATAAGCGGTATACAGCATATACTTGAAAATGCCGAGAAGAAAAATACTATGAACATTCCCGTCACTCCGCCTCCGGTCATCTTTCTGACAAGAGCATAAGCCACTCCTGCCATAAATCCGCCGAGAACTCCTATCATAGCCACTAAGAATGCAAAATCCGCACTCGGCTTTACTACAAATATTGCTCCTATAAATGCTACCACGGTAGTCAGAATATCCATCACAACCGGTTTTTCCTGTAATATTATAAAGCTCAACAGTATTGCAAAGAAAGGGCTGAGCTTATTTAATATGGAAGCGTCCGCTATATTCATATGGTCAATCGCATAGAAGTTACAGATAACGCCTACAAAGCCGCATGATGACCTTAGCAACAACAAAATCCAATTTTTTCTTCCTATATTTTGCCACTTGTAACCGTTTCTTATAAGCATAACAAATGCTACAACGGCAGCTACAAAATTTCTTGAAAAAACCCTTTTTCAAATGTAGGGCAGTTCACCTGCCAGTCGTACAAAGAGCCCCATCATGGCAAATCCGAATGCGGCTCCAAGTATATACAATATACCTATTCTTTTATTGTAATTACCCATATTTTAATGTTTCCACCAGCTCTCTTTCGGCAAACACCTTTCTTAATCTCCTAATACAGTACATAAATCCGGGGATAAGGAACATATCCGCTATGATCCACGCAAGCGGTGATGCGGCACAGGCTGCAACATATCCAAGCAGCGGCACTCCTATAAAACCTACAATACCTCTGGCAAACATCTCACATACTCCTGAGAGTATTGCAAACATTGAAATCCCATACCTTGAATGGAATTTCTCCAAACATTGACAAAGATAAGTGCAAAGTAAAATCCCGAGTTCCATAAAAGGAATAATCTCGCCCGGCTTATTACATCGTTCTTACTTGCATCTATGAAAAGCTTCGGCAGCTCTCCGCCTATAAATATCATAAAAATGAATACCAAAACGGCGTATATTATACCTATTATTGTGGCAACCCTTACGCCTTCCTTCACTCTGTCAAGTTTACCTGCACCTACATTTTGTCCGCAATAGGTTGCCATAGTCGCTCCGAGAGCATCTGTTACAGCTACACAGAAACTGCTTATCTTACTTCCTGCGGTAACGGCGGCTACTGTCACCGCACCGAGTCCGTTCACTGCCGACTGAAGTATTACGGAACCTATAGCTGTAATTGAGTACTGCAATCCCATCGGTATACCCATGGAAAGTACCACCTTTACATGGCTCATTGATAATGTACCTTCACCCGGTTCAAGCTTCAGTATATGAAACTTTTTTACCATATATACTACACAGAGTATTCCCGATACAAGTTGTGATACAACTGTAGCATAGGCAGGTCCCGCAACTCCAAGTCCCATAAATTTTATTGAAACAAAGTCAAGTACTATATTGAGTAGTGCGGCCACCATAAGGAAGTAAAGCGGTGTCTTTGAATCTCCAAGCGCCCTGATTATACTTGCAGTCAAGTTGTACAAATACATTACAGGTATACCGGCAAAGACAATTATTATATAAATATACGCATCGTTCATTATCTCTGCCGGCGTATTGGTCACTACAAGTATGGCCTTTGTAAGCAAACACACTACAGCTGTAAGTACTACAGAAAAGAATATTCCCATATATACTGCATTCATAGTGAATTTTCTCATCTCTTTGTAGTCTTTCGCACCGAATTTTTGTGCCACCGGTATAGCGAAACCTGCCGTATTTCCTATAACAAAACCGTTTACCATAAAAATATGGCACCTGTTGAACCCACAGCCGCCAATGAATTAACACCCAAATACTTACCTACCATCACCGTGTCCGCCATGCTGTAGAACTGCTGGAAGAGTGTTCCTATAAGCATCGGTATTGCAAATGCCAATATAAGTTTTAGAGGGCTGCCACAGGTCATATCTGTGATACTCGTTTTTCTTTTTTCCATAATTCCCTCAATAAGAATATCTGTTTACATCTCTTCGATATCTTTATTTAAAATAAGTTTCAGTTTCTCCATACTGTTGTTTAAAACAAGTTCCTCAGGAAAATCCGATTCTTTCAACAAACCGTCACAATTTTTGAAGTCACCTACATAGTCCGCATAGTGACTGTCGGTATTGCATACCACATATGTACCGTATTTTTTTGCGGCTGCAAGCATCTTTGCGGCGTTTTCTCTGCCGCCGACCCTTGCAGACCTCGGATTCAATGAAGAGTTGTTAAGTTCAAGCGCAACTCCTCTTTTTGCGGCTTCTTTTGCCAACGCGTCGTGATCCATAGGATATCTTCCGTCATCCGGGTGACCGATTATCTTCACATATGGATTTGACATCGCACCGAAGTACGCGTTCATATTTTCATCCAAGCTGCCCGGTTCTATACATATCGTATGTAGGCTTGCTATAGCATAATCCAGTCTTTTCAGTACATTTTCATCTACATCAAGATTACCCTCAAAGTCCATTATATTGGCCTCTACGCCTCTAAGTATAAGAACTCCTTTGTAGTTTCTTGGAATAACCTTAAAGTTCATAAAGTATATATTTTTGCATGAACCGGGAACGGCTTCACTGTGATCAGAAAATCCATATGCCAAAAGACCTTTGGCCACGGCCTCTTCCATATTTTCTTTCAAGGTGGAGTAGGCGTGGCCGCTGGCTATGGTATGCGTATGCAAATCAAATAAATATTTCATATTACTTCTTGAAAAGATCTCCAAGCTTGTCCATTGCACCTGCAATTCCGACCTTTGTAATCTGTGCCTTTACACCGTTTACAACCGCATCAAGCTGTCCGTCAGGAATATCTATACCTGTAAGGTTCTCAATTGTCTTTTCAGGATCACTTGTAAGATTTGCTAAAAGTGCCGGATCGGCCTTTGCCTTATTTATTATATCTGTTACTATTTTTGTTATATCCATTTTTTCTCCTTTGTAAAACTAGAGCCAAGACCTTAACGTCCTTGGCTCTGTTAAAAAAATACTATTTAAATTAGTTACCTGCCATCTGCTTTGCAACTTCCTCTGCAAAGTTCTCGCTCTTCTTCTCAAGACCTTCGCCTGTCTCAAATCTTACAAAGCCCTTGATAGAAACATTAGCATTGTTTGCCTTTGCAACCTCTGCTACATAAGCCGCTACAGACTGCTTACCGTCTGCGGCCTTAACATATGGCTGATCAAGAAGACAGATTTCTTTAAGTTCCTTCTTGATTCTTCCTTCGATCATTCCCATAATAACCTTCTCAGGCTTTGAAGCCTCCTTAGGATCGTTCTTGATCTGAGCTAATAAAAACTCTCTCTCTCTTGCAAGATAATCCGCATCAACTTCCTTGTCTGAAGTATACTTTGGATGAAGTGCTGCAACCTGCATTGCAACATTCTTAGCCATCTCTTTGATATCATCATTCACAACATCACTTACAACATCTACCAAAACGCCGATCTTTCCGCCTGCATGGATATAAGAAACTACACAACCGTCGTTCTCTTCAACCTTTGCAAATCTTCTGATTGTCATGTTCTCGCCGATGATTGAAATCATGCTTGAAAGCTTCTCTGCTACTGTGAGGCTCGGATCAAGCTCCCACTTCTCATTTAAGAACTCTTCTGTAGTCTTTGCGCTTGTCTTTAATGCCTGTGCTGCAACTTCACCTACATAAGTTCTGAACTTCTCGTTCTTTGCAACGAAGTCTGTCTCGGCATTTACTTCAAGTACAACCGCTTTCTTTGCGTCACCACTTACGCAAACATCTACGATACCCTCAGCTGCTATACGACCTGCCTTCTTCTGTGCTCCTGCAAGTCCCTTCTCACGAAGGAAGTCAACTGCCGCATCCATATCTCCATCAGTTGCAGCAAGCGCCTTCTTACAGTCCATCATTCCTGCACCTGTCATCTCTCTTAACTCTTTTACCATTGCTGCTGTTACTGCTGCCATTGTAAAACCTCCTAAACTTTTTATGATATGACAAGTTGCAAAGCGGAAAACCCGGCTTTGCAACCTACCTATAAGTTAATGTTTATATTAGAACTGTCTATCGTCCAAATCTTCCTTATCAGGAGCGAACTCATTGCCCTCAAGTGAATCATCGGCTGCGGCCTCTGATACTGCAAGCAACTCACCCTGCTCACCCTGGTTTGCTTCGATAACCGCATCAGCCATCTTAGCTACGATAAGCTTTACGGCACGGATTGCATCATCGTTACCCGGGATAAGGTAATCAAGTTCATCAGGATCACAGTTTGTATCACAGATGCCGATAAGCGGAATGCCTAAAGTATGAGCCTCCTGAACACAGATTCTCTCCTTCTTAGGATCTACTATAAAGATTGCGTCAGGAATGTTCTTCATATCCTTGATACCGCCAAGGTTCTTCTCAAGTTTCTCCCATTCTTTCTTTAACTTGATAACTTCCTTCTTTGGAAGTAAATCAAATGTACCGTCTTCACTCATCTCTTCCAACTGATGAAGTCTCTTGATTCTTGACTGGATTGTCTTGAAGTTTGTAAGCATTCCGCCAAGCCATCTCTCGTTAACATAGTACATTCCGCAACGCTCAGCTTCTTCCTTGATAGCATCCTGTGCCTGCTTCTTTGTACCGACGAAAAGAATCTTTCCTCCGTCCTTAGCTACGTCAGACATAGCATTGTATGCTGCATCCACCATACCTACACTCTGCTGAAGATCGATGATATGGATACCGTTTCTCTCTGTGTAAATGTACGGAGCCATCTTAGGGTTCCATCTTCTTGTCTGATGTCCGAAGTGAACACCTGCCTCAAGTAATTGCTTCATTGAAATAACACTCATTGTTTTTCTCCTTTGGTTTTTCTTCCATCAGGCCTAAGAAAAGGACCTATGGCACCTCTTTTCTCATTTACCTGATGTGCTTATTTAGCTATAAAATTCTATCATAATATTCGTCTGATTGCAACTCCGACTTTTTATTTTCTCTGTAAAGTATAAGCCCTATAAAGACACCGCTTACCGCACCTCCCACATGTGCGATATTGTCAACACCTGTGGTTTTGAATCCGGCATACAGCATAAGCCCCAAAGATACCACTATCTGATACAGACTGAGATTCTTTATCTTGCCCTTACTTAAACAAGCGATGCCAGCAAAGCACCTACCACTCCGAATATTGCACCTGAGGCACCCGCACTGACTGCAAAATCTCCCGTCATTGTCTGTGCCCAGTCCGATGCAAGATTGGCAAGTACGCCTGAAAGCATATATATGATAAAGAATTTAAAATGTCCCATTATATCTTCAAGCTTTCCGCCAAGTAGTACCAATATAAGCATGTTGTTGGCGATATGCTCTATTCCGAAATGCATAAACATGGAAGTTATCAGTCTATAGTACTCTCCGTTTTTTATGTTGTCGGAAAAGCAGGCACCGTACCTTAACATGACCATGGTATCCTCCGAACCGCCATGTGTCTCAAGAAATAAAAAAAGTACACTATATTTATTATGATTATACCTATAACAACATAGTTTCTTTTACTTATTCCAAGTTCCATCATCTAAGACTCTCTGATATTTTCTTTGCGGTCTCCTTCTGCTCTTCTTTATCGGCTGTTTTCGGAGCCCAGCTTACAATGCTTGACGCGTCATCGTATCTCGGAATCACATGAATATGGCAGTGAAAAACCGTCTGTCCGGCACTCTCACCTGTATTTGCAAGAGTATTAAAACCTGTAGCACCCAGCCCTACCATTGCGGACTTTCCAAGCTTGCCTGCAAGGACAAGTGCCTTACCCGCTATATCTTCACTAAGCTCTGTTATATCTCCGGCGTGAACCTTCGGTAAAATAAGCATATGCCCCTTGCTTGCAGGTGACAAGTCAAGTATTACTCTAAAGTTATCATCCTCATAAACAGTATCCGATGCAATTTCTCCGTTAGCTATCTTACAAAAAATACAATCCATATTTCACCTCTCAATCATTATTCGCCCAATCAGGCTCCTGCGGTGTTTCAAAACTTCCGCTTATATTTGTGCTGCCGTCTATCGCCGTCAAAACTCCTGAAGCATTGGTCTTATATTCCACCTTGTCAGCATCCTTTACCTTGCCGTTTGACACTATCTTGCCTGAAGAGTTCACCACATAATTTGTAGTTCCGCTTCCACTTTCATTAGGTACGGCAAATACCTGATATTTCATATATTCATTTGCTCTTACAAGTCTGCCTTTATAATAGAGTTTTGAATCCTTTGTTCCTGTAAGTCCCTTACCTGTAGATGTCTGAAAGAAATACTCTTCACTTTTTCCTGAAGATTCTTTTATATTCTGCTTACCCTTAATGAGATAGCACTGTGAGCTCTCTCCGAAGTAATAGGCACTGTAGGTATTTCCTTGATAGACCTTTTGAATACCGTACACAGGTGTGCCGTTCTTATCAAAAAGGTAATGCTTATCCTTTATCTTTATGAGATCGCTTATGTTCAACTTATCTGTCTTTGAAGCATAAGGTTCTCCTGTAGATGAAAAATAGAACCACTCAACCAAATGGTTGTAATTGCCGAGCAAATCCTCAGGCGGCTCCAAAGAATACCATCCTGTTCTTACAGTACCGTCATCATTCATATATCTGAAATTTTTTATTCCCGGATTTGAACTTTCTGATATTTGCATCCAACCGGATACAAGCTCGCCGTTCTCATCAAAAGCATACCTTACACCGTCGATTTTCTTCTCACCGAACTTTGCATTGCCGTTAAGTATAGGTTTGAACTTCTTTCCGGTGTTTGTAAAGTAATACCACTTCTCTTTATTGCCTGAGTTTGGACCCGGTTTTTGTTCTTCACTGTCAGGCGGTAAAAGCTTATACCAGCCTGTCACCATAGTTCCGTCACTCTTTATATAGTAGTTATTATCAAGTATCCATCCTGTAAGCATCTTTCCGTCATCGTCAAAATAGTAGTATTTGTTGTCTATATTCTTCCAATTTCCCTTGACCGCCTTGCCGCCGTTTTGAAAGTATGCCCAGTAATATTCATTGCCGTCCTTTAATTTTCTCCAGCCTTCAGCTACAAGTCCCTGATCGTCCACATAGTATTTGTCATTGTCAACCCAACTGTTCGTTGCCATAACTCCGTTATCATTCAGATAACGCCACTTGTCATCGGCACCTCTTCTCCACTCATTTGTAACTTTATCATTGTTTTTATCAAGGTAAATCCAATCAGACCCGGACCTTGACCAACCTTCAGCATATATGACTGTAGGCGTTGCCAAAATAAGACCGAAAGCAAAAAGCGGTAACAGTATTTTCTTTTTCATATTTACTCCATTATGTTTGTTTAATCCAAAGCTCTAATATTACTACTCACTCAATCGTATTACCATTATACACTACATAGATGTTTTTTTACATTACAATTACATTATAGTATACAAAAAAACCCTGTCTCTGTCTTGGACAAAAAAACGGGTTTTTGTTACATTTTAAATCTTATTCTACAACATAAGGCAGAAGAGCTATATGTCTAGCCTTCTTGATAGCTACTGTGATTTCTCTTTGATGCTTAGCGCAGCTTCCTGAAATTCTTCTTGGAAGAATCTTTCCTCTCTCTGAAATATATTTTCTAAGAGTTGCTACATCTTTGTAATCAATAGCCTTTTCCTTATCACTACAGAATGCACAAACTTTCTTTCTCCTGCGTAATCCGTTAGCAGGTCTTCTTCTAGAGCCTTCCGCTCTGTCAGCTTTGTTAAATGCCATGATAAAGTCCCCTTTCTTTATTTTAACCTAGTTAAATGGTAGACCCTCGTCATCAACTCCGTCCGGAATATTCATAAATCCGTCTGTACTTGCTGATGCCGGTGACGGTCTTGTAGAAGCACGATAATTATTACCGCTATCGCTTGCTCCCTTACTGTCTGCAAATTCCTGAGTATCTATAATGACCTCAGTTGTATAAACCTTTTGACCTTCTTTGTTTGTATAGCTTCCCGTCTGTATACGACCTGAAATCAACACTCTCATTCCCTGTCTAAAATATTTCTCTGCAAACTCGCCGGCTTTATCAAATGCAACACATGGTATAAAGTCTGCGGTCTGTTCGGATGAATCTCCTCCACGCTTAAAACCTCTGTCAACCGCAAGCGTATATCTTGCTATAGCCATGGATCTTTCACCACTTGAATATCTTACTTCCGGGTCTCTTGTTAGCCTACCCATCAATATGGCTCTGTTCATACAATCTCTCCTTTTTATTAAGCTTACTGCTTAACGACTAGGTATCTCACAACCGGTTCCATAATACGAACATTTGCCTCCAACTCGTTAGGGCAGTTGTTGTCCTCTGACTGGAACTTGATGAAATAGTAGAATCCTTCTTTTTGCTTGTTGATGTCATAGGCGAATTTCTTCTTGCCCCAGTCATCGACATTAAGTACGCTTCCACCAAATCTTGTGATGTAATTTTGAACTTTCTCCAGAGCTTCCGCTCTTGCATCATCTTCAAGCTTACCATTAAGCACTAATGCTAATTCATATGTACTTGTCATTTCTTACCTCCTCTTGGTCTCCGGCCTTTGATAGCGATATCAAAAGCAAGGATTATGTGTCACAGTACTTAATCTTAGCATGGTTTGCAGTGGAATGCAAGAACAATTTCCTTACATTTTGGTATTTCTGTTTTGGTATTCTGACGGACTGAGGGAAGTGTATTTTTTTAAATACCGTACAAAAATACTTATAATCACTGAATCCGACTTTACACGATATCTCATATACAAGATACTCAAGAAATTATCTTAAACTTGACTTATAATTATTCTATAATTATAATATAACTATAACAAGGAGAGTGATGAATGTATGACCTTCGAGTGGGATATTTACGAACAAGGAATTTAGTTGATAAAAAAATGAGAGAAGAATATGATATAAAGAATTTAAACCCAAGAAAAAAATCCATATGCCAAGCTTGTTAAGAAGCAGGTTACTATAAATCTTGATGAAAGTATAATCGCTTATTTCAAAGAAAAAAACTCGAGAGCACAGGCATACCATATCAAACACTTATAAATCTTTATTTGAAAGATTGTGTTACACATAACAGGAATCTTGAAATATCCTGGAATTAAATTAGATACAATATTAAAAAGCTGCAAAGGGGTGATTTTGATTAAAAAAATAAGGAGAACTTTATGGATCAATACATTTGTAATTATCGGACCATCGTGGAAATATCTACTACAGACAGCAGTTTTTTTGCCGTCAGTCTATAATTTTTATAAAAATGATATTATTATGCCGAAGAAATCACTTGATGATATGATTTTACTGCTTTCCAAAGATTATGGTCTGACTAAAGTATTATATAGTGAACTTGACAGAATGACTGCTGAGTCAACCATATCATTGATTAATTATAATGATCACGAAAAACAATCGGAATATTCCTACTAATGATATTTGGCAACTTCCACAAAAATTTGTTGACTTCACGCTTTTTATAAGGATTTTTTTATGAGAGATTTGTAAAAAAATCGGAGATTCTCCTAAGATTATATTGGTTTATATACCGGATAAAGATTACTTTATGTCCAATTCGTCTTTTTTTGAAACTGCAATTTATGTTTATAGAGGAATAAACGAAGATGATTTTAATAAAAAAAGGGCCTGAGTATAAACATTATCTCAACAGTATGTTTTTTTATTAAGCGAGGCTCTAAAAATGCAATATTAAAAACCGACCGTGAAAAACTTTTTTTCACAATCGGTTTCTTTATTTTCACACTATTCATCCCCTGCATTTCTTGCAGGGCAACCGAGGCTCTGCCACGTAAGATATGCAATAATAAACTTATCTATATCTCCGTCAAGTACGGCACTTACATTTCCGCTTTCAGCTCCGGTTCTGTGATCCTTCACCATTACATACTAAATACTCGAATAAATATCCGCGATATTATATTAAAAGTTTTATGATTATATAAACAGGAAGTAGATTTAAACCTTATTAGAGGATATCTAACATTTTTTTATAATATTTACCACCTCTATCAACAATATAAATCCATTCCAATAAAGATTTTTTTGCGTTATAAGAATTTCTGCAGTTATACTTCTTCCATCCTTGTCTTCCAGTAAGCACATCCCATTATCATGTATTACCATGTGCAAATGAATTTCTATATGTCTAAATATCGCATTTATTCTACTTTCATCTGACTCAATCTTTACTTGTTCATTTTCATCTGGATTACATTTATATTTCTGTGTAAGGACAGCCCTCGCGTGAGAAATACAAATATTATCATCACTCAAATTCATCATTTTTTTATAGTATTTTTTTATTGTTTTGGCTCTAATAATAAAGAACTTTTCAATACCAGCATTTTCTGAAAGTACTTTTTTTCTAGGGTATCATATCCATACTTTTTTTACATTTGTATTTCCATCCATAATCCTCTATATTAATCTTATTTGCCGTTTCAGATGCAAATGATCTAGAAACATAGAAATCCCATACTAAACTACATTCTTCACTAGAGAGAATAGAATCTCTCAATACTTTTCGAAATTTTTAATTTATTTACTTTTTATGCTATCACAACTATGTATAGCACCTTTCATTTCATTCATACTATTACCATATATAAACAACATAAAATAATATTTACACACTAAATATTATTGATACTATTTAGTATCATTCTTTATTTATTATAAAGCCCCTTTATATTGAAGTATTTATTTTGAATATATAACTTTAAATCCTTATCGGGATCAAATAATACTTGCTTTGGTATCTCAATAACTTCTCTAACTTCATACTTCGTTTGTGTAAGTTTTTTTCCATCACTATCCTACCATTCCAATATGTATTTTTTTATTAGTTACCGTCCACTTATCTCCATCCTTCACTCTCCATATAAGTCTACTCATCTTGTATTCATAGCCGTGATCATAATCAACAGTAGTATTGGGTGTATAAGTATAGTCATCTTTAGAAATGTTAGATATCGTATATGTTATTGTTACAAATGTCTTACTATCATCTTCAGGACTAACGCCATATTCTGATATATATGCATCTTTGCCAGCAATATAACGTTTCATATATTCACTATTATCATCTATTGGTCTCAAGTAATCAGGAGATATAAAACCATCAATTATATCTGTTATACATATTTCATCTACAGTATACTCAAGTCCCTTGTTAACATAAGACTCTCCTATAACTCCTTCTTTTATATTCCCCTTATTAAATACTACATTCCATATACTAAAGATTTTCCATGCAATTACAAGAATAATAATTAATATTATTATATTTTTTTAAGCTTTTTCACCTAATCTCCTTTCTAAATAAAAAATATAAAATACTTACATTTCACATAATATTTAAAAACCAATCCCAGCCACTTAGAGGTTTTTCTAAGAAAAGTTTTAAATATATATATAACCCAAGCTGCATTATATCAAAAAAATTAAAACAAATGCAATAAAATATTATTTATTTCCACACTTTTTATTACTATTCTATTAAACTTTAAGCATGAATTTTTATTTCATAAAATATTTTCTCCCTTATCATAATCTGCTTCTTCTGGCATCTTGCAACCATTTTATTCATATTGTGCAGTTAGTTTTCTGCCTTCAGCAATCTAATATATAGTTTGTTCATTTTTACATACATTTTCGCTTATATACATATTATCCTTAGATATATTCCATTTACATAATACTAATAATCTTTTTATTAGTAAACTATATAAAAAAACACCTTTCTCCCTATCCCAAAAACACTTATTTTAAGCTTATACTACTATCATAAATATCATTTTGAAAAAATTGGATATTTATATAAAAATCAGGTTACTATATAAAGAATTTAAACCTAAGGAAAAAAATCCATATAGCGAGCTTTTTAAAGAAACAGGTTATAATCAATCTTGATTATAATATATTTACTTATTTCAAAGAAAAAGCCGTGAGTACAAGCATACCATATCAAACACTTATAAATCTTTATTTAAAGGATTATATTAAACATAACAAAAAAATCTTGAAATATCCCAGAATTACATTACACACAATATTAAAAAAACACTCAAATGTTGAATACTATTTAGGTAATTGCGAAACTCGCTGAGCTCGTTCGCAATCATTATTGTATATAAGGATAAATTTGTGCAAAGCACAAATTTTAAAGCTGAAAAAGTTGATAACTGCAAGATTTGAGCGCACTTTAATAAGCGTAGTGCTTATATAAAGTTGATAAGTCCTAAGCAATTAAAGATTTTAAACTTCTGATATGTTGTCGTTGGTTGATTTTATCAGCAACAACTACAGTTAATAACTGTGAGATACCGGCTAGCAGTAAATCGGAATGTAGTGTTTTTTTCATTTGTTGTTTTTCCGTTTGGCAATGCAGAAACTGTCCTTAAAGTGATTGATTGATTTTTTTCAACATTTACCCTGATCTTATATGTTTCATCCCATTCTTTAGAACCTCGTTCTACTCCGGGATAAGCTCTGAGATTCTTTTTCAGGATAAACATAAATCATTCTACCGCAGGAAGAAGTTGTACAAGGATTGTCACAGTGACAGACACGCCGTTTGGACTTGTCTTGTCGGTTGTATTCCCATTTCATTTTTTTGGACAAACGAACTTCATTGTAGACAGTTTGCTCCTTTAAATGGGATTTACTTCCTTCACGTTTCATCGGAAGTGAAGAATCATGAGGGCAACAAGGAATACCATTTTCATTGAATGTATATTTAACATTATCCATTGAGAGCTTAACTTTTAAAGGAATAAATGCTTTTTGGAAATTGAAATCTTCAAAAAGTGATTTGTAAATCTCAATGGTATCGAAGGCTGCATCACCAAGGAATATAGATGGTTTAATACCCGGATGCCTGGTTTTAAAGTCCTTTAAGGTAGGCAGTAAAGCTTTTGGAATCAGCAAGCGATTTGTCTTCATCCGGAGACTTTTGCTTTCTTTTTCAACTACAATGTCAGGATGGGAAGTAAGATAATCCTTGTTGTAGAAATCAATGGAACGAACAATTCCAAGTCCATTGGTGATAATACCGAACTTGTAGGCGTAGCAGAAATGTCCGTTAATGTACTGCTGTTTAACCTCAGGGTTTGATGAAGCTGATGTGGGCATAGAAGCGTACGCTGCCTTATAAGGGTCATAAGAACTATCAAAATTCATAGATTTTGCATAGGATTTAAGCTGCTTGATAATGCGGTTGGCATATTTAGGATTATTTTCGGTTACATAAGCTTCAATACCTGAAGTGTCAAACAAAAGCATAGAAGCAAGGTTGTTATCAATATCCCTACATATCGGTTCAGTTATATCAACAAGCTTATCAAAAAAACAGATTGTAAGTCCAATAAAAAAATCCTGTTTAAAACGAGTGATTTTAGAGGCACCAAGAACTTCGGTAAAGCCGCAGAATTCTCTAAGATGTCCAGAATAATGAAGGAAGACTGTTAAAAGAGAATCTGTAGGAATAGAAAACAGGCGTTGAATAATCAAAGCCCAAAGCATAGCAGTCAAAGGATATTTTCGATTTCTGCCGGTGGCTGCATAATAATGATTATAAAAAGAAAACGGAATAATTTCATCAAGGTCAATGTGATTTTTCGAGCAGAGTAAGAAACTGAGGTTTGTCAGATTCAAAAAAATATCTTTACAATCTTCAAAAAAATATCTGCCAAAGAGAGTTGTTTTTGTGATATCATAGTAATGTCTCCTTTAGGGATGTGGTTTATGTTTGTTCAACTCAATTATATCACAAACCTAGAGGAGATTTTTATATTCAGTAACAAAAAAAGTGTCGTATTTATACAATGTCATTAACTTAAGAGTAGTGAGAGAAATATTACAAAAAGATAGTTTAAAAAACGATAATTATGCTATACTTATAGTGAGAAAAAATCACGAGGTGTAGCATGTTTATAAAAAAATACTTACAAAAAGAATATAGAGGTGAAAAGTATTATTATGCCAGCCTTGTTGAAAACAAACGTATTGATGGCAAGGTTGTGCAGACAGTGAAAGCGAATCTGGGTGCAGTTACTGGGGAGCAGATTCCATATTTGAAGGCAGCCTATGCTAAGAAGAAACCTCGTCTTGTTTATGATGAGGATTAAATAATTGGAGGGCTGTAGTGAGAAAATCACAGAATAGACTATTAAAAGATCAGAATAATATTCTTTCAGATGTATTTCTTGAGGTATGTCGTGGTGGCAAAACAAACACTCTTGTCAGACGTAGAAAGATGCCACTAGAAGATTTAGTGTATTCTATGATTAATCGCAAGGACTTTACTCTCAAAAATGGAGCTGCGAAATTATATGAAAACAACACATCCGGGAACAGAAATATCTAAACCAGGTTATCTAAAAGCAAAGGATGAAATTAAATCCGGACGCATTTAAGTTTCTTTTATCAGGAACATAATAAAAAAATTTTTTTACCAGGATGAAGAGGTAGAACCATATACCTATAAAGGATTCCTTATTTTAGCTGCAGATGGATCTGATATAAATATTCCTACAACTGATGAAACCATCGAGAAATACGGAAGTGCCTCAGTGAGAGGAGGAAAACCATGTGCTCAGATTGGGCTGGGATGTATTTACGACGTTCTTAATCGCTTTATTCTGGAAAGCAGTATTAATACTGTAAAGTTTGATGAGATGCGAGTAGCCCAGGAACAGTTAAAAGGAATAAAGGATACAATTGGAAACAGATATCCCTATCTTGTTGTTATGGATAGAGGTTATCCTTCGACACCGAGCATTTTTGAATTTTATAGATGATGGAGTGTATTTTGTAGCAAGACTAAAAAAACAAGTGACTATAAGGCTGAACAGAAAGAATTAAAATCAAATGATGAGGATGTCGACATAACATTAACAAAGGCTAGAAGGAGAAATTATATTGGCAAAAAAGAAGAAACTATCATGATGAGCAGAGATTCCTTTTCAATGAGATTTGTAAAGGTGTGTTTAGATGATGGAAAGTCAGAAATTTTTCGCTACTAATCTTCCACGGAATAAATTTCCGGAGGAATGCTTTTGCAGAACTGTATCATATGCGCTGGGGTATAGAGACGACCTATGAAGTTTTTGAAAGACAGATTAAAAATCGAAAATTTCACAGGGATAAAAATCAGTGCTTATTGAGCAGGACATTAACAGCACTATTTATGTTAGCAATCTTGCAGAAGATATAATCTGTGATATAGAAGAAAGTAGCCAGGAGCACCTAAAGAATGATTATAAGCATACAATGCAGTTAAACCGAAACCTAAGTATCGGACTTCTGAAAAATGATCTAATATACATTCTTATAGAAAAAGATGGAAATAAAAAAGTAGCGCTACTACAGGCATTGTATGATGAAATAAGCGAAAATGTAGTGCCGATAAGGCATGATAGACATTATCACAGAACTAAAGGACAGCTTGCAGCAAATTTCTCGAATACACATAAGCGAAGTTTCTAAACTGAATAAGTATTTCGATTTAAACTGGTGAACTATGCTCTTTTTAAGCTAATAATAGTAAAAGTGAAAGAAAAAGGGGCTGTCGCTTTAACGGTTCATCAATCGTTAGGTGGCGGCTCCTTTGTAGTTCTTTTTTATTCCTTAACTGCAAAGTCTATGATATAAAAACAGTTTTTTGTAAAAAAACGCACTTTAATAAAGCCCCAAAAATGGGTTTTTTAATTTTTGAACTTTCTAAATTTATGCACCCTCAAAGGAAATAAATGCCTTCCGGTTTTTCCTTTTTGTATCTTATTGTGAAGTTTATTCACATTTTTTGCCATTGCAAGTAATACACTTTCTGCAAGAACATTCGATGTACCACGACTCAAATATCTACGAAACCGCATATCCTGTTTCAACTCACCAAAAGAGCCCTCTACTTGTATGCTTCTGTTTATTCTGAGAAGAATACCTCTTCTGATAAAATTCGTTCCAAATCTTCTTTTCGATATTTTTAGAAATGTCTTTGCTACAGAAAGGACTTTATTTCGTTCTTCCATTGGAGTTTTACAATTGTTTCCTTTGATGCATTCTTTCTTGTAAGGACAACCTGAGCATTCCTCACATTGATAAATATTTTTCTCACTGACATATCCGGTTTTAGATTTAGAACGCCGAACCTGTGTAAATGATAGTGTTTTTATTATTTTTTTACAAATATAAGAGTCACTTTTTTTCATTGTATTCCATATTTTTCTACGCGACCTATATCTTTTTTTATATTTTCTCTTTTTTTGAAATTTCATAATTCGATGGCTTAATAAATGCCATTTGTTGATTCTGGTCCAGGAAGACATAATTCTCTTCACTTTCGTATCCGGCATCTGCAATGACTTTCTGATATTTGAATGCCAAATATTTCTCTGTTTCCTTTAAGAATGGAATCAAAGTGGTCGTATCTGTAGGCTGTGGTCCGATGGTTAACCAGGTAATGTATTCGGAATCAACTCCATGTTGCAAATTAAATGCCGGCTTTTAGCTGTCCATTTCCCATTGCGTCTTCTTTTCATTCTCATGAAAGTCGCATCCGGATCTGTTTTTTTGAATAACTGTTTCTTTTCCCACAAAGATGCAGTTTTTGTGTGTATCCTTTTTAAACGATTTAGATATTCTTCTAATGTTTCTATACTCTTTTTGTAGTGGTGGTTTCCTTTTTTTCCGATACCATGTACAAATATAATATGTTCTTTCTGTTTCAAGGTATATAGTTTTTTTCTTAACCTTTTTACATGTTTCATTTTAACAATATCACCATAAACAACACGAATATCATAAAGTTGCTCACATTCTACAATAAAATCAGCTATTTTAATGAGAAGTTTCGCCTGATTTTTGGTTACTGCTTTTTTCCATACAAACGTGTATTTATTAGCACAGGCTTCAATTTTTGTGCCGTCAATAAAAATCATTTCTCCTGAAATTTCTCCAAGTTCGTAAAGAAGGTTAGACATTTCGGCAAGTATTCTTTTTGAGCATGGAGCAAAATGGATACTGCGAAAACGTGCAAAAGTAGCATGATCAGGAACCGACTTGCCTTCTAAAAGATACATAAAATTAATATCCCGTTTACAGTTTCGTTCCATGGAACGAGAAGAATAATCCCCATTCATATAAGAGTATAAAACAATCTTCAATAGAGTTCTTGGCGAAACTGTATTTATTCTTTTATAAGTAGAATATAAGTCAGTTAAATCCATAGCCTCCACAAACTGACTCAGCAATCGCACAGAATCATCTATCGGAATGATAGTTTCTAAATTTAAAGGAAGTTTTAGTTGATATCCTTCCTCATTCAAAGTATAATCTTTGTGTAATAATATATGGGTTTGCATACATATTTTTACACCATCAGCCGAACTTTTCTAAGTCCGGCTGTAATTTTTATTAAAAGAGGCTGCACACTAATTACTTAGTGCGACACCCCCCAAACGTTAAGTTAATGACATTGCGTATTTATACGGCTTTAAGCGTTTCGCAAACGCCTATGAATACTATTAAAAAAATAAGGAGAACTTTATGGATCAATACATTTGTAATTATCGGACCATCGTGGAAATATCTACTACAAACAGCAGTTTTTTGCCGTCAGTCTATAATTTTTATAAAAATGATATTATTATGCCGAAGAAATCACTTGATGATATGATTTTACTGCTTTCCAAAGATTATGGTCTGACTAAAGTATTATATAGTGAACTTGACAGGATGACTGCAGAGTCAAACATATCATTGATTAATTATAATGATCACGAAAACAATCGGAATATTCCTACTAATGATATTTGGCAACTTCCACAAAATTTGTTGACTTCACGCTTTTTATAAGGATTTTTATGAGAGATTTGTAAAAATCGGAGATTCTCCTAAGATTATATTAGTTTATATACCGGATAAAGATTACTTTATGTCCAATTCGTCTTTTTTGAAACTGCAATTTATGTTTATAGAGGAATAAACGAAGATGATTTTTAATAAAAAAAGGGCCTGAGTATAAAGCATTATCTCAACAATATGTTTTTATTAAGCGAGGCTCTAAAAATGCAATATTAAAAACCGACCGTGAAAACTTTTTTTCACAATCGGTTTCTTAATTTTCTACTTATTCATCCCCTGCATTTCTTGCAGGACAACCGAGGCTCTGCCATGTAAGGTATGCAATAATAAACTTATCTATATCTCCGTCCAGTACGGCACTTACATTTCCGCTTTCAGCTCCTGTTCTGTGATCCTTTACCATTGTATAAGGTTGCATTACATAGGAACGAATCTGATTTCCCCAGCCTATATCCTTCACATCACCTCTGATATCTGAAAGCTTCTCGACATTTGCCTGCTGCTTTAATAAGAAAAGCTTTGCTTTAAGCATCTGCATAGCCTTGTCCTTGTTTTGGAACTGGCTTCTTTCATTCTGACATTGTACTACCACACCTGTAGGGATATGTGTAATTCTTATAGCTGAAGAAGTCTTGTTGATATGCTGTCCGCCGGCGCCTGATGAACGATAAGTATCTATTCTCAAATCATCCGGATTGATATCCACATCAAGGTCTTCTTCAATATCCGGCATAATGTCACAGGACACAAACGAAGTCTGACGCTTTCCTGCCGCGTTAAAAGGCGAGATACGCACAAGTCTGTGTACACCATGCTCACTTCTAAGATAACCGTAGGCATTTATACCGTTTATCTGTAATGTGACAGACTTTATTCCTGCCTCATCACCCTCAAGCATATCAAGAACTTCTACAGTGTAGCCTTCTTTAGCCGCCCATCTTGTATACATTCTGTAAAGCATTGAACACCAGTCACAAGACTCGGTTCCACCTGCTCCTGCATTAAGTTTCATGATGGCATTTGAAGAGTCGTATTCACCTGTAAGCAGTGTAGCTATCTTCAAAGTTCATCTATTTCTTTTGTAAATGCTTCAAGCATACCTTCTATCTCAGGTATAAGGCTCTCATCATTTTCCTCATAGCCCATCTCTATAAGGACTCCAATATCTTCGTATTCAGACTTTAACTTATTATATTTTTCGACAGTATCTTTGAGCTGTTTTGCCTCTCTTACTATCTTGGTACTCTCCTTCGGATCGTCCCAAAATGTAGGCTCTTCCATAGCACGATCAAGCTCAATTATCTTTTTTTCCTTACTGTCCAAGTCAAAGTGAATCCCTCACTTCCAGCAATATTTTTTCGTAGGATTGTAGTGTGGTTTTAAAACCGTCTAATTCTACCATTTGCTCACCCACTTTCATTTTTTTCTAAATATCCAAACGAATATCAACGACATTATATTAAAGTTTTAAGATTATGTAAACATTACCTGTTTAATATCTCCATAAACTCATCACCTGTGATAGTTTCCTTCTCATACAGGAAATGAGATATTTCTTCAAGTTTTTCTCTGTTTTCTAAAAGTATCTGTGCAGCCTTCTCATGCTGAGCTTTCACCAAAGCCACGACCTGTTTATCTATAACAGCCGCGGTCTCAGCCGAAGCCGCCAAAGAAGTATCACCTCCCGAGATACCTGTTGGTAACGGTCTCAAGTGCAACCATATCAAAGTCCTTGCTCATTCCGTATCTTGTAATCATAGCTCTTGCAAGTTTGGTAGCCTGTTCTATATCATTTGAAGCTCCTGTGGAAACATCTCCGAATACCACTTCCTCTGCTGCTCTTCCGCCTGTAAGAGTGGCAATCTTATTTTCAAGCTCACTCTTTGTCATCAGATAATGATTACCCTCATCCACCTGCATTGTATATCCGAGTGCTCCTGAAGTTCTCGGAATAATGGTTATCTTTGTAACCGGCGCCGAATTGGTCTGCTTTGCGGCTACAAGTGCATGTCCAACCTCATGGTATGAAACTCTCCACTTCTCCGCATCCGTCAATATAGAATTTTTCTTTTGATATCCTGCGATAACAACTTCAATACTTTCTTCAAGATCGGACTGATTTACAAACTTTCTGTTATCTCTGACCGCTCTTAGTGCCGCCTCGTTTATAATATTTGCAAGCTCCGCACCTGAAGCACCTGAAGCCATTCTGGCAATCAATTTAAAATCAACATCATCTGCAATCTTTATCTTCTTTGCATGAACCTTGAGTATTTCCTCTCTTCCCTTTAGGTCTGGAAGTTCTACAGGTACTCTTCTGTCAAATCTTCCGGGTCTTGTAAGCGCCGGATCAAGTGCGTCAGGTCTGTTGGTAGCCGCCAAAATCATAACACCTGAATTACCCTCAAAACCGTCCATCTCTGTCAAAAGCTGATTGAGAGTCTGTTCTCTCTCATCATTTCCACCTATCTGACCGTCTCTTTTCTTACCTATAGCATCTATCTCATCAATAAAGACTATACATGGCGCCTTTTCCTTTGCCTGCTTGAAAAGGTCTCTTACCTTTGAAGCACCCATACCTACAAACATCTCAACAAACTCGGAACCCGACATTGAGAAGAAAGGAACATTAGCCTCACCGGCTACAGCCTTTGCAAGCATTGTCTTACCCGTTCCCGGAGGTCCTACAAGAAGGATACCTTTAGGCATTGAAGCACCAATATCCTTGTACTTACTTGGATCATGTAGGTAATCCACTATCTCGGTAAGATTTTCCTTAGCTTCATCCTCGCCTGCCACATCACTGAACTTGATACCTTCAGATGACTTTACATATATCTTGGCACCGGATTTGCCCATACCGCCAAACATCAGCGAGTTTGCACTGTCTCTGTTAAACATCTTCTTTGAAATTCCGTTCCATAGAAAATAAAATATCACAAGAGGTAATACCCAGCTTAAAACGGCATCCAACAGCGGTGAATCCTTTTCTTACAATATCACTTGAAAACTCCACTCCTGCATTATGAAGTCTGTCTGTAAGTCCTGCATCGTTCATCAGACCTGTCTTATATGTTACATTGTCATTTTTTCCTACAAATACTATCTGATTGGTCTGTATATCGACCTTTGAAATCTCACCTTTTTCAGTCATTGTCATAAAGGTTCCGTAGTCAACCTGCTTTATCTGACCTTCCTTGATAAAAGGTACAACTAAAAAATTTAACGCCATCATTATTACTAAAACAACAATATAGTAATAAATGAAACGGCTTCCTGCTTTTGGGATCTTCTACCATATTTTCTCCATTCTTTCTTATATCTTAATGCTAAATACTGTGCTACCTATAACGACCGAGTCGTTATTAGCACTATATCATAACGAGTGCTAATAATCAAGTAAAATATATGAGTGGGCCCTAAGACTCACCCATATATATCAAACCGCCTTAAATCTTATCTGTACCTTAAACAAATCTCCGTCTATGATTATCTCAAACTTTCCGCCCTGCAATATCGTAAGGGACTTGGCTATCGAAAGTCCGAGTCCGCTGCCCTCAGTAGTCCTTGACACATCACCTCTTACAAACCTCTCTGTAAGTTCGTCAGGCTTTATATTGAGCGGATTTTCTGAAATATTCTTTATAACAAATGTGGCGATATTATTCTCTGAAGTTATATCTATATAAATCCTTGAATTTTTAGCCGCATATTTGAAAAGCGTTATTGTAGAGATTTTTCCAAAACTCTCCAAAGATGTCTGCCGTCAGCCTTTTATCATAATACCTGTAGTCGGAATGGTAGATATGATCTTAAGCCCTTTTTCAGCAAACTTCTCTTCAAACTCTCCGTTTGTCTGATTTATCATCTCTACAAGATCTATATCCCTAAGTTCCACGGAGATATTTCCGCTTGATACCTTGCTTGCCTCCACCAAATCCTCAGTCAGGTTCTTTAAATGCTGTGACTTTTACAGATAATACATCAAGGTATTCCTGTATCTTTAGCATTCTCAGGCTTCTCTCTCTTTATAAGTTCAACATAATTTATAATGGAAGTAAGCGGAGTTTTTATATCATGTGAGACATTTGTAATCAGATCGGCTTTTAATCTTTCACTCTTTACCTGCTCATTTATGGCCCCTGAAATCCCTTACTTATATTGTTGAGATCCTTTACCACACTTATCTCTCTGCCTGTAAACTCGCTTTCATCAAGCCTGTACCTTGTATCGCCGTTTGCAATCTCCTTTATCGCCTCAGCAATCTTGTCAAACGCTATTGCAGTCTTATAAACCTTATTGAATATGACCATATTTATAATAAGGAAGATAATAAAGCATATAAATATGGTGAGACGTCCGAAGAGACTTTTTACATTGATTGTGGTAAGTAAAAACAGTATAACCACTACAAAGTCAACCAAAATCATAACCAAAAAGTTTGAGCCGAGTTTCTTTTTGAAAGTTCTCTTTAACATATAGATCGAGAAGCTCTCTTTTATAATCTTTGTATATGAATTCTTCCACAAAAGCCCCGCCTTGTACTCTCTAAGTATTGAAAATGCAATAGGCAATGTCACCAGATAGATAGAAACATAGTTTAACATCTGACCTGCAAAGCCCCATCGCTTCTTTTCAACATATATATGCAGGACTTTATTTATTATGAAATTGTTGATTGCAGCCAACAGCACAATAACAAAAATCAGGAGTAAAAGCTTCACCTCAAAAGGTATGGCGTCAAACAAGTTGTTCAGCCTTATTCCGGTTTCATTCTCATTATGACCGCAAAAAGCTATAAGATAACCCAAGCTTATTGCCATCAGTATAATACCTATAGTTACAGATACCAAACCTACGGCATAGAGTCTTCTCTGACTTAAATAGTTCACATTGTCGATAGCGTAGACATCTGTCGCTGTATAAAGAGTGTTAATTGCAATATATACTTTATAAGGTTTTTGAAGCTTGTCTGTAATCTTTTCAGCCAAAAAAGACAATTCATTCGGCACCTTGTTCATATTTGTCTCCACCTGCATACCCTGTGAAGATGTTATTGCAAACTTGCCGTAGTCATATACCGTCTTTACATTCAACAACCTGTCGTTTGTATACAAAACATCACCGTACTCAAGTCTGTATCTGAAATTGGACGGCTGTACCACAAATCTTTCATATGCCTCATAGTACTTGGACAAAAGTCCTATACTCTCGGTTATAGCGGTCTTCATACTCATATATGCATCACCCGGCTCCAATATACTTGAGTCGTTGGCATAAGTTCTGTAATTTACAAAGTATGATGTATCCTCTATCTGATTTACCAGATTTTGGTCGGTAACACTCAGTTTATAATGTTCATCAATATAGTATCCGTGTCTTTTGGCATACTCTATAATCGAGCCGACCGTAAAGTCCACATCGTTGCTCGGACCCATATTCAAACCGAATATCTTCTTATTTATATCAAACTTTCCGTCGGTTTCAAATACATCCTTTAAATCGGCATACGAAAAAAGCAATGAAATATCAGAATCCACCTGCTTCATAAATGCCGGAGAATCGTCGTAATTTTCGGAATTCAGCCACAGCAGACCCTTATTAAAATTATCATTGCAATATATTATGGAAATACCTATCACAAACAGGGCAAAGGCCGTCAAATGCAGGACCACTGCCCAAATCTTTAATTTAGCTCTTGAAAAAAATATATTTTTATCCATGCTTTTCAATCTTATATCCTACGCCCCAAACCACTTTTAGGTATCTCGGTTCTTTAGGATTTATCTCAATTTTCTCTCTGATATGTCTTATATGCACCGCAACCGTATTGTCGGCACCTATAGCCTCTTCATTCCAAATCTGCTCATATATCTCATCTATTGAGTAGACCTTTCCTGCGTTTTTGGCAAGTAAAAGCAGTATATTGTACTCTATCGGTGTAAGCTTGATAAGCTCTCCCGCTACTACTACTTCCTTTGTCTCATCGTCTATCTCAAGGTCACCCACAACCACCTTTTGCGGTTCAGGCATCAACATATTTCCAAGTTTTTTGTACCTGCGCAGCTGACTCTTCACTCTGGCAACCAGCTCAAGCGGATTGAAAGGCTTGGTAAGATAGTCGTCCGCACCTATATTCAGTCCGAGTATCTTGTCGGCATCTTCCGACTTTGCCGAAAGCATTATAATAGGTATTGTACTGTTTTCTCTTATCTGCATTGTTGCCCTTATTCCGTCAAGTACAGGCATCATTATATCTATTATCAAAAGGTCCACTTTGTGTTTTTCCATCAACTGTATAGCTTCTTCACCGTCATATGCTGTAAGCACTTCAAATCCTTCGCCTGAAAGATAGATTTTAATTGCGTCTACTATCTCTCTGTCGTCATCACATACCAATATCAATTCCATAGTTCCATCCTTTATATATATCTTGACATAATTTTCATTTTGTTTTAGTTTAACATACAAATTATATGGATTGTTTTATCACAATCCCGGTATCAATTATACCATTTGTTTTCATATAAAAAAACAAAAACTTTGATACCGGAACTATTATATGGTAAAACTGTTAAAAATTTTGTGACTTACAGGTATTAAAATGGATAGGGATAATTATTTTTTAAAAGAAGCTATAAAGCAGGCAAAAAAAGCCATGGCAATAGGTGACGTTCCGATAGGCTGTGTTATCGTATTTGAAGATAAGATAATAGCAAGAGGTTATAACAGAAGAAACAAGGATAAAAGTACGCTCTCACATGCGGAAATAATTGCTATGAAAAAAGGCCTGCAAAAAGATCGGTGACTGGCGACTGGAAGACTGTACCATGTATATAACACTTGAGCCCTGCCCTATGTGTGCAGGCGCAATAGTGCAGTCAAGAATAAAAAAAGTGGTCTTAGGCGCTATGAATCCGAAGGCCGGATGTGCAGGTTCAGTGCTTAACATCCTGCAAACCGACGGATTCAACCATAAGACCGAAGTTGAGCTTATATCATGTGATTCACTTAGAAGCGAGTGCTCCTCACTTTTAAGTTCTTTTTTCAAATCGCTGAGGCAGGCAAAAATAAAGCCTGAATAATATTACTGATTGACAAGCTTTACATCTTTTAATCTGCCGTAAGTATTTTGACCCTCTTCATATGTTTCAAATACACCTTCCACTGTGACAAGGGCTTCTTCATCAGGGCAATTTTCATGCTTGTTCATGTTATCATCCGCCCAAAGAAGTTCAAGGCCCTGTGCACAGCAGGCGGCGGCATCCTTTACCATACAAAAGTGATAGTACTGATCGTTTTCTTTACTGTACGATGAATAATAATTTCCCGTCACCTTAAAACTCTTTCCTACATATGACTTCGGGTCAATCATCATCTGATATATTGTGGCATATACCATATCAGGACCCATACTGCTTAGGTCATAATCTACCTGTCCGTCCGCTTTAGGCTCTTCACTTTTTACATCTGTACCTGCCGTCTGTGCGTTGCTTTCTATATTGTTTATATCGGTAGAACTTCCTACATCCGCTTTTTTTGACTCCGCCACATCCTACCAACAGGATACAAGATAATGTTACTATGATTTTTCTCATAAATCCCCCTTATATTTCTATTCCAAATCTTTACTATATATATAGTAGGACTTGGTTGTTATTTAACTATAAGTCGGACTGCTTACTTCCATCTCGACTCAAAACACTATTATAAAAATTTTTTTTTGAAAAACTGTACATAAAAAAATATCTTATTTTTGTGTACTATTATATATTAATTTTTCGATAGTACACAATATAAAAAGCGCGTCATTTATTGTTCAAAAATTTATCAAAATGAGTCATTCATCTTCACTCTTATAATATTTTCTGCTTACCTAAAAATTTTTTTAGATACCTATTGATTTGCTTTTGATTAAAAGTGCTATAGTATACATACCTAAAAAAAATTTAGGCGTGTAAATGAGAAAGGAGTAGCGATAGTGTTATGAACAGAGATGATTTAACTTTGGAATCTTTAGTAATGATTGCACATGGTATCGCAAGGCAGTTCGGCAATGACTGTGAAGTATGTATTCACGATTTACAGGCTAATGACCTTGAGCACACTATTTGCTACATCATAAACGGTCATGTATCTGGAAGGAAGATCGGTGACGGTGCCTCAAAGATAGTGCTTGAAACTCTTGAAGCTTTAAAAAAGGGTGATAATGTAAGTGATCACCTCGGCTATCGAACACATACATCCGACGGCAGAATCTTAAAATCTTCCACTATCTTTCTAAAGGATGAAAGCGGTAAGTACAGATTCATTCTCGGTATAAATCATGATATGACCAATTTCATGAATGCTCAATCAGCGCTATCAAATATAGTGGAAAATATCGAAACTACAGGTGAAGATATTTACGGTCAAATTCCTTTAAGTGTGAACGACCTGCTCGACAATCTGATTGAACAAAGCGTAAAGCTTGTGGGGAAGACTCCCGCTCTTATGACAAAGGATGAAAAGGTTAAGGCAATCAAATTTTTACAGGATGCCGGTGCCTTCCTTATTACAAGGTCCGGAGATAAAATTTCTCAATTTTTTTGGAATTAGTAAGTTTACACTGTATAGCTACATTGATCAAGCAAAAGCAGTGGATGAATAAGCATTTTGCTTAACAATTTTAGGAGGTTTAAATTTCATGTCACAACTAAAATGGGTCATTAACAATATGCCCAAAACAGACGATGCTAATCTTCCGATAATGTCGGTTGAAGAGGTGACTAAGGCTAAAGCTTTTCATGAAAGCTTCCCTCAGTACAGCGAAACACCTTTAGCTGATTTAAAGGAGATGGCTAAGTTCCTCGGTTTAGGCGAGGTTAAGGTTAAGGATGAGTCTTACAGATTCGGTTTGAACGCATTCAAGGTTCTTGGCGGTTCATATGCAATTGCTAAGTACATAGCTGATGAAATGAATGTAGATGTATCTGAATTACCTTATTCAGTTCTTACATCTGAGGAGTTTGCAAAGAAATTCAAACCTGCTACATTCTTCTCCGCTACAGACGGTAACCACGGTCGTGGAGTGGCTTGGGCAGCAAACAAGTTACATCAGAAATCTGTAATCATAATGCCTAAGGGTTCTACACAGACAAGACTTAACAATATCAAGGCTGAAGGTGCCGATGCATGGATTTCAGATGTAAACTACGACGAGTGTGTTCGTGAGGCTGCAAAGCTTGCCGCTAAGGTTGAGCACGGTGTTGTAGTTCAGGATACAGCTTGGGAAGGTTATGAGAAGATACCTTCATGGATAATGCAGGGTTACGGTACTATGGCGCTTGAGGCTGACGCTCAGTTTGCAAAGAGACCTACTCATGTATTTGTTCAGGCAGGTGTAGGTTCACTTGCAGGTGCAATGGTAGGTTACTTTGCCAACAAGTACAAAGAGAACCCTCCAATCATGGTAGTTGTTGAAGCTGAAGCTGCGGCATGTCTTTATAAGGGTGCTAAGGCTGCAGACGGTAATATAAGAATCGTAGATGGAGATATGGATACAATCATGGCAGGTCTTGCTTGCGGTGAGCCTAATATCACATCTTGGGATATCTTAAAGAACCATGTAACATGCTTTATAGCTGCAGAAGATGAAGTAGCTGCCAGAGGTATGCGTATGCTTAACGCTCCGTTAAAGGGAGATCCTCAGGTACTTTCAGGTGAGTCCGGAGCCGCTCCGTTCGGTGCACTTGCTACTATTATGACGGATGATGAATACAAGGAGCTTAGAGAGAAACTAAACTTAACTAAGGATTCTAAGGTATTACTGTTCTCAACCGAGGGTGACACAGATCCGCAGCGTTGGAGAAATATTATCTGGGAAGCTAAGGAAAGATAAGATATAGTTATTATTTTTGAAGGAGGAACAAAACAATGGGTAAATTATCAAAAGAAGAGTTGGAAAAGATTAAATCTTTAGCTGAAGGCTACAAGGCTGATATGACAGCTTTCCTTCGTGCTATAGTTGCAAATCCGGGCGAATCATCTGACGAGGCTGCTCACGTTGCTACAATTAAGGCTGAGATGGAAAAGGTAGGCTTTGACGAGGTTAAGGTGGATCCACAGGGTAATGTTATGGGATTCATGGGATCAGGCAAGACTCTTATCGCTTTTGACGGACATATTGATACAGTAGGTATCGGAAACAGAGACAACTGGAACTTCGATCCTTATGAGGGATTCGAGGATGATGAAGAAATCGGCGGTCGTGGTGTTTCTGATCAGCTTGGCGGTACAGTTTCTGCAGTATATGCTGCAAAGATTATGAAGGATCTCGGACTTCTTAACGACAAGTATCGTGTAATGGTTGTAGGTACTGTTCAGGAAGAGGACTGTGACGGTCTTTGCTGGGAGTATATCTATCATGAGGATAAGATCAGACCTGAGTTCGTTGTATCTTCAGAGCCTACAGACGGCGGTCTTTACAGAGGACAAAGAGGACGTATGGAGATCAGAATCGATGTTAAGGGTGTTTCTTGCCACGGTTCAGCTCCTGACAGAGGTGACAATGCAATCTACAAGATGGCAGATATCTTAAGAGATGTTCGTGCTCTTAACAACAACGGTGATGCAGAGTCTACAGAGATCAGAGGTCTTGTAAAGATGCTCAATCCTAAGTACAATGATCAGTGGAAAGAAGCAAGATTCCTTGGTAGAGGGACTGTTACAGCTTCACAGATCTTCTTCACATCTCCTTCACGTTGTGCTGTAGCAGACTCATGTGCGGTATCACTTGACAGAAGAATGACTGTCGGTGAGACTTGGGAGTCATGTCTTGAGGAAATCAGAGAACTTCCTGCAGTTAAGAAGTACGGCGATGATGTAGTTGTAAGTATGTACAATTATGACAGACCTTCATTTACAGGTGTTGTATATCCTATCGAGTGCTACTTCCCTACTTGGGTACTTCCTGAGGATCACAAGGTTTGTACAAGTGCAGTTGCAGCTTACAAGGATCTCTTCGGTGATAAGAGAATCGGTAATGCAAAGACTACACCTGAGCGTGAGGTAAGACCGCTTCTTGACAAGTGGACATTCTCTACAAACGGTGTTTCTATAATGGGTAGAAACGGTATCCCTGTAATCGGATTCGGTCCCGGTGCAGAGGCACAGGCTCATGCACCAAACGAGATCACATGGAAGAAAGACTTGGTAACTTGTGCGGCATTCTATGCAGCTCTTCCTGCTTACTACTGTGACTAATCTGTATAGATTATATTTTGATAGATTATAATCCCGGATACACAGCTATCCGGGAGTGTAACAGAATTGTATATTATAAAAACTAAAGCAATGCTTTTAAAAATAAGGAGTTTAAAAAATGTCAAATTTCAAGAATTTAGTTGAAAAGTTAAAAGGTCTAAAGACACAGGATATGTTCATGAACGATTTCTTCCTTACATGGGAGAAGACAGACGATGAGCTTAACGCTGTATGGACAGTTGCAGATGCACTTCGTGATTTAAGACAAAGAAACATCTCTACAAAGGTATTTGATTCAGGCCTTGGAATTTCACTTTTCCGTGATAATTCTACAAGAACAAGATTCTCTTTCGCTTCAGCTTGTAACCTTTTAGGTCTTGAGGTTCAGGATCTTGATGAGGGTAAGTCACAGATCGCTCACGGTGAGACAGTTCGTGAGACAGCTAACATGATCTCTTTCATGGCTGACGTTATCGGTATCAGAGATGATATGTACATCGGTAAGGGTAACGCATATATGCACGAAGTTGCAGATTCTGTTGAGGCAGGATACAAGGACGGCGTTCTTGAGCAGAGACCTACTCTTGTAAACCTTCAGTGTGATATCGATCACCCTACACAGTGTATGGCTGATGCTCTTCATGTAATCCATGAGTTCGGCGGTCTTGAGAACCTTAAGGGTAAGAAGATTGCTATGAGCTGGGCTTATTCACCATCTTACGGTAAGCCTCTTTCAGTTCCACAGGGTGTTATCGGTCTTTTCACAAGACTTGGTATGGATGTTGTTTTAGCTCATCCGGAAGGTTATGAGGTAATGCCTGAGGTTGCTGAGGTTGCTAAGAAGCAGGCAGCTGAGTGTGGCGGTAAGTTCACTATCACAAACGACATGAAGGAAGCATTCAAGGATGCAGATATCGTTTATCCTAAGTCATGGGCACCTTTTGCAGCTATGGAGAAGAGAACAAACCTTTACGCAGAGGGCGATTCAGAGGGAATCAAGAAGCTTGAGAAGGAACTTCTTGCTCAGAATGCAGAGCACAAGGATTGGGCATGTACAGAAGAAATGATGAAGCTTACAAAGGATGGTAAGGCTCTTATCTTCACTGCTTACCTGCTGATATCACAGGCGTTTCTTGCAAGGAAGGTGAGGTTGACGGTTCAGTATTTGACAGATACAGAGATCCTCTTTACAAAGAAGCAAGCTTCAAGCCATATGTTATCGCTGCTATGATCCTTCTTGAGAAGTTCAAAGATCCTGCTAAGGTTCTTGAGAAACTTGAGGCTCGTGGACAGGACAGAATTCTTTCAGAATAATATAAGTCAAAGGACTTATCCATGTGGCAGTAGTTAAATATAGACAATCATTTCACTGCTGCCTATAAACCAAAAGGCAGGTCACAAAAACCTGTCTTTTTTTTAACATTTCCTAGAAATTTTATTAAGGGGAGATTTTATGACAAAAAAATTCAAAAGCAAGATTGTAATCGCTCTTGGCGGTAATGCCCTCGGCAACAATCTGAAAAGAACAGATGGTGGCTGTAAAGACAACCGCAAAAGGCTATCGTGGATTTGATTGAAGAAGTCATGAGGTATTGATTGTACATGGTAACGGTCCACAGGTCGGTGTAATCAACAATGCTATGACAGAGTATGCTCATTCTACAGACTCTGATCCTACTCCACTGTCAGTATGTGTTGCAATGAGTCAGGCATATATCGGTTATGATATTCAGAACGCTCTTCATGAGGAGTTCTTAAACAGAAATCTTGAAGTTCCGCCTATCGCTACAGTAGTAACTCAGATAAGAGTTGACGAAAATGATAAGGCATTTGATAACCCTTCAAAGCCTATCGGTAAGTTCATGGGCAAGGACGAAGCTCTTGCAGCTGCAGGCAGCAGAGGTTGGATTGTAAAAGAGGATGCCGGCAGAGGTTACAGAAGAGTTGTTGCTTCTCCTGCTCCAAAGGAAATCATAGAGCTTTCAGCTATTAAGTCTATGGCTGATGACGGACAGGTTGTTATCTGCTGCGGCGGCGGCGGAATCCCTGTTATTTCAAACGGTAAGCATCTTGCAGGTGTACCTGCAGTAATAGATAAGGACGCTGCCGCCGCTCTTCTTGCAAAGAATGTAGGTGCAGATACACTTATCATCCTTACCGCTGTTGAAAAGGTTGCCATCGGATATGGCACAGAAAATGAAAAATGGTTAGATAAGCTCAGCACAGCTGAAGCTTTAAAGTATGCTGATGACGGAGAATTCGCTCCGGGATCAATGCTTCCAAAGGTACTTGCCGCAGTAGATTTCGCTTCATCAGGCGAAAATAAGACTGCTATGATAACATTGCTTGAGAAGGCTAAAGACGCCATCAACGGCAAAACCGGTACAAAAATTGTTGATTGATAAGGAGAAATATTATGAGCAATCAAACAACAAAGCAGTATGCTTCAATATTTGAAATGGATGGATTCCCAAAACTTACAGAAGCTATTCCACTTGCACTTCAGCACGTAGTGGCAATGATTGTAGGTTGTATTACACCTGCTATTATCGTAGCAAATGTTGCACAGGTTTCTGAGGCAGACAGAGTAATTATGATACAGGTTTCACTTGTGGTTTCAGCTCTGTCTACATTCTTACAGCTGTTCGGCATAGGTACCAAAACGTTCAGAATAGGTGCAAAGCTTCCTATGATTATCGGTATAAGCTTTGCATATGTTCCAAGTATGACAGCTATTGCAGGTACTTCAGGTATCTCCGCAATACTCGGTGCACAGATAGTCGGCGGTATTATCGCTGTTATAGTAGGACTTTCTGTTAAGAGTATTCAAAAGTTCTTCCCACCTCTTGTAACAGGTACTGTAGTATTTACTATCGGTCTTTCACTTTATTCTGTTGCTGTAAACTATATGGCAGGCGGTGTAGGTAAAGACAACTACGGTTCAATCCAGAACTGGGCAATCGCTTTAATCACACTTATTATAGTTATAGGATTAAACAACTTCGGAAAGGGCCTTGTAAAGCTTGCATCAATCCTTATTGCGATGATTATAGGTTATATAATAGCTCTTTGTACAGGTATGATCAATTTCTCATCTGTTGCAAGTGCAGGTTTATTCTCACTCCCACAGCCTTTACACTTCGGAATAACATTTGATCCTGCAGCTTGTGTAGCAATCGGACTTCTGTTTGCTATCAACTCTATTCAGGCTATCGGTGACTTCACAGCCACTACAAGCGGTGCTATGGACAGACTTCCTACCGGTGATGAGCTTAGAAGCGGTATCATAGGTTACGGTGTTACAAATATAATCGGTGCCCTTCTTGGCGGACTTCCGTCAGCTACATACTCACAGAATGTGGGTATTGTAACTACAACAAAGGTTATCAACAGAGTGGTTCTCGGACTTGCAGGTCTTGTAATACTTATAGCAGGACTTATACCTAAGTTCTCCGCAATACTTACCACTATTCCTTTATGTGTACTCGGCGGTGCTACAATATCTGTATTTGCATCAATCGCAATGACAGGTGTGAAGCTTATCTTCACAGAGAAGATGGACTTTAGAAACTCTTCTATCGTAGGTCTTGCAGTAGCTCTCGGTGTCGGACTTTCACAGGCACAGGATTCACTTGCTGCATTCCCTCCTGCATTCACAACAGTATTCGGTAAGAGCCCTGTAGTTGTTGCAACTATAGTAGCTATCATATTGAATGTAGTACTTCCAAAGTCAAAGGAAGGAACAAAATAATAGCTATATTGTAGTCATAGCAAAGGGGAGTTGTCTAGAAATAGATAACTTCAAAATAGGGAGTGTGAGACTTATTTTTAGTCTCACACTCCCTAAATTTTTCCTAAGTTCTTTCAATTCTTATACTTCTTTTTGCACCACCGAATACCGCAGAAATACCCCAAACAACACTTGAGATTGCTCCGGCTACTATATATCCATAGATATTACATACCTCATTCAAATTCACTGTATTTTTACTACTTTTTTTAGTTTTATCTGATCTTACCACTTATGAAATCTCTTATTCTTTTTAAATTATTATACCAAGAATAACCATTCCGGATAAGTATATTCGTATGTATGAATTAATTAATATTTTTATATAAAGACACTATATTTAAGAGATATGCTATCCACACTAATATAAATACTACACTTTCAGTAATTATTATTATATATATTAGCCAATATACTTTTTCATTCCTTGACACAAAAATAATATGCTTGTATACTTATTAAGCTTTTATTTTTTCTTATATTTTTCTATATCAGTTTTATCTGTTCCCAACAGACACCATAAAAGTAGTATATACCCTAAAAAGTCCCTAATAATAAAGTCAATATATCAGGCATAAATTTCTCCTATTCTATAAAGCATTTACCTTTTTAGTGGCTGAATTTATGTGTTTTTTAAGCTTATCTTTTTAGTTCTTCATCCGAAATATTTCTATATATATTTTTATTTTATATTTCTTTCAATGCTGTATCTGAAAACCCTGATAGTATCGCAGTGCCTTTTCCAATTTAGTTAACCCTCACTTTTACTTCCGGTTTCTGTATCTACTATAAAAAAATTTTGTCCTATACCACCCATCCCAGAAAAAAACGTAATGTCACCTACTGTGTAAAAGATATATCTTCCGTTAGATGACAATTTAAGGTCTAGAATATACTGATGAAATAGGAATTGATTTGCAACATGTTTCTTTTTATTTGCTTTCAAATCATAAATATATATTTCCGACTCTCATAATATGCAATCATACCCATATTATCAGATATATCCATAAGTCCACTTGCATCTATAGCATCTGTTAAATATATATATCTAATATCCCTTATTCATTATTCATTATATCCACAAGGAATAGTTAATGGACTATTAGCATCACCTACAAAAACTATATAAATCCCTGTGTCATCACTTCTAATCAATTGTAGCGTGTCCAAAAACCATTTTAGCAATTAATATCTAAAAAGTCGCTATACTCAAATAATCTAAAACAAATCGCTATCTATAAAATCATTTTTTTCTTAATATCAGCATTTTCTACAAGACATTTTATACCACCTATCCACATATAATCTTTTTCCTTATATGCTCTCTTTAGATATAGTTCTACATATTTTGTTATTTTTTTCTCCCTCTATTTTTTTAACTCACCTATTGCTTGTTCAAAAAAATCGGCCAATTAGGGGGCTTTAAGACACTCAAATAGAAATAGTATTAACTATTCTTGTTGTGAAATCCTCAAACCTTTTATAATTTCAATAAAATTTTTCCAACACATCTTATTTTTTTACACTTTTCTAACTTAAAAATTTCAGTAAATCATTTTCCTTTGCTAATGCTGATATTATTATTTTCATATCTGAATTGTTTATTTCTTCATTAACGTATATATTATACCTCTTCATGCTTAGCAATTGATTAATCTCCAATTTCATTACAACTCCTTCTATTTTAGACTTTAAATCATGGCTTCTTGAAAATGAATGCTATGATGTCTGTATGGAATCTATAGGTAAATACTGGGTTCCTGTATTTAATCTTCTCGAAGATCAAATCAATGTTACCATTGCTAATCCCAAATGGGTTAAAGCTGTTAAAGGTAACAAGGATGATACCAAAGATTCTAAATGGATTGGAGACTTATTTCGACTTGGACTTGTAAAAGGCAGTTATATTCCTTGTAAGTCAATTCGTATTCTTAGAGAATACACAAGATATCGCTACAAGCTTGTTTCTTGCCGTTCAAGTGAAAAGAATAGATATCAGAATGCTCTTACTGTTTGTAATGTCGCACTAGATTCTGTTGTATCCGATATCTTTGGGAAGTCATCCTCATCCATTATCGATTATCTGCTTGAACAATCAGGTACTACGATTAACCATGAAGAAATCGCTTCCAAACTTCTTAAGAGACTCAAATACAAAGAGGACGCTGTGATTGAATCTATCGAAGGTATTCTGGAAAGCAGTATTAATACCGTAAAGTTTGATGAGATGCGAGTAGCCCAGGAACAGTTAAAAGGAATAAAGGATACAATTGGAAACAGATATCCCTATCTTGTTGTTATGGATAGAGGTTATCCTTCGACACCGGCATTTTTGAATTTTATAGATGGTGGAGTGTATTTTGTAGCAAGACTAAAAACAAGTGACTATAAGGTTGAACAGAAAGAATTAAAATCAAATGATGAGGATGTCGACATAACATTAACAAAGGCTAGAAGGAGAAATTATATTGGCAAAAAAAGAAGAAACTATAATGATGAGCAGAGATTCCTTTTCAATGAGATTTGTAAAGCTGTGTTTAGATGATGGAAAGTCAGAAATTTTCGCTACTAATCTTCCACGGGATAAATTTCCAGAGGAATGCTTTGCAGAACTGTATCATATGTGCTGGGGTATAGAGACGACTCATGAAGTTTTGAAAGACAGATTAAAAAAATCGAAAATTTCACAGGGATAAAATCAGTGCTTATTGAGCAGGACATTAACAGCACTATTTATGTTAGCAATCTTGCAGAAGATATAATCTGTGATATAGAAGAAAGTAGCCAGGAGCACCTAAAGAATGATTATAAACATACAATGCAGTTAAACCGAAACCTAAGTATCGGACTTCTGAAAAAAATGACCTAATATACATTCTTATAGAAAAAAAGATGGAAATAAAAAAAGTAGCGCTACTACAGGCATTGTATGATGAAATAAGAAAAAAATGTAGTGCCGATAAGGCATGATAGACATTATCACAGAACTAAAGGACAGCTTGCAGCAAATTTCTCGAATACACATAAGCGAAGTTTCTAAACTGAATAAGCATTTCGATTTAAACTGGTGAACTATGCTCTTTTTAAGCTAATAATAGTAAAAGTGAAAGAAAAAGAGCATACCCTTATTTGCAAGAGTATACTCCAAACATTAAGTTAATGACATTGCGTATTTATACGGCTTTTGGCGTTTCGCAAACGCCTAGTAACAAATAAAAATGAAAGGAGCAGAGATCATGGCAGTTTTCAGAGTAGAGAAAAACCAGTGCTATACCGTTATGAGCAATCACCACCTGCGAAACAAGGAGCTAACCCTAACGGCAAGGGCTTGCTTTCTCAAATGCTTTCACTCCCTGAAAACTGCGACTACACCCGTGCGGGACTTTCTCATATCAACAAGGAAAGCATCGACGCCATTCGTACAAGCCGTCTGGGAGCTTGAAAAGGCAGGATATATCAAAAGGTCGTAAGGCAGAGATGAGAACGGGAAAATGACAGCCACTACCCACACCATTTATGAGCAGCCGCAAAGTCCGGTATTGGAAAATTCAACACCGGATAAGCCGACATCGCAAAATCCAATGCAATTAAATAAAGATGGATTAAATACCGATTCCATTCCTATCCTATCCTTTCCTTTTTTCCCCCTGACTCCTCTCCTCTGAGTGAGCAGAATAATACCTTATCGGAAAAGAACGGAAAGAAACAGAAAGACGCATACAAAATCTATGAAGAAATTATCAAGGGCAATATCGAGTATGAACACCTCATAAACGCGAAACGCCTTGACTCCATAAAAATCGTTCATATTTCAGTGTAATCCCGTATAAGTCGCTCATGAAAGCCACAATTTGCAAGGATGTTTCCATTGTTGTATGTTTAGCTATAGTTTTTTGGTTATTGCCGTATAATATAACAAATGCTATAATATCTACAAGGAAATGAGACTATGGAATTCTGTACTATTGTCAAGCGAATAATAAAGGAATTATGATTAAGCCAAGAGCAGTTAGCTCGTGAGCTTGGTATCAGTTTTTCGACAGTAAATCGCTGGAAAAATGGGAAATCTCACCCTAGCCAAATGGCGAAAGAGCTTTTTACAGCTTTTACAAAAAAATAAAAAAAGTAGATATCAATTTTTACATGAAAGGAGAGGTATGAATGATAAGTATTACACGCAATGATGTAAATAATATTGCTGTTGAAGATGAATGGAATTTTAGTGAAGATCCTGAGTTACTCATGCACACAATTCATGCTTATCCTGCAAAATTCCCAGCATTTATTGCTACAAAAGCATTTGACTATGCCGAGCAGGAAGGTGTCAATGTTAAAACGGTTGCAGATGTTTTCTGTGGATGTGGGACAGTAGCATTAGAAGCAAAACTTCATAGCAAAGAGTTTTGGGGGTGCGACATCAACCCAGTTGCAACATTAATCGCTAAAACTAAAAGTACAGAATATAACATTGATATTGTAACCAGCTATTATGAAAGAGTAAAGGCAACTTATGAGGCTACGGAAGTCAATAAAACAATATATGCGGAAGCTAATGAACGCTTAAAATACTGGTTTACAGAAAGCAGTTTTATTGATTTGACGAGATTAAAACAGTCAATTGAATTCATTGTCCCAGCAGGTGAATACCAGGACGCTTTTTCTTTGTCTCTTTTTCATCTATTCTCAAGGCATCGTCAAAATGGCTAACAAAATCAATAAAACCACAAATTGATCCCAACAAGAGAGAGGTTGTTGTTTGGAATGTGTTCAAGCAACACTTTGATAAATTCTCAAAGGCAATAATTCAGATTAATTTGCGTATATTTAAGTCATCGAATATTAAGATAGAAAATGAAAATTTTTTGGCCTTCGAAGATTTTCCCAAAGTAGACTTAATCATTTCTAGTCCACCATATGTAACATCATATGAATATGCTGACTTGCACCAACTTTCTACTTTGTGGCTACAATATACTTCTGATTATCGCGAACTCAGAAGAGGTTCAATCGGCAGTATGTATAACAGTGAGGGATTTAAGATTGACTTAAACTCATTGAACGCTGTTGGTCAACAAATTGTACAAAATCTATTGGTAAATAGTAAGGCTACGGCAAAAGTACGCTCAGTTGCTCGATATTACATAGATATTCAACGAGCTATTTATAACTGCAAAAATATGTTAAACAATGGAGGTATGGTATTTTTTGTGGTGGGAGACACTGAATACAAAGGCGTGAAAATAAAAAATTCAGAGCATCTTGTTCAATGCCTTAGAAATGAAGGATTCACAGATATAAAAGCAGCAAAGCGAAGAATATCAAACAAACTACTTACTCCGTATCGTGATGAATGTGGTCGATTTTCTTCTGACAAAACCCAACGAACAATCTATCACGAGGAATTCATTATTAGTGGAAGGATGTGGCATCAATGAATGAGACATTAACAATTAGACCATACGCTCGACTTATCACCATGCTTGGAGACCAACTAATAAAAAATGAATTGATTGCGCTAGTAGAATTGATCAAGAATTCATACGATGCTGATGCTTCATGGGTGAAAGTAAGCTTTATTGACTTTGCCCCAGATTACTCCTTGACTGCCACTTCTAAAATTATTATAGAGGATGACGGATGTGGAATGAATGCAGATATACTTAAGAAACATTGGCTTAATCCCGCCACACCCGACAAATTAAGACGAAAGGCAGTAAATGCAAAAACCGAAAAAGGTCGTATTCTGCAAGGAGAAAAGGGAATCGGCAGATTTGCAATCTTTAAGTTAGGAAAAACCATTAAAATAACAACTAGAAGACAAAGACAGGATGACGAGGGGCATTTTATTGATGAAGGTGACGACGTCGAAAATACACTTGTGTATGATTTTTCAATATACGACGACAATTTTTTGAAAGAAAATGGCCAGGACAAGGACCTTTTCCTTGAAAACCTACCAGTGGAATTCTCACAAGCCCCTCCTACAACCATTGTTCCCAAAGAGATTATCTTAGGGACAACTAAGCGTAAGCGGAAACCTTATGGAACAATTATTGAAATAAGCAATCTTAAAACAAAGTGGACGGAGCTACGTGTTGCTCGCGTTCAGAAAGAAGTTGGTAAACTACAACCTATTTTCTCTCAAGACACTGAGGGCGACTTTGGGGTGTGGATATACAAAGACAATCAACTTAATACATATCAAGATAGATATAAAGAGCAGCTTCAAAACTGCCTTGAAAATAAGTCTGTTTTCAAGGTTACTCATGGGCGCTATTCTTCTACGGATAATATAATTAGCTTTAAAATCAATGATCAAGATGTACGCCTTGACTTTAAAGATTCGGATATAAGTGGTCTAAAAGCAATTTAAAAAAATTCAATACGTCGGAATATAAAACGGAATGCGGTAGTTTTCGTTTTGAATTCTACATTTTCGATTTTAATGTAGATTCCGAAAATCCATCCAAGTATTTTTTGGATAACGACGATAAAAAAATAATACGTGAGCATAGAATCTATCTATATCGCGACGGTTTGAGAGTTATGCCGTATGGTGATCCAGAAGATGATTGGTTGCGTATTGATATTGCAAGAGGAACAATTAGAGCTGATGAATTTTTAAGTAATGACCAAGTTGTTGGATGTGTTTACATATCCCAAGAAGAAAACCCAAAATTAATAGATAAAACAAACCGCGAAGGTCTCATTGAAGATGGTCGAGCCCTTGATGATTTTATTACTGTATTGCAGCTGATTTTGAAGTATTTGCGAAAAAAACCGTTTGCTCAATACTTGATTGATAAACAACGTAAAAAAGAAATCGACAGGATAAAACGTGGGCGGCCATCTGAGCTAATTGAAACAGCAAAAAAACAATATGCTGATGACCAAAAGACATTGACATTTTTGAAGTCTTTTGAACGTAGTTATAAAAAAGAGAAGAAAGTACTTGAGGATCGAATCAATAAAACTGAGAATCTTGCGGCCGTTGGTCTGTCAATCGAAACTGCATCCCACGATGTAATGCTTTTTATTCGAAAGACACTAGAGAACCAAGATTCCTTGATTCGTGATCTTATGACAGGGGAAGAAATAGATAGGCAAGAATTGCTCAAACGTTTGACACTAATCCGTGGAAATCTTTCCATAGTTGAAACACAGATGAAAGATGTTCAGTTGCTTTTCCCTTCAACCAAATCGAGAACAAAAAACATTAATGTTAAAGAAATTATCGACAAAGTGACAGGGCTATATAAACGAGCTTTTAACGACAATAAGATTTTTGTTGATTTTGATGTTACTGAGCGACCGTTAATTGTGAAAACAACAGATGCTGTTTTGCTTCAAGTATTCATTAATTTATTTGATAATTCATTATATTGGTTGAAAAACAGTAGATAGAGAGCGTCGTATAAAAAAATTTCGATTGATGGAAACAAGCAACGACTTATTTTCTCCGATAACGGGATCAGGGAATAAAAGATGATGATGTAAATTATATTTTTTTGAAGCCTTTTATTCTGGTAAAGGAGAAGAAGGTAGAGGGCTTGGTCTTTATATTGCAAAAACAATTACTGGATAGATATGATTACTCAATTGACTTAGCAGAATTTTTCTAAAGATAAAAATATTATGCGGAGCCAATTTTGTACTAGAATTTATAAAAGAGGGATAAAAGACATGGATGTAGAAAAAAACTTTTTCAAGGTATTGCTGTTATTTTCGATGACGAAATTAGCGACTCAACATCGACCATATAAAAATAAAGGAAAACATCCAGCGTAAAAACATTCCTGTTGCGGTATATGACAAAATGCCACGACCAGAAATAATACCATCGTTATCAAATGCTTCATTTGTGATACTTGATTGGGATTATACAAATAGTGCATTGGATGTTGAAAGCAATGGATGGGTACCAATTTTGAATGAACTTAAAGCAGATCAGGAACAGAATTTAATTCAGTTTATTAGTAAACTTTTATGCGAGGTTTTTATTCCGGTGTTTATTTTCACATCAAAATCTGTAGATAGCATTAAAGAAACATTACGTGATGCCGATTTGTGGAACGATAACAAGGAAAACAGAATCTTTATTAAGCAGAAAAACGATATTAGTTCGGATGATCAGCTCTTTGGTGCTATTGAAGAGTGGCTTAAAGCGATGCCCTCAGTATATGTTTTAAAGGAATGGGAAAAGAAAATATCAAAAAGCAAAGACGCAATGTTTCTAGAACTATACGGGTATTCACCTAACTGGGTGAAAATTATTTGGAACATGCTTAAAGAAGATACCGTAGAAAACCATCGTGAATTTGGAGAATTCGTAACGAGAAATCTGAACAACCGAATTGAATCATACGCATTTGATGAAGACATCATAGGGGCGCAAAGAGATATTTCTCCAGAAGAATTGAGACGTGTTGTAGAAGGTGAGCGTTATCTCGTTTATAATACACAGCCTGAACAAGCATACACAGGAGATTTATTTAAAGATGGTAATAAGTACTACTTAAATATACGTGCTCAGTGTGATCTCTCGCGCATGAACGGATGTAGTGAGTATAATCCTCTACTATACTGTATTGAAGGAAAGAAATTACAGAATAAAGATATTGTAACGGACGATATTAGAATGACAACAGAAGAAACTTTGAACTTTGGTGTAAACAAGAGCTTTTTCTTTAGATGAAATGCGAAAAATGTAAAGATAATAATGAACTTAAAAAAATTTAATAAAAAAACTTCACAAATTATCGGAACAGAATTTTTTTCAGAAAGGGTACTTTTCTAGAAAAGGAATGACAAGGTAATAGTAGGGTGTGTTGCCGACGAACAAGCGTTACAGTTCAACTTGGATATAAGTATAAAAGATTTTGGTACCGAAAAAAGTAAACGCATTGGGAGAATTCTCCCACCATATATAACACGTATCCAGCAGAAATGTGCCCAGAATATGGTTCGTGAGGGCGTTATGCCTGTGCCAAAAGAACTGTTTATGAGTTTTGAAGATTAAATACTATATTCATGGAGGCAGGATGAAAATCCTGCCCATTTTGATATCCTACTATACTCTCCTTTCAGTTCAAATGACAGCGTAAAAACAGAAGAATTTTTGTAAGCGTCAATTCAAGTACGCATCCCAATAAATACACTTCCACTATAAAATAATCTTATACTAAATATGTGGAGGTGCCTATGGCTAAATATCCTAAAGAAGAAAAAGAGCAATTGATTGAGGAGTTTAAAAATAGTGGATTAAGTATCGCAAGCTGGGCTAGGAAGAATGGATTACCTATTTCAACAATCACAGGATGGGTGAGTAAACATGACAAGAAATCAAAGCACTCTAAGGATGTTAAATTTATTGAAATCAAGACAACACAGAGGCAAGACCATAAAGATGGAGATAGGTGCTGTCAACATCTTAGTGGATAGATATACTGATCTGGAACTACTTGCGAAGGTGATTAAGGTGGTGAATAAAATAAATGTTTAACTATGACAACTATCGTGTAATTCTTTCTTGTGGTGGTACCGATATGAGAAGAATATAAACGGATTAGCTTAAATTGTTTATAGCAATTTCAACCTTGATCCAAGAGATGGAGTAATATTTGCTTTTTGTAACAGTGCAAGGGATATGTACGGGTGTATAGAACAAGCAAATACAATACACATCCTGCAGTATTGTATGAATATACACTTGGTCGAAGCAGAGACTATGCTAAAAAGTTTCTTGAGGATTGGAAAGGAACTTCCCTTCACTGCGATGGGTAAACCGGATATAAAAAGCTTATGGATAAGACCTTATGCGGATGCCTTGTACATGCAAAGAGAAAGCTCCATGAAGCATACGAAGTTAATAAGAGTAATGAGTATGCAAAACAAGAGTAGACTTATCTAAGAAAGCTATTCTGCTTGGAAGATAAGGCAGATGAATCCGGTCTTACATTGGAAAGGTGACTGTAAATGAGAAAAACCAAGTCCAAACAAGTACTTGATGAGTTCTATAGTTGGATTTCACAAATAGAATCAAAAATCCTTCCTAAGAGTTTAATAGGGAAGGCTATTACTTATGCAATAAATCAAAAAGAGTACTTAGAGAACTTTCTAAAGGATGCAAAAATACAATTAAGTAATAATCTTGCTGAACAAAGTGTGAAAGCCATTTGTTATATAGGTAGGTCTGATTGGCTATTTGCGAATACACCTAACGGAGCTAATGCATCTACATTGATATATAGTATAATTCAAAGTACAATACTTAATAACCTGATACCACAAAAAATATCTTACATTTGTTTTTTTGATACCATACATTCAGGTGGATATGCTTCGCTCCTAGAAAACCTTTGGTCAAATGAAATTCCTGAGAGTTGTAAAAAAATAAAAAGTCGTAGGATTAGAATGATAAGTTCTAGTTCTATGACTTTTTTTGCTCTATGTGTACTTTTAGCTTGACGCTTACGCTAAAAAGACGATAAAGTTACAAGTTTTTTTCTCTATCGCCTTCTTTTTATATTTAATTTTTAAATCATTTATTAGTATTAGATATTTAATTGATATATAATTTTATTTTTTTATACTACCACGATTCAAGTTATCATTTCTTTCTTTATTCTAACTTTATTGACTTTATTATTTCAAAAGCTGCTCTTTTTCCATTCATCCATGTCATTATACTTACAGTTAAATGCTCACTGAATAATATATTTATCTATGCTGACTAAATATATTATGTTGTAAGCAGCTTCATCAATTCCATAGCTTTTAAATTGTATTAAACTTATACTGTTACCTGCAATACTTTCGATTGTTTTATCTTCAAAAAAAGATATATGCCGGATTCATATTTTTTTATCATTGTTTTTAACATATTTATGGCATAACTCATATTGTTCAAAAAAATCAGCTACCGGCATCCTTAAACAACATAGAAAGATTTAAAGTGTCTTTCTCATAAAGAACTTTCTCTGTTCCGTCATCTCGTATATATACTATCCTACCGGGTATATCTGACCCATTTACTCCTATAATATCCAATGCTTCTATAAAATACTCTCCATCATCAGTTTTACTACACATATAGTCAATTAATGCACTTAAATCTTTAAAATCATGAAACTCTCCCAATCCCTCTCCCTCTGATATTGTCTTTTTAACTATACTTCCATCTTTCACGTCACTTCTTAATATTCTGATATTTTTCATATTATTATTAAAATTATCTATATATTTCAAAACTCTTTCAGATTCTATTATTCTGTATTCATACATATTATCACTTTGCTTTTGTAATATAATCCATTATATCATCACTCACTCTTCTTGTTAAATTTTCTTCTCCACCTTTTAATATACCTTTATTACCGTAATTGTCACTATACTCTAAGTCTGCATCTAATACATCCGCCAAAAATTATTATTGGCATAATTTGATTATAATATCTCAATGCATTTTCCTTTCTTTTTACCATTTGTACGTTCTATACAAAAATACAAATATAAACACTAAACATATTGATATTAATAATATAGCCACCTTTTATTTTTATACATATAGCTCTCCATTTCTGTCTATGCTCAATATTAACAATTATTGTTGCAAATCCGGCATTTCTGCCTTTTGATCTTTTTACCTTTATAACTTCCCTCATATTCTGACCACGCATAACTATTATCTGCCGGTTGTTAAATTTCATGTATTACATGAGCTGTATACAATCCTAAACAACTACTAAAACGGCTCATATTTATGTATTCATTTATAGATTTTATTGCTAAAACTTTACTATATTCCGTTTCACTATCACTTCTATCAGCATCAATTAAACCTGCAGTTATAGCTGTTACAGTACAAATGATTCCTATAGGGGCTGAGATCAGTGAGAAAATCGGGTTTTGCCATCATTATTGATACAAGAGCTGTTCCATAATTTATTACAGTTATTGGTCCTGCAATACTTGCACCTATACTATTTAAAACATTACTTATAAAATCTCTCATACCTTTATTAGATTTTTCATCTGTGTTTGCAAGTGCCCCGATTTCACTGCTGTCAGTATAAACACCGTGATCAGCACTATTAAGTATGGAATAATCGCTTCCACGGCTGCAACAAAGTACAGCCCCATTAACCGGGAATTCTGTGCTTTTTCATCATCTATACTCACTCTTACAAGTTGATTTTCAACTTGGCTAATTTTTCAAATAATACCGCACCTATAAGTTTTTTTCATTCTGATAAGCCCTAGTCTTTACATCACTTTCTTTCATTAATATATACTCATTAATCACTTCTCTATGTTCCAGTCTGCTGACTCTTGCTACAACTGCCAATTTCTCATCAAGAAATGTTAATCTTTCCCCTATATCATAATGTTCTCTTACAGCAATCTTATAATATACTTTATTGGAATCAAGTAAAGATTCCTCCCGCTGTCAACTCCAAGTTCATAATATTCCGATCTCAAACAGTTTTTCCTGTCTGCTTGGGAAGTTCCTATAAAAAAACTTGACTCCTTCATTTTGAAAGGTTCTTATATACTCTTATCTTCATAGGTTTTTAGCAATTATTTGTGTCAACTTTCTTATTATTAACCTGCCCATGATATTTCTTCTCTATCAAAATAATCAACTAATCTCTCTTCCTCAATATAAAATTCACCTGTAGTACTTTCATAATCATCTTTTTGTTGCATTAATATATCCCTTATCCCCATTCTCCGTTTTTAAAAATATATTAAGTTTTGCATATCTGTTTTCGTATAAATACAAAGCCTCCCTTTATGGTATGTAGTTATTTCATAAACAGCTGTTTTATCATTATACTTATATGCTTTAAGCTCTTTTCACCAATGTATGCTTAGAATCATTTATAATATAATTACCTTCTAAACTAAGCTTCAAATCAGAATTTATTAAATATATGCCTGTTGTATTTTGAAAGCCTATAATATATTTTCTATCTTCCACATATAAACCCAAATTTTGATATGCAGATTTTATATATCCGTCTACAGCTGACATATATACTATATTTTTCTTTATTCAATTTATAGAACTCACTTTTTTTCGTGTATCATTAACATAGTGAATTGCTATGCCAATACAATAATCACCATTGTTATCATTTATAATTACACTTTTCACACCCTCTTCACCATAGCCTATTGTTTTTTTATGATTATTTACCTCTACTGATATATAGCCATCCGCATTAATAAATACCTTTACTGAATCTTTCTCACCATCATTATCAATGTCAATTTCGTATTTCTTATCATATTCTATAAAATTTGCAACATATCCCTCTTTATTAATTTCATTTGTAATATCTTTTTATGTATACTACAGCTGTTTATTATAAATAAAAGCAATATGCTTACAGATATCAACCTAACTTTAATTACAAACTTAGACTGAAAGTTCAAGCATATGTAAGCTAAAAATAGCTATAAATATAACTAATATGATTTTTTCTCCTTTTTATAATTCATCATTTATTACCTCACATTTATAATATCTGATGTTATCTCCTTTTAATTCCTCTATCATTTAACAGTCTTTCATCTTATGTATAAAACCCCATTACCATTTTGGTATACCCACTGTTTAACCTTGCAGTTCCAAAATCACCTCTGTACATATTTAATAGTATCTTATTATATTTAATAACATTTATGCCATAGCATTCTCCTATCACATAAATTTTTTTACACTCTCATAATATCACCTTAATTATATCAAATCCTATGCTATTTTTTTCATTTGTTTTTTTATTCCATTTTTATAATATATATTTAAATAAAAGTATTTCTCTGCTACAATAAGTCTCCACTATAATATTCTTAGTAAAGATATTTCCGGTTAGTTCTGTAGGAATAAAATTCATTATTTCTCGGTAGATTATTTAACATGCTTGAAATCATATTCACCTACATTGTTATATTTCACCAATTCTTCACTGGACTAAAGCTACTTATCAATGTATACTTTAGAATATAATATTTGCCGGCACTTCGGCAGATGTCCATTTGAAAGGAGAGAGTGTATGGAGATACCTTATAAGATTTATTTGGAAGAAAATGAGATGCCAAAATATTGGTACAATGTAAGAGCTGATATGAAGAATAAGCCGGCTCCGCTTTTAAATCCGGGGACACATAAGCCTGTTACTGCCGACGAGTTGTCACATGTATTTTGTAACGAGCTTGTAAAACAGGAGCTTGACGATACTACAGCATTTTTTGAGATACCTGAGGAAATAAGATCATTTTTACAGAATGTACAGACCT